>Ga0114911_1001674_pt1 | contig 11177 bp, 8 predicted proteins | sample MalvireepMed_904_FD_89688 | JGI IMG/M metagenome (GOLD analysis project Ga0114911, IMG submission 89688) | Marine viral communities from the Global Malaspina Expedition - Malaspina viral metaG DeepMed_904 | ecosystem: Environmental > Aquatic > Marine > Oceanic | place: Mediterranean Sea...
CTTCAGAGCTGATTGAGACGCTTTCTTCGTTGGTGTTTTGTTCGTTTTCATCACTATGCGTGTCGCAGGTCACTTTGATAAAGTAAGCATCCGAAATATTTGCCCCTACATTATGCGCTAACGATTGCGCGAAAGTTTCAATTTGCTTTATTAGGGCGTCAACGAAATCCCGCAACAAGTTTAAATTTAAGATGTGCATTTCAGATATGCCATCAACATATCCGTCTAGACACTTTTGCAAATCTACTTTATCGGGAATACGAAGCAACTTTTCTTCGCTGATATGTCTTTTGGAGCATAATTCACGCTTTGAAATTGATGCGCTGACATTAGCCGTTAGTTGGCTTTTTTCGAGGTCTCTTTGTATCCCCCTATGTATAGTCCTGGTCATTATCGAAGCATGTTGGCTGTATGCACGCAGTTCACAGCCCAGCATATATTCACTGTTTTCGGTGAACACTTTTTTACGCAAATTTTCAGCTTTTTGGTGTGCCTCTTCACTTTCGGTGATTTTCTTTATGAATGACTTCTCTTTAAAAAAGTTCTTGTCTAAATAGAGTTTGCCAAGATTCAGTGTATTAAACATACAGCGATTGAGCTGGTTTCTTGTCTGTTGCACAAATGCTTGGCTTTTAGTTCTTTCAATTGCAGATTGGACACTAAGTTTGTAAAACACAGTCTTGGCTTCTACATGGGAGTCGATGACTTGATCGTAGATGTCGATGAGTTCCATGACCTTAAGTAACTTGGCTTTCTGCTGCGCAATGTCACTGTGCTTTTCAGCTTCAAGTTGAACTCTTTTTGTTTTTACGTCATTGTCGGCTATGACTTGAACAACAAACTCTTCCATTCTTTATAAGTACCATCGGTTTTTATAATTGGTAAAACATTAGCTTATTGGGTTTTAAAATGCTTTTGCAGTTCAGTTTTTGACTCCAGAAGGCTTTTTCTAATCTCGTCCATACTGCTAGGGAAAATGCTATCTACCAGCCCATTTAAATACTTACGAACAGAGCCTACAGGGTCATCATCAGTTTCTGGGGAGCCGTGTTCAATAGTTTGCTTAACCTCATCTACTAGAAGTGTTAGATGGATCTCTGAGCCGCTTTGTGCTGTTATTAAATGCTTAGCCGCATCCCCTACCTTGTCATCTATAATATAAGCTTCCGTACAGACTTCGATTAAAGTGCTCTTTAATTTTTTGAACTGGGACTGAATATCTTCCGCTCTGCTTAGCAAGTCTTCTTTTTCACTATTATGACCTTTGAAATGTTTAATGCGCTCACTAAGTTGGTAGTACTGTTGGGTTATGAACTCTACGGTTACCTCGGCTCGAGCAAAGTATCTGATTATTGACTTAACTGCATCTAGCTTGCTCGCTTCAATCATAGGCTTTTTCCAGTTTTGGTAGCTAACAACCGCTGTTATTAATAAACCTATGGTTCCTGCGGCAGTCACGATATCCGATACACTACCTATAAAACTCGCTCCTCCGCATAGTATTAGCCCAATCATAATGCCGGCGTACAACAATGCTGCAGTTCCGATTAGCCATGTTAAAGCGTTGTAACTTGGATATTTCATAGCACTTTTAGAGTTTTTGTTACTTAAAGTAAACTGTATCAGCTTATTGCTGAAATTAATCAAAAACCGACTAAAAAATCGATTCAACTCGTGCTATTTTGATTTGTAACAGGTTGACTTAAGAATACCTTCTGAGATTCAGAGGCTGTTATGAATATTGACTTAGATAGAGCAAGTGAGCTTTACCGGGCTTTTGAGTTGAAGCGTGAGAGTTTGTCGGTAGCTGACGACAAAACAGCAAAAGCGGTTAAAGTAGTAATAAACATTCTTGAATTCTGGGAGCTTAAGAATAGTACTATTTACTGTCTCTTCGAAGAAGAGCTGTCTAAGTATGAGCAAAGTTCTGAATATGAGTTTTCTGACGAATTTTTATTTGTAACGTCACTGCTACTTGGCATCTATGCCGATTTACGCAAGCTATTTCTGCAGGATGTGCACCATCTTGAATGGATGAGTTCGCCAAATAACAGTCGTGAAAGTCAATTACCTCTAGTTATCATATCGAATGTTGACACTAGGAATATCGAATCTCTTAGGCTACTTTTGCGATCCAAAATTTAATCTACAATTTCCCGGAGGACTTACCGTTGAGCAGAACAAATTTTGAAAAACAGGTAGCATATATCATTGCAATGATTGAGATAAATGAGGGTGACTCAATCCACCAGAGAGTGTCCCAGCATCTGGGGCATGAGCGGTTCGTTGCTAAAAGAGTATTTGAAGCTCTTCATCCATTGCTAGGTAATGGTCGAACTATGGAGCAATTTAAGAACTCGATAGGAGGCCAATTAAACGGTGTTAGGAAAGCCATTAATGGTACTGAAAGCTGGACTCAATCAGGCATAGATTCTTTAGGGCCATTCTACGGTGCTGATTTAGATACACTCGAGCACCAGTTCAAGTCTATTGCCGAATTAGTTTAAAGCAGACTGAGTCAATAAGGTTTATATTGGCTGGATATTAGCGAACACATGCATCTAAGTTTTTTAAGATTCAGTTCATGAGTAGCCTGTAGTTGCTTAATTTTATCGACTAACTCTTTACAGCACTTTTCGCATAAGTCGAAGTGATGAGCTTCGCCGTCTTGGTTTGAGTCCTAACCATACGACGCATGTAGCATTCCAAACTCATTAAAATCATTAAGGTTCTTGCGATGCTCCCTTTGAAAGTCCGGAAAAACGCCGGCCCGACAAGCGTCACAGTAAATGTCAGTCACCTATAAAATTGTAGAGAGATACTTGTAATGACTATTCTTTTGTTTATTGCGCTAAGCGGCCATCATCGAGTTGCTTCTTTTAGTCGGGGATAGCTTATATGTCTACTTATGAAGAAATTGATGAATTGAAAGAGAGGCATGTCTGCTGTCGTTGTGTTGGTGATGAATTTTTAGCACAACAAATAGAATCTCTAGGAGCTCGGAGAAAATGCTTCTATTGCTCACATGTCGAACGTTCGTTCTCTGTGGAAGCTATCTCAAAGCTGACAGCTGAAGCGTTTGAACAGCACTTTGTTAGAACCCCAGATAACCCATCGTCATATGAGAGCTCTTTACAAGCTGATAAAGAATCTGACTACGAGTGGTATCGTGACGGCTACCCGGTAACTGACGTAATTGTTGATGCCGTTGGCGTTTCTGAGAATATCGCTCGTGATATTCAATGCGTCCTTGAGGATGAACACCAGCCTTTGGACTCTTCCGAAATGGGTGAGGAAAGTGAGTTTAGTACCGACTCTCACTATATTGAAGCTGTCCAAGGTGAGAGCTACCTTCATGATAAATGGCACGAATTTGAACGTATCCTCAAAACTGAAACTCGATTCTTTAATCGGGAAGCATTCACTCTTCTAGAAAGCATCTTCAAAGATCTGAACCAAATACAAATTTCCAACGGGAAAGCTCTTATTCGTAAAGTCGGCCCAGGTGAAAAGTTAAACGCATTTTTTCGAGCCAGGACATTTCAATCTCATGATGACTTAGAAAACGCGCTTAAACGCCCAGACCTTCGGTTAGCATCACCGCCATCGACGCTGGCCAAAGCTGGCCGATTAAACTCTGGTGGGATATCTGTTTTCTATGGCGCCACATCAGCTAAAGTCGCAGTTGCCGAAGTGAGGCCCCCAGTTGGAAGCGAGGTTGTCGTCGCAAGTTTTAAAGTAACGAGACCCTTGACGTTACTTGATTTAACCGTTCTTGAAAGAATAGTGGAAAGAGGTAGCTTTTTTGACCCTGCATATAAGCAACGATTGGAGCGTGCTGCTTTTCTAAAGTACTTGAGTCAACGAATGACAAGGCCAGTCTTACCAAATGATGAATCTCTCGAATATCTTCCCACTCAGGCTGTTGCTGATTTCCTTGCTACACTGACTGACCCTGAGCTCGATGGAATTCTATATCCATCTGTACAATCGAATGCTTCCGGTTTGAATGTAATGTTGTTTCACAAGGCTTCGGTAGTAAAAAAGCTTCCTATAAACGATAATGTCGATATTAGTGTCACTACCGCAGTTCATTACGAAGACGGCTGGGAGCAAGATTACTCAGTTTATGTTTGGTCCACTGAAGAGTCGGATGTTGACTCTATTAGTAACTTTGAGTCACTTGACGTCTTAAGCGATTATCCAGAGGAAGTCGATGGGCACGAAGAATCCTTAGAACTTGATTTGAGTTCGATTGAAGTTTGTATTGTAAAGCGAGTAGATGTTGACTTTGAACAGCATGCAGTCTCGTGGATTCAAGGTAATAATTAACCATGTTTCAACGTTAGTGACAGTTAACTTAGTAAAAGCTTTCATAGCAGGTTGGTTAACGGTGATTAGTCGCTCGATTCTCTAAAGTGCCTGTCACATAATTCGAAATGAAAGGTATCTGCGACCAGGTTTGAGCTATAACCGTGTGAGGCGAAAAATGATCCACCATCATTAAAGTTGTTTAGATTATCCGGGTACTGTTTCGTGTTGTCGGAGCGGCAGTAGCTCCACAAGCATCACAGATCATGCTTACTACAGTTCCTACTGATTTACTCACTGGCTCTGGGTGTCTATTGAACTAATGGCGATTCATTATGCTAATTTGCGGAAAGCTCTTTCTCAGTAACCCTGTCAAGCATTGCGGGTTAAAAATCACTTTTGCACAAATTAGAGTCTAACGGAAAAGACAGGCTCATGATTCTGTTTGAATTGCTCGACTCCAGATCTTCGTATCTTATCTAGCCATGACTCGGTTTGGTTAGTACTAAAGCCTAAAGTCATAGCAGCTTCAAATATAAGTGCGTATTCAGTCCTTAAGTCTGTTGGCATTACGCCAGGATCATCTGTATTAATAAGCACATTATTAGCTCCTCTCCGAAAGCCAAACTTGTTAGCTATACCTCCGGAAGCGAGATGCTTTTCGTCTGGAGGACTGAAGCGAAAAATAGGATGCTCAAAGTAATCATCTAACCTTGCAATATAAACATTCGAGGTTGGGTTAGTCTCTATTAAAAGGCCTAGTCTTTGGTATTTATCCATTAAATACTCTTGGAGTGCGAATATAAATTCTAATTCTACGTCCGAAATAGTATCCTTTAATAAACTCGTTTGTTGACTATTAAACAGCCCATAATCTAATTCGTCGCCAGCCTCAATGACCACGTGCCTTTTTTTCTCTACATTATTTAGATATAAGTGCCTAGTTATGAAGAGTTCAGCTGCTTCATTGTACCTATCGATAATGACTGACCAGTCCGGAAGAGCTTCTCTTTCTAGTTCTGTTAATGGCGAACTATTCTCGAGTTGAAAGTATAAATAGGGGCAGTTGCGGCGTAACTTCCATGCTGAGACGAGATCAAAAAGGTTTGGCGTACCTCTATTTGAATAGGAACTAGAAAACTGATATCTCTCTAGGGTTGAGTCATTGATACGTTGACAGTCATTTGAGAACTCGTTGAGAAAAAAGGTTAATCTATTCTCAAGAATTGACTTTACTCGAGGCGCTACTTCCAGCTTAGAAAGAAGTTTCGTAGCGTAATGCCAAAGCCAAATAAGGTTATCTAAATGATCGTCCAAGGCTACTGTCATTTGCCCTTGTTTTTTTATCCAGTCCTTCGGGCTGACTCCAAGGGCTAAAGCGTGACCTAACCTATCACCACTCTTCATTTCGCAAAAACGAACCGTTTCGTCAATATGTCGAAGGCCTGAAACAGGGTGGGCATAATCTTCCCCTGCATGAATGCTAAAGTGGAAGTCTTGGCTGGAACCGTTACTATTAGACCTTTTTCGTAACCATCTTAAAGCCGGCGCGAAAAGCTCAATCTTCAGGTCGTTCTCGTCCCCGGCGACGTCTAACCCCCGAAACCAATTACTAGGCTGAAAGTCTATATTTCTATCCTGTGATATTTGTGAAAAGCATTTTGAATTCCAGCCGCTCGTTTTTCTTAACTGCCGATCTAATTCCTTAGCTTTCTTCCAAATACCTTTCTGATGGCTTCTAGCTGTTCCTTTTTCTTTCTTTGTTCTAACAAAGTGCCCGCAAAATTGCCACCTCTCTAGGGCTGCTATATAGCCATTTACAAAGTGGGGGGAGTTTAAGGTTTTATCTTCGAAAATAAAGCTTCCATTAGTCGGGACATAACCTGATTTAGCTAGTAACTCCGTACAAAAATCAGAAATAGCTTCCGGCTTAAACTGGTGAGGCATTCCTTTAAACTCGACAACATCATGTTTACCGGAAAACAATGCGTTGACAATATCCTTGGTAGCGTTCTTAGATTTGGCACGAAGTGGGGCATCATAAGCTCTCTCAGAAAATCTAGTTAACCCATGACCACGCATTAACATTGACTTCCTGAGTGCGTTAGTTGATACCCAAAAGCAGAAGATTAGCCTGCGAACCTCAGGACTGGTTCTGTTGCTTTGATACAACGAAGCACAGTACATTTGCAGCCAAATCCAAGCATTTTGAATGTTAAGCGAATATGCCTCCGCAAACTTCGCTACTAACCAGAGAGATTCTGTTACATCCCTATCGTGATGTATTTTGTTTAAAATAGCCCAATCCTTTTTTGATAGTTTTTCTTTCATCGGAGTGGTGACATCATCGAGAGATAGCTGATTTTTCTCTCGGTATGAGAGCAGCTTGACTAAAGCATCTCTTGCGATGGATAGCATTTTATCTGTTCTTTTATTATTATTCCGAAACCAATAAGCTTTAGAGTGGTAATTTTTTTTCTGGTTATCCTCTATTAAAGTATCCAATAGCAGGCGTGTGCTGTTAGCAACCCCCCCATAATGAATATGGTTTTCTGCGTATTGTTTGTCCATGAATTGGTAGGGTGAAAAAACAGAGCTCTGCTTAGATACGACTTTTTCAATATTTGATTTACTAGGAGTGGGCACGCTATTTACCCATTCATTTAAGTGGAATGCTGCCACTATGGATGGATCTATTTGTCCAGCCAAGTCAATGAATTCTTTTACTTTATTAGGCCTGTAAGATATAAAGTCTCCATTTCTTGACATTAGATCTGTAAAAATATGCTTTATCCAAGCAAGATTATTTGAGGCAAAAAATCTATCATCGATAATTTTTTCGACCATAACCCTAATGTCGTTTAGGCGGAACTGTTGGCCTACAGACAGGTCTGTTAAATCGATGAGTAGCTCTCGAAACTCAATTAAAAACTCTTCTTCAGTAAAAAAAGCATTATCCTGATTACGAGAAGGCAATAAATTTTCCCATAAAAAAAGTGCGATCTTTTCATTGGTCCACAGAACTCTATGGACTTGTTCGCTAACGTTATTGATCGACATTATTCTTTACCGCTAGTAAGCTCTTTCACGATACTTTCTATATTTGATATTATACGTTTACTATCAGGGGCTCTTTTCGAGATTGCTTTTTTCAGGTCGTTTATTTCGGAGATTGTTAGAGTTTGGTTGAGTAATCCAGTTTTGATTTTCTTTTTCGTCGCTCGATCTCCCTCTGAAAGTATTCCTTCTCTAATAAGCAGCTCTTTTCCGGTTTGTGTTTTTCGTGTTCTCTGGGGGAATGAGCTGTTACCTTGATAACCGTTGTTAGTAAGTGAATCTAAGACAGCATCTATCCAAGAGCGAAGAGGGTGATCAAACAGAAAGTAGCTCACTGTTCTTGTAGATTCACCAAAGCTATTTCGGTCAGAGTTCTCTCGTGATGAAAAAGGGCTTAAGTTTAAGCGATATCTGTCATTCATTTCAAAATTAATAACTTTGTCAATACTTACGTCGGATACAACTGGAGAAAAACCGAAGAGTGCACCTTTTTCAAAATAGCCAAAAGCAGACCATGTATAATAAAAGGTGCGACCACATATATTCATTGACTCCTTTAGGTCGCGCATTCCTGATGATAAAAACTTCGAGTTACTTGCATGTTCGAAGGTATGATGAAATGCATTAAAAGCTAGCCATGGAGAGAAATCAACCTCTGCAAGATTATGACGTTTATACCAATCATTAACCTCTTCAACAAGCCAACTAATAGCCTCTATAACGTCCTCGCTCATCATTTTTATATTTTCTGAAGAATCTTGGTAATCAGCATCTTCATCCATTTTTGAGGTGCCAGGCTCAGGGTCTAATAACCTGTTAGGAGCAAATGAACTTGTCGAGTAGAAAGGTGGTCTCGAGAGGATTCTTTCAACAGAAGTCTGAGTGAGGGGGCCGACGAGGCTAGAAAGTATAACCTCAAATACTCGGCCTATATTTAATATTAAACTTTGCTTTGAATTGGTAAAATACGTATGCTCAACAAGTAATGACATTAATAGCTTGGCTTTCTTGTTAAGCTCATTGTCTAACCATTTATCAATTTCATCTGTGAAACTCCATTTTATTGAGGTGTTTCCTCCTAGTTCAGGTGTTGGATAGCTAACTAGCGTTTTCTTATTTTTTATTTCAGATAGCCAACTTTCTGGAACCCGATCTTTTAAATGTTCCGCCCAGTCAGATAAATCTTCAGTCATTTCGAAGACTTCGAAACTTGGCTTACTATGAGTAAGTGGTTGAAATAAAGGTGTGTTAAATATACTGTTCTGGTAATTATTTTCCCACCAATTTTGCCAATGTTGCATTGCAAGTAAAATTAAATAAGTTTGTCCGGCCTTAGGTTCAAATTTAAAGTAATTTAACAATGTATCTGACCAAGCAAAAGCGACTTTCCTAATTTGGAGCGGCTCCATATTTACATCATCACTTTCTAATCGTTTGGAAAAGCCTTTGTAAGCGGTTGCATAATCTCTTTTGCGTTGCTTCGACAATTCAGTGTGCTCGCGCTCGAAAGCGTTCCAGTTCGATAATTTTACTGATGGTGTTTGCCACGCTCGCTTAACGTCTACTAATCGGGTAGCGGACTTAAGCTCCGCGGGTAATTCAGGAATAAGATTCTTACAGTGAGCAATTAATTGAGCTAACGATCTCATAGAGTGAATAGGTATTTTTACTTCACTGCCCTTCAAACCATTAACAGGTCCACCAATGAAAATAGTTAGCCAAGCTATAAAGTTCCTTAAAGGAATTCCGTTTTTACCGATGGTAACTTCTGATGATTCCCAATAGTCTGATACTTGAGGCATTGTCAAACGCTTAGGCAACGGGAGCACTTTTCTCTGATATTCGTTAGCCAATTCTAAAGAAGTTTCATATGCATCATTTTTATTATATTTAGAGTCTCTTAATAGTCTTCCATGAAAGTCCCGCCAAGTAACCTCTTTGTATAACGTTCGGTCACCACTTACAATCGGAAGTACCAAAGGGGTTGTGAGATAGCGACGGATAATTTCCAAATTTTCAAATGCGAGGTGCAGCGAGGCATCGACGTCGTCAATTGGCATTACCATTAGCTTCTTACCAAGTAATTGAAGAGCTGACTTTATAAAGTCTTGCACACAGTCAGCTAGACTTTTATTGTCATAGAATGCCCTTACTTTATCCATTCCATGGATGTCACTTTGCCTTTCGATACTTTCCAGACCGCTACTTAGTCGCTCCAAATTATACAATAGAGTCCTTGCTTCGTCGGGGTTGTCCTTTTGCTTTTGTCTGATCTCATTATCATGTAAAACTGCCGCAACAATAGTATGTAGAAACAAAGACTCACCATTTTCAAGCATAGTTGGGTCAATCGGTTTGAGTATGTGGCAATGTTCTAATAACTGTTCATTATTTTTGTTAAGGTACCGTTTGAGGTTTATTAGAACTGACGTTTTCCCAGTTCCCCTGGCGCCATCTATTGATACTGCGCCGTGATTTCTAATTTGATCAAGCTCAGTGCTTGGAAGTCTTTTTATGTTGTTCAGAGCATCGTTAATATATCCAGCGAGCTGTTTATAAACATCTATCGGTAAGATTGTATCGGTATCTTTTAGTACGGCTGATTCTGTTATTTCGAGAGGGATATATATTGGATGGTTCATAAACTCGCTGCCTATTAAAATTATAGTCCGCAATTGCTTTCAAATGATATGAGATGTCAGCTTTAGCAGGGCCCCAAAGCTTTTATACAAATTCGTGAGGTTAGCTTCCCTACTTGTTATCGAGCTCGCGTCTCTTCTCGATAAGTATATAAATACTATATCTCATATTACTTTGTTAGTATAACTGTTCCTTAAAGTCATTGGACTTCCTAGTTTTCACTAGACAATCTGTAGGTTCTCACACTTGCTTGCAGTGAAATGAAGTCTTCAGTCTATGTCTTTAAAGCTCGATATTCCAAATTGAATGCTATCTATAAGGAGCTTGTAAGCTATAAGGGTGTTGAAGTAAGATTGATTTGATGGTTAGTAGGTAACTCTGGAGGTGTTTATGTATTTAAACCAAACTCGTAAAGTCTCTGAAAGGAAGGCTGCCGGTTTGCGCATGCTTCACACCGCTATTGCTAAAGCTAAGCAAGAAGGCAGAGTCCGCACAAAAACTCGTGCCTCACTGAAATAATACTCTATCAGCTTTGCGTAAAGCCAGCACAATGTCGGTTTTTGCATCTGACGTAAATTCACAAGCCTATTACTTCAGTAACGAAAGCCATCGGCTGCGCAACCTTTTGTAAGTGTACAGAGAGCTATAGACTGTTCCGGAGTGTTCCTCGTCGCACCGAGTGGATTTATTAAAAGTGTCTTAAGCGCCTTGAGCGTTAGATGCCTGCATGCCCTTTACCTTATTTACTAACTCTTTGAAGCACCTTTCGCATAAGTCAAAATGGAATGAGTCACCGTCCTGATTTGAGCCATAACCATACGACGCATGCAGTATTCCATACTCGCTAAAGTCGTTAAGGTTGTCACGATGCTCTTTTTGGAAGTCAGGGACAACGCTAGCACCGCAGGCATCACAAAAAATATCAGTAATAACTTCTACTTGTTGGTTTGCTGTTTTTTTCATAGCAGTCACTTCAATAAACAGTGTTTAAATCCAACATAGACCATCAATTGAGTACTGGTCCTCATGGATAGTTAGAATCCCGAAGCTAAGGCAAACTGAGGTACCAAACTAGCATGTTGAGTTAACAATCACCTTAGCGCGACTACGGACAGCTTCAGGAAATTCGTACTTCAATAGTACACGATAAAATCTTGTCACGTACTGGC
>Ga0114911_1001678_pt1 | contig 11161 bp, 16 predicted proteins | sample MalvireepMed_904_FD_89688 | JGI IMG/M metagenome (GOLD analysis project Ga0114911, IMG submission 89688) | Marine viral communities from the Global Malaspina Expedition - Malaspina viral metaG DeepMed_904 | ecosystem: Environmental > Aquatic > Marine > Oceanic | place: Mediterranean Sea...
CAGCCGACGCGCGGTTGGCAATTCTGCTCGCAGGATACTTTCTTATCTGGTCGGTTCATTTTTTGCTGCAAATCCCGGGCAGACTGGGAGGTTTGAATTTGGCAGCACTCGCGGCCTTCATCTCCGGGCTTGCGATGTTCGGAATGATTGCAGTCGGATTTAACGCCGCGATCGGAGCAATCGATAATTCCGATGCGATCCTTCAGCATCCGGATACCGCCGGCAACGAAATCGTAAATAGCGGAGAGAAGTGATGGCGCACTCGCACGATCATGCTGGCCACAGTCACGGCGAGGAAAACCTTAGCGATCGTCAGCTGATCCTCGCGGTCGCGATCAATGTCCTCCTGACCCTTGCCCAGATCGTCGGCGGCATCCTTTCGGGGTCACTGGCGCTTATCGCGGATGCATTGCACAACTTCAGCGATGCGGCCTCTCTTGGTCTTGCATGGTTTGCGCGGCGCATAGGCCGGCGGCCGGCGGACAAGCTGATGACCTTCGGCTACGCCCAGGGAGAAGTCGTCGCCGCGCTCATCAATCTGACGACCTTGCTGATCATCGGATTCTATCTGATCGTTGAGGCGATCAACCGTTTCGCCGCGCCGCAGCCGGTCGAAGGCTGGACCGTGATCTGGGTTGCCGGGATCGCACTTGTCATCGATCTCGTCACCGCATTCATTGTCTATCGCGGCGCGCATGACAGCATTAACATGAAGGCTGCCTTCCTGCATAATGTTTCGGACGCGCTGGCCTCGATCGGTGTGATCGTCGCCGGAGTGCTAATCATTCTATACGATCTCGTCGTCGCCGATCTCATCATCACTCTCATCATCGCGGCCTATGTCATCTGGCAGGGCGCGACGCTCCTACCGCGAACCGTTCGTCTGCTGATGGGAGCAGTGCCGGACGAGGTGGAATTTGATCAGATGGTTGAAAACCTGCGCGCGCTTGGCGGCGTGCAGGATATTCACCACGTCCATGTCTGGAATCTGGGAGAACATCACCGGGCGCTCGAAGCCCATCTCACTCTTGTTGATTACTCCCAAACAGCATTCGAGGGAGTCAAGCGACGCGCGCGGGCGATGCTGGAAAAGGATTTCGGCATCGCACATGTCACTTTCGAGCCCTGCCTCGCTACGGACTGCGATGATGCGCTGATCCCTGCCCACCCGGCACCCAACAACGGGAAAGACACGGCCGGTGATTAAGCTTTCGCTGGCCTGTTCCTGCCCGACCGTTCGCAGACCCTGAGCCCTCATCGCGCGCCGGTCACGGACGGTATTGCAGTCCGGAACCGATGCACCGCGAGCCGCCCTAACCCGATATGGGCATAAAAGCCTACTACTGCTATTGCGAATACGTCTCAATAGCAGTAGTAGGCTGGTAAATGTCTCGAAAGGATTCTTCACATGTATCGCGCTACCGCCTCGCTCATAGCAATTGCACTGGCCGCCCCTGCTTACGCCAATGAAAAAGACCCGACCGATGAGCGGCAATCGCAGGACGGGATAGCAAACCCAAGCGAATCGATTATCGTGATTGGCGGTCGCATCGATGCGTATGAAGTGGCCGGTGCGGCGGACCTAATCGATGGCGAGGAACTGAGCGAATTCGAGCATGGTGACGTCAACCGTGTCCTGCGCCAGGTGCCGGGGGTCAACATTCAGGAAGAGGACAGTTTCGGGCTATTCCCGAATATTGGCTTGCGCGGCGCGCCGGTCGAACGGTCGAGCAACATCACCTTGATGGAAGATGGCGTTCTTATTGCCCCTGCCCCCTACGCCGCTCCGGCCGCGTATTACTTCCCTGCGATCGGTCGAATGGATGCAGTCGAAGTGATCAAGGGCGCGGGCTCGGTACGCTATGGTCCTCGCACGATCGGCGGGGCCATCAATTTCCGATCGACTCCGATACCGACCGAGAGCCTTGCTGGCGAAGCCTCCGGACAGCTTGGTTCTCGCGGCTATTATCAAGGTCATGGCTGGATTGGCGCTAGCGCCGGCAATTTCGGGGCGCTGGTGGAAAGCTATCAGCAAGGCAGTGACGGGTTCAAGACGATAGATGGGCTTCCCGGCGCTGAGACCGGTTTTCAACGTCAGGACTATCGCGCCCGCTTCGCCGTCCACACCAGCCCAGATTCGCCGGTCGATGCGCGCCTCGAGTTCGCCTATGGTCGATCAGAACTTGAGGCGAACGAAACCTATTTGGGCCTCGCCGACGCGGATTTCGCGAGCGATCCGTACCGGCGCTATTCGGCCAGCCAACGCGACGTTTTCACGGGCGAGCACGATCAATATCGGCTCACCGGCACCCTCCGGTTGCCCGACGACACGCAGTTCGCGGTTACCCTATATCGCAACGATTTCACACGAAGTTGGTCGAAGCTACAGGACATCGATTTCGATGGTGATGGCAGCTTTGATGCCATCCAACCCGTTTTCGATGCTCCCTCCTCAAACGAGAGAGGCCTCGCAATCCTGCGAGGCGCAGACAGCGCTGAAGGTGCCCTTCGCATTCGCAACAACAACCGCGTCTATCGGAGCGAAGGCGTCCAGCTTTCGTTCGAAAGACCTTTCGAGACCGGCGAGGTCAGGCACAACCTGGCTGCGTCGCTCCGGTATCACGAGGATGAAGAAGACCGGTTGCAGAATGAGGAATTCTATACGCAAACGGATGGAGATCTCGTTTTCGTCCGGCAGACGGCTCCGGGCGCTCAAGCCAATCGCGAGGCGAAGGCGAAGGCGATCGCTTTCTATCTGGAGGACCGGATCGAGATCGGCGGGCTTACTCTGACACCCGGCATTCGGTACGAAGGCATCGACCTTACCCGACTGGACTATGATCGAGCCGACCCCGCTCGTCTCGATGGACCTTCGCGCATACGTAAGACCAACATTGACGAATGGCTTCCCGCACTCGGTGCAACCTATGCACTGGGAGACGTGCTGTTGATTGCAGGCGCTTCGCGCGGTTTTTCTCCCCCCGGGCCCGGAAATCCGGAGGCACGAGCCGAGAAAAGCTGGAACTATGAATTTGGTGGGCGTTTTCGGAATGGCGCCATTCAAGCTTCCGCGATTGCGTTTTATTCCGACTATTCCAATCTGCTCGGAAACTGCACACAATCCGTGGGGTGTAGCGTCGGGGATATTGGCGACCAGTTCAATGCTGGGGCCGTCTCCGTAAAGGGGTTGGAGCTGGCAGCTTCGACGGAGCATCAAGTGGGTAGGGAAATTTCTATTCCCTTCTCGGTGGTTTACACGCTCACCGACGCGCAATTCGAAAGCAGTTTCGAGAGTGCGTTCTTCGGTTCCGTGTCCCAGGGCGACGCACTCCCCTACATCGCTCGCCACCAATTCTATGCCGAAACGGGGCTCGCATTTGGACCGGCATCCTTGCTCGTGAGCGCCAATTACACATCGCAAGTACGCACCGAAGCAGGTAGCGGGGATATTTCGCCCGATGAGCGTATTGACGAAAGGATTGTCTTTGATCTCGCCGGCCGGTTTGCGCTGACGGAAGGTCTCTCTTTGTTTGCCAGAGTGGATAATCTGTTCGACAATGCTTATGCTGTAGCGCGTCGGCCTTCGGGTTTGAGACCGGGGGCTCCCCGGCGCTTCGTAGCAGGCGCTAGCGTGCGCTTCTGAGTATCTACGCCGGCCGATGATCGCGCAATCTTGTAGGAGGCGGGAGCGCCAGTGAGCATTTCCGCCCCACTAAATGCAGGTGAGGTCGAGACTCACGCAATCGATTGCGTCGACATTCGACGTGCCGCAGGCCACACACCCGCCAAAATATGAGGACGGCGGACACCTCCCCTCACGACAAATAGGATTATGCACATGACCCTCTCCATTGGCTCGACAGCCCCCGATTTCACAGCGGAAACGACCCAAGGCACCATCACCTTCCATGATTGGATGGGCGACAATTGGGCTATCCTGTTTTCTCATCCAAAGGCATTTACCCCGGTTTGTACGACCGAGCTGGGTTACATGGCCGGTCTCGGCGAGGAATTTGCCAAACGCGACACCAAGATTCTCGGCCTGTCGGTCGACAGCAGCCAAGACAATCGCGACTGGCTACCCGATATCGAGGCGCGGTCAGCGGCAATAAAGTCGATTACCCGGTGGTCGGCGACAGCGACCTGAAGGTGGCCAAACTCTACAATATGTTGCCCGCCGAGGAGACTGGCAGTGCGGAGCAAAGAACCGCAGCCGACAATGCTACCGTTCGCGCCGTCTATATCGTTGGCCCGGACAAAAAAATCCGTGCGATGCTACTTTATCCGATGAGCAGCGGACGCAATTTCGAAGAAGTGCTTCGATTGCTCGATTCAGTCCAGCTCACCGAAAGTAAAGGCGTGGCAACCCCGGTCAATTGGCAGAGTGGGGATGACGTCATCATTCCACCGTCTGTTTCCGATAAAGAAGCGAAAGCGCGCTTCCCGCAAGGTTTCACAACGCTGCGCCCCTATCTGCGCACGGTTAAAATCGACTGACCAGCGCAAGCGGATGTGGTGTATTTGGGCTCGAACTCAACAGGGGAACCCGCATGAAGCTAGACAAAAGCAGTCACGCAACTGCGGCTTCCGCCGCATTACGATTTGGCACCGACGAATTCGTAAGCGCATCCTGCCAGAAACTCGCGGAAATGGAGTTCGTTCAGCTCTCGGCGGGCTGGTAGCCACGGGCGGAATTCTTCGTATCGCGCGAGACGCCGAACGGTTTCGTAGCGAATATTCCGATTTCAATCAGCCATCGCGGCCAGCGCTCGGGGTGTTTCAGGCCAAGCAGGGCCATCCGGCCACCCGTCGGGAGAGCAGCCGAGGCGCGCTCGATGATCCCAGCGTAATCAGGTGGCATTTCCAGTCCAAAGGTGCTGATGACTGCGCTGGTCTCGCTCGGAAAGCGGAAGGCGGCTACGTCTGACTGCACAAATTCGACATTGCTAGGGTCCGGACCCATAAACGCGATTCACAGCAGCATCGAGATATGATTCAACTGTCTCCAGCGAGGAGGCATAGTGGATGGCGGATTTCTTCTGGTTTACGGATGAACAATGGGCACAGATCGAGCCGCTCCTGCCGAACGACACACGCGGGATGCCGAGGGTCGATGACAGGCGCGTGTTGTCGGGGATCGTCCATGCGCTGAAGAGCGGTGGCCGCTGGGGAGACTGCCCTGAGTATGTCTACGGGCCGAAGAAGACGCTCTACAACCGTTTCCGGCGCTGGGCCGAGCGAGGTGTGTGGGAGCGCATCTTCGCCCAGCTCGCCGGAGTGGACGGTGTGCCGGACAAACTCTTCATCGACAGCTCCTGCATCAAGGTCCACCGCACCGCCGGAGGCGCAAAAGGGGGGCCTTGGCTCATGGTATCGGCATCACCAAAGGTGGCCGGAACACCAAGCTCCACGCCGTCTGCGACGAGAACGGTCGCCCGCACGTCCTCCTGCTGACGCCGGGCAACACGCATGATGCCAAGGTCGCAATCCAGACGATCAATGCCGTCCCGCCCTCGCAGTATCTGGTCGCCGACAAGGGCTACGATAGCAACGCCTTGCGCTCCTGGCTGATCGAGCGCGGAACCACGCCGGTTATCCCATCAAAGTCCAACCGCAAGGTCCAGATCGAACACGACCGCCAGATCTATCGCCAGCGCAACGTCGTCGAGCGCATGTTCTGCCGCTTCAAGGACTGGCGCCGCGTTGCCACTCGCTTCGACCGCAACATCAAGACCTTCATGGCTACCATCGCCATCGCAGCCTTCGTCACATGGTGGATCTAATGAGTCCGGACCCTAGCTCGCAGGCGCTTCGCTCGTCGACGGGCTTGGTCGAGCATGCCTTGCGAAAGGTCGACCAGCGTCACCTTGCCGCTTGGTCCTACTCTCTCAAGCAGAAACGCGAGGTTTGCGCCGGTGCCAGCACATAGATCGATCACATGGTCACCGGCGTTGAGTTCAAGCCGGTTAACCAGATCGCGTCGCCAGCGACCAAGACCGGCCCACCGAAACCCCGACACCAATCGGTCATAGATTCCCGCGTTCTTGTCGTAGAGACGTTCAACCTGTTCGTTGGATAGAATTGCCATGGCGCGTGCTAGCGAACCTCGTCCGAAGAGATGGTGAAAACCTCCGCGAGGTCGTCCGGGTATGGCATTGGCGCGAATGCGCTCACGTTTGCGCGTCCGGTATTGCCCCAGGGGAGCCGTCCGGTGAGATTACCAAGGGGAGCGAGCGCAAGACGTATGACCTGCCCCAGAACTTCGCGGCCATCGCGGGTTTCAACTGCATAGCCCAGCATCGTCATATGTGAACGAAGGTGCGGCCCGAAGAAGCCCTGGCCCAGAATATGTTCCCGCTCGAGCGCGGTCCAAGCCAAAGCCCGGTCACCAGACTGCCTGGCGGCACGGAAAACGCGCCGCTCAGCTTCGATAAGTTCAATAATGTCCTTCTTTGCCACAGGATTTTACCGTTCTGCTTGCATCTTCGAATCGTCTTATGCACCTTGTAGTGGCTACAAGGTCAAGCATTGCGAGAAACCCATGAAGATTGGTGCCTTGGCGCGGAAGACCGGCACGACCGCCGAAACGATCCGCTACTACGAACGGACCGGATTGCTGGAGGAACCACCACGCACCGCCGGAAACTACCGGGACTATGGCCCGACCGAATTGGCCAGATTGCGGTTTATCCGCCGCGCACGCGACCTTGGCTTCACCATGGCGGAGGTGCGCCAATTGCTTTCTTTGTCGGATGATCCATCGCAATCGTGCGAAGCCGTGGACTCTATTGCCAGCCTCCACCTACGCGAAGTGGATCGGAAGCTTGGTGACTTGCGAAAACTGCGAACCGAACTGCGCCATATGGTCGACGACTGCCAGCACGGAGCGGTTGGCGAATGCCGGATAATCGAAGTGCTTTCCGGCTAGCGGGACAGCGCGCGTTTATTCGAGCGGTGACGGGACGCAAACCATGATCATCTCGAAATTCGGGGCGTGTTCTGACATATCTCGTCGGTGCGTTCGACAACAGAACCGATCCAGTCATCGATCTCGGCTTCGACCCAAACCGTGCAACGGGGACCGAGCGAACGCGACTTTGGAAAACGGCCTTCGCGCATCCGCTGATAGATTGCCGTTCGGCGCAGGCCCACGCGCGCCATGACCTCGGGAAGACGAATGAGCCGGTCTGGCGGTGGCTCGACAGGAACGGCTTCCGCGTCCGTTTCGAGACCAGTCGTCATTTCAGAGAGCGAAGCTTTGTTCATCCTGCCGCTCCAGTTGCGCGAGGTGATCCGACAGGAGACCGGCGGTGCGGTGCGCGGTCCCCTTTGCCCAGCGCGGTCTCACATCGAGCAGCCTTTCGCCCAGCGCTTGATCCAAAGCAGACGGCAACTCGCTTATGAAGGTTTCAAGAAATTCCAGCACGCCGCTATTCTGCCAATCCTTGCTACGCTGCGAGTACCCCGCGAGTGCCAGCATCAGGGAGGTGCGCGGCGCGTGTCCGCTCGCGTCAAGGATGGCCAGCGCCTCTGGCAGTGTGGCTGACCTTGTCCCGGCGAGGATGCGTCGGAGCGCGTCCTTGTTGATATTCGTTTGTGCGGCAATCGTCCGCCGGGACTTGCCACTTTCGTCCACGGCATGGTCGAGGAAAGCGGCGACTCCTCGCGATAGTTCTTCCCATTTGTCGTTTGTGTTTCGCGCCATTGTTCCTGCTTCCGGTGATCTTCAGCGAATCACCAACAGGCTAGGCGACGCGTCAAACTGTAGGAAAGGAAAAAGAACAAATAAGGAACACGTAGGAAACTGGCTCATCGTCACACGATTTGATTCGCGCAGATTCCGGTCCCTCGATCTCAGACTTCGGTATGGGTGGCGCAATGATCGGTATTCTTGGCCGCAATGTCTGCACCGGTCGCGCAAAGCCTGGTCAGATTGCCCAGAATCGACGATTTCTCTTGGTCGGAATGCCGCGTGCGGCAGTTTCCGTTTTCCTACACCCTGCCTTCCAATCGAGGAAAGAACATACAGCGAACGCATCGCTGCCAATGTTCGAAACGGAGTTCCTCGATGAACAATGCAATCACCCTTCCCCGCCCATCCGTTAAAGGCATTCGTGCCCGCGACTATATTCTTCCGGCCGCGATTGCGCTCGCCTGCGCCGGTGCCGCCTATGCCGGTGCCGACACGACCTTTGATCCGGCGCTGCAGAAGTTCACTGACTTCCTCGAAGGTTCGGGCGGCAAGATCATCACCGTCCTCAGCCTTGCCGGCGGTTTGATCGCGCTCGCCTCGGGCCGCTTCGCCCTTGGGCAGGTCGCGGTCCCGGTCGGTGTCGGAATTGGCGTCGGCACAGGCGTGCCGATCGTCACCTCGGTCGTGACCGCAACCATTTGATCGCGGTCTAACGACGGGAGGGCGGCATGGCCGACAGATACCTCGTTCCACGGCGGCTCGACGACCCGGAGCTCATCGGCTTCTGGACCATCGACGAGTTTGCGGGACTGCTCGTCCCCTTCGCGTGGGGCATCCTTTCGCAGCACATCATCATCGGCACCGGCCTATCGGTCATGACCTGGTTCGCCCTTCGAAAGGCGAAGGCATCAGGCGCAGGGTCGAAACTGGTCCATGCTGCCTACTGGTATCTGCCGGGGAGCTTCCTCGGGCTGAAAGCCACGCCGCCCTCCCACTGCCGCCTGCTCGCAGGCTGAGGGAGGACCCAAGTGAAACACGAATTCGCCTATGAGGAAGCGCAGCGTCACCTCAAACAGCGCAACCGCTTCGCCGCGCTGTCAGCCGTGCTGGGCCTTACCAGCCTGCTGGCGGTCGGCGCGGCGGCGACGCGCGAGGAAAGCGTCATTTTGGTGCCTGTCACGACCGAGCGCCTGACGCTCGGGAGCGGCGGTACCGATGCGCACTACCTCGAACTCGTAACCCGCGACACCGCGCTCATGCTGCTCAATCGCGCACCCGAGAGCCTCGACTACTGGATGGAACAGGTCCTCAAGGTGGCAGATCCGTCAGCGCACGGGAGCCTCGCCTATATCCCAGGCGACGATGCTGCGCTCAAATTTGATGGCTCGCGCGAGTGGGCGTCCTACACCTATGATGTACTCGAGGCGATCGCCGACAAGGCAAGGCTGCCTGCAAGGCTGATCACCGCGACAGCGAAGGATGTCGTTGCACGGTTCGATGACGCCTGGAGCAGCGAAAGCGGACACCTGCCCTTCCCCGACGATGTGCGAAGCGCGATTGAGAGGCATCGCAAGACTCTTGCGATCTGAGAGTAGTTCCGAAATCCGGCCGTTCGCGCGCGGGCACGACCCTAAAGTACTGCCGGACCCAACGCGTCTGAAATTTGCTGCGCAAGGCGGCCTTTCAAATCCCGAAATCCAGTGTCTTGCTCTTGCTTCGGGCGATTTCCTTTTCGGCCTTGTTGGCCTCTTCCGGTTTCAGCTGATCAAGTTCGCCGTTTTTCTTTTCTGTCGGGGCCACCTGTGCGGTGACCTCGAGGGCCGAGGCCTTCTCTCCTTTGTTGCGTGCCACGGCTGCTCCGAGCCTGTCCGAACTATCGACGACCAGTGTCAGGTGATCGCGCAGCCTCGTGATCGTCACCAGGAACGTCTTCTGGTTCGACAGGTTGCGCTCGCGGCTGTCCATGACGGCTATGCCGCGATCGGATGTCAGACCCTGCGCCATGTGGGCGTTGAGCGCATAGGCAAGATCGATCCGCTTCAGCATCGGATCGTCCTTTTTGAGCTCGACCTGGTCTCCCTTGGAAGTTTCGAAAGTGACCTTCCCGCCGACAACGGCAACCACCCTGGCCTGGTCGGCATTGAACAGGCCGCGGCGATGATCGTTGCGGGTCCATCGGATCCGGTCGCCTTCATGGATCTCGAGCTTCCTCGGCTCATGCAAAGTCAGATTCTGGTCGCCCTTCCCTGCCCTGATCCGTGCCGGGTCGAACCGGAACCGCTTGCCGCGCTTGTCCGCAACTTCGACCTGCCTGCCCTTCCGGTCCTGTCCCAGGACACGATACTCGCCCGCTGACAGTCCCAGGGCCTGTTGCTTTCTCGAGACCTCGAGCACCCGGCCAGGCTGGTAGGCTGACAGATGTCGCAGTTCTTCGCGGGTCGTGTTGACGCGATCCAGCACTCCAAGCTCGGCCTTGCCCGGTCCGATCTCGCCATTGGCGAGAAGTCCCTGCTGGACGGCAGCATTGACCGCAGAGCGGATGGCGCGGCCCGAAGCGTAGATCGAGGTGCGCGAGCGGGTGTCCTTGTCGAGCGCCAACCAGGTGTTAGCCGCGACCAGCGCGCCATCGCCCCTGGCCTCGAGTGTGTGCGGCTGCAGGTGACGCAGCGCCGTGCGCACATCGCCCGCCTGCGCTGCCGCCTGCGCCTCGCGAACGACAGGGTCGCGCGCGCGCAGGTTGGTCGCCATTTCAGCGCGCGCCATGCCTGGCTACGCGCGAACGGCGGATTCATCAGGACGACCGACGGAATGGGGCCGCGATGCAGGTCGGCGATCAGTTCCCCGTCATGCGCAGTGATCGTGGCCGAAGGGAAGATGTGGGCCAGACCATCTCGTCTTGCCGGATCGATCTCGTTGAGGAGCAGCGAAGCATTCTGGAGGGAGCTCCAGAGAGCGAGGGCGCCATTGCCGGCGGATGGTTCGAGGAGTGTGTCTTGCGCGCATAAAGCTGCAGCCTTCGCCATCAGCCAAGCCAGCATCGGCGGGGTCGAGAACTGCTGGAGCTCGACCTGTGTTTCGCTGCGCACATGCCGCGGCGGCAAGGCTGCTTCGAGCCAGTCGAGCCGCGCGTCGGCTTCGTGCACGCTTGTTGCCAGATCGATGCATGAGGACTCCCTAAGCCAGAGCAGTGCGCCGATCTCGACCGCGTTGTTGTAGTCATCGATGGTCCAGGCGCTTCCCCAGTCCGGGGTGCCGGTCTCTTCGGCGAACAGCCCGGAAATGTCGGCACGGGTAAGATGCCGTCCCGAAGCGAGTAGTTCGGCAACTCGGGTGCCGATAGCGTAGGCCAAAGGCATTGACGGCAACTGCTCGCCGGTGGGAAACAGGTCTGATTGAAACATGGCAATTCGTCCTCCTGATGAAGGCATCGGGACACGCCCTCTGCCGGATCAGGAATTCGAGAAGCCC
>Ga0114911_1001680_pt1 | contig 11153 bp, 24 predicted proteins | sample MalvireepMed_904_FD_89688 | JGI IMG/M metagenome (GOLD analysis project Ga0114911, IMG submission 89688) | Marine viral communities from the Global Malaspina Expedition - Malaspina viral metaG DeepMed_904 | ecosystem: Environmental > Aquatic > Marine > Oceanic | place: Mediterranean Sea...
CCGTGCATCGATTTGACAACTTCTACAGATTGAGCTAAACCCCAAAACCCTACAAAAGGAAAAACGATGGAAACTACAGAACCTTTGGTTATTATCCACACCCCCAAAGATTTAAAAGGAAGCTGGATGAAAAGGGTTGTAGGTAATACGATCTTTACTGTAACATTTACCAAGATGAATGGCGAGCCTAGGGTGATGAATTGCCGGTTGAATGTGCTGAAGGGTACAATTGGCAAATCCAATCACTTAAAAGAAAGTGATTTTCTCACAGCTTACGATCTGGAGAAGAAAGCATTTAGGTCTATAAACGTGCCGGGAATTTGTAGCTTTAAAGCCAGGGGCAAAGAATATCAATTTATTGAGGATTATGCATAATGCAAACTTTCCTACCCTATTCTAATTTTGCAGATAGTCTGGATTGTCTAGATTATCGGAGGTTAGGCAAACAGCGTGTGGAAGCCTATCAGATAATCAATGCTCTAGAAGGTAAGAGCAAGGGATGGGTAAATCATCCAGCTACAAAGATGTGGGCTGATAATGTTGAAGCTCTAAAATGCTATTGCAACATGGCTATTGCAACATGGATCGCACGGGGCTATAAGAACACGATGAAGTTCTATTCTGTAAAAGACACAGTAACAATGCCCGCTTGGATTGGCGATATGTATCTACATGCTAGCCACCGGTCTAACCTTCTGCGTAAAGACCCTAAGTTCTATGGGCAGTATGGTTGGCATGAACCGCATGACTTAGAGTATGTCTGGCCTGTAAAAAAGGTAGTATAATGCTACACTGTAAAGAATGCGGCAGTTCTAAAATTGGGTGGGACGCTTGGGCAGATCAGAACGATGAAATTATAACCTCTTTTGATCATTGCAAGTGTCTAGATTGTGATACAGAAGAACCAGAGCTTGTTGAAAAATAGGATATGAAATGCTAACTTTGCAACACATTACAATAAATACAAAAGACATAGATAAATCTATGAAATTTTATGAAGAGGTTTTTGGTTTTGCAAAGGCTGAAAGACCAGATTTCCCCTTTCCAGGTGCTTGGTACTGGATCGAGCCTGAAAAAACCATGTTGCATCTACAGCATACTCACCTTCCAGTTTGGGGGGCGGCAGGTACAAGTCATTTTCCTGTACATCATATCGCTTTAGATGCTACTGAGCCAGGGGAAAATGTTGTTGATGAATATGAGCGCTGGTCTGCGTTTTTAACAAGTTTTAACATACTAAATAAGTGGTCACTTGATGTTGAATTTCATTCTTTTGATCCTAAGAAATTTCTACAGATATTCGTTCTAGACCCTATTAATTTCGTGAGGTGGGAATTAAACTTTCCTGTACATTCAAATGTATGATTACATGGCAACTTTAGTAAAAGTAGTTGATGGCGACACCGTAGATTGTGACATCGACTTAGGGTTTGGTGTATGGTTAAAGAACCAGCGCATTAGGCTGTATGGTATCAACGCCCCTGAAACCAGAACAAAAGACCTAGAAGAGAAAAAGGCGGGGCAAGCTGCTAAACTCAGGTTAATTGCAATGATGAGTAATAAATTTCTTTTAACTACTGTAAAAGATAAAAAGGGAAAGTACGGTAGAATTTTAGGAATTATAAATGTTCCGGTAAAAAAACAACTCGATAAAGATGGTAAGAAAACAAAACATATTTTTGTTGATATCAATAAGAAGCTTGTTGAAGAAGGACACGCAAAGAAAGCAGATTATTAGTGTATGAATTTACACGATTAGAATATTCAAGAGATATTACACACTCTCAACATATACTAATGGAAGAGTTGATTAGAGCATGTCAAAAATTGTTTAATCATTCTCCCTTACCATTGTGGGATCAGATGTATATGCTAAAGGCTATAAGCTACAGGGATTTACAAAAAGAATATAAGAGAAGAATGGTTAAATGCTAAAAGTATTTTTTTTGATATTTATATTAGATGGAAATGATTTTTGGATAAAAACCTCTAGCTATAAATCCTGCCAAGAGATGCATGTTTCTTTTCAAAGCCAGGATATCTGGTCAGCATGTGTAGAGGTAGAGAGTGAAGAATATGTACTCCCTCTATGATGCAGGTTCTAATTTTAATACTATCTTAAAGCAACTAAGGACAGACACAGGATTGACACAAGCAGAGCTATCAAAAAGGTCCGGCGTTGGGCAGTGCATGATTTCATACATTGAAAATAGTCATAGACAACCAACAGCAGCTATTTTAGATTGCTTGTTGATGGCTATGGGTCATAAGCTAGCTGTCTTGACAGATGAAGGCTCTTAGGGTGTGCCGGTATAAGCACTGGTTTTGGCATTCACGAATTGTCAATTGGTTCGAAGGAAAAATTGTTAGATTAAATAACTATATTTGGCGAAAACGGTGGAATGGGAAATTTAGAAATGACAATAGATGAAAATAAATTCGACCCTGAATTTACTTTTGAAGAGCAAAAAAATCTATATGAAGAAGTGTCAAAAAAATGCCTACAGTTTCTTGTAGATAATTTTATTGATATGGCGAAGGATGACATTCGCAAAACCCCTATTGTAGCTACTGCTCTTACACAAGTAATTATAGAATTTTCTTTGAATCTAGCTCCTGACAAAATTGTAGGTTTTGCACTATTACATAAAGTTCTATGTGATGTATCTGTTAATCAGTTAAGAACAAGTATGGTGCAGAAGATGGTTGAATTTGGAAATTCGTTGACAGAAGAACAAAAAGAAAAACTTGAAAAAATATTTGGGATAGATAAGATCGAAGATATGTTTGAAGATATAAAAAAGTCAGATATTTTGCATTAAAACTATGTCTCATACAATATTGTTAAGCACTACCATAGATAACTTTGATGACCTGTATAAAATTGTTGACAAGGCTAGAAAGAATGCAAAAATTGTTAAAGTAGACAGGAAATTGTTGATCAATTTGTTGATGGATCATAGTTTGTTGATCAGTTCTCTAAATGATCTAGGCGTAAGGGATATAGAAAATGGATGATAGGGACACAGAGTATTCACTTAGAATAGACGGCAAATATTGTGTCTGGCAAAAATATGATCTTTTTGAACTGGGTGAAATATCTTCTAAAATTGCTAAGGTAGCTTACGAAAATTTTAGCTTGCCATTGCCTACGCGCTGGGCTATTATAGCGATTGTTGATCATCCAGAAGACCACAGAAATTTCCTCGATGAGGAGGAGCTAAGGTGACCCCAGAACAAGAGCAAGCTATTCTGTATCTACAACAGCGTTGTTTTAATGCTACAAGTGAAGAGGCGAAAGATCTTTGGTATCGTGCATTATCTAAACTTTTAGATAATATTGATGTTGAAAATTCCTCTGAGGGTGAAAATGTACACTAAATTATTGAGTTACGAAAACGCCAAGGCTAGCAAGTCTATAGAGTATGGTTACCTTAACTTTATTTTATATCTAGCTCCGCATACTTTATCAGGCTGGAATGTTTGTGCAGGTTCTAGCCCTGAGTGTAGGGAGGATTGTTTATACGGTTCTGGCTTTGGTAGGTTCCCACAGGTTAAAAGGTCTAGGATTAATAAGACAAAGCGGTATTTTGTTGATCGGGAAAATTTTCTATCTGATTTAAGGGAGGATATCTTAAGAGGTATAAAATATTCCAAGTCTGAAAATCTTATACCGGCCATTCGTTTGGATGGTACAAGTGATTTGTTTCTAGCTAAGCATTTTGTTGATCTTTACAATGAAGCCGTATTTTATGACTATACAAAAGTCTACAATCGTTTTAACAAAATTGTTGACCTGCCGAATTATGATTTGACCTTTTCTTTTTCAGGTAGAAATAAATCCAATTGCTTGAAAGCTCTTGCAAATGGAAAAAATGTAGCGGTTGCTTTTAAGAATTGTTTACCTAAAACACTTTGGAGCTATCCGGTTGTTGATGGCGATAAGCACGATTTACGGTTTCTTGATCCTAAAGGTTCTGTGGTAGGTTTAACGCCAAAGGGGCAGGGCGTTAAGAGTGTAGACAGCAGATTTTTTATTGATGGAAAGGTTACAGAATGAAACTAACTGCAGCACAGGAAAAAGCCCTGTGTCAAAATGGCACATGCACGATCAGGGTATGGCCTATTCGGAATTTCTAGACACGGTTGAACTATTGCCTTTCGATGATTGTGTGATTGTATTTTGGTCAGGCATGTGGTTAGGTATTGAAACCGATGGCTATTGCCATTCATAACCTAGGAGAAAAACAGTGCAAGACTTACAAATACATGAACACAACGATATCCAAGACCTATCCGCCTTCGATATCCAATTCGAGAAGCGCCGCACTGGCTGGCAAGACTTAGACGGCAATTGGCACGCTGATGATGATATTGGCTTGAATACTTTAGGGCCGGATGACGTTCACAGGTTGCCAAATGGTGCTGTAGTCAATGTTGGAGCCGATCCGAAAGATGCCAAAATGGGCACTTTTAAAAGTAACTACCAGCTTGTGAACCATACCGATTATTTCCAACAGCAAAATGAAATGATCACAGCCCAAAAGGAACTTGATTGGCATGATGTAAAAGTTGTCGATCATGTGTATGAGTTTGGCAAAAAGGTACAAAGATCAATTCATTTTCTGGCACACACCAAGAGTTTCGGCGAAAAAGATGCCGTTTGCTTGCGTTCTGATACGTTCAACTCTGTAGACCAGTCTTGGAAATTCCAGCAATTCATTGGTGCCTATCGTGACTTATGCCGGAACACTCTGGTTTTTGGTGGAGAGCGTACTTTTCACACTATGAAATTGCACACTAATAGCCTGGATATTGGTGCTGTGGTTGGCAAGATCGGCATTGCGCTCGATCTGTTCTCTAGCAATATCGAATTGCTTGATCGCTTGCGCTCGATACCGTGCGATGAAGAAAAAGCCAAAGAATTGTTTTCTAGAACAGTTTGCGCAAGACCACCTAAACTAAGAACCCCACTGCTTGATTATCTGCTCTATAGATATCGTGAAGATTTGCACGACCTCGGGCCGAACCTTTGGCTGGTTTACAACTGCCTTACCCATTGGTCTACGCATACTAATGAGACGTATGAGCGGGAAATCATCAACTCCAAGGGTAATCGGGAAATAGTCACTAGGCACACAGGCAAAGAGAGTTCAAGATTTTGGAGAGTGCAACGGGACCGTTCCTTGCAAGTTAGCCAAGTTCTGAATTCAAGCCACTGGCAGGGGCTGATTGCAGCGTGATCGAGCTGCTACTACTGGTCTACAGGCTAGCTATCCTTTCGATTGTGGTAATGTTCCTGTATTACATTATCGCAACATAATTTTAACCTAGCGCTCTGTCCCTCCCTTTGGGCGCTTTACACTGGCCCGGATATGGAATAGGTTCTGTGTCCGGGTCTTTTTTAGGAGGAGAAAAATGGTAGATTATCCAGCAGGAGAATGGCTAAAGAAGGATTGCAAAGAATGTCTTGGTTCTGGCTGGCTTATCAGCATCACACAAGGCGAACCATACGATTGCCCGACCTGTCGTGCCAGCGGTTATCAGATGATCTGGCACCGCATCGAAGTAAAATATATTCCTGAACCATATTCATACAGGATACAAACCGAAAAAAGGAATGATCATGTCTAAATTTTCGAAATTCTACGAAAACCAGAGAAAAGTCAACGAAAACCAGAGAAACCATGATGAACGTATCTCGAACCATGATGAACGTATCTCGAACCATGATGAACTTATCTCGAACCATGATGAACTTATCTCGGACCATGATGAACTTATCTCGGACCATGATGAACGTATCTCGGACTATGATGAACGTATCTCGGACCAGGATGAACGTATCTCGGACCAGGATGAACGTATCTCGGACCATGATGAACTTTTCCGCATAATAGGGAAGGTTCTAGGGCTTGGCGATTTTATGGCCGTTACCAGCCCGCTTCCAAGTTTGGAGGAATTTCAAAGAGTTCAAAGGCAAGCAGGCCCGCACCAGTTTAGCCCTGAGCCTGTAATAGAGAAGACTATTCAGAGCAACCCGCAGAACACTCCAGAGAAAAAGAACAGACGCAAGGATTTGTGCTCTCGTTTGGTTGCGATCCACGACGAATGTGGCATGACTGCAAAGGATATTCAAAAGCACGCCAAGGATAAGGGAAACAACTGGCGACGCATCAAGAAAGCTGCACAGCTAGAGATCACAGATACAAACGAGGGTCAGAGTTTACCCTACCTCGCTACGATTGCTGAATATGCGCTCCGGATACACTGTGCATTGGACTTTATGGTCTTAGACGCACGGCTCAATAATGAATTAAATCGAGAGGAATTCTACAAGTCACGGGCTAACCAGCTAATTGCAATTTGGTTTGAAATCGACAAGGCTAACCCCCGCTCACTTGCTAAGCTAAAGGAAAAGTATGCTAATCTCCCTGAATGGGATGAACGATTAGCAATTCGAGCGTCCTAGCCCTGCCCTTCTCCCTACCTTCTAGCTACGGTTAGAAGGGAACTGGCCCTGCTCCTGCAATCAAGGGGCAGGGTCTTTTTTATCTCTTGTAATCGGTTTGAGCCTGGAAGATACTGACCGCACAGAGAAGAGGAGAAAGAAAGATGATCGAATTAGTTCTAGCTTTAGATAGGCTTGAATTGTTCCCTGATTGGGGGGAGATCGAATTGGTTCTAGCCCTAGGTTTACTTGTGTTTGCGCTCTGGCTGATGTTTTCACCTAAATTCGGGGGGATTGGATAATGATTATATTCTAGATCAAGCAGATCGAATTATAGAAGAGGGAAAAGATAGGCTAGATTTAGCCGTGCAAAATAATGGTGATAAATAGCCACGTATCTGTACGGGCTTGATTACTTTGGGTCTAGGCTGTGGTCTATGACTGCTCTGGCCCCTATCCAGGGCTAAGTTTTAAACCAATTTGTTGATATAGTTCCGCCCGTGTGCCTGCGCCTATACGCGGAAGCTTCCTCTTAAAGCTCCTAATCATCCTGATAAATGCTCTGATTTAGCCGGATTTATCCAGCCCCAGTAAACCCCCGTTTTCATTAGGTTATAAAAGTTTCCACACTATATATTATGCGCATCCACGCATGGGCCACTACACCCCCTCCCATATGTATATACACAGCCCATCTTAAATTTATTTTTTTAAACCTTTTTTTGTTCTAGCTATAATAGGGCCACAGAAGAGATAAAGAACTGAGGGTAATAGGGGTCATAAAAAACCCAGCTAGCTACTACTGAGCTACCTGGGGCTGTTTTAGAACCTATTTAAATCTTAGTTAGCAGGGGGAATCTGTTCTAGCTATAGATAGATATAGATAGCTATAGTTAGAGGGTTACATTTTAAATAAAGAAGGGGGTATATATTAACCCCTGGCCGGATAGTTCTATTATACACTTGAATACGGGTTTTGTCAAGTAAAAAATAATCTTTTTTATAAACCTCTGTAAATAAAGGATTTTTTAGAACCGTTTTTTCCTATTAATTATAGCTAATTTGTAGAATTTTTATTTAAAAAATACAAGTTTTTACTTGACAAAACTCATATATGGTATATAATAGTATATAGAGACTACAAATGTCATAAGACTGCAACTTTATTTTTTAAAAAAGAGTTTTAGACTAAAATAGTCTCCTTTATTATATCGGGGGAAGTTTTAAAAACCAGCAATTCGTAAGACTGGTTTCCCAGGGTTTTAGCTTTTTTTAGCTAACTTCCCCCGGTTTTCTTCTTTACTAGTTATTATTAGGATTTTTAGAATGGCAAATTTAAAAGAGTTAAAAAAACAAGCTGAAAAAGTTCTAGAAGATACGCCCCAAGCTCCTGCGGAATCTACAGAACATTATGAAAAAAGATTAAAGGATAAATACCCTAGTTTAGCAGCAAAAATACAAAAATTAAGCATGGCTCAAAAAGGTTCTATGTGGAAGGATGAATATCCTTGGTCTAGATTTGGTGCTACTCCAGGTTATCCAGCTAAAGGAGGTACTCCACCTGAAGGAAGTAAAGAGTTTTTTAAGGGCGGTGGTAAAATAAAGAAAAACTATTCAAAGGGCGGTGGTGTAAGACCCACTAGTTATTAGGAGTTTTTAAAATGGCCGAGAAAAAAAATAACATAGCAAGTAAATCAAAAAAAGGAATGGCTACTAAAGCAGGTGCTATGGCTTTGGCAAGAGGCCCTCGTTACAAGGCTTATCTGAAAACTGAAGGTGAGCTTGAGAAGGCCGCTGAACATGCTAAAGCAGTTAAAGCCTCATTCAAGGGGAAACCTTATAGCGAAGGAAGAGCAAAAATTAAAAAAGCGGAAGCCGCACGAAAAGCTGCTTTAGATAAGTGGGAGGCTGCACGAAAACTTTGGAAAACGGACCCCTTCGACCCTGATCCCGACAGCTACTACCGTAGTGATCGATACTATAAAGGTGGTAAAATAAAGAAAAACTATTCAAAGGGCGGTAGTGTAAGACCTGCTAATTATTAGGAGTTTTTAAAATGGCCGATTTAAGAAAAGATCGTGAACAACTAGAATATGAACGTGCTAGAAGGGGTGCTCCTGGGCAAGCATTTCAAAGGGCTAAACCCAGTTTTAGAAGTGGAAAAACAGGTGGTACAGAAGAAAATAGGCGTCGAAAACAAGAGTTTGATAAACTTCTTGCACCACTGGGAGGGTTTGCTACAGGACTTAGTGATAAACGGCCATCCCTGACAGATTTTGATAGAGAATTTTCTAATGCTTTAGATAAAAAATTAGAAGCTGATCCTGGGCAAGTTACTGATGAGTTTCTAAGGACTATGTATTCTAATTATAGACAGAAGATAAAAGAAGGAACAGCTACGCAGGAAGGATATAATAGATTACAGAATGTTATTTTTAAATATGTTGATATAACACCTCCTTCTATGGAAGGTATGGGCCCTAAAATTACACCCAAATATTTAGGCACAAAAAAGGGTGGTAGAATTAAAAAGAGAAAAAATAGAACTAAGAAAAACTACGCAAAAGGCGGTAGTGTAAGACCTGCTAATTATTAGGAGTTTTTAAAATGGCCGATTTAAATAAAGGAGAAACTATAAGACAGGCTATTGAACGGTACAATAAACTATCTAAAGAAGAACAAAAAATAATGAATGAAAAGTTATCTAAGGCAAATACAAAAAAATGGGATAACTTTAGAGCAATTGCTAGGGGGGAAGGTTTTAAAGCTCTTCCAGAAGCACAACAAGCAGAAAAAATTATAAAAGTTGCAGGGTCAAATAAAAATATAGATAATTTTACAAAAGCTATTAGCAAAGCTATGCGCTTTGTAGGTAGGAGGGCTTTAGGTCCAGTAGGTGTAGCGGCAGCATTATTTGATCCTTCTTCTGCTAATATAGGAGAAGATAAACTACTATATGAAACGAGAAGAAAAAAAGTACCAGGGGGTGGGCCAGATCTATCAGAACATAAACGTACTTTTACAGAATTACAGAAGTATAGGAAAAACTATTCAAAGGGCGGTGGTGTTAGATCTGCTAACTATTAATGCCTCGGAAGCTAGAGAAGCCAAATATACCCCCTGACTCTTGTAATCATATTGATAGAGTACAAGAATTAGTAGAAAATTTATCTACAGAAATAGATGATGAAATGCGTTCTGGTTACAATAAAATAATAAATGAAGAGTTAGAACTAATAAGAACGATTAATACCCAGCTAAGACAGGCTAGTAAAGTTTGGTACGATAGATACAATAGAAAAAGGGGAAAATAATTATGAGTTGTGGTGAGTGTAAATGTGAAAATTGCAAATGTGATCCTTGTAAATGTCCTAAAAATGATTAACTATGCCCTATAAACGAATTGGTCGTACTATCTACAAGAAAAATAAAAAAGGTAAATGGATTAAAGAAGCTACGGCTAAAACTATAGAAAATGCTAAAAGAATGATAAATAGATTGAGAATGATAAAGTATGCTAAAAAAAATAAGTAAACTACAACAGAAAAAAAACGATATAATTAGAACTACCGGTAGAGAAGAAATGACCAGAGTTAAAAATATACGAGATTTAGAAAATTACGAAGCGGTTGTTAAACCAAATCCTAGAGTTAAAACTTATGCAAAGGGTGGTAGTGTCAGACCTGTGAAAATTTAATGAAAGAAAAAGAATTATTTACCCTTGCAAAAACTATATACGGCGAAGCCAGGGGAGAATCTAATTTAGGTAAGCAAGCAGTTTGCCATGTTATTCTAAACAGAGTTAAAAAAGGAGGTTGGTGGGGTAATACTATAGAAAAAGTCTGTAGAAAAAGATATCAGTTTTCCTGTTGGAATGAAAGCGATCCAAATAGAAAAAAGTTAGAAGATTTAACTTTAGATAACACAGATTATCTTATTTGTATTGGAATCGCTGCTAGATGTCTAGCAAATAAGCTTGAAGATAATACAAATGGATGCACACATTACCATGTAAAAAATTTACAACCTTCTTGGGCTGCACAAGAAATACCTTATTTTGAAATTGAAAACCATGTATTCTATAGAGGAATAGCTTAATGTCTTTACCAGCTAAAAGAGAATACACAGATAAGCAAACTAAATTCTTAAATTCGCTTATGAATAATGGTGGGCATGTTCTAGAAGCAATAGATGAAGCTGGTTATAAACATAGTTCTAGAGGGTGGTTAATAAGCAGTTTAAAAGATGAGATCATAGATAGAACAAGGATTATGCTAGCTTCTTCTAGTGTAAAAGCTGCTAACCGTCTTGTAGAAGGTCTAGACATGGATGGTGACATTCGTGCGAACCATATGGAAATTCGATTAAAAGCAGCTAATGAAATTCTTGACCGGGTAGGAATCGGTAAGAAACAGGATATTGCTATTCAAGCGGAAGTTATTCATGGGGTAGTTATGTTACCTGCTAAGAAACAGATGAAAGATATAACTTCTAATGGCTAAAATTTCTGATCTTGAAAAATTAATGGGACAAACTAGCGTAAAGAAAGGGTCACCAACACTAAATACACAGATACAAAAGTTTCTGCAACAACAGCCATTGAAACAAGACCCACTGAAACGACAGTCACAGGCTGCGGATAGGCGGTTGAAAAAGGGGGTTGCTGCCCTTATGCCGGGAGAATCACTGAGAGAGCTTGCCA
>Ga0114911_1001686_pt1 | contig 11117 bp, 13 predicted proteins | sample MalvireepMed_904_FD_89688 | JGI IMG/M metagenome (GOLD analysis project Ga0114911, IMG submission 89688) | Marine viral communities from the Global Malaspina Expedition - Malaspina viral metaG DeepMed_904 | ecosystem: Environmental > Aquatic > Marine > Oceanic | place: Mediterranean Sea...
CCCGTATAGTTCTGAATAGATAACGTCTTCATAATTAACGTTTTTGCTCTTTAAACCCTGTCCAACTAACACTTTATCAATTACTAGTTTGATAGCAAGTTATACCGATTGAAAAGCACAGCCAAGGCGGCGGTTAATTATGTTTAAGGAGCCAAATGCTTCAAAATGTGGTGGCCCCTCGCAGATTTGAACTGCGGACCAACCGATTATGAGGCACTAAATAGCAGTTTACGGGCGATTACTTTTTTTATTCTCCAGTTACTAAATAAGCTATTTATTTCAGTTAGTTATTGCCATTAATACTACCTCTGATGCATAAAACACCATGCAAATCAGAACACTAGATTTTGTGTTCAAAGTAGCACAGAGGTAGCACCCAATGACAAAGAACAGATTTAGATTTACAGAAACATCACTGGCAAAACTGACACAGAGCAAATCTCGCACTCGGTATTTTGACACGCAACTGCAGGGTCTAATTCTCGATGTCACACCCAGCGGCAAAAAGTCATTCCGAGTTTATAAAAAAATACCAAGTAGGCAATCCCCTGTCTCTGTCACCATTGGAAGTTCGCCTAGTATTAGTCTTGATACAGCCAGAAAAATGGCAAAGCGTGCGTTGGCAGATATTGCAGAAGGTATTAACCCAAACGATACCAAACGACAGTTCCGAGCAGCATCCGTAACCTTGCTAGAGGTATTTGAGGCGTTTAAAGCGAACCGCCAGCTGAAACAAACAACGCTTACCGGATACAACCAAGTTGTGAATTGCTATTTAAAAGCCTGGCATAACAAGCGTATGGCCGATATCAACGAAACGATGATTCTAAAGCGTCATTACGAGCTATCAGAAAACAGCCAAGCACAAGCCGACCTAACGATGAGAACATTGCGAGCTTTATTTAACTTTGCTCGTGCCGAGTATAAATCCTCGGAAGGTAGAAGTCTGTTCCCGTTTAACCCCGTGAACGTCATTTCAGAAAAGCGCGCCTGGAATAATGTAAAACGGAAGCAGACACGGTTACGCCAATCCGAATTAAGGCCTTTCAAGCAAGCAATAGATTCAGTGCGAACTGAAGCAATTGCTTATCGGATAGATAGCGTTGCAACCATTTGCGACTATGTAGAGTTCATGATGTTTACCGGCTTGCGAAAAACCGAGCTGCTGGAGCTTAAGTGGTGCGACGTTTATATGAACGACAAACTGTTTTGGTTAGGCGATACAAAAAACGGAGACGGTGTTGAGCTTCCTATTATGAAACCCTTAGAGGAAATATTGGCACGCCGCAGGAGTAATAAAGTATCTAGCTTTGTCTTTGGCTCAGATAACCAAAAAGGACGAATTGTTGAACCAAAAAAGACGGTCAATAAGATCCTTAAAGAAGCTGGCCTCGAAATTACATTGCACGACCTACGCCGCACCTATATTTCAATTGCTGAGAGCCTTGGTGTTGGCAGCTATACACTGAAACGTCTTCTTAACCACAGAACGTCCCGAGACGATGTTACTGGTGGCTATACAATTTTGACAGCTGAAGAGCTACGAGAGCCTGCCGAGCGAGTAGCGAGAAAGCTGATGGAATGTGCGGGGATGATTCAGCCTCGCAGTGAAACAGCGGTACTTGATTTGACTAAAGGGTCGTTGGGTGAATTATCGAAGGCTGAGAAGCTGGAGTTGGTCAAAGCTTTGCTTTAATCTTTTCACAGATGGCCTCGATTTTATCGTCTGAAGGATAAAGCGCAGTATTTGGGATTTCATTGAAGTCTCTACTCCAAAATGACTTTTTTTGTATTTCGAATTTCGCTATTAGTCTTCTACCAAAATCAAGATATGGTTGCTTCCGATTCACTCGGGCTGGAAACGAGCCTAATAAATATCCTTCTTGAAAGTGAGGGCGCAGGGCTTCAGCAGGGCATGCACTTAGTAACCTTACATTTAGCAACTCTTCTTCTGTCGAATATGAAATAGTTCCATTTGGGTATGGAAAAGCAAATACAAAGATATTGGCCGAACTTGTTGCATCATTTAGAGCAAAAGACGCTGCAACTCTAAGTGAGTGCGTGAAATCCATAAGCGGTGTTCCGCAAACCTCGTAGTGCTGAAGGATAGACCAGAGCAACTCAGGGAATTTCTTTAGCTTGTTGATGTTATCAATTTTTAGTTCACTTAGTTTCGCCAGCAGATCGTTAGAGCACTTTTCAAGCGTTTCATATCTTTCTTCTAACTCATTCTTGGTTAACGTGCGCCCTGGTGATCTGAGAATTGTCGGATAAAAAGAACTCGCGCCAGAACTTAGCGTGTAATCTTTTGCTTGTCCACGGAAGAACAAGCTGTAGTCTGGATTGTGATTGGCTATTTTCGCAACTGTCTGCACCAATTCACGAAAATTCAAAATCTTAGCTGGGTCACTTTCACGAATTTCTTTATTCGTATTCCTTTCTCCGCTTTTTAGCGAAAGGTGACACCAAAGTTTTGTGTTACCCAAGCTTCTCATTCTACCTCCTTGTCGAGCATTTATTGCTCATTCCTCAAACTCTTCACGATACCAACCTTGAAAGGTTGATGTTTTGAATCTCGAAATCTCGCGCATTGCTGACTGAATGTTTCGTGCCAAGAATGGACGTTTAACGCCAAAGTTTACGGGCGACAATGGAGTACAGCGGCATTTCAGTCCAGTCGGCGCTTTTTTGGCTTAATTCTATCAGTCTTCATATGGATCGCGCTTAGCCTCGCGTTCCGCCTGTCTCTCATATTCTGCAGCGAACTCGCGCATTGCCGTAGCAAATCGCGTATAGCCCTTGGAGTCGAGCGATTCCGCCTTTTCCAGGTTTTCCCTTGCAAGTTCGCGCTCTTCTCGCCCGTGAGTGAATCCATGAACTCCACGATCGTTGAAAAGTTGAGTAGTGAAGCCTGAACGCATTTCCCCTGAATCTCGCAGATTTAACGCTGCGGCGACCGCGTTGTGAATCCATAACCCGTCAGAGTCAGGAGGTGCACAGGTTAATACGTGGCCAATTTGAATCTGAGCAACTTCGCCGTGTCCTGATTCTTCTGTTAACCTACGCGCGTCCTTAAGCCACTCATTAAATATCTCTGCGCTGAACGTTCCATCATCTTGAATGCCAGGACAACGCTTCCACTCAGTGAGAAGTTTGTACGCGTTTTTGGCGAGGTGTTTCTTATGTTCGTCAGGCTCTTCAAAGTCCTCCGCGCTGGCATTTTTAGAGCGAAAAACGAGTCCAACAGCTTCCGCAAAGAAAGCTGGATCAGAGGCCAGTCGCTTTTCGAGAGTGACTGGCGATCCAGATGAGAATCGATCTAGCCAGGGAAGAAAATTCCATTCAATTCGGAAAAGAGCGTCCTTATCAGACGTTTCCGATTTCTGAAGATACTTTATCAATTCGATAGTCTCGTATTTGTCCAATTCCTTAATTCCATGCTCACTTTTAAGGACCGCCAGAAGAGCATGAATAGCAAGAGACTCATCGAACCGCGATCTATCATCCAGCATGCGAGCGAGACACATGACCGCAGCCCCTTCGCGCCCGTATTGAATTAGTTTTTCAACAGGTAATGTTAAGTCGCGATCTGTTCCGTAGGGATTTACCTTCGCATTTCTCCAATACAGAGCCTCATGAGAGGGGGTCAGGTGCGTTGAAACCCTCTTCCATATTTCTTCTTCAAAAGGAAGAAGTGTTAGGAATTTAGACTGTTGCTCTAGAGGCCACGCTTTCCTGAGAACTGCATCCACCCACTCAATCTCAAATTTCCAGAAGCGAGCCCAAATGAATCCAGCAACAACTAGAGCTGATATGTCGTCCTCAGAATCCAACAGCGAAGGCAGTATTGTACTTTCCATTTCATAGGCTGCGATTTTGCCAAGCGCACTACCTACCTCATAAGGAGCTTTAACCTTTGCAGCGAAGTTTAAAGCAGCGCCGACATCACTGTCACCTATGATCTCAATAATAGCGGTTTGTCGCGCCTCATCGAGCCGCCTTCTCTGCTCATCGTAATTTCCCTTTTCGTCATATAGATCAAAATCTCTTCCGCTAAAAAGGTGATGGTATTTGAATGCAGGCGAAATTGGTGCTAGTTTTTTCGCAGTTTCCGCGAGCTTGTTGACCGCATCCTCTGGGAGTGCCCAATCAGCATCTGAAAATTTACGGTGCTGCCTTACCATCTCATCAAGACTTTCCCATAGTGGCAAGCGGTCAGCCTCAGACAACGATACAACTGCGTCTGAGGAGAGGTGCTCGAGCAGACTCTCATGCGCAGACTTTGGTAAATCGGATAGCCTCTTGATAAGCTCGCAAAGCTTCTGTGAATCACTTTTTGCAAGGGCAACGGCGAGATCAGTGTATGCAGTAACCTGCTCCCAATACTCTGTTCTCAGGACTCCTTCTTTCCAATCCCTCGGAATTAAGTCACGCCAAATAGGACGATGACAACCACTAGTAAACCCATGATTGTGCGGTAACAATGCCAAGAGAAGCTTCCACCCCACAATCGGTTGTTCCTTTATCACAGATTCAACAGCCGATTGACGCTTTTGAAATGATGCTGTGGTCTGTACGTGCCACGGCAAAAAAATGTCTGCTAACGAGTTCGAAGGACGATTCACCCAGCTACCACCGGGATCGAACGAGGCAATGTCGGCGAGAATCACCGACACGCGAGAGAGAAATTCGGAACTCCACGCCAAGGTTTCTAGTGCCCAAAGGAGTCCGCTCATATAATTCCAACCGCCCAATCCACCTTTACCTTCTTCCGCAAAAATCTTGTGGAATGGTGTGTCTTCTAGATCGACAAGAACAGATTCAATCGCATCGAGAAATTCGTCAGGCGCAGCTTCGGCCAAAAGTGGCATAAAGGAATCCAGACTAGCCCAGCGATCCCAACTCGCCTTATACAACAAATCACGCACAACTAGAACAGCCGTGGACTCTGCTTTTCTATCGCTGCACGAAGTCAAAGACATTGGACGGCTTCCAAGCAATGCCAGTGTCTCCGCGATGCCCTTCCTAATAAACTGTGAATGAGTGAGCACCTTGCCATGAACGCTCGCGGCAAATCGGTCTTCCTTGGGAAGGTCAAATTTCGGGTCCCGTTCCCCTAAGACACTAACCGCCATCTTCTGAAACCTATCTAAATCATCATCGGTAATCCGGCTTCCGAGAGAACTCCAAGCTTCACCACGGGCGACGAACCGCCACTTTTCGTTATTTTGAATTAGGGGAGAGTCCGAGCGTAGCGTGTCAGGTCTCAGAATCTCGATCCACTCCCCGTATCCTTTTCCCAGCAACATTTCCAAAGCGGAACGATCTGAGAGGTTTGATCCATCCCATTTCCCAATTAGTCCTGCCTGCGCGATGAGTGTCGCATTGTCCCATGTGGCATATGGAGGCAAAGTTCCGTAGCCTCGCAAATGGCGGCGAAGAGCGGAAATTCGGTCTCCCCCAACCCTGGCGAGTTCTCTGGCGCGTATATCGGTGTATCCTGCCTCTTTGATGTATCTGGGTCCAGCCCGACAAGAAAGGCCGAAACAAAATCCGCTACATCTTGTGGACTCTCGGCAAAGAGCATGAGAACCTGCGTCTTTCCCTCAAATAGGGCCTGCAACGCCTCACATGCACCTGACCTTCCGATGGTAAATAAAGTTGGCGGGAAAGGCGGATCGTCAGCTGCGCATTCCGAAGTTAGGTTTTCCCAATGTTCGATTGCAGTAGATAACCCTCCGAGATTTTCGGTTAAATTAAGTTTCTTTGCCAGCCATTTCCCGATGGCCGGATATTCTCTTAACCAATCGGCGAGCTTAACACCATCTATGACACGAATCTGCTTCCATCCTGTGTCTTTCCTACTTTCCAACCACTTCGTTTGCTGGGGTTCGTTCCACCCTCCTGAACCCGATGAGCGGGGAGTCACGAAAACGAACGAGGAATCCGCGCGTTCCTTATCATCGATTTCTTCGGTTCGCTTTTTAAAATCATTAGTTGCCTTGCTCTGAGGGTCGGCTCCGGTTCCGATTTCCCAATAAGACTTACCTTTTGGTACGAACTCTAGAAAACCCTCCATCGTCTCAACTAGACCGTCCCAACCAGGTTGGTTCACTGCATCGCCGTATGGAATTCTGCAAACGACAAGATTTGAACAGGACTGTTTAACAAGCCAGTAAACAAGCTCTGGAATGACCGCTTGACTGTCTCTTGTAGGCGCGTAACGATCTAAGTCGCCTGCTTGAACGATGTGAGTGTGATCCATGCTTACATTTCCTTAAATCTATAAGGTCTGAATAACGATAGCGTCCATTTATGCCCTTTGTTCAAGAGAACATTGCCACCTTGAATCGCTGGTTAAATTGGACAAAAAGTCCGAAAGTCCGCTTCACGCCCTGAGACTTTCAGCAAGTCTGAATCGCCACTGATTTGCTAGACATCTCGTAGCTATCCCTAATGTTCCACCTTGGCTATCCACTGAGTGTGCTCCCTAGAGAACGCATTTTCTGCATCTCTAACAAAGTCAGAGAACAGTTCATCAGTATCGGGCTCAGTGATTTTGCTTTCAATTATGCCTATTTCGTGAGCGGTCAGCGCATAAGCCGTACCGATTTCCTGAAATCGCTTCAGTTGCATCCAGGCAGTGACTGAACCGGCCGCTACCACAAAAACTTCCGTGGGCCAAATCTGCCACTCTGGGAACGCAATCCTAGAAAGGACGAAAGCGACAGCAATAGTCTGAAGTATTACAAGTAGAACAAAGAACTGTGTGCTCCGCTTCTTATTATATTTTGACTTTGCAGCGTACCACTTCCTTTGCTCTCCAATTCTGCTAGTTAGGTAAAGTTCTCGCCTTTCTTCAATAGGCTTCGCTCGTGTATCTCGCATAAACTGTGTGATCTGGTCCCGAGCACAGTCATCTCCACCGAGTAAATCACCAATCTGATTGTTTGAGGAAAGTATGCCCTCAAGCAAACGGCGAAATACATTATTTACTTCGCCAACTGAAGCAGCATCCAAAAAAGGCTCTGCTCTCATCATATACCGCCAAGTTGAAGTCTTCACTGACTCAGCTACCGCCCGGGCGCTGTACCAGGATTTTTCGTAACGCTTTGAGGCTATCAGCACTGATATGCCTAGAGCCGCCAAAAATACGCCTGCGTTAATTAGCGAGTACAACGCGGTAGGAGCAGGATTCACCGCGAGCGCGGCGCCTGTAACGAGCGTTACGATATGCCACTGGAAGGAACGTAGGTAAGCCGATTGCGCCTTCACTGAAGCAGTGTCTGCTGCTCTATATAAACCAGGATAGTCCTTCTGTTCCAAAGAAAAACTCCTACATCGTGGCTAAGGCTTGCAAATTAGCCTCGCTCCACGGATGCACCTTTATACCGTTTTGAGTCAGACAACTGGGTATTGAACCTTGAACACCATTGAGTCTGATCGCGTAAACCGGTTTTCCCCTATCCAATGTCATCTGTACTTCATGGGGAACCCAATAGCTCCTCCAAGTATCAGCACCGACGAAGACGATAGTTCTCGATGTGCCGCTAATGCTTTTTGATATAGCTTGTTTAATCACGCTTTCGTTTTCTGTTTGCCATCTTCTCAAAAGATCCTGAACGCGGAAGTTCAGAGCTGAATACCGGGGGTTCACTGCACGTCCTTTTATGGTAAGCACAACTTCCCGATCCTGTTCCTTGAAGCTGAAAAACACTACGTTTGGCATTTCAATCTATCTCCATTTTTGAAAAGAGCCGTGCAGCCCTGAGGTATAATCTCGCGCTCTGCGCAAATTTAGGAGCGACAGCGAGTAAATTTTCCGAAGTAGCGCTTTGTTAGAAGAACTTCACTCTACGAAGCCGTGGTAGAAACCGACAGAGTTGACCGCCTCAACAAATCTCTTGGCTGTCTTTCGGTCCATTATTACTGTTTTTCCGTCAACAATAATATAAATGCTGTCTTCTGGATAATAAGAGGAACGACCAACTTCCAGCTCCATTTCTGTTCTTCCTCCTTGATCTTTTATCGTTTCCTCGAAATACATGGTGGTAGCCATATAGCGCTCTCCTTGTGTAGCCAAAATTTACCTTGAATTTTACGAGCAAAACCTACTCAGGCATTCCGTCAAATTAAAAGCTTTCTTGTTTTTTTAGTTATAAGGCTTATAAGAGCATTGCTACAGTCCATATAAATAAAGGGCTTGAGAGACGCTTACCAATTTGAGCGACATAGAAATCTCGATACCCGACACAAAAACAGTGTATTTGCGACACAAACCTTGACCTGAACATCACAAGTCGCTTTTTTGACGACATAAAAATACCGTTACTTTCCATTACTTTTACATAACTCTTATTAATTTACTAACATCTTTTTCCACAGAGACTATGACGCACTTCATGAGCGTCAAACCATCATCATTATCAGCAAGCACCTTGCTGTCCAATTCCGGATAAACTGCTTTAATCAAGTCCAAAGCGGCTCTAAAGCGTTGTTTGAATTGCCACAAGTTCAAATGACGGCAGTTTGTGAACACGTTGTTATGTAATACATTCCAAGTCAGAAATGCTTTTGGTCTCCGTAGCTTGAAGAGCTTATTACATAAGTAAATATAGATATCGTGCGCAAGAACCAGATCTTCATTCCGGAAAATCTGAAGCGCCCTGAGATCAATGGGTGTATACGCTTTTTTAGCGATTAACTGCGTCAGAGCTTCCGAAGGCTGGAATATCACTTGTTGAGGGTGTGGGCCAAACGAACCCAAATTATCTTTATAGGCCAAAGATCCCCGCCCTCTTGATAATTCTGCTATCGGCGTAGCAAATGTTTCAAAGTAAAACGTCGTAGCTAGAACTCTAGCCAGTACCTCAACAAACCTCTGGTGCGTAGCGCCCCCAGGATTCAGTCCCGTGCAAATTTGGAAAAATTTGCGAATAGATCGGGAAATAAAATACTCGCCCGCACTTTTATTCTTAACGATTTCTGCGGTCAAATAGGCAATTTGTAACCGTGCGTAATGCCCAAAAGGAAGTCCATCAGGGCAATATAAGTGCGTTACGGAGAATCTATTTTTGGCTCTGGCCTCTTTGTCATCAGTGGGCCCCAACGGAACAATACAGGGGTCAACCAAAATTCGCGGATAATGCACAAGTGTTCTTGCTTCAATCAGTGTACGGGTTTGAATATCAACAATTAGTTCCGCTGTATTCATCGTCTTGTCACTCGCTCGTAGTCTGTGTCTGAGCTAATCAGTGGCTGATGTTGATACCAATTATGGAACTCCTTGATCGGGAATAGCGTTTTACCACCTTGTTTTAAGTAAGGGGGTACTGAATGAATAGGCCCCAATTTTTTGTTTTCACAAATTTTGTTGTAAAGCGTTTGCTTTGCCATGCACAGTAAATCTGCAACTTCTTGCATGGTGTAAAAGAGTGGCTTAACTCGCATAAAACACCTCTTGTTTGGTTAAAAGAAAGTAGATGCGAGTATTTTGTGGGAGCGATTTTTATATTGCTGGGAAAAGCTCGGGTAACTTTAAGGGGTTTTTTCTCAATTCGATGATTGGAAAGCGAAAGCTGGGTGGTCAAAACACGAACTTCTCAATTTGGCATGCCAAATTGAGACGAAAAAATCGTGTGTGAACTAGATATTATTTAACTTGTTTCATTTTGAGATGAAAGAGCAAGGCAAACCCCGCCACTAAGCCAAGTATAAGTGCACACCCAACGAATAAAGGTGCCATAGTTAAAACCTCCTCAATAGTATGTGTCGTAAAGCTCACCTCTGGCTTGAGCATCTTCAGCTTCAGCCCGGCTCATATGCTCTCCGTCCGCAATAATATTGCCCATACCATCATTCATCTGCTCAAGCTGGCTATTGTCATCTGAAGACTTATTGTCAGCCGTAAATAGGCTAATTATCAAGTACAGAGCCACTACCAATACACATACAACCGTTTCAATCATAGTCACTTTCTCCATCATCAATTTGGCATGCCAAATTGAAGGCTAAGTATTCCTTAGTATCTAGTAGCTATTAAAGCTAAGAAAATCTTAGTTTTCAAGAGCGGATACAAACTTCATTGAAAGCTAACGATAATTCGCCGTTTCCTAAGCGGTTAATGCAGGCAAGAAAACGGATGGGTCTGTCTCAAAAGCAGCTGGGAATCCAGGCTGGGTTGGACGAGTTTGTTGCGTCCGCTCGAATGAATCAGTACGAACGCGGTGTCCATACTCCTGACTTCAAGACTGTCATGGCTTTAAGTGCGGTATTGAAGGTGCCAACCGCCTTCCTCTTTTGTGTGGAAGACGATTTGGCTGAAAACATATTAGTTTGGACCAAAAACGATGAATAAAAGAATATTGCATATAGGGTTAGTGTCTTCGGCATGTTTAGTGATCACGTTGCCGGCACTTATCATAATTGATTTTACACCGCTCCAAATTGCATGGTTTGCTTGCTGGCTTCTATCGTTTGGATTTTTAATCGATCGCAAGCATAGCTTATTCATACGCGGGTTTTCGTTTCTTCTTTTCTCGGTAACCATCGGTTTATTAGGCGTGGCTTATGCGAAGGCGGTGGATACTTCTTGGCTATGGCTTGTAGATTACATAAGTCAAATAATGGTTCTGGTGGGAAGCGGAGTTGGCGCCAATTTTATAGCGCAACATTTCTTCCAAAAGGAAACCAAATTAAATAATTGCTAGGAAATGAAACTGGAGGATTCTTAGCTACCCAAATAAGCATAAGTAATCTTCAATCGCTCATGTCCCAACTCCCGGCTAATTTGCTCTCGTACCTCAGTATCTCTTTCATAATCAATAGGAGATAGCTCCTTGCGACGAGGCCCGCCATCCGCAGGACATTTCCACCCCGTTAGTTCAAGATAACGCTGCCGTGCGAAGTGGTGCCGCAATCCATGGTTTTTGTTTAATCCAACTCGTATTGTTTCTCGGTCATATTCACGCATTTGATCCACGTACTTCTTTTCCGGCTCGATAAGCGCGCCCTTGTGTAATCCCCCCATTTTAAGCAGCAGTTATTCGTAGAATTAGTGAACCGCTTGCGTTAAATATTTAGGCGGGATGCCGCCAATGGCCGTATTCGGCCTCTCG
>Ga0114911_1001694_pt1 | contig 11093 bp, 10 predicted proteins | sample MalvireepMed_904_FD_89688 | JGI IMG/M metagenome (GOLD analysis project Ga0114911, IMG submission 89688) | Marine viral communities from the Global Malaspina Expedition - Malaspina viral metaG DeepMed_904 | ecosystem: Environmental > Aquatic > Marine > Oceanic | place: Mediterranean Sea...
AAGGTGATGCGGCGGAAGCCTTCCGCTTCGCACTGGGTGCAGTACATGCCGTTGGAGCGGTACAGCCCTTCCAGGGCGGTGTTGCTCTCCGGATGGATGCGCACCCTGGAGGTCAGGGTGAACTGTTCCGGCACGCCCGGCACCGTGAGCCGGCCTTCCTCGAGCCGGTAGTCCGGCTCGCCGAGCGGACGGTCGCCCACGCTCAGGGAAAGCAGCTCCAGATGTTCGCCGTCCAGCACCAGCTCGCCCGGGCGGTCGTCACGGGCCGGGTTGCGGCGCACCGTCAGCTCGGCGGTGACGGTGGCGTGGCCGTCGCGCAGGTCCACGTCCAGGCGGGTGTGGTCCACCAGCCAGGCCGGCGGGCGGTAGTCGGTGAGCCGGGTGACCGGCGCGGGGTTGCCGTCTCTCATCAATGTTCTCCGTGTCGGCGCGCGGGGCGCAGGTCCACCGGCTGTTCCCCGGTGTCGCCGTCGGCGCTCTTGCAGTGACTGGGGACGTAACCGCTACGTTCTTCCTCGGGCAGGTTGCGCACTTCCCAGGCGATCACCGCCTGCATGCACAGGGCACGCTGCTCGTCGCTGACCCGGCGGCCGTCCGGCCAGCGGCCGGTTTCCACCGCAGTGCGCATGTTGTGCCACACCTCCAGGGTCATGCCGTCGATGAGATCGTCGAAGGAAGGGGAAGAAGAAGCCATGGCGGAACCTGTCACGATAGCGGATGCGTTGGTTGTGGGGACTAGGATACAGGATGCAAGGGCGGCTCGCTCCATGCTCGCGGCTGCAAGCTGCAAGCCTCAAGCTGCAAGCAGGCCCTTGCAGGCTGATGGGCCGTGCCGGTGAGGACGTAACAGAGGATTCAGGACGCAGGATTCAGGATACAGGGGCGGGCTCTGGAGTGAGCGGATCGCTTTGCGCATTAGCAGAACCTCGTTTGCCGAAACGCAAGGGCGCGGTGCAGAAGTCTGTCCGCCTCTCCCGGCTTTGATCCGCGCTGAATCCTGTATCCTGAATCCTGTATCGCTGCTAGTGGCACGGCCGTTACTCCAGCACGGCCTGCTTGAAGCTTGAAGCTTGAAGCTTGAAGCTTGTGGCTTGCGGCTAGCCCGCGTCGCCGGGGCGGGTGCTCCAGCCGAGTTTCGAGCGGCACGCCTGGTAGAAATCGTGGCCGGGCGGGTGAATCAGCCGCAGGCGGTGGGGCTTCTTGCGGATCGCGATCACGTCCTCGGCCTGCAGCCGGATGCCGGCGGTGCCGTCGCAGCTGACCAGCGGGTTCACCTTCTCGGTGGTGATGTGGATCTTGATCTCGCTGTTGCCGTCCACCACCAGCGGCCGGCTGGTCAGAGTGTGGGGGTTGAGCGGCACCAGCACCATGGCGTCCAGGCGCGGGTGCATGATCGGCCCGCCGCCGGACAGGGCGTAGGCGGTGGAGCCGGTGGGCGTGGAAATGATCAGGCCGTCGGAGCGCTGGCCATACACGAACAGGCCGTCGATGGTGAGCTCGAAGTCGATCATGTGGACGCTGTCACCGGAGAGCAGCACCACGTCGTTGAGGGCGCTGCCCTCCCCCATCACGGTCTTGCCGCGCCGCACCTCCATGTCCAGCAGGAAGCGCCGTTCGGTGGTGTAGTCGCCGTCCAGCACCTGGCCGACCCGGGATTCGATCTCCGAGGGCAGAATGTCGGTGAGAAAGCCGAGATGGCCGCGGTTGATCCCCAGCACCGGCACGTCGAAACGGGCCAGATCGCGGGCCGCGCCCAGCAGGCTGCCGTCGCCGCCCACCACGATCACCAGATCACAGGCGTCGCCCATTTGCGAGGCCTTGGCGGCCTGCAGGCCGGATTCCGGGAGGCTGCCGGCGATCGCCCGATCGAGGATCACGGTGCAGTCGCGACCGTGCAGAAAGTGGATCAGCTGCCGCACCGAATACAGCGTTTGTTCACTCTCGGTGCGCGCGATCAGACCGATATTGCGAAATTTTTCCTGGGACACGTTGTTCCTGCAACCAAGTAGACGCCGTCGGCGTGCTATTTCAGAGAGTCCTGCAGGGTATCAGCATTGTTATTCAGACCGCCATCCAGGACGAACACATCCAATCCGGCGTTTTTTAGCAGAAAGGCGGCGGTGGCGCTACGCCGGCCGGTGTCGCAGTAGGCCACGTAGCGGCCGGCGGGATCGAGCAACCGGGATTTCAGGCGCAGCGCGCCCAGCGGAATATTGGTGGCGCCGGCCAGATGCTGCTGGTCGAACTCGTCGGCGGTGCGCACGTCCAGCCAGCGGGCGCCCTCGTCGATACGCTGGCGGGCGTCCGCCGGGTCAAGGGTGTGAATCACCGGTTCGCGCAGCAGGGCGTCGAAATCCTGGCGGTCCAGGCGCATCAGCACGCCGTCGGTGGCCATGGTCACGGTGGCGTTGCGCGGCTTGCCGGAGAGCAGCGCCTCCTCGCCGAACCACTGGCCCTCCTCGAGCATCGCCACCGGCATCGCTTCGCTGCTTTTACCGCCCAGGGTGATCGCCACCTCGCACACCCCTTCCTTGATGATGTAGCAGCAATCCGCCTGCTCGCCCTGGGTGACGATGGCTTCGCCCTCCTTGCAGCGGCGCGCGCGCAGGCGGCGGAAGATCTCCAGAATGTTGGCCGGCGGCACCCGGTGGAACAGCTTGGATTTGAGCAGCCGGATCATCCACTCGCGGTCGTGCTGGTAGGCGGCGTTGGCGTTGATGTCGAGAATCACATAGCCGGCGGACTGGTCCCAGGAGAGGATGGTGTCCAGACGGAAGCTGTCGAAGCGCACCACGCTCACCTCGCCGACCGCCTTGCAGTCGTCCCGGCGCGGCTGAAAATGGCCCAGCGGGTGCCAGGAGGCGCTGTCGCCGGCGCTGATCACCGTGCGCTCGCCGTGCTCGCTGAACAGCTCCACTTCGCCGCTCAGCAGGTAAATGGTGGTGTTGTCCCGGTCGCCCTGACGGAACAGCACATCGCCGGCCTCGTAACGGCGCACTTCCTGCTGATCCAGCAGCCAGTCCAGCTGATCGCCCGACAGGGCGTTCACCGGCACGAAGGTCTGCAGCAGACGCTTGTCGATGGATTCCTGAGCCATTGAGCTCCCCCTTATGAATTCTTATGTCCGGGACTACCTGCAAAAAACTTACCAACTCGCGGTCGCGCCCTGCCACGCCCCCGTTCAGCGGAAGCGGAGCACGTTATCGATGGACGAATCCGACCGGCAGTGCGGGCAGCGGTTGGAGTTGCAATCCGACACCCCCGGCTTGAACTGATTGGGCACGTCCACGCGGATCACGCGCTTGCCGCAGCAGGCCTGGTCCGGGCCCACCGCCACCTGGCACACCGGGTTTTCGTAGTGCGCCAGCCAGGCCCGGTAATGGTCCTCGGTGACCAGGCACTTGCGGGCGGCGAACGCCACCGGGTTGTCCATATAATCGGCGATCTGGTCGGCGGCCACGGACACATGCCCGGCCCCCGGATGAAAGGCGATGAAGCTCAGGCCCAGGCTCTCCAGCTTATCGAGAATCTTCTGGCCGCCGGAGTGGGCCACCTTCATCTGGTCGCGCTTGAGCTCGGAGATTTCCGCGCGTAGCTGGTTGACCAGGTCGTCGCGGTTGAGCACGTCCATTTCACGGCTGTGGATCTCATCGGCCAGCCGGGCGCGCTCTTCCTCCAGCCGCTGCTCCAGGGACAGCTTGTACTGCTCGGCCAGACGCTCCACCTCGCTGCCCTGCTCCGCGTTGCGGCCGGCGTGCTCTTCCAGGCTGCGGTTGAGCGACTCCACCTGCGCCTTGAGCGAGCCGTTCTGCTCGCGCAGCGCCGCGTTCTGGGATTTCAGGGTTTTGAACTGCATCAGCACCTTTTCCAGCTGGGCGCTGAGAATCTCTTCCTTCTGCTGCTGGGCATAGCGGAGCTGGGCCATCTCCTCTTTCTGGCCGGTTTCCAGGGTGTGGATGCGCAGCCGCAGTTCCTTGATGGTGCGCGCCAGACGCACCCGCTCCTCGTCGTCGTTCTTGCTCCTGGCGCCGTCGGCGGGCCGCACCGTGGGCACGTCCTCGCCGGACAGGGTGGGCACCGCCGCCGTCGGCGGCGGCAGATCCTCGTCCACCTCCAGGCCCATCTTCGAGCCCCGGCTGCGCAGCAGATCCCGGGCCGCCACGAAATCATTGGCGCCGGGCTTCATCACCGGGTCCCAAAGCTGGTCCTGGTGCCAGGCCACCGGGCACTGGCTGCGGCAGGCCAGACGAATCGGGCCGGCGCCCATGTCCGGGCCCGGGCCGCCGTGTTCCGCCAGGTGTCGCAGGGGCACGTTCCAGGTGGTGTCCGCCATGCCGTCGGCGTCGAAATCGATCAGAAACAGCACCATGGCCTTGGCCCGCAGCCGGCCGTTGACCAGGCAATAGGCGCCGCGCATTTCCTTACCGGCAAACTCGGGCACCCCCACCATGCCGTCCAGAATGGCTTCGAAATCGGCGTACAACATGCTTTTGCTGATGCCCTTCTCGCAATAGAACAGCACCGCTTCGGAGGTCACTGACGAACCCGCCATAAGCCTTTCCTTCGTTGTTATTTCTTCGCTGTTATCCACGCGGCCAGTGACGGTACGCGTCACTCCTTGCCGCTGCCCGTCAGATTCAACGGCAGCATATTCACAGGGGTAAGGGCAAAACAAGGAAGCCGGTCACCAAAAAGGGACCTTTTATCGAGGGGATGCAGGATGCAGGATGAAGGATGAAGGATTCAGGATACAGGTGCGGAGAACGCGTTGCGGGTCCGCAGGGACCGAGCTACGCGCCGGAGGCGTTAAACGCGGGCACGGCCCGGGAGGTCGGTAGTAGGTGGTCCGCGCTGTATCCTGCATCCTGTATCCTGCAGGCAGCGCAGCTTGCTTGTCGCCGGGGCATCAAAGCTCGACTCCGTCATCGGCGACATCGTCGTCCAGGTCGTCGAGGCTTTCCAGCCACAGCTTTTCTTCCAGTTGGTCTTCCAGATATTCATCCATAGGGATACTCCATTCGGCCCAACGGGCCTGTTTCAGTGTATTCATCGGTAAGGTTAGAGCAGCGCCCGTGACGGCTTGATGACAATCGCGGCCGCGAACGGGGGCTACAGGGGGTTGGAACGGTGTCGGCGGGAAAGGTTCAGACAAACAAAAAGGCGACGCGGGCTAGGCCGGCGTCGCCATAAATCCAAACGGAAAACGAGAAAGATCATGAACATGGCGGAGCGGACGGGACTCGAACCCGCGACCCCCGGCGTGACAGGCCGGTATTCTAACCAACTGAACTACCGCTCCAAACTCTTTACCGCACAGTCTGTCGTGCGTACTGCAAAATCTGGTGGGTGGTGACGGGATCGAACCGCCGACCCTCTGCTTGTAAGGCAGATGCTCTCCCAGCTGAGCTAACCACCCAGGTTCGCGTTGCGAAGTGGGCGCCATTTTAGGGATTGCGCCCGGGGTGTCAACGGCTTTTTTGCCCCGATGACACCGTTCGTTCATAAATTGCGCGTTGTCAGGCCTCGCGCTGCTCGACAAAGGCTTTCGCCGCTTCCAGGGTCGGGAAACGCCCTGGCAGCGGCCGCCCGTCCGGGCCGGCGACGATATAGTGGTCGACGCGCAGCTGCAGGGTGTCGCGCTGCAGCTCGCCCTCTTCAATAATGGTATGGCGCCCCCAGGCGATGCCGTTGCCGATCATGCTTCGCCCACCACCCGGTCGACGATCAGGTCCGCCAGGTCCTCCACGGACAGCCGGCGGTTGGTGCTGAACCAGTTGGGGGTCCAGCCGATCATGCCGGTGAGCAGCCGCCGCATGATAAAGGGGTCGGCGTGGAAGGCCCCGGCCTTGTGCAGGCGCCCCAGCACGTCCAGCCAGATCTGCTCGTAGATCTCGCGCAGCGCCAGGGCTTCCTGCTGTTTGGCCTCGCCGAGACAGCGCCACTCCGCCACCATCACCACCATCGCCTCGCGGGTGTCGCCCACGGTGGCGGTGAGCTCGGCGCGCACCAGATTGCGCAGCTGCTCCAGCGGCGTGTCCGCGTCGGCCACCGCCTGGCGCAGACGCTCGGTATTGAAGCGGATCACCTCCTCCATCACCGCGAACAGGATGTCCTCCTTGCTCTTGAAGTGGTGGAAGATCGAGCCGCTCTGAATGCCCACCGCCGCGGCGATGTCACGCACCGTGGTCCGGTCGAACCCCTTGTCCCGGAACAGATGGGCGGCGGCGCTCAGCAGCCGGCCCCGGGGCGAATTGTCGATGCCGTGAATGGCGGGTGTGTCAGGCATGGGGTGCTCCTCCTCGGGGCGCATTTAATCGCTGCAAGCTGCAAGCTGCAAGCTGCAAGCTGCAAGCTGCAAGCTGCAAGCTGCAAGCTGCAAGCTGCAAGCTGCAAGCTGCAAGCCAGGGCATGGTGGCGGGCGGGCCGTGCCGGTCAAGCACCCAAAGACGATTCAGGATGCAGGATTCAGGATACAGGGGATGGCGTGGTGCGAACCCTCGGATCCGGCACCACGCTCAGACCACCGGCCCACGATGCGAAGCGAGATGCCGATCGGATAGCACCGGCCTCGCCGCTGTATCCTGCATCCTGCATCCTGTATCGGGCAGCGCAAGCTGCCCTCGGCCCCGCCAGCGGCACGGCCTTTCCTCCAGCACGGCTTGCTTGAAGCTTGCAGCTTGCCGCTTTACAAACCAAGCGCTTGCTTGGTAGCTTACGAAACCATTCGGAAAACGGCAATCAGGACACGATCATATGGCAGAGGGCATGGCAAACCCCGTTCGCATCGGCTGCGCCGCGGGCTTCTGGGGCGACACCAACAGCGCCGCCTTCCAACTGGTCCGCCAGGGCGAGATCGACTATCTGGTGTTCGATTACCTGGCGGAGGTGACCCTGTCGATCATGGCGGGCGCGCGCATGAAGGACCCCAGCGCCGGCTACGCCCACGACTTCGTCACCCAGGTGATGGCGCCGCTGGCCCGCGAGATCAAAGAGAAGAACATCAAGGTGATCAGCAACGCCGGCGGCGTCAATCCGCGCGCCTGCCGCGAGGCGCTGCGGAAGGTGTTCGCCGAGGCCGGCGTGGAAATGAACATCGCCCTGGTGGAAGGCGACGACCTCAACGGCCGCCGCGACCAGTTCAGCGACTGCAAGGAGCTGGACACCGGCGCCGACCTGCCGCCCATCACCGTGACCATGAACGCCTACCTGGGCGCCCTGCCGATCCAGGCGGCGCTGGACGCCGGCGCCGACCTGGTGCTGACCGGCCGCATCGCCGATTCGGCGCTGGTGCTGGGCCCGCTGATGCACGAATTCAAATGGGCCGACGACGACTACGACAAGCTCGCCCAGGGCTCCCTGGCCGGCCATGTGATCGAGTGCGGCGCCCAGTGCACCGGCGGTAACTTCACCGACTGGCGCGACGTGCCGGACTTCCACAACATGGGCTTCCCGATCGCCGAGTGCCACCAGGACGGCACCTTCGTGATCACCAAACCGCCCGGCACCGGCGGCCTGGTGACTCCGGCCACGGTGGGCGAGCAGGTGCTCTACGAAATCGGCGACCCGCGCGCCTATATTCTCCCGGACGTGGTGTGCGACTTCACCGGCGTCACCCTGACCCAGGACGGCGAACACCGGGTGCGCGTCAGCGGCGCCCGCGGCCTGCCGCCCACCGACACCTATAAGGTGTCCGCCACCTACCCGGACGGCCAGCGCATCACCGCCTCCTTCCTGATGGGCGGCCGCGAAGCGCCGGCCAAGGGCCGCGCGGTGGCGGCGGCGATCCTGAAAAAGACCGACGGCCTGCTCAAACAGCTGGGCATGGCGCCGATGCGCGACACCAGCGTGGAAATCCTCGGCAGCGAAGCCACCTACGGCGCCCAGGCGCGCCGCGAGGACAGCCGCGAAGTGGTGGTGAAAATCGCCGCCCTGCACGACGACCGCAAGGCGCTGGGCCTGTTCGCCCGGGAAATCGCCCAGGCCGCCACCGGCATGGCGCCGGGCCTGTCCGGGCTGGTCGGTGGCCGGCCCAAGCCGATGCCGCGCATCCGCCTGTTCTCCACCCTGGTGCCCAAGGTGGACGTCACCGCCACCGTGGATCTGGACGGCACCCCCACGGAAGTGGGCGTGCCGGTGGGCACACCCCTGGACGTGGCCGGCCTGCCGGACACCAACGGCAGCGACACCGCCACCGGCGACACCAGCGTGCCGCTGGTGAAGCTGGCCTGGGCACGCTCCGGGGACAAGGGCGACCACGCCAACATCGGCGTGATGGCGCGCAAACCGGAATACCTGCCCTACCTGCGCGCCGCGCTCACCGACGCCGCCGTGGCGGACTACATGAAACACGTGCTCGACCCGGAGCGCGGCAGCGTCAGCCACTGGGAGTTGCCGGGCTTCAACGCCTTCAACTTCCTGCTGCGCCACGCCCTGGGCGGCGGCGGCATCGCCAGCCTGCGCATCGACCCGCAGGGCAAGGCGTTCGCCCAGCAGTTGCTCGACATGCCGATTGCGGTGAGTGCCGAGATCGCGGAAGCACTTGAGTAGCTACAAGCTCCAAGCCGCAAGCTGCAAGCTGGCCGTGCCACCTGTTTGCTTGCAGCTTGTCGCTTGAGACTTGTAGCCGGCCATTCGTGGCCGACCAAATTGAATTTTTGCAGTGAGGATATTTCGAATGCCATATCGCTCCGTTTTTCGCCCGGATCTGTTCGCCGGTAAGACCCTCATCGTCACCGGCGGCGGTTCCGGCATCGGCCGCTGCACCGCCCACGAACTGGCGGCGCTGGGCGCCCGGGTGGTGCTGCTCGGTCGCAAGGAAGACAAGCTCAAGGCGGTGGCCGACGAGATCCGCGAGGACACCGGCCGGGAAGCCCTGTTCTTCACCTGCGACATCCGCGACGAGGACAAGGTCCGCGACACCGTGGCGGCGATCTACAAGCAGGTGCAGCAGGTGGACGGCCTGGTCAACAACGCCGGCGGCCAGTTCCCCTCGCCGGTGGCGATGATCAGCCAGAAAGGCTGGGAAACGGTGATCCGCACCAACCTGACCGGCGGCTTCCTGATGGCCCGGGAAGTGTTCATGCAGGGCATGAACAAAACCGGCGGCAGCATCGTCAACATCGTCGCCGACATGTGGGGCGGCATGCCCGGCATGGGGCACTCCGGCGCCGCCCGCGCCGGCATGGACAACTTCACCAAAACCGCCGCCCTGGAATGGGCCTGCGCCGGCGTGCGCGTGAACGCGGTGGCGCCGGGCTGGATCGCCTCCTCCGGCATGGACACCTACCCGGAAGGCATGCAGCGGACCATCAAGACCCTGCGCGGCGCGGTGCCGCTGAAACGGCTCGGCCTGGAAGCGGAAGTGTCCTCGGCGATCACCTTCCTGCTCAGCGAAGGCGCCGCCTTTATCAGCGGCGACACCTGGCGCATCGACGGCGCCGCCAGCCAGGGCAACGTGGCCATGTTCCCGCTGCCCGACCACAAAAACTCCAAACCCTATGACGGCTTCCACCGCGCCGTGACGCCCAACGTGCTCAAGGATCTGGATTAATGCCTGTACTCGAATCCGCCCTCGACCCGAACGGCGAGGAATACCGGCAAAACCGCGACGCCCTGCTGCAGGCGGTGGAGGAATTCCGCGCCATCGAACAGCAGGTCCGCGACACCGCGGAAAGCAAACGGGACAAGTTCGAAAAGCGCGGCCAGCTGCTGCCCCACGAGCGGGTGGCGCGGCTGCTCGATCCGGGCTCGCCCTATCTGAGCCTGATGAACCTGGCCGGCTACAAAATGCACGACGACAAGGACGGCACCGAAGCCGGCGGCGGCACCATCGCCGGCATCGGCTATGTGTGCGGCGTGCGCTGCCTGGTCACCGCCTCCAACTCCGCCATCAAGGGCGGCACGGTAACGCCCTCCGGGCTGCATAAAACGCTGCGCCTGCAGCGCATCGCCCAGGAAAACCGGCTGCCCATGGTGAGCCTGGTGGAATCCGGCGGCGCCAATCTGAATTACGCCGCCGACGTGTTCGTGGAGGGCGCCCGCACCTTCGCCAACCAGGCGCGCCTGTCCGCCGCCGGCATCCCGCAGATCACCGTGGTGCACGGCAACGCCACCGCCGGCGGCGCCTACCAGCCCGGGCTCTCGGACTATGTAGTGCTGGTGCGCAACCGCGCCAAAATGTTCCTGGCCGGCCCGCCGCTGCTGAAGGCGGCCACCGGGGAAATCGCCACCGACGAGGAGCTGGGCGGCGCGGAAATGCACACCGGCGTGGCCGGCACCGCCGAGTACCTGGCCGAGAACGACGCCGACGCCATCCGCCACGCCCGCGACATCATGAGCAAGCTGGGCCTGCGCGACCGGCCCGCCGAACACCGCGACTGGCAAGAACCGCTCTACCCGCCGGAGCAGCTGCTCGGCGTGGTGCCGGCGGACAGCAAGAAGCCCTACGACGTGCGCGAGATCATCGCCCGGCTCGCCGACGGCTCCGACTTCCTGGACTTCAAGAACGACTGGGACAGCGCCACCCTGTGCGGCTGGATCGACATCGAAGGCCAGCCGGTGGGCGTGATCGGCAACAACGGCCCGATCACCCCGCGCGGCGCCGCCAAGGCGGCCCAGTTCATCCAGCTCTGCGACCAGACCCGCCGGCCTTTACTGTTTCTCCACAACACCACCGGTTTCATGGTCGGCACCGACCCGGAGCAGAACGGGGTCATCAAGCACGGCTCGAAAATGATCCAGGCGGTGGCCAACGCCCGGGTCCCGAAAATTTCCATTCTCGTGGGCGGCTCCTACGGCGCCGGCAACTACGCCATGTGCGGCCGCGGCCTGGACCCGCGCTTCATCTTCGCCTGGCCCAACGCCAAGGTGGCGGTGATGGGCGGCCAGCAGGCCGGCACCGTGCTGCGCATCGTCGCCGAAGCCAAGCAGCGCGCCAACGGCCTGGAACCGGACGAAAAGGTGCTCGACATGCTGCAGCAAAGCACGGCCCAGAAACTGGACGCGCAATCCACCGCGCTCTACGGCACCGCCCGCCTCTGGGACGACGGCATCATCGACCCCCGCGACACCCGCAAGGTGCTGGCCTACGTGCT
>Ga0114911_1001699_pt1 | contig 11079 bp, 10 predicted proteins | sample MalvireepMed_904_FD_89688 | JGI IMG/M metagenome (GOLD analysis project Ga0114911, IMG submission 89688) | Marine viral communities from the Global Malaspina Expedition - Malaspina viral metaG DeepMed_904 | ecosystem: Environmental > Aquatic > Marine > Oceanic | place: Mediterranean Sea...
ACCCGCCAGGGCGCGGCGCGGCCTTGAGCGTCGCGGCCGTGCTCTTCGACCAGGCGCGCTTCGACGCCCTCCTCGCAGGCCAGCCCGGCGAGTTCGTCGGGGCTGAGCGGGGTTGCGAAGTCGGGCAGCGCGCCGCGGATCAGCAGCGGTCGCTTCTGCCAGTAGTCGGCGAGAAACTGCGCGGCGGTCAGGCCGCCGAGCAGGGTCAGCGGGGTGTTGGCGGGCATGGCTTCCTCGCAGTTCGAAGGTGGCTTGCGGGCGTCGCGCCTGTCTATAGCGCGCGGGCCTGTTGCGCGGCGTTGCCCACGTAGCTGGCCGGGGTCAAGGCGCGCAGCTCGCGCTTGGCCTCGTCGGGCAAGGCCAGGCTGTCGATGAAGGCTTTGAGCCCGGCCTGGTCGATGCGCTTGCCGCGGGTCAGCTCCTTGAGCTTCTCGTAGGGCTTCTCGATGCCGTAGCGGCGCATCACGGTCTGGATCGGCTCGGCGAGCACTTCCCAGCTGTTGTCGAGATCTTCCGCCAGGCGCTGCGGGTTGGCCTCGAGCTTGCCGATCCCCTTGAGCGTGGCGTGATAGGCGATCAGCCCATAGGCCAGCCCGACGCCCAGGTTGCGCAGTACCGTGGAGTCGGTGAGATCGCGCTGCCAGCGCGAGATCGGCAGCTTCTGGGCCAGGTGGCCGAGGATCGCGTTGGCCAGCCCCAGGTTGCCTTCGGCGTTCTCGAAGTCGATGGGGTTGACCTTGTGCGGCATGGTCGACGAGCCGATCTCGCCTTCCACCGTGCGCTGCTTGAAATAGCCCAGCGAGATGTAGCCCCAGACGTCGCGGTCGAAATCGATGAGTATGGTGTGGAATCGGCAGATGGCATCGAACAGCTCGGCGATGTAGTCGTGGGGCTCGATCTGGGTGGTGTAGGGGTTGAACGTGAGCCCCAGTTCCTCGACCAACAGCCGGGCGTTCTCGGCCCAGTCGATCTCCGGGTAGGTCGCCAGGTGAGCGTTGTAATTGCCCACCGCGCCGTTGATCTTGCCCAGTTGCTCGGCGGACTCGATCTGGCCGAGCTGGCGGCGCAGGCGATAGGCGACGTTGGCCATCTCCTTGCCCAGCGTGGTCGGGCTGGCCGTCTGACCGTGGGTGCGCGAGAGCATCGGCTGATCGGCGTGCTGATGGGCCAGGCGCTCGAGCGCGGCGACGATCTCGCCCATCACCGGCCGCAGCACGCCCAGGCCGTCCTTGAGCATCAAGGCGTAGGCGAGGTTGTTGATGTCCTCGCTGGTGCAGGCGAAATGAATGAACTCGGTGACCGCATGCAGCTCGGGGAAGTCGGCGACCCGCTCCTTGAGGAAGTACTCGACCGCCTTGACGTCGTGGTTGGTGGTGCGCTCGATGGCCTTGATGCGTTCGGCGTCGGCGAGCGAGAAGTCGCCGACCAGCGCATCGAGAAAGGCGCTGGCCTCGGCGGACAGCGGCGGTACCTCGAGGATCTGCGGATGCGCGGCGAGGCGCTCCAGCCAGCGTACTTCGACGGTAACCCGGGCGCGGATCAGGCCGAACTCGCTGAAATGCTCGCGCAGGGCCTGGGTCTTGGACTCGTAGCGGCCATCGACGGGAGAGAGTGCGGTAAGCGGGGAGAGCTGCATGGGTGTCATCCGAAGAGTCAGGGCGCCGGTACGGCGCCATCGGTTCAAGGTAAGAGCTGTCTGTCGAGCTTCGACTTGAATGCCTGGCGACGCATTCAGAGCCGGTCCAGGGCCTTTTTCATGGCGCTACGTTGCACGAGCAGTTTCCAGCGCCGCCCACCCTGCTGGTGCCAGAGCAGGGCGAAGCGGATCCCGGCAAGCAGCGCCGTACGCACCCGCTCGGGCATCATGCGTTGCTGAAGCAGGCTGGGTTCGCCCTGGACCACGATACGCTGGCGAAACGTCGAGATGGTGTCCTGGTAGATTTCGCCGAGGCTGGCGACGACGTTCTCGTGCGTTTCGCCGAAATGCCGGGCCTGCTCCTGGACGCGGGTCAGTCGCTCGCCCAGGGTATCGAGCATGGCCGGCTGCTTGCGCAGCTTCTGCATCAGCAGCAGCAGGGTGAAACCGTAGCGTAGCACGGCCGGGTCGCTGCGCTCGCGCCCGACCACCGCATTGAGAACCTCGAGGCCCTGGCGCAAGTTGTTGGGGTGACCGCCGTAGATCGCCTCGAAGCTTTCCGGGTCGGTGTCGATGGTGGCGCGAATCAGGGTTTCCCAGCTGCGCTCGTCGGCCTGGCCGTGGCGCGCCAGCTGGTCGACCACCGCGGCCGCCTGGAAGACCCCGGCCAGGGCCAGCGTCTGGCGCATGATCGGGTCGTCCGGGGCGGTGTGAATGGGTGTGGCATTCATGCGGCTAGCGTCTCCCGTTGCCAGGTCGCGCGAATCACCCCGCCGCCCAGACAGATGTCGTCGTCATACAGGACCAGCGACTGGCCGGGCGTGACGGCGCGCTGGGGGGAATCGAAGGCCACCTCGACGCCGCCGTCCTGGCGGGTGGTCATGCGGCAGGGCACGTCGTGCTGGCGATAGCGGATCTTGGCGGTGAGCCGCCGCGCGGCGGCCGGAGGCTCGCCGGCGATCCAGTCCATGGCCTCGGTGACCAGGGCGTCGCTGTACAACAGCGGATGATGCTTGCCCTGGACCACGGTCAGCAGATTGTTGTCGAGATCCTTGCCGGCCACGTACCAGGGCGCGTCGGGGTAGTCGGCGAGTCCGCCGATGCCCAGACCCTGGCGCTGGCCCAGGGTGTAGTACATCAGTCCCATGTGCTCGCCGATGACGTCGCCCTCGGGGGTGACGATCGGGCCCGGCTGGGCCGGCAGGTACTGCTGCAGGAAGTCGCGGAAGCGACGCTCGCCGATGAAGCAGATGCCGGTGGAGTCCTTCTTGCGCGCAGTCGCCAGGCCGTGTCGTTCGGCGAGTTCGCGCACCCGCGGCTTCTCCAGTTCGCCGACCGGGAACAGTGTGCGGGCGATGGCGTCTTCGGCCACCGCGTGCAGAAAGTAGCTCTGGTCCTTGTTGGCGTCGAGGCCCTTGAGCAGGCGCTCGCGGCCGTCGCGGGTGCCCCGGCGCACGTAGTGCCCGGTGGCGATCGACGCCGCGCCGAGCATCTCGGCATACTCGAGGAATACCTTGAACTTGATCTCGCGATTGCACAGCACGTCGGGATTGGGCGTGCGCCCGGCGCGATATTCGGCCAGGAAATGCTCGAACACGTTGTCCCAGTACTCGGCGGCGAAGTTGGCGGTGTGAAGTACAATGCCGAGCTTGTCGCAGACCGCCCGGGCGTCCGCCAGATCATCCTTGGCGGTACAGTATTCGGTGCCGTCGTCCTCGTCCCAGTTCTTCATGAACAGGCCTTCGACCTGATAGCCCTGTTCGAGCAGCAGCAGCGCGGAAACGGACGAATCGACACCCCCGGACATGCCGACGATGACCTTCCCGGTAGCGGGCGGTGTGGGGTGCTGGGGCGAAGCCGTGACTTGCAATGACATGGTCACTCTCGGCTGGAGGCGTTGGAAACTGGCGAAGATGTTGGGAACCAACAATAGAGTGCGCGAGATTATACCCGAAAGCGGCGCATCGCTTCGAGCGTCAGCGCTCCTGGATCACGTCGAGGGGAAAAAGCCGGCCGCCACGCAGGTCGCGGACGCGGCGGATCACCAGCGGGCTGCGCAGCCGCTTGGCACGCTCGAGATCGTCGATCTCGTCGATGGTCAGCCAGTGGGCGGCGAGGATGCCCTCATCGAGGGCGTTGCCGAGGTGTGCCAGCGCCGTGCCGACGAAAGCATGGCTATGGAAGACCAGACCATCGGGGGCGCTGTAGGTATAAAGCCCCAGATAATCGGTGATGGCGACCTGCCAGGCGGCTTCCTCGCGGGTTTCGCGCACCGCGGCCTCGATCAGCCGCTCGTTGCGCTCCAGGTGCCCGGCGGGTTGGTTGAACTGGCTGAAAGGGCCGCCGCGATCCTCTTCGACCAGCAGGTAACGACCGCTGCGCTCGATCACGGCGGCGACGGTGATGCGGGGCGACCAGCGATTCATGAACGCTTTCTCCGTGTCGGTCGGGGCCGTTGTCGGCCCGAGGGTACGGGGGCGTGCAGCGTTTCGCGACGCCATTCGCCCGGCCCCAGGCCATCGATTCGCCAGGCCCCGATGGCGGCTCGCACCAGTCGCAGAGTCGGCAGACCGACCTGGGCGGTCATTCTGCGCACCTGGCGGTTGCGGCCTTCGCGCAGGGTCAGTTCGAGCCAGCTGGTGGGCCGTTGGCGGCGCTCGCGGATCGGCGGATCGCGTGGCGGGATCGCGGGCGGCGCGATGAGGCGCACCTGGGCCGGGCGGGTCGGGCCATCATTGAGCACGAGGCCTTCACGCAAGGCGCGCAGGGCCGCCGCGTCGGCGCTGCCCTCCACCTGCACCCAGTAGGTCTTGGGCTGCTTGTGGCGTGGGTCGCTGATGCGCTGGATCAGCGCGCCGTCGTCGGTAAGCAGCAACAGGCCCTCCGAGTCGTAATCGAGGCGCCCGGCAGCATAGATGTCCGGCACGTCGATCACGTCGGCCAGCGTGGCGCGGCCTTGATCGTCGGTAAACTGCGAGAGTGTGTGAAACGGCTTGTTGAGCAGGTACAGGGTACTCATCTGGGATTCGGTTGAGGCCAGGGAAGCGACCCAGACAGGCTACCGCGTCCTTGCCTGGTTGTCGCTGCCGAGGGGCAGGCATGGAGGCCGCCAGTATGCCATGAGCGCGCTTATTTTCACGGCTCCCTTGCAAGCGGGGTCCGACGGACGCATCTTCAAGGCATTGACCCGGATTCGTCAGGCCAGACCGGCGCAGGGAACCCGGGCGTTGCTTGGCGTTCTAATGGTTGCGTCAGTGCGCGTTCCGGCTTGTGCAGATGGATTCTGGCTCTTATGTTCAATAGAGACGAGAGAATGCCGATGGTTTTTGCGCAACACCCCGATGTGAAGGCCCGCCAGCGGTCCACGACGGTCCGGTCGGGCATGACGCGCCCACCCGAACACGAGGAGCAGGGCGATCTTTCGGTCAAGCCGGCGGATCCCGAGCTGGAAGAGCCGCCGCGCTACAAGGTGGTTTTGCACAACGATGATTTCACGCCCATGGAATTCGTCGTCGAGGTGCTGCAGACCTTCTTCAATATGGACCATGAAAAGTCCGTGCAGATCATGATGGCGGTACATACCCAAGGTAAAGCGGCGTGCGGCATTTTCACCCGTGACATCGCAGAGACCAAGAGTCATCAGGTCAACCAATACGCGCGAGAATGTCAGCATCCATTGCTGTGTGATATCGATAGGGCCGACTAACGTCTGGCAACGTGAAGTCCGGGGTTGCGAAACGCCCCAAAGTGCCCGATTGTGAAAGTGCCGACGATGCCCTAGGCGGCGAGGAAGGGGACCTGCCATGCTGAGCAAAGAACTTGAACTGACCCTTAACACGGCCTTTACGGTGGCGCGTTCCAAGCGTCATGAATTCATGACCGTCGAGCACCTGCTGTTGGCCCTCTTGGATAACGCTTCCGCGGCAGACGTTCTGCGTGCCTGCGGTGCCAACCTGGACAAGTTGCGCTCTGACCTGCAGGACTTCATCAACTCCACCACTCCGCTGATTCCGGAGGATCAGGAAGATCGCGAAACGCAGCCCACGCTGGGCTTCCAGCGCGTACTGCAGCGCGCGGTCTTTCACGTGCAGTCATCCGGCAAGTCGGAAGTGACCGGCGCCAACGTGTTGGTGGCGATCTTCTCCGAACAGGAAAGCCAGGCGGTGTATTTCCTCAAGCAGCAGAATGTGGCGCGCGTGGACGCGGTCAATTATATCGCCCACGGCATTTCCAAGGTGGCCGGCCATGGCCAGAGCCCGTCGCCGTCACAGGACGCCGAGGAGGGTGAAGAGGGAATGAGCGAAGGTAACACTCACCCGTTGACCGGCTATGCGACCAACCTCAACGAACAGGCGCGGCTCGGCAAGATCGATCCGCTGATCGGTCGCGACCATGAGCTCGAGCGCACCGTGCAGATTCTTGCGCGCCGGCGCAAGAACAACCCGCTGCTGGTCGGCGAGGCCGGGGTCGGCAAGACGGCGATCGCCGAAGGGCTGGCCAAGCGTATCGTCGAGGAGGACGTGCCCGACGTCATCAGCGATGGCATGGTCTATGCCCTGGACATGGGCGCGCTGCTGGCCGGCACCAAGTACCGCGGCGACTTCGAGAAGCGTCTCAAGGGATTGCTGGCCGAGCTCAAGAAACAGCCCAACGCGATTCTGTTCATCGACGAGATCCACACCGTGATCGGTGCCGGCGCGGCGTCCGGCGGAGTGATGGATGCGTCCAATCTGCTCAAGCCGCTGCTGTCTTCCGGCGAGCTGCGCTGCATCGGCTCGACCACGTTCCAGGAGTTCCGCGGCATCTTCGAGAAGGATCGGGCGCTGGCGCGGCGCTTTCAGAAGGTCGATGTGCTCGAGCCCTCGGTCGAGGACACCATTCGCATTCTCAAGGGGCTGCGTGGACGCTTCGAGGAGCATCATCAGCTCAAGTACACCGATGCCGCGCTGGACAGCGCCGTGCGGCTGGCGGATCGCTACATCAACGACCGCCACCTGCCCGACAAGGCGATCGACGTCATCGACGAGGCGGGTGCGCACCAGCGTCTACTGCCGCCGGAGGTGCGCATCGACACCATCGACGTCGAGCAGGTCGAAGCGATCGTCGCCTCGATCGCCAGGATTCCGCCGAAGAGCGTGTCGAGCTCGGATCGCAAGCTGCTGTCCAACCTGGATCGCGATCTCAAGATGCTGGTGTTCGGCCAGGACGAGGCCATCGACAGCCTGGCCTCGGCCATCAAGCTGTCGCGCGCCGGGCTGAAGGCTCCCGACAAGCCGGTGGGCAGCTTCCTGTTCTCCGGGCCGACCGGGGTCGGCAAGACCGAGGTGGCGCGCCAGCTGGCTCAGTTGATGGGCATCGAGCTGGTGCGCTTCGACATGTCCGAGTACATGGAACGGCACACCGTCTCGCGGCTGATCGGCGCGCCGCCGGGGTACGTCGGCTACGACCAGGGTGGGCTGCTGACCGAGGCGATCACCAAGCAGCCGCATTGCGTGCTGCTGCTTGACGAGATCGAGAAGGCGCATCCGGAAGTCTTCAACCTGCTGCTGCAGGTCATGGACCATGGGCGGCTGACCGACAACAACGGTCGCGAGGCGGATTTCCGCCACGTGATACTGGTCATGACGTCCAATGCCGGGGCCGAGCAGATCGCCCGTCGTTCAATCGGCTTCCAGAATCAGGATCACTCCACCGATGGCATGGAGGTCATTCGCAAGACCTTCACGCCGGAGTTCCGCAACCGGCTCGACGGGATCATTCAGTTCCACGGCCTGGCGCCGGAGGTGGTGCGTAGCGTGGTCGACAAGTTCCTGGTCGAGCTTCAGGCGCAACTCGACGAGAAGCGCGTCCAGCTCGATGTCGACGAAGCGGCGCGGCTGTGGTTGGCCGAGCGCGGCTACGATCCCGAGATGGGTGCCCGGCCGATGGCGCGGGTAATTCAGGAGAAGCTCAAGAAGCCGCTGGCCGAGTTGATCCTGTTCGGAGAACTGGCCGAAAACGGGGGCGTGGTGCATGTCACCGTCGAGGGTGGCGAGTTGCAACTGGCTACCGAAGCCGAGATGGCCTGAAGCGTTGCCGGGAGTCCGCTGGGCCCCCGGCTGACCGTAGCTTGACAGCGCCTCGTCGGAGCACGGCGGGGCGTTTTTTATCGGATGGCGATGAAGGCCGCCAACGGATTGCAGCGTTCGGCAATCAACGCGGGGGGGCGCGTCGATGGGCGGGGTGGCGGGCTCTGAGGCTCGACATTCCGGCTTTGGCGATTTTCTAGCGAGTTGACGAGGAAGGCGCGTGCCCGTTAACGGGAACGATAGACGATGCGGCCCTTGGAAAGGTCGTAGGGGGTCAGTTCGACCTTGACCTTGTCGCCGGTCAGGATGCGGATGTAATTCTTGCGCATCTTGCCAGAGATGTGGGCCGTCACCACATGCCCGTTTTCCAGCTCGACGCGGAACATGGTATTGGGCAGGGTGTCGACGACGACGCCTTCCATCTCGATGTGATCTTCTCGTGCCATATTAGGCGAATCCTCCACTGGGTTGCGATAGCGCGATGGCGATGTTCGTTGAGCGCGAATGCGGATGCCGTCGCTGATCAAGATAGCCCGTCATTCTGCCGCATGCCGCGCGTCAAGGCAAAGAAAGCGCATTTTACAGCGGAATGGCGCGTCGCCAATGGCGCCCGTCGAGGAACTCCAGCGGCTGAAAGGAGTGCTTGTAGTTCATTTTCGGCGATTCGCGGATCCAGTAACCCAGATAGACATGGGGCAGGTTCAGGCGACGCGCCATGGCGACCTGTTGCAGCACCGCATAGGTGCCGAGCGAGCGGCGCTCGTGTTCCGGCGAGGGGTCGAAGAACGTGTAGATGGCCGACAGGCCGTGGCTCAGCACGTCGATGGCAGCGACGGCCAGCAGTTGATGGCCGCGCCGGAACTCGAGCAGCCGTGCATAGGGATGATCGAGCGTCAGGAAGGTACGGTATTGCTCGTGGCTCGGCGGGTACATGTCGCCATCAGCGTGCCGGGCGCGAATGTACCGGGCGTAAAGGGCGTAGTGCTCGGCGTTGAAGATTGCCGAGCGTTCGTACACACCGAGATCGTCGTTGCGTCGCCACAGCTTGCGTTGGGTGCGGTTGGGCGCGAAGTCCTCGACGGGGATGCGCACCGAGATGCAGGCGCTGCAACCTTCGCAATGCGGCCGGTAGAGGTGTCGGCCGCTGCGCCGAAAACCGAGCAGAGCCAGCGCATCGTAGACGCCCTGGCCGGGCGATTCCTGAGGATCGAGGAACAGCGTGGTGGCTTCGCGATCGGGTAAATAGCTGCATGCATGAGGCACAGTCAGGAAAAAGCGCAGATCCCGGGTCGGCTGCTGTGGAGCGCGACTGCTCACGATCACGGACTCCTCATTCACTGGATGACGGGGGCAGCGCCCAGCTCAGCGCCGGCTTGCCGGCATACTGTTCAAGATAGACGAGGAAGCGATCGCGGGCGATGTCGCGCCCGCCCAGGCTGGCCAGGTGTGGGGTGTGCATCTGGCAGTCGATCAGACCGCCGCCGCTGGCCTGCAGGTGCCGAGCCAGGTGCACCAGTGCCACCTTCGAGGCATCGCTTTCGCGGCTGAACATCGATTCGCCGAAGAAGGCGTGGCCCAGTGCCACGCCGTACAGCCCGCCGACGAGTCGGCCTCCACGCCAGACTTCCACGGAATGGGCGTGGCCCAACCGATGCAGGCGCTGGTAGGCGGCCTGCATGGGCGCGGTGATCCAGGTGCCTTCGGCACCGCTTCGCAGCCCGGCGCAGGCCGCGATGACAGTATCGAAGGCCTGGTCGCGGGTAATCTCGAAGCCGGCATTGCGCAGGCGCTTGGCAAGGCTTCGCCGCACGCGCACTTCGTCGGGAAACAGCACCATGCGCGGATCCGGGCTCCACCAGAGGATCGGCTGGCCGTCGGAAAACCAGGGAAAGACGCCACGACGGTACGCCGCGACCAGCCATTCCGAGGTCAATGCACCACCGGCGGCAAGCAGGCCGTTGGGTTCGTCGAGGGCCAGGTCGAGATCGGGAAAGCGAACCGGATGAGCGGGTAACCAGGGCAGCATGGGTCGAGTCGTGTGGCGAGAGGGCATGGCGAAGCATGCCAAGTTTGCCGTTGCTAACCCGGCGACTCAATGCTGTGCTGCATTTTTGTGGCCAACTGGCATGCGCTGCCCCTGTGACCGGTCGGTCAGGCTCGGTATGATGGCGGTTCAGATGAATATAACCGGTTGGATGAGACCGGACGGTGGCGGACAGGCACGTCTCGCGCCGCATCGCCGGTGATGTGAAGGGGGTAGGGCCTTTTGAGTGTCGATAAGAAAACCCCGGGGCGGCGCGAGACGGCGTCCCAGGCCAAGGAGCGCGCTCGCCGCTTCGGTGTGCGCTTGCAGGGCGCATCCCGCGAAGGGGTGATCATCCTGCTGTTGGCGGGCTGCGTGTTTCTGCTGCTGGCACTGTTCAGCTATGTGCCCGCCGATCCCGGTTGGTCGCAGAGCGGGCCCGAGCAGGGCGTCGATAACTGGATGGGCTCGGTCGGCGCCTGGCTGGCCGACGTGCTGTATTCGCTGTTCGGCGCCAGCGCATTGTGGTGGCCCGGCATGCTGGGCTTCGCCGCCTGGCGGCTGATGCGTCGTCGCGAGGTGCGCGTGGAATGGGACGCCACGGCGCTGGCCGTGCGTGCGGCCGGCCTGGTATTGCTGCTGCTGGCCACCACCAGTCTGGGGTCGCTGCACTTCTTCAACCCGGCCAGCGAGCTGCCCTACAAGGCCGGCGGGATCCTCGGCGAAGGCTTGAGCGAGGCCCTGCAGCCGTTGGTCGGCCTGCGTGGCGCGACGCTGCTGGCGCTGGCAGCGTTTTTGTGCGGTTTCCCGCTGTTCTCGGGGCTCTCCTGGCTCTCGGTCATGGACGAGCTGGGCATGCGTACTCAGCGCGTGTGGGCCTGGCTCGCCGGGCAGTTCGGTGGCCCCCGTGAGCGCTCGAGAGGGGACGATTCGAAGGCCGATGACGCCGCGCCGGCTCACGCGGAGAAGACCGCCGACTCGGAAGCCATGGATGAGAGGCCGCCCGGGTGGCGTCGCTGGCTGAGATTGCGGCGTGCGGCCGATTGGCAGGCTGCGCCCGTGCTGGCGGGGGGGCAACGTCTCGAGCCGCAACTGCATGACGCCCCCCAGGAGGCGCCGGTGAGCGCCCGTTCGGCCGCCTCGACGCCCTCGCGCGGCGATGGAGAGCCGCTGCGCGCCGAGCGCGACCAGGCAACCGACATACCCTGGGACGTTCCCGAGCGCACACCCTCTGCCAAGCGTCCCGAAGCCGCCTACAGCGCTCAGGAAGCGCGAATCAGCGAAGCGATGTCGACCCGCCGCCATGTCACTCCGCAAGCCGCCACCGCTTCGTCGCCCACTGCCGGCGCTGA
>Ga0114911_1001701_pt1 | contig 11064 bp, 11 predicted proteins | sample MalvireepMed_904_FD_89688 | JGI IMG/M metagenome (GOLD analysis project Ga0114911, IMG submission 89688) | Marine viral communities from the Global Malaspina Expedition - Malaspina viral metaG DeepMed_904 | ecosystem: Environmental > Aquatic > Marine > Oceanic | place: Mediterranean Sea...
CCCTTCTGCACGGCCCGCTTGACCTGATCGTGCAGGTCGTCGCGCAGGTCCTTGCGCGACATCGGGCCGATGTTGGTGCTTTCGTCCATCGGGTCGCCGATGCGCAGCTTCTGCACCTGATCGACGAGGCGCTCGGTGAAGCGCTCGACCAGCGGTTCGACCACGATCAGCCGCTTGGAGGCCGCGCAACTCTGGCCGGTGTTGTCGAAACGCCCGTCGATGGCGATCTCGACCGCCTTGTCGATATCGGCGTCGTCGAGCACGATCAGCGGATCGATACCGCCGAGCTCCAGGACGCTGGGCTTGGCCAGCTCCCCGGCGGTGGCAGCTACCGACTTGCCGGCTTCCTCGCTGCCGGTCAGCGTCACCCCGCAGACGATCGGGTCGCGCATGATCTCGGCGATCTCGCTCGAGGACACCGGCAGCCAGGTAAAGGTACCCTCCTCGAAGCCGGCGTCATGGAACAGCTGGGTGATCAGTTTGGCGCTGCCCGGCACGTTGGACGCGTGCTTGAGCAGGCAGGCGTTGCCGCCGGCCAGGTTGGGCGCGGCAAAGCGCACGACTTGATAGAGCGGGTAGTTCCACGGCATCACGCCGAGCACCGCGCCCATCGGGTCGCGGACCACCTCGGCCTTCTGGGCGCCGGCCACCTGCTTGGGCTTGGGCGCCATGTAATCTTCGGCATTGTCGGCGTAGAAGCGCACGATGGCCGCCGAGATCCGGGTCTCGGCGATCACGTCGCCGAATTTCTTGCCCATCTCGTGGCAGATCACTTCGGCGATGTCGGCCTGGCGCTTGTCGATCAGGTCGGCCACGGCATGCAGCTTCCTGGCTCGCGCGGCGACCGGCAGCTTGCGCAGCTCGGCGAAGCCGTGGCGGGCAGCGTCCAGCTTGGCCCTGATCTCCGGCTCGCTGAGCATCTCGTGCTCGCCGATCACCTTGTCATTGGCGGGGTTCACGGCAGTCAGCGTCTTGCGGCTCATCGTCTCCTCCTTGGCGTTGACGGCTGGGGCATGCGTCCTTTCCTTCATTCGCAAGCTCACAGTGTAGACAGTGATGCCAAGGGCTTGCCCCTTCAAGGGCGCGATGAAGCTCCATTTCGATTATCGTATGCCGCTGCACAAGGAGCCCGCTCGATGGCCGCCCGCTTCGATTTCGTTCACAGTAACGGGCTGCGGCCCGACGACGAAGGCCGGATAGAGGAGGAGTTCGTGAAGCTGTTAGCTGATCCAAAACGCATGCGGTGGCTCGCCTGCTCGGCGCTGGTGCTGATCATGGCCCTCGCCTCGGGGTTGGTATCGGCCAACCCCGAGGCGGATTGCGATCGTCGCATCAGGCCGGGCGAGGATCTGCAGAATGCCCTCGACGGCTTGCCACGCAACGACCAGCAACAGACGGTGTGCCTGGATGCGGGCATTTATCGCCTCAATGAGATGGTGGTAATAGAGCGCGACAACCTGACGCTACGCGGCCAGGCGAGCGGGGGGCAGAAGGCCACGGTGCTGCAGATGCAGGAAGGCCTTTCCAGCCCGGTGCTGGTGCTGGGGGACGCCTATAATCGCGAGCCGCAGAGCCCCATCCGCCAGGTCACGGTGGAAAACCTGGCGCTTCGCGGCGACGCGAGTACGCAGCGCGAGTTCAAGCCGGCGCTCCCTTACCTGAGCAACAGCGGCCTGGTCGTCAGGCGCGGTGAAGGCATCGTGCTGCGCAACCTGGATATTCGCCAATGTCGAAGCGCCTGTCTGCTGACCGAGTATCACAGCCGGGACGTGCTGATCGAGAACAACACCATGAGCCAGGCCAAGTGGGATGGCTTGTCGCTCAACCGGGCCGGACCGACACGCGTCGTCGGCAACGTCATCGAGGACAACGTGGCGGCGGGCATCACCGTCGAGTACCTGCAGGGCAGCGAGATCGTCGACAACGTCATCGCCGGTAACGGCTCGCATGGCCTGTACCTGGCCGATGCTGAAAACAATCGTTTCAGCAACAACCTGATCAAGAATAATCAGCTGGCTGGGGTCTTTCTGACCTGCTCGATCCGTGACCGTGATCCAGTGTTGTGCTGGGAAGACAGCTTTAGCCGCAATAATGTGTTCAGCAACAATCGCTTCGAGAACAATCGCTACGGCTTCCGCATCGCGGTGGACAAGGCCGCCAACTGCCAGGAGCGCGGCGGACCGCCGACCAACGTCTCGCGGGGTGATGTCTTTGTCGACAGTCCCAACAAGGAGCCCGCCTGGGAAGAATACGGCCGTTGCATCGCCTATGACGGCAGCCGGACCCTGGAGCCATCGAGTCCGCAGAGTTCGGACTAAGCGTCAGCCATTCAATCGCGCGGGGTTGGGTCTAAAGCGCCGCCAGGCGGCGCGAATTGGCCGTGCTGCGGCGATGGTAGGGTTCCAGGGTGCGTTGGCCGGTTTCCCACCAGGGCGCATAGCTGCCAGTGTACAGCCCGAGCAACGATTGCTGCAGTTGTGCGGCGACCTCGATGCCGGCATCGAGCTTCTCGGTGACCATGCGCTGGTTCTCGTCAAGCATGGCCGGGCTGGTGGGCGCTCGCGTGCACCAGAGATTGTTGCGCAAGGCGATCGTCGACAGCGACGAGGCCCAGAGTTCGTAGGTCATCAGGCTGACCGACCAGATGCCGCTGAGGGCCGTCGGCGAGAAAGGCATCAGCGGATCGAGAGCACAGGTTTGACGCATGGGCGAACACCGTGGTGGGCTTGGCTAATGGATTTATCGGCAACAGGGCCGAAAGTCTTCAGTGCATGCTACAGGGATACCGGCTGTCATGCTGTGTTGCAATATCGGCATTCGCAACCGTCTAAGCTACGCTGAGTGCGTAATGCTTCGCCGTCCCCGACGGCACGACGATTCAGGGAAGAACCAGAAGGAGACGCCAATGAAAGATGAAACGCTTTGGTCGCTGCTCAGCACCGGTGCGGCCATCGCCGCTGGCGTGGCGGCCAGGAACGGCGCGCGCAAGTCCTATGAACGCAAGATCGGCAAGCCACCGCTCGACCCCTACGAGCGTGATGTGAAGTGGCGCCATGCGCTGCTGTGGGGCGCAGGCACCGGCATGATCGTCGGCGTGTCGCGAATCATTGGTCGACGAGCCGGCAGCGAGGCGGTGCGGCGCGTCCAGCGTCGCCGCCAGCGCCGCCAGCGGCTGCTCGATTACGGCCCCCGCCCGCTGGGGTAGCATCGGCCTCGTATTCATCCGGCGCCAGCGGGGTGAGCACTGCGGGCACCCCGGGTAGCGTGATCAGCGTACCCAGCGCCATCGCCAGCCCGCCCAGCAGACCGAAGGTCGCCGCATCGCCGGTTTCGCCCAGTGGCAGCGCATCGAGCAGCCAATGTGCGATACGCGCGCCGAGTCCGCTCTCATGCGCCAGCGCGCCGAGGCTGGCGATCATCGAGGCCAGGCTGGCCGGGGTGCGGCGCAGCCCGGGCAGGTAGACGGCAAACGACAGGCCGACGCCGAGCACCCCGAGCAGCAGGAAGCCGACGAGATCGGTGGAGTGCAGCGCGGCAATTACCTGGTCATGGTCCACGAGCAGCGCAAGCACCACCACGAACGTGCTGAAGGCGATGGCCAGCGTGGCGGGTACGGCGCCACGAGCGGCGGCATTCTGAAAGGACAGGATGAACAGCGCATACGACAGCGCCGAGGCGATCCCCGCCGCCACGCCGATCGCCGTTATGCCCGATGCGCCACCATTGAGAAGGCCGGTGAGCAGGGCGACGCCCCACAGGGCGGCGGCCGCGATGATCCACGGTATGCCCGTCACGGACTCCTCCTTGAGTCGTGCCCCGCGAGGGACAAGGTCACTGAGCCTGGCATTATGGTCGAGCCTGGCCGGCAGGACCAAGCGCGTGGCGGATGGCTGCACGTGGCCGCGTGGCTGGGGTAGGCTGTGCTGCCATTTCGACCGAGCGGTAATGGCATTTCGCCCGGTAGCGCTCAGTTCACGCGGGGCGTCAGTTCGCCGGTCGCGTAGCGCTGGGCCATCGCCTCCAGGCCGAGCGGCTTGATGCGGCTGGCGTTGCCGGCGCTGCCGAAAGCCTCGAAACGCGCGATGCACAGCTCGCGCATGGCGCTGACGGTTTCCTTGAGAAACTGGCGCGGGTCGAACTCGGCCGGGTTATGGGCCAGAAAGCGCCGCACCGCGCCGGTCGAGGCCAGGCGCAGATCGGTGTCGATATTGACCTTGCGCACGCCGTGCCGGATGCCTTCGACGATCTCCTCGACCGGCACGCCGTAGGTCTCGGGGATCCTGCCGCCGTACTCGTTGATGATCTCCAGCCACTCCTGGGGTACCGACGAGGAGCCGTGCATCACCAGGTGGGTGTTGGGAATGCGCTCGTGGATGTGGCGGATGCGCGCGATGGACAGCGTGTCGCCGGTCGGCGGGCGGCTGAACTTGTAGGCGCCGTGGCTGGTGCCGATGGCGATCGCCAGGGCATCGACATGGGTCGCGGCGACGAAGGCGGCGGCCTCCTCGGGGTCGGTGAGCAGCTGCTCGTGGGACAGCGTGCCCGCGGCGCCGATGCCGTCCTCCTCGCCGGCCTGGCCGGTTTCCAGCGAGCCCAGGCAGCCCAGTTCGCCCTCGACGGAAACCCCGCAGGCGTGCGCCATCTCGACGCTGCGCCGGGTGACCTCGACGTTGTAGGCGTAGTTGGCCGGGGTCTTGCCGTCGGCCTCGAGCGAGCCGTCCATCATCACCGACGAGAAGCCCAGCTGGATCGAACGCTGGCAGACCGCGGGGCTGGTGCCATGGTCCTGATGCATGACCACCGGAATGTGCGGGAACTCCTCGATCGCGGCCAGGATCAGGTGGCGCAGGAAGGGTGCGCCGGCGTATTGGCGGGCGCCGGCGGAGGCCTGGACGATCACCGGCGAATCGGTGGCATCGGCAGCTTCCATGATGGCGCGCATCTGTTCCAGATTGTTGGCGTTGAACGCGGGAACGCCGTAGCCATGGTCGGCGGCGTGGTCGAGGAGTTGGCGCAGGCTGATCAGGGCCATGGGTGTGCGTTTTCCTGATGGTCGTAAGTGAGGCGTTTAATAAGTGGGGCGGCTAAAGCGCCGCCCCGGGTTGGTGGTGCTGGTTTTTAGCTTACCTGGCGGCGGCTTGCCTGGCCCCGTCCTGCAGGGCGATCACCGCCGGCAGTTGCTTGCCCTCGACGTACTCGAGGAAGGCGCCGCCGCCGGTGGAGATATACGAGACTTTATCCTCGATGGCGTACTTGTCGATCGCCGCGAGGGTGTCGCCGCCACCGGCGATCGAGAAGCCGTTGCTCGCGGCGATCGCCTTGGACAACGCCTCGGTGCCCTTGCCGAACTGATCGATCTCGAACACCCCGACCGGGCCGTTCCAGAGGATGGTGCCGGCGTCCTTGAGCAGCGCGGCGAAGCGCGACGCGGTCTCGGGGCCGATGTCGAGGATCATCTCGTCGTCGCCGACCTGATCGACCGGACGCACCACCGCCTCGGCCGATTCGGAGAACTCGGTGGCCACCACCACGTCCGTAGGCAGCGGGATCTCGACCTTGGCCATCAACGCCTTGGCCTGGTCGACCAGGTCGGCCTCGTGCAGCGACTTGCCGACGTTGTGGCCCGCCGCGGCGATGAAGGTGTTGGCGATACCGCCACCGACGATCAATTGATCGCACTTCTCGGACAGTGCCGTGAGCACCTCGAGCTTGGTCGAGACCTTGGAGCCGCCGACGATTGCCACCATCGGCCGCGCCGGTTTGGCCAAGGCCTTTTCCAGCGCCTCGAGTTCCTTGGCAAGCAGCGGCCCGGCGCAGGCGTCGGCGGCGAAGCGCGCCACGCCGTGGGTCGAGGCCTGGGCGCGGTGGGCGGTGCCGAAGGCATCCATGACGTAGATGTCGCAGAGCGTGGCGTAGGCCCGGGCCAGCGCCTCGTCGTCGCTTTTCTCGCCGCGGTTGTAGCGCACGTTCTCGAGCAGCACGACCTCGCCGTCGGCGACTTCGACCGGTGTATCGAGGTAGTCGTCGACCAGCCGTACCGGCTGGCCGAGCAGCGTGCCGAGATGAGTGGCCACCGGGGCCAGCGAGAATTCGTCGGCGGGCTCGCCTTCGCTGGGACGGCCCAGGTGGCTCATCAGCAGCACCTTGGCGCCGGCGTCGCGCGCCGCCTCGATGGTCGGCAAGCAGGCGCGGATGCGGGCGTCGGAGGTGACGCGGCCCTGCTTGACCGGGACGTTGAGATCTTCGCGAATCAGCACGCGCTTTCCGGCGAGTGCCAGGTCGGTCATCTTGCGCACGTTCATGGACGGATGCTCCTGATGGTGGCTGAACCCGTTGGCTGAACCCGGATAGCCTTGTCGGGGCGGGCGGTGTCACTCGGCACGCGCATCGAGTTCGGCCAGTCGCGCGGCGACGTCGAGCATGCGGTTGGCGAAGCCCCACTCGTTGTCGAACCAGCTGAGCAGCTTGACCAGGTGGCCGCCGGCGACCCGGGTCTGAGTGGCGTCCACGATACCCGAGCGCGGGTCGTGGTTGAAGTCGACCGAGGCCAGGGGCTCTTCCGTGTAGCCGAGCCGCCCGGCCAGGCGCGCGCGGCTGGCCTCGGCGAGCAGCGCGTTGACGGTGGCCGCATCGCACGCCTGGCGCACCGAGATCGCCATGTCCATCGCCGAGACGTTGATCGTCGGCACCCGCACGTGCAGGCACTCGAAGCGGCCGGCGAGCGTCGGCATCAGCCGCTCGATGCCGCGCGCCAGGCCGGTATCGACGGGGATGATCGACTGCATCGCCGAGCGCGTCAGGCGCAGGTCGGACTTGTGATAGGCGTCGATTACCGGCTGGTCGTTCATCGCCGAGTGGATGGTGGTGGTCACGCCGTGCTCGATGCCCAGCGCTTCGTCGAGCACGGTGAGGGTCGGAATCAGGCAGTTGGTGGTGCACGAGGCCGCCGAGACGATGCGCATCGCCGGCTCGAGGGCGGCTTCGTTGATGCCGCCGACCACGGTCAGGTCGACGTCGGATTCGGCGGGCTGCGAGAACAGCAGGCGCCGGGCCCCGGCGGCGAGGTGAAGCTCGGCGGTGGCGCGGTCCTTGAAACTGCCCGAGCACTCGATCACCAGGTCGATCTCCAGCTCCTGCCAGGGCAGGCGCTGCGGGTCGGGCTCACGGAGCAGGGCGATCGACCGGCCGTTGATGGTGAGCGTGTCGCCGTCGCTCGCGACCTCGCCGGGGAAACGCCCGTGGGTGGTGTCGTAGCGGGTCAGGTAGGCGACGGTCGCCAAGTCGGAAAGCTCGTTGATCGCGACTACCTCGAGCCCCGCTTCGCCCCCGAGTTCGGGGCGCTCGACCAGTGCGCGCAGCACACACTGGCCGATGCGGCCGTAACCGTTGATGGCGATGCGATGGGGCATGGAGGGCTCGGCGATGGTGGTGATCAGGAGCGCGATTCTAGCGCAAAGCGCGCGGCGCCCCAACCGGCCGGCTCTCGGGCCACGGCCACGGCCACGGTTCAGTCGATGTGCGGGTCGAGCAGCAGCCGGCCATGGATGTCGCCGTTGATCATCGCCTCGGCGCGCTCGGCGATCATCTCCATGCCGAGCTCTTCGTAATGCATGGCGTGACGCACCGACTCGGGAAGCTCGGCGATATGTTGCCAGGCCTCGCGGCGCCGGGCCAGGGGCTGCATCGCGCTGTCGACGCCGAGCAGCGAGACCCCGCGCAGAATGAACGGCATCACCGTGGTGGGCAGTTCGCTGCCGCCGGCCAGGCCCACCGCGGCGACCAGTCCGTGGTACTCCATCTGTGCCAGCACGTTGGCCAAGACGTTGTCGCCGACGGTGTCGATGGCGCCGGCCCAGCGGCTCTTCTCCAGCGGTCGCGGTTCGCCTTCGAACTCGTGGCGTCCCAGCACTTCGCTCGCACCCAGCTCCTTGAGCCACGCCTCCTGGTTGGGCTTGCCGGTGACCGCATGCACTTCATAGCCGTAGTGGGCGAGCATCTTCACCGCCCAACTGCCCACGCCGCCGGTGGCGCCGGTGACCACCACCCGGGCACCGCGCGCCAGGCCGGCTTCCTGCAGGCGCATCACGCTGAGCATGGCGCTGAGTCCGGCGGTACCGAACAGCATCGCCTCGCGGGTAGAGAGCGCCTCGGGGCAGGCCACCAGCCACTCCTCGTCGACCCGCATGGTCTCGGCGAAGCCGCCCCAGTAGCGTTCGCCGACGCCCCAGCCGGTAAGGATCACCTTGTCGCCCCGGGCGAAGCGCCCGCCCTCGCAACTGCGCACCGTGCCGGCGAAGTCGATGCCCGGCACGAACGGGTAGTCGCGGACGATCTTGCCCTTGCCGGTCACCGCCAGCGCGTCCTTGTAGTTGAGATCGGAAAAGTCGATGTCGACGGTCACGGCGCGCTCGGGCAGGCGCTCCTCGTCGATCGTTTCGACCCGGGCGCGCGGGTCTTCATCCTTGAGCATCAGCACGCGGGGCATGGTCATCTCCTGATGTTGGGCATTTCGCGACCATCCCAGACTAGCCGGCCTGGCGGGGTCCGGCAACGCCGGCCCGAGCGCGGATGCTTGCCAGTGCGGGGGCCTTTGCTACCATCGACGGATTGCCGGCATGCCGCCCGGAGCAGCATGCCGGAAGTCTCGACAGGCCCGGCAAGTGGGTGCCCAAGGCGCGCAACAGGAGCGAAATGGCAGCATGAAACCACGCGAAACCGGCTGGCGGCACTTGGTGCATTCGACCCGCTATTCCCTCAAGGGCTTGAAGGCGGCGTTCGCCAACGAGGCGGCCTTTCGCCAGGAGGCGGTGCTGTGCCTGTTGCTGCTGCCGCTGGCCTGGTGGGTCGGCGAGACCCCGGTCGAATGGCTGTTGCTGGTCGGTAGCTGCGTGGCGGTGCTGATCGTCGAACTGCTCAACAGCGCAGTGGAGACCGTGGTCGATCGCATCGGTCCCGAGCATCACGTGTTGTCGGGGCGCGCCAAGGACATCGGCTCCGCCGCGGTGATGCTGTCGCTGGTCATGGCCGGGCTGACCTGGGGCTTGCTGCTCTGGCAGCGTCTGCTCGGCTGATGCCGCCCGGCGCGAAGCAATGAGCGCAGCGCACGGCTGGCTTCTACAGTGACAGTGGAAGGGCTGGGTGCGTCAGCGTGTCGCGTTCAGCCGTTTGTCTGCTTGTCTGGCCGCGACGCCCCCGGTATCGTCACGGGTCTTTCCATTAGTTACGGACGTAGTCACGGACGGCGCCGCCTCCGACACCCACTATGCCGCCAGCGTCAATAACAAAATTGGCCGCGAAAAAATCTAAAGGAGCAGCACAGATGCGTTTGATCCTCTTGGGCGCCCCCGGTGCCGGCAAAGGTACGCAAGCCCAGTTCATTTGCGAGCGCTTCGGCATTCCGCAGATTTCCACCGGCGACATGCTGCGCACCGCGGTCAAGGAAGGCAGCGATCTGGGCCTCAAGGTCAAGGAGATCATGAACGGCGGCGGACTGGTGTCCGACGACATCATCATCGCCCTGGTCAAGGAGCGCATCGGCCAGCCGGACTGTGCCAACGGTTTCCTGTTCGATGGCTTTCCACGGACCATTCCCCAGGCCGACGCGATGAAGGAAGCCGGCGTCAAGCTCGATCACGTGGTCGAGATCGCGGTCGACGACGAGGAGATCGTCAAGCGCCTGGCGGGGCGCCGTGTGCATCCCGACTCGGGGCGCGTCTATCATCTCGAATACCATCCGCCCCGGGAAGAGGGCAAGGATGACGTCACCGGCGAGACGCTGATCCAGCGCGAGGACGATCGCGAGTCGACGGTGCGCAATCGGCTGTCGGTCTATCACGATCAGACCGAACCGCTAATCGCCTACTACCGCGAGTGGGCCGAGCAGGCGCCCGGCGAGGCGCCGGCCTACCACCGCATCGCCGGGATCGGCACGGTCGACGACATCAAGCGGCAGGTGATCGAAGCGCTGGAAGGCTGAGGCCCCGAGCTAGCCCGCACACACGCAGCCCGGTCCCGGTGGCCGGGCTGCGTGTATCGGGTGGCAGCCGCGCGCGGCTTTTGCCGGCTCGCCGCCGGCCGTATAATGCCCGCGCCATTCCACCAGGCGTAACTGCCATGTCGACACTGCTGGCCCTGGATGCTTCCTCGAGCGCCTGTTCATGCGCGCTGTGGCGCGACGGCGAGGTGCTCTCGCGTTTCGCGCTGACCCCCCGCGAGCACACCCGGCGCTTGATGCCGATGATCGATGAATTGCTCGCCGAGGCCGGGCTCTCCACCGCCGATCTTGATGCGCTGGCCTATGGCCACGGGCCGGGTTCGTTCACCGGCCTGCGGATCGCCGCCGGCGTCGCACAAGGCCTGGCGTTCGGCCTCGAACGGCCGCTGATCGGCGTGTCGACGCTCGAGGCGCTGGCGCTGGCCGCGCATCATCAACTGCACGTGCGCTACGTGGTGCCCGCGCTCGACGCGCGCATGAACGAGATCTATGTCGCCGCCTATCATTGCCGCGACGGTGAACTCACTGTACTGGCCGACGAGGCGGTGTTGCCCCCCGAGGGTTTCGAACTGCCCGACGAGCGCCGCGATGTCGACTGGTGTGGCGTGGGCTCCGGCTGGACGCTGTGGGAGGCGATGCCGGCCAGGGTGCAGGATGCCCTGGCCCAGCGCCTGCCCGAGCGTCAGCCCAGTGCGGAATGGATGGCGCGTCTGGCCGCCCGGGCGCAGGCGCGTGGCGAGGGCCGGGCGCCGCACGAGGCCACGCCGGTCTATCTGCGCAACGAGGTGGCCTGGAAGCGTGCCTAGACCTAATCCCCGCGTTGGGCATTCGGCGGCCGCTCGTTGAACGACGCCGGAGCCGATTCGTTTATTCTCCTCTGCGCGCCTCCCTTGCCGGCGGCGTGTCGCGGATTTCGTTGATCACAAGGACGGCTGACAATGGATTGGTTCCAGTTGGTTGCGCTTTCGCTCATCCAGGGGCTCACCGAGTTTCTGCCGATCTCCTCGTCGGCGCACCTGATTCTGCCCTCGCAGCTTCTCGGCTGGCCCGACCAGGGGCTGGCCTTCGAC
>Ga0114911_1001704_pt1 | contig 11055 bp, 12 predicted proteins | sample MalvireepMed_904_FD_89688 | JGI IMG/M metagenome (GOLD analysis project Ga0114911, IMG submission 89688) | Marine viral communities from the Global Malaspina Expedition - Malaspina viral metaG DeepMed_904 | ecosystem: Environmental > Aquatic > Marine > Oceanic | place: Mediterranean Sea...
ACCTCGACCTTGGGCGCGGGTTGCTGCCGGCGGAAATCGTTTTTTCTGGATATTCCTGACACTGGGCCTGCTCGGTCTCAGCGCGGATGCGTTGGCCCATGCCGTCGCCCAGGGCGACAAGGGGCGCTGGTACTGCTGGTTACCGTTGTGATGCCCGCGGAGTACGCGCTCGATCCGACCGGAGCCGGTCGCTTGCTGGGATTGACCGAAATGGGTGAAATCAAGGAACAGCTGGCCGAGGAAGCCGCCGCCGACGCGGAGGCCGAGATGGTTGCCGCTCAATCTTCGAGCGCACAAGGGCCTCAGGAAGTCGCGGAGCCGAAATTTTCGTTGACGAACTTGAAGCGGACCCGCTCGCCATACTGCAGGACGATGGGATCGGCGTCCTCATACTTGATGCCGTTGATCAGCGCGGTGAAACCCTGCACATCTTCGATATCCGCTTTCATCATGCGCATATCGCCCCACATCATCCGATCCCGCAACGCTGCCATGAAACCTTTCTCGCCAGACTCCGCGAAGAAATCGCCCACGGTCTGCCATACCTGCAGCAAGGGGACACACATGCGTTTACTGCTCGTCGAAGATGACCGGCTGCTTGCGGACGGGCTGACCAGCCAACTGGAAAGGCGGGATTCAGCGTGGATACCACCTCCTCCGCCAGAGAAGCGTCGCCGCTGGCCCATCGAAGAGCACGACTTGAATGAGGTTCTGGGCAACCTTCTGGACAATGCCGGCAAGTGGTCCGCCAGGTTCGTTGAGCTTGGCCTGCAAGAGGATGGGAAAGGATTTGCGATCACCGTTGAGGACGATGGCCCCGGAATTCCTCCCGACGCGCTGGACACCCTCGGCACCCGCGGGCTGCGCCTGGACGAACAAACGCCGGGGCATGGCCTGGGGCTGGCCATCGTGCGGGAGATTGCAGACCGCTATGGTGGTATCCTGAATTTCAGATCCGGCTCGACCGGAGGATTCAAGGCAACGGTCCATTTTCCGGGTACTACCGGGGGGATAAGGCAGTGAAAATCGGTGAACTTGCAAAGACAACGGCCATTCCTGTTGAAACCATCCGCTACTACGAAAAAATCGGTTTGCTACCGGAACCGGACAGGGACAACAGTGGCTACCGTTCCTACCGCAATGCCCATCTGGACCGGTTATTGTTTATCAAACGCTGTCGCAACCTGGACATGGCCCAGGACGAGATCCGCGAGCTGATCCGACTGGCCGAGCAACCGGAAGCAGATTGCAGCGAAGTCGATGCCCTGCTGGCTCGCCATCTGAATCACGTGCGGGAACGGCTGAAGGAGCTGGCGAGCCTTGAAGAAACTCTCGAGCAGCTTCAGGAAGCCTGCACCAATGGGCGCACTGTGCGCGAATGCGGCATTCTTGGCGGGCTTAGCACGGAGTTTGATACTCCAGAGCCCGAAGACCGCCACAACCACGTTGCCGGCACCCATGGGACTCGCCAGAACTGACGAATCTCAAAAATTTCTGCAGCAACTGTTGACCCTGTAGCTACTACAGGGTTTTCAATAAGATCATCTGAACCAAGGAGGTCTTTATGGCGTGCAGTTGCTCCGCCCCCGAACCCAAATCCCCTGCCCCGGGCTTTCGTAAAGCGTTATGGATTGCCTTGTGGGTGAACCTGGCCATGTTCGTGGTGGAAGGCATCGCCAGCCTGTCATCGGGCTCTGTCTCGCTGATGGCCGATGCCATCGATTTCTTCGGCGACAGCGCCAACTACGTTCTGTCTCTCACGGTCCTCTCCATGGGTATGCTCTGGCGCGGTCGCGCAGCCATGGTTAAGGGCATCACCATGACGGTGTTTGGCCTGGTGGTCTGGGCCCGGGCCGTCTGGGTGGTGCAGGCAGGCATTACCCCGGAGCCCCTGACCATGGGGGCGGTTGGTCTGCTGGCACTTACCGCCAACGTGAGCGTGGCCGCAATACTGTTCAAATTCCGTGAAGGCGATTCCGACATGCGGTCTGTCTGGCTATGCAGTCGCAACGATGCCATCAGCAACATCGCTGTTATGGTAGCCGCCCTTGGTGTGTTCGGGACCGGGACAGCCTGGCCAGACCTGATTGTAGCCGCCATCATGGGCACGCTGGCTATAACGGCCGGTATCAGTGTGGTGCGCCATGCCCGCAGCGATATCGCAGAAGCCAGGGCCAGCGAAGCGCAACCGGCGGCAACACCGTCAAGCAGCCGCTAGAAAGCAAGTGAGATCATCACCGGGATAAACGCCAGGGCAAACAGCGTGGTAAGCAATACGGTACCCGCTGCCTGCCTTGGCGAGGTATCCAGCAGGGTCGCAATGACCACAGTATTCGCGGCAATCGGCGTGATCGAAATCAGGAACATGGCCTTGTGTACGGCCGGCTCATAGATGCCCAGCACGGTTGAATCCAGCCACCAGAACACAATGGCCACCAGTGGCCAGACCACGAACTTCCCGAAAAACGCCAGGGCCGTGAAACGGACATTGCCCGCCAGGCCGCGAAAGCTGGTGATGCTCATGCCAATGATCATCATGCCCAGAATGCTGTAGGCGCCGCGCAGGTTATCGAACAGCGGCACAAAGATATCCGGAATTCCGATGCCCGCCAGGTTAAGGACGACGGCCGCCAGGAAGGCGTATACCGACGGGAGCTTCAGCACCCGCCAGAGCGAATCCTTGATGCTGTAACGCCCTCTCGCCGCCAGATAGAAGCCCACGGAGTTCTCGAACAGCGTGGTGCCCAGCATGCACACGATGTAGAGCCCCAGCCCCTCCTCACCGAACAGCAACAACGCAACCGGCACACCGAAGTACCCCGTGTTACCGGAACCCACACACAGGGGAATGATGTTGGCACTGCCGTCGGAGAGCACCCGCTTTGCCAGCTTTAATTGCGCAATTCCCAGCACAGAAGAAATCCCGAATACCAGAAACGGCAACAAGATAACTTCGGGAGAAAGCGGCGCTACCATCACCCCGGAAAACACCACTGAGGGCGTCACGATATAGAGCATGATGCCGGCGATATGACGACCACTGGCCTCAAGATAACGACCGGCGACCCAGCCCAGGGCGACCGTTACGTAGAGCGGAATAAGCTTGAAGAAAAGGGCAAAGGCTGCGGCCATCGGGACTCCGTGAGGAAAGGGGAAACTTCCAGCAACAGGAGGCGGAGTCTATCACTGAACGTTCGTCAGATCGCGATATCGACTCAGTGAAAAAGGCTTAATGATTTAAGTCATTTCAAAAGATGTTTCTCTGATACCATAATTCACCTGACACTCATAACAGGGTCAACGCCATGAACAGCATCTTCAGGCCAGACGTTTCCTCCGCCCCGTGCATGTTGGGAGAAAACAACCCGGATATTATCCAGCAGGATGCCGCACCTGAGTCAGCTGCCCTGCTGAATGGCCTCAGCCGGGTTTTCGGAATTCGCCTGGCAGGGCACGAGAATGATCCCGACGCACGGTTTCTGGCAGACCTCGCCCGCCTGTTTCACCTTTGCAGGGTTGACCCCGAAACCGCTCTGGAGAAGCACGACACACCCTGGGCAAACGTTTATCTGGTTCAGTACGGCATCCTTCGGCTGTTCCGGGAAGCACCCAGCGGCAAGGTGTCCGTCCACCACTTCTTTTCCGAAGGCGATATGGTCTGGCCGGTTTTTGGCCGTAGCCGAACCGTACGAAACACCCTTTGCCTGACCTCAGTAACGCCGGTAACGGCCTGGGTGGCTGACTTCGCGGCGTTCCGGTCCGCTATCCAGTCTCACGGTGAAGGGCTCTGGCCCCGGTTCGCCCTTGCCCTGACGGAAGAAATTGCCGAGCTGACCAGTATGAGAGAATTCCGCAAGCACACCATGCCGGCAAGAGAACGCTACAAGTTGTTGCTGGAAGAATACCCAGAACTGGTTAAACGGGTGCCAGATAATCAACTGGCATCATGGCTCGGTGTTGTGCCGGCGACTTTCTCCCGCCTGAAAACCGCAACTGCGAAGAGCCGGCCCTGAAGCCAACCGGATACCGCATAAAAAAGGGCAGCAAGCTCTCGCCTGCTGCCCTGAAAAACGCTCAACGCTTTGCTAAAACTTCAGAATCAGCCGTGCAGTTTTACTGCCAGCTCGGCAACGTGCTTACCCTGGAAGCGGGCAATCGCCAGCTCTTTCTCGCTGGGCTGCCGTGAGCCGTCCCCGCCTGCGATAGTTGACGCTCCGTAGGGAGTCCCGCCATTCACTTCCGAGATATCGAAGAATTCCGGGATGCCGTAACCCAGGGGCACAATGACCATGCCGTGGTGGGCCAGTGTGGTCCAGAATGAGCTGATGGTATGCTCCTGCCCGCCACCGGTGCCTGTGGAGGTAAACACACTGGCCACCTTGCCGTGAAGCTTGCCTTCGGCCCACAAACCGCCTGTCTGATCCAGGAAGGTCCGCATCTGCCCGGCCATGTTGCCGAACCGGGTGGGCGTACCGAAAATGATCGCGTCGTATTCTGCCAGCTCTTTCGGATCGGCTACCGGGGCTTCCTGGTCCGCCTTTCCGCCAGCGCCCAGAAATGCCTGGTCGGCCATGGTTTCCGGCACACGCTTGACTGTAACGTCTGCACCATCGACACCTTTTGCACCTTCGGCAATGGTGTTTGCCATTGTCTCAATATGGCCATACATGGAGTAATAGAGCACAAGCACTTTTGCCATCGGGAGAACCTCCTCTGTCTTTGATCGGATATACGCATGCTAACCAGCGGCAGACTCGAGAGAAATCGGAAGTTTTCCGACAGGTCGTTCAGTTTTTCTGAACAGGGTCACAGGATGTTCACGATCAGGCATTGCGTACAGGTGTACGCTGAAGTATTTTAGGGCCATGGCTAATTCGGAAGACCGCTCTGTGACAGCAACTCCATCCCCCGCAAATAATAACCATCACCGCATTGAAGAGTGGCTGAACAGCGCCACCCATGGTCTGGGCGCAATATTGAGCGTTATTGGCACGGCCGCGTTGATCGTGGGCGCCAGTCAATTCGGGGATGCCTGGAAGATTGTCAGTTTCAGTATTTTCGGCGCGTCCCTGATTCTTCTTTATCTGGCCTCAGCCCTGTATCACGGTGCCCGGCGGCCAGAACTGAAAAGGGCGTTCAAAACCCTTGATCATTGCGCCATTTTTCTGCTGATCGCCGGCACCTACACGCCCTTTCTGCTTGTAAACATGCGCGGCACGGTGGGCTGGACACTGTTTGCGGTGATCTGGTCACTGGCGATCACCGGCGTGGTGCTGAAGGTTATTTTCAAAAACCGCTTCAAGCTCGCGAGGGTTGGCATCTATGTGGCCATGGGCTGGCTGATCACGTTCGCCTCATCCGATCTGGTGGCCAACCTGAGTGAAACAGCCCTGAACCTGACGATTGCCGGCGGCATTTTGTACACCGCCGGTGTCGCCTTCTATCTGGCCGACCGCATACCTTATATGCATGCGATCTGGCACCTGTTCGTAATCGGCGGCAGCGCCTGCCACTTCAGTGCCATCTATTTTGGCGTCCTCCCCCACACAGCCTGATCAGAACGCCCAAACCATTGCCATCAGCACGCCCCATGCCAGCAAAGACGCCGACATAACGGTGTAGGTGGCCGACATGACCACCACATCATTATCGCTTCGCTCGCAGAATGAGCGAACGCCCTGGTAGACCAGCGCACAGGACAGGAACAAGGCGGCAAACACCGCCACAACGCTGACTGCCAGCACCGGCACCAGCAGCGCCAGTGATGACAGCCAGAGCGGTAGCGGCGCAATTGCGGCCAGCAAATAGGCATCCTGATAACTGATTTTCAATTGATGACTATCCATAACGGCGTGGATCAGCCAGCCCATCACGAAGAACGTGAGTAACTCTGCCAGGAAAAGGATAGTGGTGATAAACCGCCACTCCTTGTCTCCGAATCCCTGCATGAAGGCGTCGCCGTACTGCGTGCCGGCATAGTAGAGCAGCACCGGCGGCAGAAACGACATCGGCACTACCACCACCCAGGCCAGGAACGGAATGGACAGGTCAAGGCGCCGCAGCTCTGACCAGGCGCCATTGCCGGAAAATGGTAGACGGGCAAGTTGTGTAATATTCATGATGCACCTTTAAAATGTTTCCCGCGTTATTTTTACTGATAGTTTCGGTGCGCCGAACGGTCAAGGACACGAGATGACTTCGGACAACTCAGGCATGCCAAGAAAGAACATTCATGCGTTCTGGCTATTCTTCCCTGCCGCATCACTATTCGCCGCATTAACGGTTCCCCTGTCGATATACAGCGTGCTGTCCGGGACAGGCTGGCCGCCCGGTTTGCTCGGTGCGGGACACGGCCATGAGTTGATATTCGGCTTCGCCCTGGCCCTCATCGCCGGCTACACCCTCGGCCCCCAACCTGGCCGGGTACTCACTCTGCTCTTTGTGCTTTGGATACTCGCGAGGGTCAGCTGGGTTCTGGCGCCGGAAAGTATTGCCGCCCAACTGTTAAGCCCGGCCTTCGCCCTCATGCTGGCGCGCTACGCGGTCCCGAGATTTCAGGCGGCCAAAAAATGGCGCAACCGGATTGCCGGCCCGCTGATTCTGCTTCTTTGCCTGTTGTCGGTCGTTTTCTGGCTTGCCAGCAACACACTGGCCGCAAGCGCACCGGCAATACTGGATAGCCGCCAGGTACTGACAACCGCCATTGTCGGTTTGCTGCTTCTGATGACGTTTATCGGCGGGCGAGTCATTGCGCCGGCTGTGGCCGGCACGCTTGAGAAACGGGGCATCCCCCTTGAGGCCCGGGTTCAGCCACATGTTGAGGGAACCCTTCTGGCCATCTTGCTGCTGGCACTGCTGCTCAGCTTTCTGCCAGTCGCGGCCCCGGCCGTGGGTCTGTTATTGCTGGTTGCGGGTTTTCTGATTGTGGTTCGCGCTGCTCGCTGGAAGCTCTGGCACTGCCGAAACCGGCCAGACCTTCTGGTACTGGCACTTGGCTACTTATGGCTGGCTGCAGGCGCTGGCGCAAGCGGGTTAAGCCTTCTGAAAGAAAACGATCCCGTCGCCTCCATGCACCTGATAACAATCGGAGCCCTCGGCACGCTTTCCACCAGTGTCATGCTGCGGCTTGCCTGGCAGCGAGCCAGACGAATGACACCACCCATCTGGCAGGTTGTTGGCATCGCCTCGGGCATGGCCATTGCGGCAGTCGCCCGACTCTACGCGGGCAACGCGCCTTTTCTTGAACCGGTTGCACTCTGGTTGGCATCGGCGAGCTGGTCCTGCATCTACGGTTTTGTGGCGCTGCAGACGATTTTACTGTTCCGGGATAGCCAGAACCGCCGGAAATGATTGGCTACCTCCACTGCGCCAGCATCCATAACACCTACCCACTTCGGGATATCACTATCGCACCCATTTGATTTTAATAGATTTTATCGATCTGAAACGCGCCTGGATTTTCATCAAAAAACTCACCTTCTGACACGTCACTTTGTCCTTGAGAAATATCAAGAATGACTCCCCGCCTCGCTTTGCACAATGGTGTCGAGAAGCCCGAGCGCCACCAGAAACGGGGCCAAGGGCACGTTAACCGAGGGAGTCAAAATCATGGCCAAAACCAACGCAGACATCGAACACTGGGATGTCGAGAGCGAAGAATTCTGGGAGCGGGAGGGCAAGCGCATTGCTTCCCGCAACCTGTGGATTTCCATCCCCAGCCTGCTGATGGGCTTTGCCGTCTGGCTGATGTGGGGGATGATCACCACCCAGATGAAGAACCTGGGTTTTCCTTTCAGCATTGAGCAACTGTTTACACTGTCTGCGATTGCAGGCCTGTCTGGCGCCACCCTGCGGATCCCCGCCTCGTTCATGATCAAGATCGCCGGCGGACGAAACACGGTGTTCCTGACCACTGCCCTCCTGATGATTCCTGCTGCCGGTACCGGCATCGCCCTGATGAACCCGGATACACCGTTTATCGTGTTCCAGGCCCTGGCACTGCTATCCGGTATCGGCGGCGGTAACTTCGCCTGCTCCATGAGCAACATCAGTACCTTCTACCCGAAAAGCAAGCAGGGCTATGGCCTCGGCATGAACGCCGGTCTCGGTAACTTCGGCGTCACCACCATGCAGGTGGTCATCCCACTGGTCATGACCGTGGGTATCTTCGGCGCCCTGGCCGGTGACCCTATGCAGCTGCAGAGCCCCAGCGGCACGCTGATTGGCCGCATTGAGGCGGGTACCGATACCTGGATCCAGAACGCCGGGTTTATCTGGCTGGTGTTTCTGATTCCGCTGGCGTTTGCCGGCTGGTTTGGCATGAACAACCTGAAAGTGGTTACCCCGAATCCGGGCAACCCGCTTTCGGCCTTCGGCAAGATTCTGGGGCTCTATGGCGTGGGTATTCTCGCCTCCATCGCAGGCGTCTGGGCCCTCAGCGTGCTGAACATGTGGCTGGCCCTGCCCCTGACCATCGTGCTCACACTGATTCTTCTGCGGCTGATCCCCGGCGATATCAAGCCCAACATCCAGGCCCAGTTTGCAATCTTCAGCAACAAGCACACCTGGTCCATGACCGTGCTCTACATCCTTACCTTTGGATCATTCATCGGCTTCTCCGCTGCCCTGCCGCTGTCCATTACCGTTATCTTCGGCAACATGATGGAAGTGGCAGCCGATGGCACGGTAACCCGTGTGGTCAACCCTGATGCGCCGAGCGCACTGACCTGGGCCTGGATGGGGCCGTTTGTTGGCGCGCTCATTCGCCCGGTGGGCGGCTGGATTTCCGACAAGGTGGGTGGATCCATCGTTACCCAGATCATCTCGGTTGTGATGGTCGCAGCCTCCGTGGCCACCGGCTACGTGATGATGCTGGCCTACAACTCCACTGATCCGAACGCCTACTTTGCACCGTTCCTGATCCTGTTCATCATCATGTTTGCGGCCAGTGGTATCGGTAACGGCTCCACCTTCCGCAGCATCGGTTTCATCTTCAACCAGCAGCAGAAAGGCCCGGTTCTGGGCTGGACCTCTGCGGTTGCCGCCTACGGCGCGTTTATCGCCCCCAGGGTGATGGGCCAGGAAATCCAGGCCGGCACCCCAGAGGTGGCCATGTACGGCTTTGCGGTGTTCTACGCACTCTGTCTGGTGGTTAACTGGTGGTTCTACCTGCGCAAGGATGCGTACATCAAGAACCCCTGATACAGGGTTCAAGTAACAGCCGGCGTCCGTGAAGGGCGCCGGTTTTTTTATGCCTGCTTTCCATCAAAGGCTACCTCCTTACCTGCACAAAATGACGCGCACGCTGGCAAATGCTAGATTCAGGATATTGGATTTAATCCCAAGAGAACCAGGGAGCCTGCCATGTCCTTCGAAGAGCTATTCGACGCGAGCTACGAGCGTGTCCTACAGACCCCACCCGAGGTGCCTGACTTCTTTGAAGGCTTCTATCGCCGGTTCCTGATGTCTTCTCCCGAGGTCCGGGCACTGTTTCGCAATACCGATATGGCCGTTCAGCGGAGTATGCTGAAGAAATCCTTTTTCAGCCTCGTAGCCTTTTACGCCAGCGGCAACGTTGACGATGTCCTTCATCGAATTGCCTGCCTGCACAGCGCCCGCCATCTGAGCATCAAGCCCTACCTCTACGACCTCTGGCTCGACTGCCTGACGGACACCGTAAGAGCCTATGACCAGGAGTGCAGCGACGATATCGAACTGGCCTGGCGGTTGGTTCTGAGCCCTGGAATCACCTACATGAAATTCGGCTACGACCACTTCTGATCCGTGGTCATAGTAAGACAGGCCTGGCCCCCAAAATGATGTCCCTTCAAACGCAAAAAAGCCGCCGGGCAATGCCTCGGCGGCCTTTTCTTCAACCGTTCCGGGTTAGCTGGTAGCGGCAGCCTGCCGGCGACGCTCTTCCTCTTCGATCTGGAGATCCACAGAGGACACCTGGTATTCGTCGGCAAAGCCTGACTCCGGCTCCTTCAGCCACATGATGCACAGCAACCAACTGACAAACGCGCCACCGGCAATGATGTAGAAGAACTGGGTCGGGGTTACGAAGGTGAAGATGGTCAGGTACACCACCGCACCCACGTTACCATAAGCGCCCGCCATGCCGGAGATCTGGCCGGTCAGGCGCCTCTTGATAGAGGGTATGATGCCAAAGGTGGCGCCCTCGGCACCCTGCACGAAGAACGAGGTGAATACGGTAATACCCACGGCAATAATCAGCGGCCAGTTAGAGTTCATCAGGCCCATAAGCGCGAAGCCCACCGAGATGCCGAACATGTAACTGAGCATCACAAACCGGCGGTTGCCCATACGGTCTGAAACCAGGCCACCCATCGGGCGTGCCACCAGGTTCACGAAAGCGAAGGAGGCAGCGATAAGGCCGGCTGCGGTCGCACTCAGGCTCCAGGTTTCCTCGAAGAACATCGGCAGCATGGACACCACCGCCAGCTCGGCACCAAAATTGGCGAAGTAGGTGCTGTTCAGAGCTGCAACGCTGTTGAACGGGTACTTGTCGTCCTCGGGCACACCCTGTTTCAGCAAGGGAATATTAACCCGGAGAATCTGGATAATCTGATAGCAGACAATGGCCACGATCACCGCGTAACAGATAGCGGCTCCGGTCGCACTCAGGTACCCCATGTTCTCGATTCGCCATACCAGGATGCCCAGAACGCCCACCAGGGGAATGGTCCAGAGGATCAACTTGATCATGTCCCCCCAGCTGCTGACTTCCAGAGCCACGGCCTTGCGCGGCTTGCGATGAACGGTGCCCGCCGGGCCGTCGGTAATCGCAAACCAGTAGTACACACCATACGCCGCCATCACGATTGCGCTCTGGGCGATGGCCCAGCGCCAGCCGTCTTCACCACCGTACATGTGCAGTGCAATGGTTGGCAGAGTTATAGCCGCAGCGGCCGAGCCGAAATTGCCCCAACCGGCATAGAAGCCTTCGGCGAAGCCGATGTCTTTCGGTTTGAACCACATGGCGGTCATGTGGATACCCACCACAAAGCTGGCACCGATGGAGCTGAGCACCAG
>Ga0114911_1001706_pt1 | contig 11052 bp, 13 predicted proteins | sample MalvireepMed_904_FD_89688 | JGI IMG/M metagenome (GOLD analysis project Ga0114911, IMG submission 89688) | Marine viral communities from the Global Malaspina Expedition - Malaspina viral metaG DeepMed_904 | ecosystem: Environmental > Aquatic > Marine > Oceanic | place: Mediterranean Sea...
TCTTCCGTGGCACCCGGGTAAACAGTGGATTCGTAAATCACAATATCGCCGGATTTAAGCACCTTGCCCACACTCTCACTGGCCTTCACCAGCGGGGTCAGATCCGGGGTTTTGAAGTCATCAATGGGCGTGGGCACAGTAACGATGAACACCGTGCAGTCTGCGATGTCGTCCAGGGAATCGGTGAACGACAGCTGGGAGGCAGCGGCCAGTTCCTCGGTGGAGACTTCACGGGTGAAGTCCTCGCCTTGCTTAAGCTCGGCAATGCGTTTGGCGTTTATGTCGAAACCGACGACTGGCCGTTTTTCACCAAAAGCGACGGCAAGGGGTAGGCCTACGTAACCCAGACCAATTAGTGCAATCTTTTTCATTCTAGATGTCCAAATGTTCCGATGATTCTATGAGCTCGGCTTTGTCGTGCGTATCTTTAGGGGGGCGAGGTGCCTGTCCGTGCCTGTTTCTGCGCGCCTGATACTTTGTAGCGCAACTCTTACAATCCACCTACTCAAACCGAGGAAAACATCTCATCCACCTCACCCCGAATCAACCCAAGCTGCCGCATCACCTCGCCCTGCTCCTCCGCCCCATCCGGGCGCAGGTAGTATACCGGAGCAAACTCACCCGCCAGCCCATCTTCACCCAACTCCATGCCAGCGCCATCCAACGTGAAGTAGATATCCTGAATCAGCGGTTTCATATCCAGGTCCAGCGCGTCTTCAATGCGGTAAAGGTCGGCCAACACGTGGTTCAGGTGGTCGGGATCATCCGTTCCGTCTATCTCCGCTCCGCAAGCCTCGTTAATGCCTCGCTTTAGCTGGCGCCATTCGGGCTTTAGCACGTCTCGGGCTTGCGGGTTCTGCTGGTAAAACTTTGCGATTGCGGCGGCATCTTCGCTGTTGTTCAGGTTTTCCATGGCCAACAGCCACAAGTGCGGTTGCGGCTCGGCGGGCAGGTAGCGGGTCAGGTCAAGTAATTCTGCCATTGCACCTTCACGGTAGAGTGTTGGCCAGTGCTGGGCTTCCGGTAGCTGGCCTTTAACTGGCTCGCAGCAAGGCTGCCACATCCTTATACCGCTTGGCCTGGCCTACCCACACTTCCCCGTTCGCGGTTTCATGGCGGCAATCTATACCGCCGTCAGGCCCTTCTCCGTGGTAACCGAATGCACGGGAGAGAGTATGTCTGCTGCCAGGATTTCGAATTCTGAGGCGGAGAGGATTGTGTAGTTGTGGGGCATTAGTTATTTGCCAAGTTGAAACTCAAACATCCAAATGCCGAAAATCCAAAGAAGGCAGCAACATCGGCCCATAGAGATGCCTTCCACTCAGTGTCATCAGCTGCTCACGGGCCGCGGAATAAAGCATGGACGCGCCATTAATTACCACCGTCTTTTTGCAGTCCGCAACGTCTGCGCCTTCTGCCAGCGCAAAAATGCCCTCAATAACAACCTCAAAGCTGTATGGAAATTCGTCTTCCTCTGGCTCGTAAGCCATGGCCAGGCGCAGAAGATAGGGGCCACAGTCACCCGCATCATCGTTGCTGAACAGGCTTACTTCAGGCTGCAGGTGAATGCCTTCGAAATCCGGATAAGGGCCTTCGCTGTCTGCGAGACTGGCCGAATTGAAGTCTTCCCGAGCGCTCAATGCCAGGGAAACGAAATGGTAGTGTTTCAGCTGTAAGGGTGAACGGTTCATTTCTGGTCCTAAGCTGCCAGCTTCACACGGAACTCTTCGCGAGTGTAGTGGCGGGTAGCCAGCGCACGCTGCGAAACTTTACGGTGCAGCTGAGTGGCTGCATCCAGTAACTGGCGGGATCTATGAAGATTGTTGATTGTCTCCTGATAGATCGCCCGATGCTTGTCGGGGTCTACCACCTCAACCCGCTCACTGGCTTTACGCAGCACCACATCAAACTCCAGACCAATGGCGCGGCATACCTCAAACATGGTCTTCAAGGTAAGGTTAGAGCTGCCTGTCAGTACCTTGGTTACCCGGCTGGGTTTCCATTCCAGCTTCTTCGCTAGTTCACCCCGGCTCAATCCGGCTTTTTCTACAGCACTCGCCAAGGCAATCGCAACGTCTTGGGCTTTAGCTTCAAACTGGGTGCTTTCGTCTTCCCAGAGAGAGTCAAACAGTTCGGAAAATTCGTGATTAACAGTATTCATAGTCACCTCCGTGATGGCGAAGAAGTTCCGGAACTTTCGGGCTCTAACAAGAGCTCTCCTTTCTTCTCCGCGTCTATGTAGCGCTTTACTTCCTTTTCAAGCGTCAATTCTTCAGCCTTGGATAGCTTGTCTTGTCGCTTTGACAAAGCTCCGGCCAGAAAAATCAGTTTCCCATGACCGTAGTAAAAGGGTAGTCGAATATCGCCATGACGAATTCGCCAGATTACCCGTTTTTTACCCTTGTACTTGAACTCATGTAGCTCGTGGCATTGCTTGGAGTCATAGTGAACTTTCAGCTGCTGCCCCAAGGCCGCTACCTGAATCAGTTTTTTCAGCCCCAGAACAGCCGACTTTTGATCTTCCTGGCTTTTCAGGGCTTTGATCTGGGCGAACAGTACGCAATTGCTGTAATCGTCACTCTCGCAAGGTGCGAAAACTAACCAGCTATTTTCCAGCAGTTTTGGCTCTGGCTGGGTTTGAACCCGGATGCTCTGGAACGTGATTCGTTTAAGGTGGAGGGGCATGTTAACTTTTAAGTGAAATCCATTCAAGTGGCCTGCGTTGGGCTCGGCTCAATTTTGTCGGCTGTGAAAAGTTTTTATGCATCAGCTCTTGAGCAACAAACTCCAGACCACAGCCACCACTGCTCTCAACACCGCCCCCAATCCCGATCCTCATGCCACCGCCGAGGCGACAAATAGCCCGCACGCTCAAAATACCTCGTAGTCGCCTCCGAGGCAGGCCCCATGCTGGTAATCTGCACGCGGATCTTTGCAGAGTGGCGCTGCACCACAACACCTCTTACCCACACGCCCTCAATCGACCTGCAAACCTGATCCCCGGCCTTAACGTTGATGTAAGGCAGAAGGTCCATAGCGGACATGTTCTTGCTACGCTCTTCACGGGCCTGGTTCTTTTCAAGAAACGTATGCCACTTGTCTTTCAGGCGCGGCTCAGTGGCGAGGAGTGCCATGGTGTGATGCAAGCATCCAACCGGCCCGCTCTAAAGTACCGGTGCCAGACACCACAATTCCGGTGGTGCTGTCGTCTATCCAGTAGATGTGCTCACCTTCCTTGATGGCCGCGGCCATTTCGACAAACTGGTCTACGGACCTAGGCTTTTGCCGGGCGATTTCGTTTACCTGAAAAGGTAACAGCGGCGGTGTGGCGCAGCCGGTTAGGGTGAGTGCGGTGGCGATGATGGTTAGCGCCAGTGTGAATTCCTTTTTCATGCTTTGGTCCTTCCAACTTCATCATTCGAATACAATCCAAAATACGCCACCGCGTCCCGTTCCGTGATGTCCACACCTGTCTTTGCTTCCAAGAGCGAAATCGACAGCACTACGATTTTGGGGAGGTACTGCCCCAGCAACGATTTTTTGAGCAAGAACGCCTCTACCTTTTTCGCCTCTTTATTCTCGCGCCTTTGCGCGAGGAAACTTTTCTTGGGCCGGCTGAGGTCGAGCTTGTAAATCGAGTTGACCATCAGCACTTCCAGATCAATAAGGAGCTGGTTAAATTCGTCATCCAGCGCCGCGCCAAGTATAAACAGCAACTGGTTGCTGAGACTCTCCATCTCTTCTGGCGCCAAGGTCATACCGTTGGGTAGTGGCAACCGGTTAAACGTGAGAAGAGACGAATTGATCACTGCAAAGTACGCCTGCATCAGAAGCATTTGATGACGCACTTTCAGATCCAACCACAGCTTGTGCTTGGCAAACAGCTCTTCGAAGTCTTTGAAGAAGGCGCGGTACTTTTCAACAGAAGAAAAAATATCGGCGTACTGAATATGAGGACTGTGCGGCAATGCCAGCCCGTGGTCCTCCATTACCTCTTTCATCGCCGATGCCCCAGGTTGCGGCATCTCCAGTTTTTGTGACGAGTCTTCCAGATAACGAAGAATCTCGTGCTGAGCGTTGACTCGCTTTTCCAGAATAACGCCAGCAACGCGGATGCTCTCGTCTTTGCGCTTCAGGTAAAAGGTAGTGACAAAGGCGATCAGCAGGCCGGCAAGAACCAAAGAACTTAGGTTGAGTAGCGCTTGCCAGATGAAAACTGGGTAACCGAGGTAGTGGTCTGTCATTGCTTGGGAAGCCAGGATAGCCTCTTGAGAATTCACTCAGCCGCCACGTCATCAATTGCCTCAAGCACCTCATACACGTTGGTATAGGGGTTCAGGCGGTAGGGACGTTCAGCATCACCTGGTTCGCAGTTTGATTTCGCCTGCTTGTTGATTCGTTGAGCACGTACTTTTGCGGCACTAATACGCTCCTCCGATACCAAAGCTTCGGCTACATTGGCTTCGCCCTTTTCATAACTTTTGAAGCCAATTTGCCGGAAAGCTTCTTTGAATACAGACCTCCCAGTAAGATCACTGAAGCTGTTGGCAGGTTGGCTCGTTTCTGTGAGGTGCAGCAACAACCAATATTCAAAACACACATTCGACAATGCTACCTTTACGCCATGCCGCTCGGCTCTCATCCATGCTTGGGCGTGATTGTCGTCTGAGTACTTGGCGCGGGATTCCCGGTCATACATCACCCACACCTGGTCTTTCTTGAAATCCAGAGATCTTGCAAAATCGACCGCTTCGTCTACCAATTGCTTCGGTGTGTTCTTTTTGGTGCCTTTCAGGCTTACCGGCTTCTCTGCGTCTTTCAATCTCGCGCACACTGGATGAAACTGGCGAATGTAAGCCCTTATATAGTTCGGCTCGGTTTTCTCTCCTTCACAGAAAATGAAAACCCGGCGTTTTACTGAGCGAACAGATCCCTTCCGTGGCCTTGGCATCGCTTAGTTCGTCCTCCCATACGATTCAAACAGCTGGATGACTTTGCTGGTATCAATAGCGGGCAATCCACCCAGCCGGCCCTCGTCATACCACTTAGCGAATGGACTTGTCGGCTTAAGGTTGGAGTCAAACTCATCCAGCGAAATCAACTCAGTAGCGCCATTTTTCTTTTCGGCCAACCAAAGCTGATCTTTGCGCATTTTTGACGAATCCATCAAATCCAGATTGTGCGTGGTGAACAGGAGCTGCGCGTGGTTTTGGTTCACCTCTTTGTTGTTAAACAGACTAACAACCAATTCTGAAACATGCGGATGCAGGCTGGCTTCCAACTCATCCCACACCAGAACGCTGCCTTTTTCAAAAACACGAAGCAACAAGGGTAACGTATGGAAAAGAGCTCGCGTGCCGTCAGACTCAACGTCTTCAGGAAACAGTTCCTGACCGCCATCCTCGGTAGCGTGTTCAAAATACGGAACCAACGTAAATTCTTCCCGAAGCCTGCTGCGAACTGATTCAGGGAGTTCCTTGGGGAGACTGGCAAACAGCTCGTTATCAGTCTCTTCTTTAATCACCACACGACCAATGCCAGTGTCGACGGCAGACAAGAAGCCAGCAACCCTGCTTACAAGCGCCTGATCCTTACGCCATGACGGAAGAGAGCGCGGTTTTTTCTGGGCAAAGATCAAATCGCGTTTAAAGAACTGATACACCCTTCGAATGAGGTCTGGTGCATCCGGACTGTTTCCCGCTTTCGACAGGTAGGCCTGATTATCAAACACCGGGATCTTACGGGTTCCGCCCTTAAAGTAGGTGCCGAAAGTAATTTCCTCCCACGTTGCGTTCTCGGAACGCTCAAACAACTTGGAACGGACCTCTCGGGAGCTTCCCTGAGAATAAAAATCGAGCCGTTCAGATACCACCTTTTCGGAATCAAGTTCGATTTCATATACGTAACGAACTTGTTCAACCACAAATTCAACTGCAAAAAAGACAGGCTGATCCTTCCGAAGCTTTGAAAGCCGATAAGGCTGATGCGCTTCGATTAAATCGCCTTCCGATAACTGGTGGCTGTGAGTGATAAAGTCCGAAAGCGCACGAAGAGCCAGCAAAACCGTTGTCTTGCCGGACGCATTAGCGCCGTACAAGCCCGCGGATGCCAAAATTCCTACTTTGCCAGATGCTGGATAGTGAATAGATGCCGGAAACTGCTCAGGATGCTTCTGCGCAAAGAAGCTGAGCGTTTGCTCATCACGAATCGAGCGAAAGTTATTAACCGTGAAGTCTACGAGCATTCTCGTTCATCCTAACTTGCCAATTTCGCCAAAACAGCGAAATTTTATCAATGCAAGCATACTAACAACTATTGATTGAATTGGCGACAGGGCTTCAAACAACTCGGCGAGCCTGTGCCGAGCACGAAATTAGTGCGAGGGAGAGGGCTCGAACCTCTCTACGTTTCTCCTGGCCAGGTAAATATTCAGCGACTGATAATCTCTCGTCTGGATTGGAATGTCCCACCATGGCCTCGCAGAAACGCCACCCCGCACCATACGCATGATTTCACGAATGAATTTTCCATCAGTAGCTCCTTAACAGACTGAACCGTCGCGAAGACCCAAACTTCCAATCCAAACAAGATACTCACAGTAACTTCTATATCTACCCCTATTGCCAAGCCTTGTGTGCGTATTCTGGGTAATACCAAGAAATTCTAACCGCCCTAGTGCCTGTCCGCTGACTTTACCCAATAATCCGCTGGGGACCCGCGGATCTTTTCCCGGTTAAGCGTCCACCAGCCGCAGGAGAGCAGCTTGTCGCGGTATTCGGGCCTGCCGTGGGCCACTCTTTTGCTCTATGTGGGAGCCTACCAGGTATTCGCCCGCGTGGATGGTGAATAGCGGTTGCATGGTTGAGGTTAGCCTACCAAATCCCGCAGGACAGCTTTAAACCCACTGCTATCCCGATATCCCCCCCGAAACAGAAGCCCAAGGGTTGCAAAAACACGGGGCACAAGCGATTTTTCGCGAACACCAGTCCGAAGTTTATAGCTTCTTGCGTTGGCTTCAGCGGTTTCCAGCATAGTCTTCAGTTCCTGCTGGTAGCGCTCTGGAGCTACGGATCTTACCCGTCGGATGCCTTCAATCATCAGCTGCTGTTGAGCTATCTGCTCTTTTTCCTTCTCACGTGCATCCCCAGAAAACAGGTTTCTTACAGAGTGAAAAAAGGCCTGACGCTTGGTGACTTTGGTAGTGCGATTCGCAATAAACTGCGACTCATTGGATTCGTGCCGGCGATAGTATTGAAGCACACGGTCATCAATCACTTTGCCGTTCACGGCCTCGGCGAAATGCACAATCCAGTTGTCGTGGCCTTTGATGCCTACAGGAATAGGCATACAAAAATCCAGCAAGTCGCGCCGAACCGCGCAACAACACCCCATCACAAAAGCTTTCATAGAGAAGCCGGCGGAACGAATCTGACCTAACTTAGTCAGCCCCACCTCATTCAACTCGCCATCTGTAAGCGCCGCATCATTCATTACCACCAACGCCTGCGGGTTACGGTCAGCAACGCCAATCATGTGTTCGATCTTCTCAGGGAACCACACATCATCCTGGTCACTGAGGAAGACCAGGTCACCGGTCGTCTTCATCAACGCAGCGTTAAAATTGCCGCAGTAGCCGAGATTCTTTTCGTTACGATGGAACTCAACGGCAAAGGGCGCGGTTTTGGCGAACTCGCGGACGATGGCTTCGGTTTGGTCGCTGGAGCAGTCGTCTGTGATGATAAGTTCATCTGGTTTACGGGTCTGGTCTACGAAGCTTTGGAGTTGCTCTTGTATGTATTGGGCACCGTTGTAGGTGGCCATAGCTATAGAAATTTTCATGGTAAGTTCGCGCCACCCTTCTGATCCAACCCTAAAGCTTTTACAAGTTTATGATTATTAGTCAATCCAAGCTCCTGCAGCCACTTTGAGTGCTCATGGTACTTAGCTCTATCTGTGCCCATGATTGTCTCAAATACTTCCGGTAGTTCCGCAACTGAATAACACCGTTTTGAAGTGCCAACGCCCCAATCCGAGAGAAACTTATCTAACTTACCCACCCGCCTATTCAATCCGATATACGGCACCGAAAATGACAATGCTGTGATAACGCCGTGCAAACTAGTTCCAGTAAACAGTTCGGCATTACGGATAACAGCCATAATTTCCCAGATATTCAAGTCTTCAACCAGGTCGAACTCTCCCTTGGAAATGCGCTGAACCTCCCGTAAAAAATCAATATCATCATGGCCACTTGCGTAGCCTATTGGGCAAAGCTTCACCCTTAACCCCGTGCTTCCGGCAACCTTTTTTAAGACATCAAACACTTCGCGGGCCGACGCCCCGACTTTCTTCGGTGCCGCTTGGAAACAAACATATTTCTCTTTGCAAAGCTCGTTAACTCTAGGGCTACATTCCTTCTCGAGAAATTGATCTCCCACAAAGTAAGCCATAGTTATCGCGGAATCTGGAAAGACTTCCGGAGTACAAAATTTGGCTAGTGAGCTTTCAGTTCTCGTATCTCTTACTGAAAGATAGTCAGCGCTCGAAAGCCGGGATCTGACGGAGTGAATACGGGTTCCAAGGCTTCTTCGAGACACTCCACCGCCTACCGTATTATACGCGACCTTCATAGATCCGCTGATTCGCTTGGGAACATATGGATACTCCCAAGGCAGCCTGTAGAAGCTTCTGCAAAACAGATCGGCTAGAAGAGAAACCCTCTTTTCCTTTAGAAAACTTACTCGATCCATGAGATTCTTAGGGTGGTCCATATGTAGAAACAGCGTGCTCGAAGAGGCACACAAAACTTCACCACCAATGCTTATAACAGCTTCCACATCATCTAAACTTCCGCCAAAAACGTCTGACATTGCTACCGACTTTTTAGCTCTATACTTTGAAAGATCAGAGTGTGTTAGTGCAGAAAAAACAAGCTCGTACCTTTTAAAGAAATCTGGGTAGAACTCTTTTAGGAAAAGTTCAAAAAGGATAGGCATTAGATTGTCACCATAGTTATAACGATCAAATGCCCCAACAACTACTACCCGTTTCATTTCTTACATTCCTGAATGAGATAATTTTTTCGACTCAGTCTTTCTTACTACTTGGAGTACTCTTGTGATGAGCAAGCACTGGCAAAAAATACCGAACAATGAGAACAACGCGACTGACACTACATCGGACGAATAATAAATAGCTCCCACAAAGAACCCAAGAAGGCTCAAGAGCATATTCAAAACACCATTACGGAACAAAAAACCATCCATGTTATAGACTGAAACTGCGGCAGCTATCGCCTTGTTGCTAAAGTTAAATGCAAACCACAAAGCCATCCATGCAGCATAAACCCCAGACCTTTCCCACTCAGCTCCAAATATGAAGGAAAAAATGGTGGCGCCCGCTAGAAAGACAATAGCAAGTGGAACTATCGATATCAGCGCCAACCCTCCAGTAAGCTTAAGAATAAAATCAAAATTTCCTAGATTTTCATTGTAGCGCTGAGAAATCTTTGGGTAAGAGGCATCATATACGGCTTTCCCAATCAATGTTACTGGTGCGGACAAGACCGTTCTTGTCAGCGCAAAGTAGCCCGCATATTTCGCCCCATAGAATGACGTCAACAGAACAATAGGTGCTATCTGACTTACGGTGGCCATAAGAGAGTGTGGCATCCGATAGACGGGAAATCGAAGATACTTCTTGGCAATTGCCCAATGCCTGGCTCTGATTGACAGAACCTCTGTAAGCTTCACCAGCCCTCCAAGATTCTTTGAAAGCACGACGAGGTTGAAAATGAGTACTGCGACCGTCACTGCTATCAAAGAAATCGCACTTGGGTAAAGGTATCCGAGTACAACCTTTATTACGCCACCCGCAAGTGCAGCCAAGACGGTGACCATCGCAATCAGCCGGTAATGCCCACATCGAATAGCCCACTGCGTATATGCCATCACCCAAATTGAAAGAAAAACGCCTAGTGGAACAAGCAAGTAGGATCCGGGAAAAGGAATAACCTCACGGTCTACGGTCTCGATAACGAAGAATATAGCAATTAACAGAAGAGCTACACCCACCGCAACTTTTAACGAGAGATCAAAAAGAATACGCGCTTCTTTCATCCGCTTGGGCAACACCAAGGCCAAGGGGTAACACAGTGCAGCCAATGGGGTCAGAAAACCCAGTAATGAAGAGAAATAGCCTAAACCACCAAACGCCTCCGGTCCGTAGAGGCGGGTTATCCATGGAACAAACAGCAAACCAGCAACTTGGGCAATAGCAGTTCCAGATACCAAGGTGGCGATATTCTGGAGGAACTTGCTCCGCAGCCATTGCGGATGCGATTTATTCAGATATCCCATGCTTCTCAATAATACTCCGCAGCCGAAAAAGCCACGCCAGCTCTATCCTTCTCGGAAACTAACGGTTCACTCTCAGTATCTATCGGCCAAGTAATCATTACCGATTGATCCGCCCAGTGAATAGACCTCTCATAGTTAGGTGCATAGAAGTCCGTGCACTTATACTGAAAATCCGCTGTATCACTGGTTACCAGAAAGCCATGGGCAAACCCCGGCGGCACCCACAGCATGCGGTTGTTCTCTTCAGAGAGGTATTCCCCTACCCATTGGCCGAAGGTGGGTGAGTTGGTGCGCAGGTCTACAGCTACATCAAACACTTCGCCACGGGTCACCCGCACCAGTTTGCCCTGAGGCTGTTTGATCTGGTAGTGCAGGCCTCGCAAAGTGTTTTTGACTGAGCGGCTGTGGTTGTCCTGAACAAAGGTGGCATCTATGCCGGCATCCCGGAAGGCTTTTTCGTTCCAGGTTTCCATGAAGAAGCCTCGTTCGTCTCCGAACACTTTGGGTTCGATGAGTTTTACGGCGGGAATCTTGGTTTCGGTGATTTTCATAGCGTTCGCTTACTTGGTTTTGATCAGTTTTTTCAGATAGACGCCGTAGCTGTTCTTTTTGAGATTTTCCGCTTCGGCCAGCAGTTGTTCTTCGCCGATGAAGCCCATGCGGAAGGCCACTTCTTCCAGGCAGGCGATTTTCA
>Ga0114911_1001707_pt1 | contig 11052 bp, 10 predicted proteins | sample MalvireepMed_904_FD_89688 | JGI IMG/M metagenome (GOLD analysis project Ga0114911, IMG submission 89688) | Marine viral communities from the Global Malaspina Expedition - Malaspina viral metaG DeepMed_904 | ecosystem: Environmental > Aquatic > Marine > Oceanic | place: Mediterranean Sea...
TCATCGCGCACTGTTTGACCAATTTGCAGTCGCTGGAGCCTACGAATCAACCAAGGTCCCAACCAGACCGACAACATAAGCGCACTCAACACACTTAGAATCGCTCTTAGTGTGAGATAAGAAAAAACATTAAACCCACTTTCGAACTGAGTAAGATACTCAGCCAACCAAACTAGCATGCGTGCTGATCTCCTTGTAAACTAGCGCTTTTATAGTGTTCTTGTAACGCGTTAACAACACGCTCCATATGTGAAGAGCGTGAGCCTTTGACCAACACTGTGACGTGTTCACTCACGGATCGTTGCGTAATAGTTTGTAAAATTTCATCCACAAGTGTCGCGAACGATGAAAAATGTTTGCCCCCACGACCATTGAAGACCTCGCTAGCACTTTGACTCAACACACCAAGCGTAAAGAATTTGCTGATGCCTGCTTGTATCGCGTGGTCGCCTACTTCTTCGTGATAAGCGCGTGCTTCTGCCCCTAGCTCCGCCATATCACCGAGTACCATGATAGTGGTGCCTTGATAACTACCCAGGAGATCGAGCGCTGCCTTTGTTGAGGCAACGCTGGCATTATACGTGTCGTCGATAACAGTCACATTTTCGGTGAGTTGCATTGGGGTCAACCGACCTTTGACAGGTGCTACATTGGCAAGCCCGGTAGCGATTTCCTCGGCAGACATGCCCACTTCCAATGCTGCGGCACTGGCAGCCAGTGCGTTTTTGACGTTATGTAAACCGCTCAGTTGTAATGAAACCGTCCAATGCTGATCGTTAATGCTCAACTTAAATGTGGGCTGTCCCAAACTATTCAGTTCGATCTGACTCGCTCTTACATCGGCCTGTTCACTTAAACCAAAGGTTTGCAACCGCTTACCAGCACGGACGTTTCGCCAGCATGGTAAATACTCACTTTCGTATGGAGTTATAGCGAGTCCATCCTCTGGCAAGCCTTGAAAGATTTCAGTTTTTGCTTTGGCAACACCATGTACCGAACCGAAACCCTCAACATGTGCAGCGCTGACATTATTCAGAATAGCGACGTCGGGACGGGTTAATGACGTGGTGTAGGCGATTTCACCGGCATGATTAGCACCCAACTCGACCACCGCATATTGATGCTGAGCTTCTAAACGTAACAGTGTTAACGGTACACCAATATCGTTATTAAAGTTACCCGCGGTTGCCAGCACGTTATATTGCTGACCAATGATAGCGGCGAGCATCTCTTTTACTGTAGTTTTACCGTTACTACCGGTGATAGCTATCGTTTTAGGAGCGACTTCAGCCTTTACTGCAGCCCCAAGCAGACCCAACGCATAACGAGTATCTTCGACGAGGATATGCGGCGTCTGCTCATCAAGAGGCTGTTGCGTGATAACGGCAATAGCTCCCTGCGCGAGCGCTTGCGAGATAAAGTCATGCGCATCAAATTGCTCGCCTTTAAGCGCAATGAAGAGTGTAGAATCGAGCGCGTCGCGCGTATCAGTGCTGACCTTATTGATAACCTGTTGTGGGTTACTCGCGCCGCGTAGCTCGCCATTGACCGCCATCGCTACCCACGCCAAAGACACACTAATCATCGTTCACCCCACTTATCCAGTCTTGCACAATCTGCCGTTCGTTGTAATCGATACGCTCATGACCAATCACTTGATAGTCTTCATGACCTTTGCCTGCCAGCAAAACGACATCATCGGGGGCCGCACGCTCAATGGTATCCAGTACGGCTTGGCGACGCCCCTCCATACTATGCACTTTGCGCTTGTCGGCAATGCCGGCCATGATATCGGCAATAATTTGTTGTGGTGCCTCGGTGCGTGGATTGTCGTCCGTTACCACAACACGATCGGCAAACTCTGCAGCAACCTGCCCCATTTGCGGACGTTTACCGCGATCGCGATCGCCGCCGCAACCAAATACGCACCATAGCTTGCCTTTACAGTGCAATCGTAGCGCTTGAAGTACTTGCTGTAAGGCGTCGGGAGTGTGAGCGTAGTCAACGACCACCAAAGCTGAACTGCCTGCCTGAAATGCTTCCATACGGCCAGGCACGGGTGATAGGTGTCGACAATGTTGAGCGATGGCTGTTAACGATTGCTTCTGCGCCAGCATAATCGCCACCGCGCTCACAACATTATATACGTTGAACCGCCCTAGCAGCGGCGTAGAGAATTGTGCTTCGCGCCCCTCGTAAGCCAAAGTAAATGTCGTACCGTGCTCAGCAAAGGCAAGGTCGCTCACCTGAATATTCGCACGAGAATGACCTTGTAATGAAATTGACAGCCCATTGGAGGCACCCTCGAGCCAATCTCTCAAATACCGATCGTCTAAATTTATCACTCGGTGATTGGGCTCAAAGTCTTCAAATAGGCGCCGCTTAGCATCGACATAATGTGCCATGCTGCCGTGATAATCGAGATGGTCGCGGCTAATGTTAGTCGCGACTGCAGTATCAAAGCGCAATGCTTCAACGCGACGTTGGACCAGCGCATGCGATGATACCTCCATGGCGATGAAGTCAGCACCCTCTGCGACTAAGGTCGACAAGCGTTGCTGCACAGTTACAGCATCGGGTGTGGTGTGCTTTTCCGGCAACAGTTGACCAATAAGTCCACTGCCCGTCGTTCCAATTACGGCTGCGGTATAACCTAACTTTTCTGCCAACTGCGCAGCTAGGTGAGTCACCGAGGTTTTCCCATTGGTCCCCGTAACACCAATCAAAGTCGCGTGACGGGATGGGTGATTGAAAAAGCGCCCTGCGATTTCAGATAGCTGCTCCTTTACGCCAGGCATAAACACACAGACAGCGCCGCCGTTTTCTTCGTATCTTAAGCTCGAACCTTCCGCCAGAATCGCTCGAGCACCCGCTGCGATAGCGGTGTTGATATAATCGCGTCCATCGGTCACATAGCCCGGTACAGCGACAAATAAGTCGCCGTTGGCGACTTGTCGGCTATCCAATTTTATACCGCTGACCGCTACATTAGGAAACGTAATCGGCAACAGTGGTAGCAAATCACGGAGTTGCATCAGCACCTCCCATAAAGCCTGCTGCTTTCATTGGTTGAACTGTCATATCGTCGGGCGGCACGTTAAGTAAACGCATTGTTTGTGAGACAATACTGGAAAACACGGGTGCAGCTGCGGTGCCCCCGTAGTAATCGTCAGTACCGGGTTCGTTGATCGTTACGACGACGACAATTTCTGGATTGGATGCAGGCGCAATACCCGCAAATAACGCAACGTACTCATCTCCGTATCCGCCAGTTGCGCGCGCTTTTCTGCTGGTACCGGTTTTACCCGCTATACGATACCCTGGGACTTGCGCTGCAGTCGCCGTACCGTCAGATACCACACGTTCCATCATGTGCATGACTGCTCGCGTGTTATCGGGGTTAAAGACCTGTTCTGATTCTGGTTTAGACTCACGGCGAAAGACCGTAAGAGGCATATCTCGCCCGCCGTTGGCAATCATCGTGTAAGCCTTTGCCAGCTGCAGTGTGGTGACTGAAAGTCCATAACCATAGGATAGCGTCGCCAATTCAAAATCAGACCAACGACGTCTTGTTGTCAGTAAACCGTAGCTTTCTCCTAATAGCGAAACGCCCGTATCAGAACCAAAGCCCGCATCAAAGTAAGTCTCTAATAACTCATCGACACCTAACTCCAGCGCCATTGTTGTCACGCCTACGTTAGAAGAATGTTCAAGCACTTCTGTTAAAGAAATTTTGCCCAAGTTACGATGATCGCTGACACGGCGTCCACCGATACGCAGCCAACCAGGGTTTGTATCGATAATATCACCCACCTTGTGAGTACCATGTTCCAGCGCACTGAGGACAACGAGCGGCTTTACTGTCGAGCCAGGCTCATAGGCATCGGTAATCGCACGGTTTCGCATTTTAAAGCTTTGCAAATCAGCACGATTATTCGGGTTGTAGGACGGGCTATTGACCATTGCCAACAGTTCACCTGTTTTTACATTGACCACCACAGCAGAACCCGAAGTTGCCTGATTGTAGCGCACGGCTTTTTTCAGCTCGGTATAGGCAGTTGCTTGGATCCGCTGGTCAATGCTAAGTGTTAATTGTTTAGGTGGCTGCGCATCTGTTTGACTAATTTCCTCAATAACCCGCCCTTGCGCGTCCTTGCGATAAACTCGCTTACCGGGCGTACCAGTTAAGTGATCGTCGTATAGTAGTTCAAGACCTTCCTGGCCTTGTCCATCGATATTAGTAATGCCCACCAAGTGCGCACTAATTTCGCCAGTGGGATAGTAACGCCGTGACTCTGTTTTTAAATAAACGCCCGGAATACTGAGCTGCCGAACATAATCAGCCTCGCTCGGCGATACCTTTCTTTGCAGATAGACAAAGCGACGCTCAGGATTATCAACTTTTGCGACGAGTTCATCTCGATTCATCCGAAACGTTTCCGCAAGCGCTTGCCAACGGCGCTGATCAGCAAGCGCGCCGCTTTCGGCAATACGCTTCGGATCGGCCCAAACCGTTTCTACCGGAACACTCACCGCGAGCTCGCGGCCATTGCGGTCAACGATCATGCCGCGTTGCACGCCTAAGCTATCGGAACGCAGACTACGCAGATCACCTTGTAATGAGTACTGTTCTGGGTTGATCACCTGAATATAGGCGGCACGCGCAACCAAGATGCTGAATACGAAAAATAGCACGCTCAACGCTGTAATGAAGCGCCAGCGAGCACCCGCCGGATTCTGCTTCTTAACGTTACGTTGGTTCTTTTTGGGTGCGCGCTTTATTGCCATGGCACTAGCACCTCATGTTTCGCATCGACGTCAATCATACCCAGTTGCTCTTGGGCGATTCGTTCAACTCGGCTATGTTCTGTGAGTGCTGTTTGTTCGAGCACTAAATGACGCCACTCGCGATCAGTTTTATCTTGCGTCGAAAGTAATTCATCCCGCTCACTGGTCAACAGCCGGTTCTGGTGAGCGGTATATATCACTGTGAGTGCCGAGCCAATCACAGCGATCGCTAATAAGATGACCCACTTAAACCGCATTAAATCTTGCAGCAGCATAATAGGCAACGAAGGATAGCGTGTCTTAACCATGTGCTAGCCTCCGTGCGATACGTAACACCGAACTACGTGCGCGTGGATTCAATTCAAGTTCTGCCGCACTGGGTTTAATCGCTTTACTTTCCAGTGCTAAACGACGATCTTTATTCAGTTCAGCCTCAGTAATCGGTAGTCCCGGCGGAACTTGTTTGGGTTGGCTATGGGTACGCATGAAGCGCTTCACGATGCGATCTTCCAGACTATGAAAACTGATGACGACCAAGCGACCGTCCTCTTTTAACGCAGTCAAAGAAGCTTCTAGTGCGTCCTCGATTTGCTCCAACTCACGGTTCACATGTATACGAATCGCTTGAAAGCTGCGTGTCGCGGGATGCTTATGCTTTTCCTTAGATGGTACTAAACGGCCAATCAACTCAGCCAACTGGCGAGTTCGAGTAAACGGCTTTTGCTCCCGATCATGAACAATCGCCCGCGCAATTTTGCGCGCAAAACGCTCTTCGCCGTAGGTTTTCAATACATAGGTAATATCATCTTCTTCGGCATAACTAAGCCAGTCTGCGGCGGTTTCGCCACGACTGCTATCCATACGCATATCCAAAGGTCCGTCGCGCATGAAACTAAAGCCACGCTCAGCATCATCAAGTTGTGGGGATGAGACGCCAAGATCGAATAAAATACCTGTGACTTGGTGAGCAAGCTGTTGTTGTTCAATGATGTGCGCGAGATCGCTAAAGGGAGTGTGGATAATACTGAAGCGCTCATCATCTGCCAGCGCCTGGGCTGACGCTATTGCCTGTGGGTCTTGGTCAAGGGCAATGACACGCCCTTTAGGGGATAACTTGCTGAGTAACGCACGCGTGTGACCGCCTCGACCGAAGGTGGCGTCTATGTAGATCCCATCAGGGTCCGTCACGAGTGCGCGAATGGACTCCTCGAGGAGAACTGAAATATGCGGTGCGTTTTGTTCAGTCATTAAAGTGAAAAATCTTCTAGTCGTTCATTTAACTCAAAGTCACCTTCTTGCTCGACCTTGAGATCCTCTGCAATCTGTTGCTGCCAAGCCTCTTCTGACCAAATTTCAAATTTATTCAGCTGCCCAACTAGCATCAGTTTTTTCTCTAACCCTGCATGCAAACGCAGCGGCGAAGAAATCAGTAAGCGACCGTTTTTATCCATCTCACAATCATCAGCGTGACCCAGTAAAAGGCGCTGCAAGCGTCGCTCGGTGGGGTTCATGCTAGATAACTGTGTCAATTTTTTCTCGATGACCTGCCATTCTGGTAATGGATACAACAACAGGCACGGCTGTTTGATATCAATGGTGCAGACCATCTTACCGTCACAGTCGATCGACAGCGCATGACGATACTTGGCGGGTATAGCCAAGCGCCCTTTACTGTCCAAGTTTATTGTTGTTGCACCACGAAACATGATGTCACCTGATCGTTGCGATCCACAATTATCCACAAATCCCCACAATGTTACAGTCTAGGTAGATAAGATTCCCACTGTCAAGTTTTATCACGCGGCTAAACACGCTTTTACACAGGCTTTGCTAGTATCGAAGGGTCGCTTGAGTGCTAGTAGGAAACGCAGCTAGCTTGAGAAGCATAAGAACGGGATCAGTTAACTGAATGATAATTATAAATTAATTAGAGATTATAACTGGACGGTCGATAAAGAAAGGAGGTGAAGAAGCCCGCCGATAAGCCGGGTTTTGTCGTGGACAATCATTCATCTAGTAATACGGTTGCCCGTATTCTCAAGCAGTCTACCCGGGTTCAACGCGGGCCGCGCCAACGAACCCCTATTTGACCTTGCTCCGAGTGGAGTTTACCGTGCCGCGTGCTGTTACCAGACGCGCGGTGCGCTCTTACCGCACCCTTTCACCCTTACCTGAGCCGCAAGCGGCCATCGGCGGTTTGCTCTCTGTTGCACTAGTCGTCAGCTTTCACTGCCCAGGCGTTACCTGGCACTCTGCCCTATGGAGCCCGGACTTTCCTCCCCTTACCGAAAACGATAAGCAGCGATTGTCTGGCAGGCTTCTTCAGGCGGCGATTCTACGCATTTAGCCAACGCTATACAAATGTTTTAGTCGTCTGACTGAGCAATCGCCCATTGGTAAAGTGCATTTTTCCGGCCGCCATAAAGTTCAGCTGTTACCGCGGCTGCTTTTTTCAGAGGCAGGTGCTGCATTAATAAGGTAACCGCGCGTTGCTGCTCGGCGCTGGGTTGATCTTCCTGCACGGCTTCCTTCTCGACGCCACCGATCATCAACACCATCTCACCGCGCTTTTGGTTGCTATCTTCATGCATTTGGGCAAGCAATTCAGTCGCGGTTCCGCTCAGATAAGTTTCATATTGCTTTGATAATTCGCGGGCTAATACCACATCACGTGTTGGCAAGATCTCGGCGAGATCTTCAAGGCATGATTCAATCCGGTGCGGGCTTTCATAAAACACAACAGAACGGGTTTGATCGGCTAGGTTTGCAAACGCCTTTTTACGCGCCGCAGATTTACCGGGCAGGAAGCCCTCGAACATAAATTTATCCGTTGCGAGGCCAGAACCGGCAAGTGCTGTTACAAACGCACAGGCACCTGGTAACGCAACCACGGGTATCTGTTCTGCGCGACATTCGCGCACAATCAGGTAGCCGGGATCACTGATGAGCGGCATGCCGGCGTCACTGATCAATGCAATATTTAAACCTTGCTTCAGCTTTTCAATCAGTTGTCCCGCTCGACTACTCTCGTTGTGTTCGTGCACTGACAACACCTGCGTACTGACATTGTATTGTTGTAATAAAGGTCTACTATGGCGTGTGTCTTCCGCAGCAATTAGGTCAACCTGCTGTAAAATAGTCACCGCTCGTTCGGTCATATCTGCCAAGTTACCGATTGGGGTTGGCACAATATATAGCGTTCCTAAGCTTTGCGATGACTTTTCACTTGGTTGCTGTGACATGGTGATTCCGTTGTGTTGTAATTCAAGTAGCGACTTATAGTATCATTTAACTTTAAACACGTGATAATTTTGCTGGGCGGTGAGAGTGAACGAATTATTTCAATCAAGAGAGCGAGTGCTGGCGAATGCTGTCAGACTTATCACTATTGCGTTGTTGACTGCTTTGCTCGCGAGTTGCGCGCAGTCACCAAAACGTGCGTCTCAAACACCCAGCTCATCGACTGATCAAGCCGTCATCACACCGGCAAATAAAAGCGACTCATTAACCGCTGAACAATGGCTCGAGCGAGCTCGACAACAAACAAATGCAGCAAGTCAACAAATGATGCTTGTCGAGGCGTCATTTGCCTATCAAAATCAAGGCGATTATCAACGCAGCGCGGCCTTGCTGTCTCAGTTAGAGACCCAAACCATGCGCCCGTCTGATAAACGTTTGTATGCACTGGCTTTAGCACGTTGGTATCATCATAACGGTGAATGGCAATCTGTCATAGAGCAACTCAAACCGACGCTTAATCAGTTTACCGATCGTCAGCTAAAGCGGACTGCATTATTATTAATCGCGGACGCTCACCAGCAGCTACAGCAGTTTTGGCAAGCGCTCAGTTATTTAGATGAGGCATATCAAACCGACCGTGATATGAATATCCAATCATTGTGGTCGGTGGCTCGCCAGGTACCGTCAGAGCAACTGCCAGCACAGCGTCCAACACGCACCAGTTTGGCTGGATGGTGGCGTTTAATTGAAGGCACTCATGGCGCAACGTCTGCTACTGATTTTAAGCGTTCACTTGAACAGTGGCTGAATGCCTACAGTCAGCACTATGCACATGTATTTGTGAGTGACTTTTTGGCAAATAATGAGTTTAGAAGCGTTAAAGAAATTGCGGTATTGCTTCCTTTATCGGGTAACTATCGGCTTCAGGGCGAAGCCGTGCGTGATGGAATCATTGCTTCCGCCGCAAAGCTTAATGATATACACATACGCTTTTATGATACCGAAGCGCAAGACTTAACTGCGATTCAAAACCGTTTATTATCGGAACACCCTCAGGCAATTGTGGGTCCGTTACTCAAAAAAAATGTCAATGCGTGGATACAACAACCGATGATCGGTGTCACGCAAGTCTACCTTAATCAACCCGAACTTCCCGACAATACGATTCTACCCAGTGGTCACGTCACCTTCGCACTCGACAGCGAGACTGAAGCGGCACAAGCAGCACAATACATTGCTAATACCAAGGAGTTAAACAGCATTGTCTTTGCTGCCAAGAGTAGCGCCGGCACCAAGATGGTCAATGCCTTTACGCAAAGCTGGTCGGCTGATCAGCGTGAAGTTGAACCAAGCTGGTATACGAGTACCGAGGAAATGCAATCAGCAGTCGAACATGCGCTTGGCGTTGCTGCGAGTGCCGACCGTATCCGTGGTGTGAAGATAGCAGCCGGTAAAATTATCGTTGATGCGCAAGAGCGTAGCCGCGGTGACGTGGATGCAATTTACATTGCAGGCAATCTTGAGCAAGCACGTCTCTTAAAGCCTTTTATTGACGTGAATTTGTCGCCCTTTGCCCCTCCCGCCGATGTTTTTGCGAATTCAGCAATCCATCGTGTTGCCAATCAACAAGGTGACAATGACTTACGAGGTATCGTCTTTACCGAGGCACCTATCCTTGTACCGAATCAACGCCCATTCCCGATCAACACCTGGTTACAACTTCACCGTAACGCCGACCTCAATGATGCTCGTTTAGTCGCTATGGGCCATGACAGTATGTTGGTATTAGAGCAAATTGATTCGTTGCAATGGATGCGTGGGAAGTCCGTTTCAGGTATGACCGGTAGACTTTCCATACATTTAAATAATATTCACCGTCAGATGACTTGGGCTAAATTAACGCCATCAGAGGTCAAGCTCATTAAGCCCTAATGTCAACAAGAAAACGTGGATTAGAAGGCGAGTCTCAAGCAAGCCGATACTTGCGACAACAGGGGCTCGTCATCGTGCAACATAATTTTCGAGTCCCCTGTGGTGAGATCGATATTATTTGTCGTGATAGCGATACGTGGGTATTTGTCGAAGTCAAACGCCGCCAAAATAGCGATTTTGCATCGATACTGGAACAAATAACGACACGCCAATGTCAACGTATTCGGCGAGCAGCTCAATACTTTTTAGTTGAGCAAACAGTAAATGAGTACCTTGCAAAGATGCGCTTTGATATTATTACGATAAATGATAGCCAAGTTACGGTTGAATGGTATAAGGACGCTTTTTAGAATGAACGAAGAACGCATCAAGGCGCTGTTTACCGAGAGTATACAAACACAGATTTCTGCCATTGAGAGCTTATCTGAGCATATTGAAGACTGCGTCGATTTACTGGTCAATAGCCTATTGGCGGGACAGCGATTATTTGTGTGCGGCAGTGGCGCGAGCCACATGTTAGCGGAACATTTTGCACGAGTAATGAACATAGGTTATAAAATCGAGCGCCCGGCCTTCCCGGTGGTTGCACTTAATCACTATGCGCAAGCACAAGTAGCTTCCTTAGCTCAAGCGGGCGATTTGCTGCTGGTCTTCGCTACACGGGAGAGCGACGACTCTGCGCTAATTGAAACGATGGAAACAGCGCTTAGTCGTAACATGATCATGATTGCTATTACAGGTCAGCAAAATGACATGGTCTCCGGCCTATTAGGCGCAAGTGATTTGGAGCTTCAGATTCCATCACTCAATGAATCTCGGGTACTGGAACAGCAATTATTGATTAGCCAATGTATTAGCGAGTTGGTCGAAAATACAATTTTTCCTCAGGAGCACGATTAATATGATTCCTCACAAACACGCTGTTCGCCTGTTATTAGTTGCCGGTCTGAGTATTTCGGTATTGCAAGGATGCGCGGTGGTCGCAGTGGGTGCGGCGGCAGTCGGGGTATCATCGGCGACTGATCCTCGCACGCTAGGCACTCAATTAGACGATCAAGCGATCGAAATGAAAACCAATGCAAAACTCGGTAA
>Ga0114911_1001709_pt1 | contig 11050 bp, 8 predicted proteins | sample MalvireepMed_904_FD_89688 | JGI IMG/M metagenome (GOLD analysis project Ga0114911, IMG submission 89688) | Marine viral communities from the Global Malaspina Expedition - Malaspina viral metaG DeepMed_904 | ecosystem: Environmental > Aquatic > Marine > Oceanic | place: Mediterranean Sea...
ACCCGGCCTGCTGCTGGGCGAGTCCCCGCAAATCCGCAAACTGCGCAACCAGACCCGCAAACTGGCCCGCAGCCAGGCACCGGTGTTTATCAGCGGCGAATCCGGCAGTGGTAAAGAACTGGTAGCACGGATGATCCACCTGCAGGGCCCGCGCGCCGACGGCCCGTTCATCGCCGTCAACTGCGGAGCCATACCGTCGGAACTGATGGAAAGCGAATTTTTCGGCCACAAGAAAGGCAGCTTCACCGGCGCCATCGACAACAAACCCGGCCTGTTCCGCAGCGCCGACGGCGGCACTCTTTTTCTGGACGAAGTGGCCGACCTGCCTCTGGCCATGCAGGTAAAACTGCTGCGCGCCATCCAGGAAAAAGCCGTGCGCCCGGTGGGCGACTCCCAGGAAATCGCCGTAGACATCCGCATCCTCAGCGCCACCCACAAAAACCTGCCGGAGCTGGTGCAGGAAGGCAGCTTCCGCCAGGATTTGTTCTACCGCATTAACGTAATCGAACTGGCCGTCCCGCCACTGCGGGACCGAGGCGACGACATCCCCCTGCTGGCCAACCACATACTGCAGCGCATCGCCCGGGAATACGAATGCGACCCGGCCAGATTAACCTCCGCCGCCGCCGAACGCCTGAGAGGCTACGACTTTCCCGGCAACGTGCGGGAGTTGGAAAACATACTGGAGCGAGCATTTACGCTGTGCGATGAAGACCTGATTGATGCCGACGATTTGCACCTGGGTGGAGGCGTGGTACCCGGGGGCTCTTACTCTGCCGAAGCAGGCAACTCAAACCCGGGAGCCGTGCCCGTGCCTGAGGGAGAGATTGACCTGGAAGGGTACCTGGAGAGTATCGAACGGCAGGCGATTGAGAAGGCGCTGGAGGCGACGCGGTGGAACAAGACGGCGGCGGCCAAGCGGCTGGGGATCAGTTTTCGGGCGTTGAGGTATCGGTTGAAGAAGCTGGGGATGGAGTGAGGTGCGAGAACTGGTTGGCAAAACAGGAGACACGTTCACATAAGATAAGCCGTGATTAGATAGACTTACTTCTGCTCAGGAAGAGCGGCAACACAATCAAGGACGACAAAAGCATGCGATCTATCCCCTCAAAAGCGGCCGGGGTAACCCTGCTTGAGTTACTGGTTACTCTGTCTATTCTCGCCATCACCGTTTCACTGTCCGCGCCAATGATTGGTGAAACACTAAGTCGGAACCAGTTATCCACGACAACCAACACACTGCAGCGAAGTATTTCTCTTACGCGGGCAGAAGCAATAAAGCGCGGGCACAGGGCTGTTATGTGCCTGAGCAACCTTAAGACAAAATGCGACGGCAATTCTGCCAAGTACCTGCTGATCTTTTCAGATTCGGATCGCAGTGGTGATCCAACCTCTGCAAGTGATTTGATAAAGATTCAGAGTCTTGACCACAGGGCGATAAAAGTCTCTTACAACCGACCCTTTCTCGCTTTCTCGTCCATAGGATATGCCTCAGGAACCAACGGGACATTCAAGATCTGCCATCAAAATGGCGCTGGCGAAATGCTTGTAGTTTCAACGCTTGGAAGAACCAGACAGGCCGTCGACTATAACGGCGACGGCCTGGTTGAGAAAACGCCCGGGCATCCCATATCGTGCTGAGGCGGTTCGCGCCTACCAGCACGAGTCCGTTGCAGCTTTTCCTTTTGTGAAAGCCGATTTCCCAACCTCCGTGTGGACAAACCGCCAGCAATCTTCATCTCTTTGCTGGGGGCTACCAGTGGCAGGCTGGGCAGTGAGAGTGAAGCAGGTATACACTTTTGTACCGGAGCTTAATGTCTGCTCACAGCCATTGTTGGCCAGAGTAATTTGGTAATACCCCTCGTCTGATGAAATCGTTTTAGTGCCAGTAGCGATAGACGTATCATTAAGCAACATACGGAAGTCACTTGCGAAACTGGCAGGCGATTGACGGGTGTAGTATCGCTCTTGTGCAGCCGCCAGCCTCGACAAGGTTGTCATTGCATCAGTCCGCTGTGTCCTCATCACCGAGTCCTGATAGCTGGGATAGGCAATTGCAGCGATAATCCCGATTATCGCCACAACAATCATCAATTCAATTAGCGTAAAACCTTTCTGCTTTATCATACCTATCCTGCTTAGAAGCTGAGTGACTCAATTTGACGCCAGGATTGACGACCGCTCTCGGGAACAGTCGTGAATACCTCATCGGAGCGGATAGCACCTGTCGACATGTTGGTTATCGCACGCAACGAGCCAGATCCCCCCTGGTGGAACGTAACCTCAGAGGCCAAACCACGCCCGATGCCAATCACACTCAACGCCAGTTCGTTACTATTTACGACATACTGATTTGACGTAGAGAGCGGCGCATAGGGTGTCGCGGTTCCCGTTGTTACGGACAGCACATTGAGGAAGCTCTCACCATCAAGCTCGCAGCTTTGCGCAGGAGGTAAGTATTCGGTAAAGGCAAAACTATCTCTATTTGCCGGGTTCAGAGTAGCACTGCCAGTTACCCTGCCGGATGGTGCGAGAGTGGGTGACTGAAGCTCTCGCTTCCAGCCATCATACGATCGCAGAGCTGCCTCCAGATCACGGTAATACTCAACGATTTGCGCCCCGACGGTAAGAGTAGTAGCCGTAGCCTGAGTCAGATCCCGAACCTCGCCTGAGCGCTCAAACACTCCAACATCAGTCACGTCGTAAAGGGAAGACACTGATCCGTAGGTCATCTCACCCGAAGTATCCCGCGGCTCCTTGATACCATAAAAATACTGTTGATCCATCAAGATGTTATCGCCTGGCACCAGAAGCTTGCCGGTACCAAAGAGAAGCCAGCGATCACCGTAAGTATCCCTAACAGCTGTAGGTGCTGCCTGGACTGGTTGCCCAACATCCATCATCTCCGTCAACGGTGCAGCAGAGAGCCCATACTTAGCCGTCGAGGAGCCCTGATTATCCTCTATCAACAGTCTGTAAACGCTACCTACAGGCTCATCGGTGGCAGACGGCGCATTATCAACAGTGGAAACATAAAAGGAATCATCACTATTGTTCCGATCCCAGTCCACCACTTCAAGACCACCTACAAAACCGTTGGTAGCCGCATCGAGCACCAGCGGATTGGCCCCTGAAATCGTCACAAAATAATCATCTGAACTGGCGGCAGTTTTTGAGTTGTCGACCAACTGTTCGAGGTCAATAGCAAACAGTCGTGCAGGCTGGTCACTATCAGCGACTGTAGTCGCAGTGTCGCCCCGTGGACCGCTACCGATCACCAGGTACCAGTCGTTGACTGATGGAGACGTCCAGTCGCCTAGCGACGCTTCCGAATTCGAAGGCTGCCTGTCTTTGATAACGGCCGGTTTGCTCAACGTGAAGCCAAGATCAGGTGCTGTTACTTCCCCGAGCAGTTTCGGTGGTTGCTCAGGATCTGTCACATCAAACACGACATAAGCGGACTGCATTGTCCGGTCAGTGCCATCCACTGAAATCTTGATTGGTGAGCCACCAAAACGCATCCCCATCACCATCACCGTCCCCCAACCATGAGGGTGTGTTTCGCTCTCGGGGAAAATGTTGGCATCAAACACCAGGGGCTCGCCATCCATGTAGTACACATGTTGATAGTCCAATTCCGGCAACCAGCGTAGATGCGGAAGCAGGTTGGACGGCACGTAGGCCCAAAGTTCTTGTCCAAGAGGGTGGTCAGCTACAGTGCCTGAGTACGGTTGAGTTGCAAACTCCTTGGTGCCGGCCCGCCAGAAACCACCATTAAATGCGTGAATCATACCGTCATTAGCGCCCACGTAGATGACCTGTCTCCGGTCACGATACTTCTTGACAAAGTCTGCGTAGGTAGTGTCACTGTACAACACGCTGTAATTGTCTTTCGGTGTTGCCACAACCGCAGGGGTGGAATGGATGATATCCCCCAGGCGCCAGACTTCTTCGGTGCCATCACCATCGTAATCAATCGACCGACCCCGGAACCCTGATATCTCTTTACCCCTGATGTAGTCAATCAGGTTCTCCGCCGCTTCGTCAGCCACGGATCCATTAGCGTCCGGCGGCAGCCCCAGGAACTCCTTAAAGTCATTCAAGCGCGTCGAATTGGAGCTTGAGAACTCCGTCACATCATTGTGATCGATCTCTCCGTCAGCATTCAGATCCATAGCCGTAAATATATATCGACGACTACTGTCGGCGCTGGTGTAGCTGGCGCGCTGCGTTTCGGGCTCCGTGACAGCCGCAAGTCTATCAACAGCACTCCAGATAGGCTTCAACTCGTTCAGTTCTACTGGCTGCCCGGAAGGAGTAAGACTAAGGTTGGTACCAACGCTATACCGCTGAACAAATGTCTTTTCCAAATTCGGATCATACTCAAGCTGGACCACCATATCGGTGTTATACCCATCTAGCTTGGCATTACCATTGGAGTCCTCACGGAGGAATCCGTTGTCATCAATAAAAATGGCTCGCAAAGTCCCGGTCCAGGTGACGGTCTTTGAGCCAACCGAGTACTGGGGTTGATAGAGTGCCTGATAAACCGCGCCAACACCGGAACTGCTATTAGCAACAACAGCCGCGTTAGTACCAGACGCAGTTCTTGCTACCAGCGACTCAAATACCCGCTGTAACTGGTTGGCAAGCAAGCCTGGGTTACTCGAGTAAAAATAGTTATCGGGTATCCCATCAGGGCCATTTGCACCTGTCCGGTTGTTTACCAGGTCCCATTCGCGGGTATCTGTTGAAGAGCCTTCAAAAGTGGGGTCGCCACTTTCGTCAAGATCCCGGAAGCCACCATACTTGGCAGCCAGGAAAAGCGGCTTATCCAGAAGTCGATCAGCTCCGCTGGCACCGGGCGAGAAGGTCTCAGACTCTGGAACGTAAGAATACGACGCTGTCCCATTCCCACACCCGATCGATGCCGAGCTGCCGGTTTCTGGTATGGGCATCAATGGCAGCCCGTCGTCACCAAGAACTTCCAGCTGACAAAGGTCATTGCGGTTCTGGTTTCCTGGTCGATCCAACCAGTCACTGATGCCATCTTCCCCGTCACTTCCTGTGACCACGTAGCCGAACCTCAAATCAAATCCGGCCGCCGTGTAGGCAACACCTTGACTGATTCTTAGCTGACCATCACTAACTGCCGTGTCATACGTAGCGCTGCCACGGCCGTCAGTATCACCTTCAGCACACCGATTCCCTGATTCACCAACACAGAAGCTAATCACTTGGCTACCATCGAGATCGTAGTCATTACCCCACGACGAATCTTCCCAATGGAAAAGTAGAGTACCGGCAACCAGGTTACCGTCAGCATTTGTTTGCATTGCGAGAATCTCGACATCAAACAAACTACACGGCTGCCATGTCCCACTCAAGCCATCTCTGGACTGGCAGGCAGGCAGGAAGCGTATTGCGCCACTGCCCACCGGAATCTCAAAGGAAGGCACGGTTTCGGCCAACTCAACACCATAAGTATCAACCGTCTGATCGCCATCCATACCTAGTTCAGTACGCAGATCGGTTGTTTTAGCATGATTCGCCAAGCCGGCAATTTGATAGCTGCCCTCCAGCGCAGGCGCCTCCGGACAAACCCCCAGAGCATCGCCGAGTCCACTCAGACTCTTGGACGTACAGAGGCCATCGTCCGAGGTACCATTACTACCAATGAGGAAACTTTGAGCTGTTTGGCCATATTCCGCATCTCCGACGTCATCTGTTTTATCGGAGAGCGAACTAACACCAGTCAGGCCGGTTATGTCTGACACGGAGCTCAAGTCATCACCATCAAATGAGGCAACCCCGGATGAAATCATGATGATTGAGCAGGCCGCACATCTAGAATCTACGTTCAGAGGGTTTACGCTGAGCCCTGGCCATTCCGCCTCTTTTAAACTTTCAATAACGTCGTAGGTACCGCTGAGAGAATACGCAGGAGTCGCTGATGTCGCGCCCGCAAAATAACGAACTGCTTCTGCGTAGATCTCGGAAACGGGATTGCCCCAGTCCCGACAAGGTTTGTCTCCGTCCTTGAACTGATCCACCGTTATACCGGGAGTATTACAATTGTACACCTCGTCATAGACGCTACCGCTCCACCCAATGATCCGGACCGCATCTATGGTAGAGATGATTCCATCAACATCCCTGAATACACCGGTACTCAGATCAATCTCATCGTCAGTTGGATCATCGTTCGAGCCAAATAGACCTATATTCTTCCGAAGCACACCGCCCGCGATGTAGTTCTCGTAACCACCGCTGATCAAACCAAATTTGAGATCGCCATTTTCACCGTATTGCTGCAGCAACCCAACAGGTTTACTGTGGCCGGAGGAGTATGTTTTGCAGGAATCAGAATCGGCATCCTTACTGTCAACGCAGGCGACAACGCGAACGTATTGCTCGGTTCCCTTATTCTCCTGCTCAGTTGTAGACGGTCTGTTAGAGCCAGATTCCCACTGACACTGACTACCCTCATTAATAGACCAGCGCCGGTGATCACCGCTAGCGATCCTTATTTGAGGAACACTGTTGGCGTCGTAGGGATGGCTGGAGGAGACATTACAGAATGTGGTCGCACCACCATTCACATTTTTATAGGTTGACGGGATATAGTCCGCAATGTCTGAACCCTCATACACCTTTGCGAAGGCATGAACATCACTCGGAATATAGGCGCGCTCCAGCACCGTTCTGGAGTCAGTATCCTCAACTCGCTTGCCGCCGTATAGAACCTTGCGCAAAACATCAACCCGGGTCATCGTCACCCAGTTAAGAAAGTTGCCACTCCAGTCATTAGTATCCGAGCATGAGTGACCATTACTTCCGCCTGCCTCAGCATCTGGCTCAAAAACATGCTGACCAGTGTTGTATACATAACACCACTCGGAGTCGAAATAGCCGTAGTAATCAAAGCTATCGTCATAGGTGGTTTCGATAACACCGTCACTATCAATATCGGTGTAGTCCGAATACGCCTTGTAAAAAAGCTGGTTATCTACAGAAAGACCCAGCATTACCAGGGGTGTTTCACGCGCAGTCAAAACCGGTGGCTGCATGGCAAAGTCCGCCGAACTCAGCGTTTCCGAATTTTGTGTAACCGCGTGCCCCAACGGCGCTAACGACAACAGGGCAACCGTTCCCAAGGTTCTAAAAGCGTTTTTCATAATTCCTTCCCTCAAGCCCTGCATCAGTTAACCAACTTGTAGATTGTCTGGAGCATGACCGCTGAATCTGTCGATGAACCGCTAGCGAGTGCCGTAATCCGAAACGCGGGAACCCACTGCGCAAACATATTTAAATCAGGCTCCGAATTGGTTGGATCCCTGGGTATAAAACATCGGAATTCAACAATATAACGCGCATCTTCCGCCGTTCCCGCTACCTGGTTTGAAGCCGCCCGGGTCTTCGACGCATCTGTCCAAATTGCGCTATTTTCCCATTCTTTCGTTGTCCCGGCAGTACAGCTCGCCACAGTCGTAGATGAGCTGTCGAAACTACCCTGAAAACACAGCCCTCCGGTACATGCCGCCGTATAACAGAGAGCACCTGAACAAGACGGATTGGTGTACGCCTGAGTGATATCAAACGTATTTTCAACAAACTCCTCTGCATCGAGAAGCGCTGCCTCGGCCGCCTGAAACGCAAGGTCATGATCCCTGAAATTACCAGCCATCCGCTCTTCAAGGTTCGTCATATTCATTGAACTCACACCGACGATCGTCAATAGAAGCAGAAAAATCAGGCTCACGATCAGAACGCTGCCCTTCTCTCCCGAACTCATACCCATCAACGGTTCCTCATCTTAACGGTACGTACGTAGCGGCGAGTGACAGGGGCGCCATCTACCTGCGTCAGACTGTCAGCCACAACTTCTAATTGGACCGTAGTTACCTTTCCCCACTCATTTGCCGCAGTTATGACGTCGGCATCTTTAAACTCCAAGGTATCAGCAGACTCATCATACACCCCATACAAAACATCAAGATCTGAAACACCTTCAACAAGTGGCTGAGGACTTATATTCGGATTGGAAATATCTACTTTATACAACGTCGGCACGTTAGATGCTCCATCTTCTCGAATATAAAACCCAATACTTTTAACCGAAAATACACTTGAACCAGGTGAGTACGCCGTATTCGAACTCCCTGAAGTATCATCGCACGTGAAGTTGCCTTTAATGGCTTTTGTGCAATTTCCTACACCAGTATATATACCGTATGTGTAAGTTTTCCCCGTATTGTGCGTTATCGTAGACTTATCGTTACCGGAGTTACCGGAGTTACCGGAGTTACCGGAGTTACCGCCACCCTGGGTATTGGTCATCACAAATATGGCTCGATTAGAACAATTTGCCTCAACCACCATCAGGATTGCACCTGGCTCAAAGCCATGACCACTAGATACATGTAGCGCAGCAGCATTACCGCTTGGTTGCTTCACAACGGTAACTTCTGAACTCATATCAGCAACATGTACTACGATAGCGTCTGTTCCCGGCTTTGCGTTCGGAAACATCGAGGATGGCAAGGTCTCATTATCGCCATCATATCCCTCAATGCCTTGGCTAAATCTCGTAAGTGACGGAGGCGCATTCTTGACAGTATTTGCCGTTGGCATTTCGTTGCTACATCCCGAGAAACCAGCCATTCGAATATCATAGGCAAGGAAGTCAAGGCTAAACCGGCCGTTTTCCTGTACCTGCGAGATGGCGTCTTGCACCTGATAATCCTGCTTTGCCGAAATGAATATGGTAACTACGCCAGTAGACAAAAGAAGCCCAAGAACCAGAGCGATCATCAACTCAACGAGCGAAAGCCCAGCCTGAGAGCCGCTGCCAAAGTTTAGTTTCCGGTAGCCCATTAAATGTTCACCCTATATTGAAATAATTGCGCTGCCGCATTGTCAGAACTTCTATATTCGATTTCTATTGTATAACCCTGCCAAGGCGTAGCTGCACCGGTTGTGTCCGGAGTCAGTGCCACTTCAGCTCCCGGCAAAACGTCCTGCGCCCGATCCTTCCAAACTTTGAAATCGTATTGAGCTAATTGGGAGGGGCTGCACGGACCTTCTGTACAATCAGTAAACGACTCCGGCGTACTTTCTGTCTTTGTGAATGTATAACTTCCAGGACTGGTTCTTGCCGTTTTAAGGTTGGAACGGAGCCTGTCAGCCATATCCATAGCCAACATGGTCGCCTGGGTTCTAAAGTACGCTTCGTTATTAAATCGCAAACTCTGGGTTTGCAATCCAGCTAGTCCCAGCAAGCCCACTGCCAGTACCAGCACCGCTACTAACACCTCGATCAAGCCATAACCATCTTGGCGATATCGTTTCATCATCTTTAGCCCTTCGATGCTCTTCCTGTCAGCCCAACCTCGACCGTCTTATCAAACTGGGATCCGGCAGAATGTGAAAAAGTAATTGTCCCCTGCCCTCTAACAAGAAGCCCTCGACTGCCATAGGTAATCTCGTCATCCCCAGCACTATGGCTTACAGCTACCTGCCCATCTAAAGGGCCAACGGTGCGCACGGGGTCTTCTCCTGAGTCCATAGTTCCGTTGGCATTCGCATCATGGAATGCGAGCCAACCGCCGTTCCAGCCGAGACTGTCATCGCAGCTGGTGCCATTACTTGATTTGCATATCGTGATCGCCGTTCCACGCTTGATTGCCTCGCTCCGGGCAAAGGTTACAAGTGTAAAGAACTCATCCCGATCAAAGGCGACACTGTTTGAAACGATAATATTTCGAAAAGAAGGAACGCCAATAGTGACAACAATCGCGAGTACAGCAATCGTCACCATGAGCTCTATGAGGGTAAACCCTCGACTACCATTTACTTGGCCTATCGCAGACATAATCCACTTCCATTATCACGTAGTAAAACATTAACCAACGTCCATCAAAGCAACCACACTCTGACGACAAGCGGAACTTCTGGAGAGATAAGCGGTATTCAGGCGGGAAAAGATGTGAAGCAGTTCAACCGTGGTTGAGGTCAGTTGACCTCAACCACATCAATGCGCAATTCTTTGGGCATGGAAAACACAATATTCTCCTCCCGACCAGCCACTTCCTGCGGCTCTCCCCCACCCAGCTCCTTCAGGCGGTTAATCACCTCGGCTACCAGCACTTCCGGGGCGGAGGCGCCGGCGGTTACGCCGATAGAGGTTTTGCCTTCCAGCCACTGGGGATCAATCTGGGCGGCTTCGTCAATCAGGTAGGCAGGTGTACCCATCCGCTCGGCCAGTTCCCGCAGGCGGTTGGAGTTGGAGCTGTTCGGGGAGCCCACTACCAGCATGATGTCGCAGTCGCCGGCCAGCTGTTTGACGGCATCCTGCCGGTTCTGGGTGGCGTAGCAGATGTCGTCTTTGCGGGGGCCTTCTATTTGAGGGAACTTGGCGCGCAGGGCGTCGATTACCCGGGCGGTGTCGTCCATGGAGAGCGTGGTCTGGGTAACGAAGGACAACCGGCTGGGATCTTTCACGTCCAGCTTTTCTACGTCGGCTTCGTCTTCTACCAGGTAGATGTCGCCGCCGTTGCTGTGGTCGTACTGCCCCATGGTGCCTTCCACTTCCGGGTGGCCATGGTGGCCGATGAGGATGCATTCGCGGCCGTCGCGGCTGTAGCGCATCACTTCCATATGCACCTTGGTGACCAGCGGGCAGGTGGCGTCGAACACTTTCAGGCCACGGCGGGCGGCTTCGTTCTGTACCGCCTGGGACACGCCGTGGGCGCTGAAGATCACCAGTTTGTCATCCGGCACTTCGTCCAACTCGTCCACAAAGATCGCGCCGCGCTCCCGCAGGTTACTGACCACAAACTTGTTGTGGACCACTTCGTGGCGCACGTAGATGGGCGCCCCGAACACGTCCAGCGCGCGGTTTACGATTTCTATGGCGCGGTCTACGCCGGCACAGAAGCCACGGGGGTTAGCGAGTCGGATTTGCATAGTCAGTGTGTCGGCCCTGCTGGTTCAACGTCGATAATCTGCACTTCAAACTGCAGTGTATGCCCTGCCAGCGGGTGATTAA
>Ga0114911_1001714_pt1 | contig 11033 bp, 8 predicted proteins | sample MalvireepMed_904_FD_89688 | JGI IMG/M metagenome (GOLD analysis project Ga0114911, IMG submission 89688) | Marine viral communities from the Global Malaspina Expedition - Malaspina viral metaG DeepMed_904 | ecosystem: Environmental > Aquatic > Marine > Oceanic | place: Mediterranean Sea...
GCCGAGCGAAGCGGATCAACGGCGCCAGGCCACTCGCCTGAGCCATGTTGAACCATCGTGTCCAACGCCACCGGGCGGCCCGCTCGGTGCGGGCGTACCAGAGCTCCTTGAGCTGGTTCTTCATCAGATACACCACCATCAACGGCTGATTCAGATCCAGTAACGTCCTCAGCTCGTCCGCCTGATCGGCCTTCAGGTTCTCAGGATTGCGCAGCAGCAACCACCGTGACCGCTTCACGGCCCGCCGTGCGGGCTTGTCCTGTCGCAGTTGGTTGGCCTGATCCACCCGGACCCGGTCGATCACCTCCCGGCCGAATTTGGCGATCACATGGAACAGGTCGTAGACCACCCGGGCGTTGGGGCACCAGGCCTGTACCTCCAGGTCCATGGCGGTGTTCATGTCCATGGCCACCGCCTCAATGTGTTCACAGTGCGCCCCCAGCCACTCGAAGCAGGGCCGAATCGCCTCCCGGGATCGACCTTCGCCCACCCACAGCACCTGCCGGGTCTCGGCGTCGATGACCACGCTGGCATAACGGTGGCCCTTGAACAGGGCGAACTCGTCCATGACCAGGTAACGGACCAGACTGAGGTCAGGCTCGGGCAGGTCCCGGGCCAACCGGGCCTTGTCGATGCTCTTGAGGGTGTGCCAGTGCAGCCCGGTCAGGCCGGCGATCTGCTTGAGCGGCAGCAAGGTCAGCAGTGTCTCCACGTGCTGGCGCAGCCGGTGGGTCAGCCGGGCTCGCGGGGCCAACCAGGACAGCGCCTCACGACCGACACCGCAGCGGGGGCAGCGCACCCGCCGCACCGGCACCTCCAACCAGACCCGGTACTCGAACAGATCCCGGTCTCGGACTCGCCGCCTCGTCGTGTCATGGATCAGGGAGCAGGATCGCCGGCAGCTTGGACAGCAAGGCGGCACTTGAGGGTCGGGGATCAGGTAAATCAGGCACTCGGAATCGGAGAGCGGAACGAACCGGGTCGCTATAAAGCCTTCCCAGTCCGAGCCGGGGAACGTAGCATCGCCCATGGCGGCAGTGTCCTTGTGTGGTTGCTTGGTCGCACAAACAACTTAACTCGGTTCACTGTCCGCCCCTACCTCTGAGTTCTCCTGTTTACTGACCTCTGAAGTGGCCCGTGGCGCCGCGGCTCACTGCTGAGCGGGTCTGGGTGACGCCCTTCCGGGACCCTGGAGGACAGGACGTCCGACAGGGAGCCCCCAGGGACGGGTTCACGGCGTTCCCGGAAGGGCGTCACCCAGACCTGCGCACCAAATGGAGGGGAAGCGTTCCCGCTAAAGCGCGATGAACCTTACTTCTTCGGCCAGCGCCGTAACAGCAACACCGTTAACTGGAAGAGCCCCCGTTGGGGCGACGTGATCGTGCGCGCGCAAATCGCTCCTGGCGAGGACGACCAGATCGGTGACGAAGAGAAAGACGGGTTGGCCGACACCTATGGTGTGTCCGCGACCTGGGACGGGGATGCCCTGTTCGCTGCTCTTGCGTATCAGCGCAGCTACCTGGAAGTGGACAGCCCGGTCCCGCCGCCGGTGACCGTGGCCGCCGACCTGGATCTGCTGCGTGGCACCCTGGGTATGGCGCTTGGTGACCTGGAGCTGGGCGCGATGGTCGAGCAGGTGCGCATTGATCCGGACGTGTCCGGCGCCGACCGCGCCGACGGCACCTCGTATATGGTCAGTGCCGGCTGGCAGTTGCTGCCGCGGGTTAAACTGAAGGCCCAGGCCGGTCGTTTCGACAGCAGTGATCTCGACTACGAGAGCGACATCCTGGCCGCGGGCGCCGACTACAAACTCGGCAAGCAGACCACGCTCTACGGGCTGGTATCCGGCTCCGACGTGGACTACACCTACGCCAACGGCACCGGCGATGACGACAGCGGCAGCCTGTTCTCAGTGGGGATGGAACACAAGTTCTGAAGAGAGCTTCAAGCTGCAAGCCTCAAGCTGCAAGCAGTCTTGAATCCGCTTGTAGCTTGTAGCTTGCAGCTGGCCGGGCGGAGCCCGGCCTATGCCCAGCGCTTCAGTGCCAGCGAGGCGTTGGTGCCGCCGAAGCCGAAGCTGTTGCTGAGCACCAGCTCGGGGCGCTGGTCGTTGCTCTTGGTGAGAATCGGCAGGCCCTCGGCGTCCGCGTCCAGCTCGGTGATGTTGGCGGAGCCGGCGGTGAAACCGTCGCGCATCATCAGCAGGCAATAGATCGCCTCCTGAACGCCGGCGGCGCCCAGGCTGTGGCCGGACAGGCTCTTGGTGGAGCTGATCGCCGGAATCTTGCCGTCGCCGAACACTTCGCGGATCGCCTTCAGCTCGGCCAGATCCCCCACCGGGGTGCTGGTGCCGTGGGCGTTGATGTAATCCACGTCGCCGTCCACCGTGGCCAGCGCCTGGCGCATGCAGCGCGCGGCGCCTTCGCCGTTGGGGGCGACCATGTCGTGGCCGTCGCTGGTGGCGCCGTAGCCCACCACTTCCGCGTAGATACGCGCGCCACGCGCCTTGGCGTGCTCCAGTTCCTCAAGCACCACCATGCCGCCGCCGCCGGCGATCACGAAGCCGTCGCGGCTGGCGTCATAGGCACGGGACGCGGTCTCCGGGGTGTCGTTGTACTTGCTGGACAGGGCGCCCATGCCGTCGAACAGACAGCTCAGGGTCCAGTGCTCTTCCTCGCCGCCACCGGCGAACACCACGTCCTGCTTGTTCAGCTGAATCTGTTCCACCGCGTTGCCGATGCAGTGCGCGCTGGTGGCGCAGGCGGAGGCGATGGAGTAGTTGATGCCCTTGATCTTGAACGGGGTGGCCAGGCAGGCGGACACGGTGCTCGCCATCACGCGCGGCACCATATAGGGGCCGACGCGCTTGACCCCGCGGGTGCGGGCGATGTCGGCGGCTTCCACCTGGTTGAACGACGAATGGCCGCCGGACCCGGCGATCAGGCCGGTGCGCTCGTTGCTGACGTCGGCCTCGTCCAGGCCGGCGTCGGCGATCGCCTGCTGCATGGCCACGTAGGCGTAGGCCGCCGCGTCGCCCATGAAACGCCGGGGCTTGCGGTCGATATGGTCTTCCAGGTTGATATCCGGCGTCCCTGCGATCTGGCTGCGCATGCCCATTTCCTTATAGGCTTCCTTGAAGCGGATGCCCGGGAGGCTGTCCCGCAGCGCCCGGGACACCTGGTCCGCCTCGTTGCCGAGGCAGGACACGATTCCCAGGCCGGTAATCACGACGCGACGCATATTTAGAACCCTTCCGTCGAGGTAAACAGGCCGACCCGCAGGTCTTTGGCCTCATAAATGTCCTCGCCGTCCACCGAAACCACGGCGTCGGCGATGCCGAGAGTGAGTTTGCGGGCGATCACTCGTTTCACGTTGATTCGATAGGTGACTTTCTTGGCGGTGGGCAGAATCTGCCCGGAAAACTTCACCTGGCCCACGCCCAGGGCGCGGCCCCGGCCGGGGTTGCCCAGCCAGCCAAGGAAGAAGCCCAGCAGCTGCCAGGTGGCGTCCAGGCCCAGACAGCCCGGCATCACCGGGTCGGTCTCGAAGTGACAGTCGAAGAACCACAGGTCCGGGTGGATATCCAGCTCCGCGATGATTTCGCCCTTGCCGTACTCGCCGCCATGGTCGGCGATGTGGCTGATGCGGTCGAGCATCAGCATGCCGGGCAGGGGCAGGCGAGCGTTGCCGGGGCCGAACAACTGACCGCGGGCACAGGCCAGCAGGTCGTCGTAGGAATAGGCGGATTTTTGATCCGGATTCGCGGTGTTCACGTTATTTGTGCTCAAACTGGTTACTCCACACAGGCCGGGCTGGTGCCGAACATCCATTGTTTTCACTCAGTATGGAACGGATCGAGCCCGATTCGTTCCAACCCGCCGGTGATAGTGTATGGATGCAAGATGACCTTTTGACTGCAAAATGGCGACGCTTTAAACACAGTGTCGACCCTGATGATAGCCACATAGTAGCAGAGCGGCGTCGTCGGGCACGACCGCTAAGCGTCTCAAAATATGTCCATGCCCGCGGGGCGCCAGGGGCGGCGCGCCGGTGGGCTTGCAAAGCGGGCCGCATCTGCCGATGATGCCCGCGCACACTCAGCCGGAGGAATAAGGTGGCGGCGGAACTCGGACATCTCTCCCTGTGGGTGGCCATAGCGGCGGCCCTGGTGTTGGCGGTATTCCCACTGATCGGCGTGTATCGCCGGGTGGAATCCTGGCAGCGCTACGCCCGGCCTTTGGCCTGGCTGCAGTGGCTGGCGCTCACGGTGGCGATGGTCTGCCTGGGCTACAGCTTCTATATCAATGATTTCACGGTCACCTATGTGGCCAACCACAGCAACTCGCAATTGCCGCTGGGCTACCGGCTGTCGGCGATCTGGGGCGGCCACGAGGGCTCCCTGTTGCTGTGGGGCTGGATGCTGGGCGGCTGGACCGCCCTGGTCGGCCTGTTCAGCCGCAAGGTGCCGCTGCCCATGGTGGTGCGGGTGCTGTCGGTGATGGGCATGATCGCGGTGGGTTTCCACGCCTTCATGCTGTTCACCTCCAACCCGTTCGACCGCTCGCTGCCCTGGTTCCCGATCGACGGCGCCGACCTCAACCCGCTGCTGCAGGACCCGGGCCTGATCATCCACCCGCCCATGCCTGATATGGGTTACGTGGGCTTTTCGGTGGCGTTCGCGTTCGCCGTGGCCGGTCTGCTGGCCGGCAATCTGGACCCGGCCTGGGCCCGCTGGGCACGCCCCTGGACCACCGTCGCCTGGAGCTTTCTCACCGTCGGCATCGCCCTGGGCTCCTGGTGGGCCTACTACGAACTGGGCTGGGGCGGCTGGTGGTTCTGGGACCCGGTGGAAAACGCCTCCCTGCTGCCGTGGCTGGCCGGCACCGCGCTGATTCACTCCCTGGCGGTGAGTGAAAAACGCAACCTGTTCCGCGCCTGGACCGTGCTGCTGGCCATCGTCACCTTTTCCATGAGCCTGCTGGGCACCTTCCTGGTGCGCTCCGGCGTGCTCACCTCGGTGCACGCCTTCGCCAACGACCCCAGCCGGGGCGCCTTTATTCTCGGCTTCCTGGTGGTGGTGGCCGGCGGCGCGCTCACCCTGTTCGCGCTGCGCGCCGGGCGCCTCAAGGGCAAGGGCGGCTTCAAGCCGCTCTCCCGGGAGGCCTTCCTGCTGGGCAACAATCTGCTGCTGCTCACCGCCACCTTCGCGGTATTGATGGGCACCCTGTATCCGTTGTTGGGCGAGGCGCTGGATATCAAGGTGTCGATCCGCGCCGCCTACTTCAACAGCTTCTTCGTGCCGCTGACCCTGGTGCTGATGGCGATTCTGGTGCCCGGCATGCTCAGCAACTGGAAGCGCCAGGACAGCTCGCCGTTGCTGCGGCGCATGCTGATGCTGGCGCCGGCGGCGCTGATCGGCGGCTACCTGGGCGCGCGCCTGCCCGGCGACACGCCCTGGGTGGGCACCCTGGCGCTGATCCTGGCCCTGTTCCTGGTGTTCGCCCACATCGACGATCTGGTGCGCCGCGCGCTGGCCTACAACCGGGGCTTCCTGGGCGGGCTGGGCAAACTCGGCCGCGGCTACTACGGCATGGTGCTGGCCCATTCCGGCATGGCGGTGCTGGTGGCCGGCGTCACCGTGGTCAGTTTCCACGAAGTGGAGCGTGACGTGCGCATGGCGCCGGGCGACGTGGCCGAAGTGGGCGCTTACCGCTTCGAGTTCGACACCCTCAGCGAATACGCCGGCCCCAACTTTGATTCCCGCAAGGGCCATTTCCTGGTCACCCGCGACGGCGAGCCGATCGCGGAAATGAACCCGGAAAAACGCACCTACCGCGCCAGCGGCCAGGTGATGACCGAAGCGGCCATCGACGCCGGCCTGATGCGCGATCTCTACGTGGCGCTGGGCGAGCCCCTGGGCGGCGACGCCTGGGCGGTGCGCATTTATCACAAGCCGATGATCCGCTGGATCTGGCTGGGGGCGCTGATCATGGCCCTGGGCGGCGCGCTGGCGCTCACCGACGCCCGTTACCGGAAAAAGATGACGCGCAGCAAAGCGGACGCCGACGGCGAGGTGGTTTATGAGTAAAGGCACCAACCCCTGGGTTTTCCTGCCGCTGGTGGCGTTCGTCGCCCTGGCGGTGCTGCTCGCCAGCGGCCTGGGCCGCAACCCGGAAGAGCTGCCCTCGGCGCTGGCCGGCAAGCCGGTGCCGGAATTTTCCCGGCCGTCGCTGCTCAACGACCGCACCCTCACCGAGGAGCTGCTCACCGGCCGCTGGCAATTGTTGAACGTGTGGGGCACCTGGTGCCCGACCTGCTACGTCGAGCATCCCTATTTGCTGGAGCTGGCGCGCAGCGGCATTCCCATTGTCGGCCTCGACTATAAAGACGAGGACGCCAAGGCCCGCGACTATCTGGCCGAATACGGCAACCCGTTCCGCGAAGTGATCGTCGACGCCGACGGCCAGCTGGGTCTCGACCTGGGCGTCTACGGCGCGCCGGAAACCTTTCTGATCAACCCGCGCGGCGAGATCGTGCTGCGCCACGTGGGTGAAATGAACCAGCGCGTCTGGGACGACAAGTTCGCGCCGGTGCTGCAGCAGGCCGGTGAGGCCTCGGGGGTGGCGCCGTGATCCGTCTTGCCATTCTGTTGCTCGCCCTGGCGGCCGCGCCGTCCTGGGCCGCCATCGACATTTACCAGTTCGACAGCGACGCCCAGCAGGACCGTTTTCACCGTCTCACCGAGGAGCTGCGCTGCCCCAAGTGCCAGAACCAGAGCATCGCCGATTCCGACGCGGAGATTTCCCAGGACATGCGCGAGCGGGTGGCGCGGATGATCCGCGAAGGGCACAGCGATGAAGAGATCGTCACCTTCTTCGTCGACCGCTACGGGGATTTCGTCAGCTACCGGCCGCCGTTCAACCCCCGCACCGCGATTCTCTGGGTGGGGCCCCTGACCCTGTTGCTGCTGGGCGGCGTGGGTATCGTACTGCTGGTGCGCCGCGCCAGCCGCGAAGCGGAGGAAGACGATCAATGAGTCCGTTCATTGTGCTGATAGTGGTGTTGCTGGCGGCGCTGCTGGTGTGCTTTTTATTGTGGCGCCGGGAAAGCCGCGCCGCCGGCGCGCCCCTGTCGATCACCGGCCTGGCGATCCCCCTGTTGGTGGTGGCGGTGGCCGGCCTCGGCTATCTGACCATCGGGCTGGACCGCAACACCCTGGACTGGCTGGCCGACCAGCGCCGCTACGACCCGGTGGCCGAGCGCGTGATCGCCGGCGAAGCCCCCGGTGAGCAGGACCAGGACATCTCCGCCGCCGCGCTCACGCGGGTGCTGCAGTCGCGGCTGGTGCGCGAGCCCAGCCTCACCGGCTGGTACACCCTGGGCCTGCTCTATGACCAGTTGGGCGCGCCGGCCCAGGCCCAGGAAGCCGCCCGCCGGGCGCTGGAGATGGACCCGGACGACCACGCCGCGCGCCTGCTGCTGGCGCGCGGGCTGATCGCCCAGGCCGACGGCCGCCTCACCGACGAGGCCCAGGCGGAAATCGCCCGGGTGCTGGCGGACAACCCCCGGCACGACGGCGCGCTGATGCTGCAGGCAATGGCCGCCAACGAGGCCCGCCGTTTTGATCTGGCGGCGCGGTCCTGGCGCGCGCTGCTGGCCCGTCACGGCGACGGCGAAGCCGGCGATCTGATCCGCCGCGGCCTGGCCCAGGCGGAGCAGCAGCGTGAGCGCAGCGAGCAGCTGCAAGGGCTCACCGTCACCGTGCAGGCCGACGACGTGCCCGAGGGCGGCACCCTGTTCGTGTTCCTGCGCCGGGCCGGGGAGAGCGGCGGCCAGCCGCTGGCCGCGCGCCGGGTGCTGGCGGAATCGTTCCCTATCCAGGTGACCCTGCGCCCCGGCGACTGGCTGCAGGCCTATCCCGCCGAGCTCGACCAGCTGCGCGTGGCCGCGCGCTACACGCCGGCGCCCGGCTCCAGCGTGGACCAGGCCAACCTGAACGCCGCGCCCACCGCTCTGGATCTGAGCCGGCGGCCGGCGGCGAGTCTCACGATTCGCCGCTAGGCGCGCCGCCACGGGCGTCCGCGATACCAAGGTCGCCCTTGTACCCGGGGGACCCGCACGGTAAAGTTCCCCCCCTTCGGGCGAGGGGAGCTCCTGACGCCCCTTCCATTCGCGGCAAAACGGAGAATCCTATGCGTGTCATCCTGCTTGGCGCGCCCGGTGCGGGTAAGGGCACTCAGGCGCAGTTCATCAAGGAAGAATTTTCCATTCCCCAGATCTCCACCGGCGATATGCTGCGTGCCGCGGTGAAAGCGGGCACCCCTCTGGGCCTGGAAGCCAAGAAAGTGATGGATGCCGGCGGTCTGGTATCCGACGACATCATTCTCGGCCTGGTCAAAGAGCGCATCACCGAGGACGACTGCAAGAACGGCTTCCTGTTCGACGGCTTCCCGCGCACCATCCCCCAGGCCCAGGCGCTGGTGGAAGAGGGCGTGAATATCGATTTCGTGGTTGAGATTGATGTGGATGACGAAGAAATCATCGAGCGTCTCAGCGGCCGCCGCGTACACCCCGCTTCCGGCCGGGTCTACCACATCAAGCACAACCCGCCCAAGGAAGCCGGCAAGGACGACGAGACCGGCGACGAGCTGGTCCAGCGCGACGACGACAAGGAAGCCACCGTGCGCAAGCGCCTTGAGGTGTATCAGGAGCAGACCCGCCCGCTGGTGAACTTCTACCAGGAGCTGGCCCAGAACGGCGAACAGAACGCGCCCACCTACGTGCGCGTGGCCGGCGTCGGCGGCGTCGATGACATCCGTCAGCGCATCATGGAAAAACTGAAAGGCTGAACTCTCCAGGGGCCCGCGGCAGCGGGCCCTCGCATCTCCCCCCTCCTATCACCCCGATAGCGTGCTCACGTCCTCTGTCTCACCTATCATTCACCCTCCATTGGTTGTGATGCGCCCCCGCGCTTACTCAGGAGAAGGCTTGTTATGTCCGTGACGAAACCGGCGGTGGTCCTGGTCAATCTGGGCACCCCAGACGCGCCCACCACGGCGGCGGTGCGCCGTTATCTGAAGCAGTTCCTGTCCGACCCCAGGGTGGTGGAAGCGCCGCGCCTGATCTGGTTCTGGGTGCTGCGTCTGATCATCCTGCTGCTGCGGCCGCGCCGGGTGGCGAAACTCTACGCCTCCATCTGGCAGCAGGACTCTCCGATCCGGCTGGTGGCCCAGCAGCAGGCCGAAGCGCTGGCCGGCCGTTTCGACTGCACCGTGCGTTACGCCATGAGCTACGGCAGCCCCGGTTTTGAAGCCGTGCTGGATGAGCTGGCGGACCAGGGCCACGACCACCTGTTGATCCTGCCGCTCTACCCGCAGTATTCCGGTTCCACCAACGGCGCGGTGGCGGACGCCCTGGCGCGCTGGGTGCGCACCCGCCGGGAAGTGCCCGGGCTGACACTGGTCAAGGACTACTGGCAAAACCCCGCCTGGCTGGACGCGGTGGCCGACAGCATCCGGCGTTTCCGCGAACAACACGGCGAGGCGGAAAAGCTGCTGTTTTCATTCCACGGCATTCCGGTGTCCTACCAGGACAAAGGCGACCACTACGGTGAGCGCTGCCACCACTCCGCCGCGTTGATCGCCGAGCGCCTGGGTTTGCGCGCCGAGCAATGGATGGTGACCTTTCAATCCCGCTTCGGCCCCCAGGAGTGGCTCAACCCCTACACCGATAAAACCCTGGAAAAGTGGGGTAAGGAAGGCGTGCGTTCGGTACAGGTGGTGTGCCCCGGTTTCTCCGCCGACTGCCTGGAAACCCTGGAAGAAATCGACGGTGAAAACCGCGAAGTGTTCCTGCACGCCGGCGGCGAATCGTTTGCCTATATCCCCGCGCTGAACGCGGAACCGTCACACATCGACGCCCTGGAAGCGGTGGTCCGCGCGCATTTATGAAACGCGGTGACGAGTGACCGACACGGGGCAGCCGAACGCTGCCCCGTTTTATTTTTTCTCCGCGCCCCTCTCCCCAAAAAAAACCGCTTTTTATTTTTTTACTGATTCCTACAAACTCTTGGTCAAATAATGTACCAAGTGATTTTTTTTTATGCTACTTTCCGACTGTCGCAGAAAAATGACGTCATAGATTAGGAGATCGATCATGGCCAGAGCAGCAAAAAAAAGTAGCGCTCAGAAAAAAACCGCGGCTCGCAAGACCGCCGCACGCAAGAAGACCACCACCACCAAAACCACCGCCAATAAGGCTCCGGCTCTGCCGAAGTCGGTAACCAACGCCGAGTCCAAGTCCAAACTTCAGGAAAAGGCGGTGGCCCAGGCACAGAAGAAAGTCGACCAGGCCAGCACCAAGCTGGACCGCCAGAAGAAAAAGATCGAAACGGAAAACGACAAACTCAGCAAGTTGCGCGCGGATCTGGCCGCCAAGCGGGATAAGGCCAAAGGCAATGCCACCGCCGCCGCCAAACGCGCCGTGGAAACCGCCCGCGGTCGCATGAACACCCAGCGTCTCAAACTTCAGGACCTGCGCGGCGAGAGCAAACTGATTCGCGCCGAAATCCAGGCCGCCAAGAAAGTGGTCACGCGGGAAAACAAAAAGCTGCGCACCGCCCAGCGTAACCTGACCACCAAGATGCGCGAGTACGAGCGCAAGCTGGCGAAGAAAGCCAAGGTGGCTCAGAAGAAAGCGGAGCAGAAGGCCAAGCGCGCCGCCCGCAAAGCCACCGGCAAGACATCCACCGCGCGCAAAACCACCGCCAAGCGCGCCACCGCCAAGAAGGCGGCCAAGCGCACCCCGGCGAAGAAAAGCGCCAGCAAGCGTCCGGCGGCCAAGAAAACCGCGACCCGCAAGACCGCGGTGAAGAAGACCGCCACCCGCAAGACCCCGGCGCGCAAAGCACCGCGCAAGAAAGCGGCGGCCAAGAAGACCCCGGCCAAGAGCAGCTGACCGGACCGTCCGCCCGTTCGACACACCGCCCCCGGCCCGCCGGGGGCGTTGTGTCGAACGGGCGGACGGTCCGGTCA
>Ga0114911_1001725_pt1 | contig 11005 bp, 8 predicted proteins | sample MalvireepMed_904_FD_89688 | JGI IMG/M metagenome (GOLD analysis project Ga0114911, IMG submission 89688) | Marine viral communities from the Global Malaspina Expedition - Malaspina viral metaG DeepMed_904 | ecosystem: Environmental > Aquatic > Marine > Oceanic | place: Mediterranean Sea...
CGGTGGGACCCTGTTCGACGACCTGGCCCTCCTTCATCACCAGCACGGTATCGGCCAGCGCACGCACCACCGAGAGATCGTGGCTGATGAACAGGTAGGTCAGACCGTGCTTTTGTTGCAGGTCGCGCAGCAGGTCGATCACCGTGACCTGCACCGAGCGATCCAACGCCGAGGTGGGCTCGTCGAGCAGCAGGAATTCCGGCTTGAGCACCAGCGCCCGGGCGATGGCGATGCGCTGGCGCTGGCCGCCGGAGAACTCGTGCGGGTAGCGGTTGCGCATCGCCGGGTCGAGCGCGACTTCCTTGAGTGCGGCGATCACCTGCGCTTCGCGCTGGCGGCGGTTGAATTCCGGATGATGCACGCGCAGCCCCTCGCTGATCACCTCGCCGACGGTCATGCGTGGCGACAGCGAGCCGAAGGGGTCCTGGAAGACCACCTGCATGCGCGAGCGCAGCGGGCGCATGCCCGACGCGTCCAGCACACTCAGATCGTGGTCGCCGAAGCGGATATCGCCCTGGCTCTTGAGCAGGCGTAACAGCGCTCGGCCGAGCGTCGACTTGCCCGAGCCGGACTCACCGACGATGCCCACGGTCTGCCCGCGGCGGATGCTCAGGTCGATGCCGCGCACCGCCTCGAAGTACTCGCTGTCACGGAACAGGCGTTTGTTGAGCGCAAAGCGCACGCGCACGTCCTTGGCCTCGAGCAGCACCGGCAGGGTGTCGTCGACCGGTGCCTTGCGACCGTGGGGGTCGGCATCGATCAGCATGCGCGTGTAGTCGTGCTGGGGGTGGCCGAACACCGCGGCGGTGGTGCCGCTCTCGACCAGCTCGCCGCGGCGCATCACGCACACCCGGTCGGCGAAGTGGCGGACGATCCCCAGGTCGTGGGTAATGAACAAAATCGCCATGCCATAGCGCGCCTGCAGGTCCTTGAGCAGCGCCAGGATCTGCGCCTGAACGGTGACGTCGAGCGCGGTGGTGGGTTCGTCGGCGATCAACAGTTCCGGCTCGCAGGCCAGCGCCATGGCGATCATCACCCGCTGGCGCTGGCCCCCGGAAAGCTCGTAGGGGTAGCTGTGTGAGCGTCGGGCGGGCTCGGGAATGCCGACCTGCTCGAGCAGGTCGACGACCTTGGCGCGGGCCTGCCGGCCCCTGAGCCCGCGGTGCTTTTCCAGCACCTCGGCGACCTGCGCCCCGATGCGGTGCAGCGGATTGAGCGAGGTCATCGGCTCCTGGAAGATCATCGAGATGGCATTGCCGCGGATGCGCCGCATGCGCTTGGGCGTGACGCGCAACAGATCCTCGCCCTTGAAGCGGATGGCACCGGACGTCTGGGCCAGCTCGGGCAGCAGGCGCATCGCGGCGGTCGATGACACCGACTTGCCGGAACCCGATTCGCCGACCAGCGCCAGCGTCTCGCCGGGCTGGATCGAAAAGCTCACCCCCTTGACCGCGGAGACCGTGCCGGTGGGCAGTTGGAAGTCGACCGTCAGGTTGTCGATTTCGAGTAACGTGTCGGACATGGCGTTTTCCTAACGGGTCTTGGGGTCCAGGGCGTCACGCAGCCCATCGCCCAGGAAGTTGAGACAGAATAGCGTCGTGGCGAGGAACAGCGAGGGCACGATCAGCAGCCACGGCGCGCTCTGCATCATGTCGGTGCCTTCGGAGATCAGCACGCCCCAGCTGGTCAGCGGCTCCTGCACGCCGAGGCCGAGGAACGACAGGAAGCTCTCGAGCAGGATGACCTTGGGCACGGTGAGCGTGACGTAGACGATCACCGGGCCGATGGCGTTGGGAATCAGATGGCGGGTGACGATCTTGCGATCGCGCACGCCCAGCGCGTGGGCGGCCTCGATGAATTCGCGCTGCTTGAGCGCCAGCGTCTGGCCACGCACGATGCGCGCCATGTCCAGCCATTCGACCGCGCCGATGGCGGCATAGATCAGGAAGATGTTGCGCCCGAACACCACCATCAGCAGGATCACCAGGAACATGAACGGCAGCGAGTACATGATGTCGACGAAGCGCATCATGACGCTGTCCAGGCGTCCGCCGACGTAGCCGGAGATGGCGCCGTAGAGTACCCCGATCACCAGGCTGACGAAGCTCGCCACCAGCGCCACCGACAGCGACACGCGGCCGCCGTAGAGGGTGCGGGTGAGCAAGTCGCGACCGTTGGCGTCGGTGCCCAGGAAGTGGCCATTCTCGAGGCTCGGCGCGGCGTTGAAGGCGCTCCAGTCGACTTCGGCGAGCCCCCAGGGCAGCAGATAGGGGCCGATCAGGCAGGCCGCGGCGATCGCGATCAGCAGCACCAGGCTGACCATCGCCGCCCGGTTCTGCTTGAGCCGTCGCCAGGCGTCTCGGCTCAGGCTCTCGCCAGCGACCGGATCGCCGGCCGCCGGGTCTGGCTCGGCGGGTGGGTTGGGGCCGCCGGCGGGCATGTTGTGGCCGCTGTAGGGCGTGGTGTCGGTGGTCATGGCAGTGCATCCCTGGCCGGTCAGTCGTCATAGCGGATTTGCGGGTCGAGCGCGGAATAGATCAGATCGACGAGCAGGTTCATCAGCACGATCAGCGCGCCGTAGAACACCACCGTGCCCATCACCAGGGTGTAGTCGCGGTTGAGCGCACCCTGCACGAAGTAGCGGCCGATGCCGGGAATGCCGAAGATCTGCTCGATCACCACCGAGCCGGTGATGATCCCGGCGATCGCCGGCCCCAGGTAGGAGGTCACCGGCAGCAGCGCCGGGCGGATCGCATGGCGCCAGATCACCTGGCGCTCGGAGAGTCCCTTGGCGCGCGCGGTGCGGATGTAGTGGCTGCCGAGCACCTCGATCATGCTGGCACGCATCATCCGCGCGATGTAGGCGATCTGCTGGATCGACAGGGCGATCACCGGCAGCACCAGGTTGGGCAGCGCGCCGCCATTCCAGCCGCCGGCCGGCAGCCAGGCGAGCAGCACGCCGAAGACCAGCGCCAGGATCGGCGCGATCACGAAGTTGGGCACCGCGATGCCGGCCAGCGCCACGCTCATCACCGCGTAATCGACGCCTGAGTTGCGTCTGAGCGCGGCGATGATTCCCAGTGGCAGGCCGAGCAGCAGCGCGAGCCCGATCGCCAGTCCGCCGATCTCGAGACTCACCGGGAAGCCCTGGGCGATCAACTCGGTGACCGAGAAGTCCTTGTACTTGAACGACGGTCCGAAATCGCCCTGCAGCAGGTTGCCCATGTAGCGCAGGTACTGCATCGGCAAGGGGTCGTCGAGATGATAGGCCGCCTTGAGGTTGGCCTCGATCTCGGGTGGCAACTGGCGCTCGCCGTCGAACGGGCCGCCCGGGGCAACGCGCATCAGGAAAAACGAAAGGGTGATCACCACCAGCATCGTCGGGACGGCCTGCAGCAGCCGCTTCAGCGTATAGCTCAGCATGGGGTATTCCGCACGCCGCCCCGGCAGGGGCGGCGAATTCGTCGTGGGAAGGGAGCTTACTCGGTGAAGGTCACCCAGCGCGAGGGGTGGTCGTCCTCGGCGTTGTCCTGCCAGCCGGCGATCGACGGATCCACCAGATTGCGCGTCACGTAGTAGAGCAGCGGCGCCAGGGCGTAGTCGTCGAGGGCGACGTTCTCGGCCTGCTGCAGGAGTTGCTGGCGCTTGTCGAGATCCAGCGTATTGGCGGCCTGGTCGAGCAACTTGTCGTACTCGGGGTTGGAGTAGCCGCCGTAGTTGTTGCCGACACCGCTGCGCAGCAGGGTCAGGAAGTTCTCGGCATCGTTGTAGTCGGCGATCCAGCCGGCCCGGGCGATGTCGAAGTCGCCCTGCTGGATGGTCTGATAGTGGACGGTGGCCTCGGCGTTGGTCATCTGGATATTGACGCCGAGCGGCTTCCACATCGCCGCCAGGGCGATGGCGATCTTCTTGTGCTCGTCGGAGGTGTTGTAGCGAAGCTGCAGGTTCAGCGGGTTGTCGGGGCCGTAGCCGGCCTCCTTGATCAGCTGCTTGGCCTTGGCCAGGCGCGCCTGATAGTCGCCATCGACACCGTCCATGCGCTGAACCTCGTAACGGCTGGTGCCCGGCGGGACCAGCGAGTAGGCGTCCTTGAAGCTGCCGGCCATGATCTGCTCGGAAAGCACCTTGCGCCGCACCACCAGGTTGAGCGCTTCGCGGATCCGCGCGTCGGCGGTCGGCCGGCCTTCGCGGGCGTTGAGCACATAGTAGTAGGAACCCAGCATCGGGCTCAGGTGGGTGGCTTCCGGCAGGTTGTCCTTCAGCCACTGATAGCGGCTTGACGGATAGTCGCGGATGATGTCCAGCTCGCCGGCGCGAAAGCGCGAGATCGCGGCGTTGCGGTCCTCGGTGGTGAAGTAGTTGACGCCGTCCAGGGAAACCTCGTCAGCGTCATAGTATTCGGGGTTCTTTTCGACGCTGATGCGCGACTGCGAGATCCACTCGACGGGCTTGAAGGCGCCGTTGGTGACGATGTTGTCCATCTTGACCCAGTCATCGCCGTATTTCTCGACGGCATGCTTGGGTACCGGATACGCGGTGTAGTGGGTCAGCAGTTGAAGGAAGAACGGCGTCGGCGACTCGAGGGTGACCTTGAGGGTCTTGCCAGCGTCCAGCGACTCGGCGCCGAGCGCGTCGAGCGGCTTGTCGCCTGAGTTGACCGCTTTGGCATTCTTGATCGGGTAGAGCAGATAGGCGTACTTCGAGGCACTGGCCGGATCGAGGAGGTGCTGCCAGCCGAACACGAAGTCCTCGGCGGTGACCGGCTCGCCGTCCGACCACTTGGCACCCTCGCGCAGACGGAACGTATAGGTCTTGCCGTCTTCGGAGACCTTCCACTCGGTGGCCATGCCGGGCATCAACTCGCCTTCGGGGTTCTGCTTGAGCAGACCCTCGTAGACGTCCATGAGGATCTGCGATTCCCATACCCCGCCGGAGACCTGCGAAGTGTCGAAGGAGGCCAGTTCACCCATGACCCCGATGTCCAGGGTCTCGGCGTACAGCGGGCCGGCCATCAGGCCGGAGGATAGAGTGATGGCGGCGATCAGCGAACGACGTTTGCAGTGCATAGCTTTTCCTGGGTGGTTGTTGTTGTCCCGATGACGGCTGAGCCATTAGCAGGCTCGCTAAAGTCACGAACTTGTCAGACCATCTCGCTACGCCGGGACGATGTCCATTGCGAATTTTGAATACGGGTTTACGGAATATGCATAGCCGCTCCAGGCCGGGGCGCACGCGACGCTGGCCGCTTGCCGGCAATGGCGCCTGGCGCCCGGCATGGCGGATGACGGTGCTGTCCGGGTTGGCTACAATGGTCATCTTCTTTCGTGCGCCGGGTCCTTGCCCGGTGTTCTTGACTGCAGTTTTTTACTGAGTGTCTGCGCACGCCGATGCCGATACAGGATGACCATGCAAGAGATCAATCCGATCAACCAGCAGATCAAGGACCTGTCCGCGCGGACAGATGTCCTGAGGGGGTATCTTTGACTATGCCGAGAAGAAGGATCGGCTAGAGGAGGTCACCCGCGAGCTCGAGAATCCCGACGTCTGGAGCGATCCGGAGCATGCCCAGAAGCTGGGCAAGGAGCGTTCGACGCTCGAGCAGATCGTCGCCACCATCGACCAGCTGGACCAGGGCCTCGGCGACAACGCCGACCTGCTGGAGCTGGCGGTGATGGAAGAGGACGACGACACCGTCGATGAAGTCCGCAAGGAGCTCGAGCAGCTCGAGGCGGCGCTCGAGCAGCTCGAGTTCCGGCGGATGTTCTCCGGCGAGATGGACGCCAACAACGCCTATCTCGACATCCAGGCCGGTTCCGGCGGCACCGAAGCCCAGGACTGGGCCAACATGCTGTTGCGCATGTACCTGCGCTGGTGCGAGCACCATGGCTTCAAGACCGACATCGTCGAGCTTTCCGCCGGCGAGGTGGCCGGCATCAAGTCGGCGACGCTGCACGTGCAGGGCGAGTACGCCTTCGGCTGGCTGCGCACCGAAACCGGCGTGCATCGGCTGGTGCGCAAGAGCCCGTTCGATTCCGGCGGGCGCCGCCACACCTCGTTCGCCTCGGTGTTCCTGTCGCCGGAGATCGACGACAGCTTCGAGGTCGAGATCAACCCCGCCGACCTGCGCACCGACACCTACCGCTCCAGCGGCGCCGGCGGCCAGCACGTCAACACCACCGACTCGGCGGTGCGCATCACCCACGAGCCCAGCGGCATCGTCGTCTCGTGCCAGAGCCAGCGCAGCCAGCACGCCAACCGCGACTTCGCCATGAAGCAGTTGAAGGCCAAGCTGTGGGAGCTCGAGATGCAAAAGCGCAACGCCGCCAAGCAGGAAGCCGAGGACTCGAAGGCCGACATCGGCTGGGGCAGCCAGATCCGCTCCTACGTGCTCGACGACCAGCGCATCAAGGATCTGCGCACCGGCGTGCAGTCGAGCAACTGCGAGAAGGTGCTCGACGGGGATCTGGATCAGTACATCGTGGCCAGCTTGAAGCAGGGGTTGTAGCCTCGAGCTGCGAGCCACGGGCCCCGAGCGATAGCTCGTCGGTGTGCGCTCGTAGCTCGTGTCTCGCAGCCCGTAGCCAACTCTTTACAGGTAACGACATGGCGAATCAGGACAACCCGCAATCTTCCCCCGAGGCCCAGGACGAGAACCGCCTGATCGCCGAGCGCCGCGCCAAGCTGGCCGCGCGTCGCGAGCAGGCGGCCGCCCAGGGCGGCAGCGCCTTTCCCAACGACTTTCGCCGCGACAGTCTGGCCGCCGAGCTGCAGGCCGAGCTGGGCGACAGGGACAAGGCCGAGCTCGAGGCGCTGGGTCGTCAGGCGGCGGTCGCCGGGCGCATCCTGCGCAAGCGCGGGCCGTTTCTGGTGATCCAGGACGTCTCCGGGCAGATCCAGCTCTACGTCGACAAGCAGGGCCTGCCCGAGGACGTGCTCGAGGACGTCAAGGGTTGGGACATCGGCGACATCGTCGCCGCGCGCGGGCCGGTGCACAAGTCCGGCAAGGGCGATCTGTACGTCAAGATGGACGAGGCGCAGCTGCTGACCAAGAGCCTGCGCCCGCTGCCCGACAAGTTCCACGGCCTGACCGACATGGAAGCGCGCTATCGCCAGCGCTACGTCGATCTGATCATGAACCCCGAGTCGCGCCGCGCGTTCGAAGTGCGCGCCGGCGTGATCGCCTCGATCCGTCGCTTCTTCGAGGCGCGCGGCTTCATGGAGGTCGAGACGCCGATGCTGCAGCCGATCCCCGGCGGGGCGACGGCGCGGCCGTTCACCACCCACCACAACGCGCTGGACATCGACATGTACCTGCGCATCGCCCCGGAGCTGTATCTCAAGCGGCTGGTGGTGGGCGGCTTCGAGCGGGTGTTCGAGATCAACCGCAACTTCCGCAACGAGGGGCTGTCGACGCGCCACAACCCCGAGTTCACCATGCTCGAATTCTACTGGGCGTATGCGGACTACAAGGACCTGCTCGATCTCACCGAGGCGATGATCCGCAATGCCGCCGAGGAAGTGCTGGGCACCAGCGTGCTGAACTACCAGGGCGCCGAGTACGACCTGGGCCGGCCGTTTCGCCGCCTGACGCTGCGCCAGGCGATCCTCGAGCACGGCGACAGCCTGACCGAGGATGATATCGCGACCCTCGAGACGGCCCGCGCCACCGCCGAGCGCCTGGGCATCCAGGCCAAGCCCGGCTGGGGGCTGGGCAAGCTGCAGACCGAGATCTTCGAGGAGGTCGCCGAGCATCGCCTCGACCAGCCGACCTTCATCGTCGAATACCCGGCCGAGGTCAGCCCGCTGGCGCGACGCAACGATGCCGATCCGTTCGTCACCGACCGCTTCGAGTTCTTCGTCGGCGGGCGCGAGATCGCCAACGGCTTCTCGGAGCTCAACGACGCCGAGGACCAGGCCGAGCGCTTCGCCGCCCAGGTCGCCGAGAAGAACGCCGGCGATCTCGAGGCGATGTATTTTGATGCCGACTACGTGCGCGCGCTGGAGTACGGTCTGCCGCCGACCGCCGGCGAGGGCATCGGCATCGACCGGCTGGTGATGCTGTTCACCGACAGCGCCTCGATCCGCGACGTGCTGCTGTTTCCCGCCATGCGCCCGGAGTGAGGCTGGGCTACGGGCTACGGGCTACGGGCTACGGGCTACGGGCTAGCCTGATGCTCGCGGCTCGCGGCTCGCGGCTCGCGGCTCGCGGGAAGTATTGGTAAGCGGCGCCGCGAGCGCCCATAATGAGCGGCGTTTCGACGCCGCGCCATCGAGACACTGCTGCTGCTTCGGCACGCGTTCCCGGACAGGTCTGCCGAGACCCGTCCACCGGGAGTTCGTCTGTCGAAGACGCCATCTGTCGAGGAGCCGTTTGTCGAGGCCCATCTGTCCAGGCCATTTCTCCAGGAGAGTGACGATGAAACTGCTCAACCGTTCCGCGCTGAGCGTCAAGCCTACCCAGGCGTTCGTCGACTGGGTCAACTCGCTGGAACCAACCGTCGGCGAGGACGACCTGACCCTCGCCGACGTCGATAGCGAGAGCACCGTCTACCTGATTCCCGAGATGGACACCCCGGAAGCGCTGGCCGCCTATGTGCGCGAGCGCCACCTCGACATCCTCGAGAACGAGCTGCGGGCCTGGGAGGAAGACACCCGGCAATGGCCCGACCGCCTCGACTGGGCGCTGTTCGAGCGCTTCGTGGTGGTCGAGCACAGCTACCTGGCGCTCGATCTCGAGGACGACGAGCCCATCGAGATCTCCGATATCGACGATGAGTTGCTGCTCGAAACCGACGAGGACTGAGACCGTCGGTGAGCCGCTCGAGCCATTCCCGCCACGCCCCTGAGCCCGTTTCGCTTGCGCCTGTCGGCCGGAGCCGCCCGACATGCTGATCAAGCGACTGTTCGAAACCCGCCCCGGTGACACCGGATTGCCCGGCCCGCAGCGCCGTCTGGCGATGCTGGTGCTGATACTCGGTACCCTGATGGCGGTGCTCGACGGCGGCATCGTCAACATCGCGCTGCCGACCCTGGCCCGCGAGCTCGACGTCAGCGAGTCCCGCGCGGTATGGATCACCAATATCTACCAACTGGTCAGCGCCTCGACGCTGCTGGCGTTCGCCGCGCTGAGCCGGTTGGTCGGCCGTCACCGGCTGTATATCGGCGGGTTGGGCGTGTTCACGTTGGCTTCGCTGGCCTGTGCGCTTTCGCGCAGTTTCGAATGGCTGGTGGTGTCGCGGATGGTGCAAGGGATCGGCGCGGCGGCCATGCTGAGCATCGGCCCGTCGATGTATCGGGTGATCTTCCCGCCGCGCCTGCTGGGCTCGGCGATCGGCCTGGGCGCGCTGGTGGTGGCTTTCGGCATCGCCTTCGGGCCGTCGCTGGGCGGCGCTATCCTGTATCTGGCGAGCTGGCCCTGGCTGTTCGCCATCAACGTGCCGATCGGCATCGCCGCGCTGGCTCTGGCGCTTCGCGCGCTGCCCCGCGAGACGCCCGAGGCGGGGCGCTTCGACTGGCCCGGGGCGCTGCTGTCGATGGTCATGGTCAGTGGCTTCGTGTTCGCCCTCGACCGCCTCGGCCGCGACCACGCCAGTTCGGCGGCGCTGTTGCCGCTCGCGGCGAGCCTGGGTTGTCTGGTGCTGTTCGTGTGGCGTCAGCGCCGTGCAATGAGCCCGCTGGTACCGCTGGTGATCTTTCGCGAGCCGCGCTTCAGCGTGGCGGCGGTGATCTCGATGCTGGCGTTCATCGCCCAGGGCGCGGCGTTCGTCGGTCTGCCGATTCTGTTCCAGAGCGTGATGGGCCTGAGCCCGATCGCCGCGGCGGTGCTGTTCACGCCCTGGCCGCTGGCACTGATGCTGACCGGTCCGTTCGCCGGCCGCCTGGCGGATCGCTTCAACCCGACGCTGATCTCGTCGCTGGGGCTGGCGATCTTCCTGCTCGGCATGCTGACGTTGGCCATGCTCGGCGAGGCGGCATTGCCCGGCGACATCGCCTGGCGGGTGGCGCTGTGCGGGGTCGGCTACGGGATCTTCCAGGCGCCCAACAATCGCGAAATGATCGGCAGCGTGGCGCTCGAGTACAGCGCCAACGCCTCCGGCGTACTGGCCTCGGTGCGCACCTTCGGCCAGGCGCTGGGCACCGCGATGGTCGGCATGATGCTGGCGCTGCCGTTCGGCTCGCTGTCCCTGGCGCTATGGCTAGGTTGTGGCTTCGTCGTGGTGGCCCTGGTGCTGAGCCTGTGGCGCGTGCCGCTGGCGAGGCGTTCCCGCGCGGCGTGAGCGAGCCTTATCCAGCGCGGGGCTTAGAGGTTACAATGAAGCGCTTGCGACCCGGGAGGAGACGCCATGAGTGTTCAGGCACGAATCGAAGACAAGCTGCGCTCGCTCGAGCCGGTCCATCTGACCGTCGAGAACGAGAGCCACATGCATAGTGTGCCGGCCAACTCGGAGACCCACTTCAAGGTCACGTTGGTATCCGAACGTTTCGCCGGGCTGATGCCGGTCAAGCGCCATCAGCAGATCTACGCGACGCTGGCCGATGAGCTGTCCGGCCCGGTGCACGCCCTGGCCCTGCACCTGTACACCCCGGCCGAGTGGCAGGCGCGCGGCAATGCGCGCCCCGATTCGCCCAATTGCCGGGGCGGCAGTGGTGGCTGATACGGCGGGCGAACCGCAGCGCTCGCAATATCTTGAGGCGATGGGGCTGACCGCCTGGGTCAGCCGCTATCGGCTGCCCAACGCCCTGGAAACGCCGCGTTGCGAATGGCCGGAGGCGCCCGTCGAACCGCGCCAGCCACCGGCAAGGCGCCTGCATGCGCTGCTCGACGACGCCAGCGAGGCGGCCGCACAGGCGCCGCCGGCCGTCGTTCCGACGCCGCGGGCCACTGGCTCGCCGATCAAGCGGGCCCGGGCGCTGCTCGGCGAGCCGCAATCCGCTGAGCTGAAGGCGCCGTCAGCGGCCGCTGAGCCGCCGGCAGACTCACCCGGCAGGCGGGGGGAGGAGGCAC
>Ga0114911_1001730_pt1 | contig 10989 bp, 10 predicted proteins | sample MalvireepMed_904_FD_89688 | JGI IMG/M metagenome (GOLD analysis project Ga0114911, IMG submission 89688) | Marine viral communities from the Global Malaspina Expedition - Malaspina viral metaG DeepMed_904 | ecosystem: Environmental > Aquatic > Marine > Oceanic | place: Mediterranean Sea...
AATGAAAAAATTAGCCCATGTACCAGTGTTTAACCTGAGCTCTGATGCTGATGGATTACGTCAGGCATGTTTGTCGAATTTATTGAATATCCCTTTGAGTAAACAAATGAAAGCCGATGCACTTGCTCAATGGCAGGCAAAGCATCCTGATACATTGGTGACGGCTCATGCATGGCATCATGATTTTGTTAAGTTTGCTGCTTCACAATTGAATAAACGATTCACCAGAAATCACAAAACACAAATGGATGATGATGCTTGGGCTGGTTGGGCAGCGGTGAAGATGTTGTCAGATACTGTTGCCAGAACGCAAAAAATTGATGCTGCAGGAATGTTGAACTACCTCAAGAATGACTTGTCATTTGATGGGCAGAAAGGCGATACCGCGACATTCAGAGAAACAGGGCAGTTACGTCAGATTGTTTTACTGATTGACAAGGACGATAACATTGTCGCCGAAGCTCCACTGAGAGGTGTAAAAGGTGGTTTAGATAGTCTTGGAATGGTTACCTGTAAAAAATAATTAGAGAGAAGAAGGAAACATGATGAAATTAAAAAATATATTATTAGCCACATTGATTATGGCCAGTACAACCGTTTGGGCTGAGCCATCACACCGTGTTTTTGTCACTAATGAAAAAGACAATACGGTCAGCGTCATTGATACAAAAACCAATGAAGTGATAAACACCATTAATATTGGGGAGCGGCCAAGAGGGATTGGTTTATCACCGGATCAAAAACAACTCTACGTTGCTATTAGTGAAGAAGGTGCGATAGCCGTTGTTGATTTAGATACGCTGAAAGTAGTGAAAAAGCTGGAAGCGGGAGACGATCCTGAAACATTTGATGTAGCACCGAATGGCAATATTTATATATCTAATGAGGATGATGCTCAAGCCAGTGTTATTGATCCGAAAACAGGCAAAATCATTGAAGTCATTCCTGTTGGTTTGGAACCCGAAGGTGTTGCCGTTTCACCTGATGGTAGCTTGGCACTTGTTACTAGTGAATCCACTAATATGGTTCATGTGATTGATACGGCTAAACATAAAGTGGTAAAAAATATTTTAGTTGCTGCCCGTCCTCGTGGTCTGGCATTTAACAGTGACGGTTCGCTCGCTTACTCAACCAGTGAAGTAGGTAATGAAGTGACGATTATTGATACAAAATCATTATCAATTATCAAACAGGCTTCTATCGACTTACCTAACTCCAAGCCTATGGATATTGCTGTTAGCCCAGATGATAAAACCATCTATGTAACAACGGGACGTGGTAACTCCGTCGCTGTTTTAGATGCTAAAACACTGGAAATGAAAGCAAATGTACCTGTTGGTAAACGTGTATGGGGCTTGGGTATGACGCGAGATGGCTCACGTTTATATACAGCTGATGGTGTCAGTAGCACCGTTTCTGTAGTAGACACAGCAACAAATAAAACAATTAAAACGATCGAAGTGGGCAAATTCCCATGGGGTGTCGTTGTTGACGATTAATATTTTAGTGGTATGTCGACTACAAAAACCCGGCTATTTTGCCGGGTTTTTTTATTTCTCTACGAAAAAAATCATTAAATACTTTGTTCCGTTTAAGTGACACGTTATTATGCCGTGATGATTAAAGTGATTCAGCGGTTTTTCCAGATTTGTTTATTTCAGGCAAGCCCAGCCGATATTCCGGCATCTTCAATATTACTGAACTTTAGCATTGTCACATATTTTATCGTCGGTGTGCTGGTTAGCCATATTGATCACAACTGGACGATTAGCTTGGTGGCGGCACTGGCTGATACTGCCATGCTGGTTATCGTTACCAAAGGCTTATTATCTATCCGCGGATTGCCTTCTCGCTTCGAGCAAACCTTAACGGCTATGGCAGGGACTGGTGCATTAATTGGTATGATTAGCTGGCCAGTCTTTGTATTATTTCGACAGGTAGAGCCTCATAGTCAGCTAACCAGTATTATCTTATTACTGGTACTTATTGTTATTTTCTGGAGTTTATTTGTTGTTGCACATATCTTCAGGTATGCACTTGATATCCGACCCGGTTTAGCAGCGGTTATAACGACGGTTTATACCATTGCTTCGTTGATTGTGGTTGGACTCACTATTTCAGGAGTTGCGTAATGCATATTCATATACTGGGGATTTGTGGCACGTTTATGGGCGGACTTGCCATTTTAGCCAGAGAGCTTGGCATGACAGTGAGTGGTTCAGATGCCAATGTGTATCCACCGATGAGTGATCAGCTTGCTGCCGCAGGCATTGATGTCAGGGAAGGATACAAACCTGAACATTTAGAGCCTGCCCCTGACTTAGTGGTGATGGGCAATGCCATGTCACGAGGTAATCCGGCCGTAGAGTATGTGTTAAATAAAGGTCTCCCCTATGTTTCTGGTCCACAGTGGCTGAATGAACATGTGCTGCAAGGGAAATGGGTGTTGGCTGTTTCTGGTACACATGGAAAAACAACCACCAGTAGTTTATTAGCTTGGATTCTCGAGCACGCCGATATGGCGCCTAGTTTCCTTATCGGCGGGGTGCCTGATAATTTTGGGGAAACAGCAAGACTCGGTAAAACGCCCTTTTTTGTAATTGAGGCAGATGAGTACGATACGGCGTTTTTTGATAAGCGTTCTAAATTTGTCCATTACATGCCCAGAACGTTGATTATTAATAATCTTGAATTTGACCACGCTGATATTTTTGATGATTTGGCCGCTATTCAAAAGCAGTTTCATCATTTAGTTCGGACTGTGCCTGAGCAAGGTTTGATTCTTGCGCCACAAGATAAAGCGATTGAGCATGTCTTTAATATGGGCTGTTGGACGCCACGCCAAACACTAGGCGCTGAGGGGGATTGGCAAGCAACATTATTGAAGAATGATGGTAGCGAGTTTGAAGTACGCCATGGTGAAGCCACTGGCCGCGTTGTATGGGATATGCTCGGTCAGCATAATGTGAGTAATGCCCTTGCGGCAATAGCGGCAGCTCATCATGTGGGTGTCACGCTTGAACATGCCTGTGAAGCTTTATCAGTGTTTGCCGGTGTTAAACGACGGCTGGAGCTGAAAGGCGAAATTAATAATATTCGAGTGTATGATGATTTTGCTCATCACCCAACAGCCATTTCCACCACTATTGCTGGATTAAGAGCCAAAGTAGGAAACCGTCGGCTGATTGCTGTGCTTGAGCCTCGCTCGAATACCATGAAAATGGGCGTGCATCAGGAGACATTGGCTCAGTCTTTAATTCAGGCAGACAGAGTGTTATTGCTTCAGGATGCTGATTTGAAATGGTCACTAAAACAAGTCACAGAAACACTGGGCGATCATGTCAGTGTATTTGATTCTGTCGACGCTATTGTTAAAACAATTAGCAATGAAGCACAGTCTGGTGATGAAATTTTAGTGATGAGTAATGGTGGTTTTGGTGGTATTCATCAGCGGATTTTAGAGGCGATTGCCTAATTATGTTAGATCATCAGCAGATCGCATTAGCCATTACAGGCGCTTCAGGTGCACCTTATGCAAAGCGTTTACTGGAGGTGCTGTTACAACAAGGTCTCACTGTGCATTTAATGATTTCCACTGCAGGCAGAATCGTGCTTGCTGATGAGCTTGATTGGAAATTACCGGCGCGGGCCAGTGATGTTCAAACGAAATTAGTTCAAGAGTTTAACTGCCACCCTGAACAATTACTGGTGTATGGTGAACAGCAATGGTCATCACCATTGGCAAGCGGATCTCATCGCGTGCCAACCATGATTGTGTGTCCATGTACCATGGGGAGCTTATCGGCTATCGCCTGCGGGCAGAGTGATAATTTGATAAACCGCGCTGCCGACGTCATGCTCAAAGAAGATCGCAAATTGATCGTAGTGCCGAGGGAAGCACCATTTTCAGTGATTCATCTGGAAAATATGCTGAAGCTTGCTAAGCTTGGCGTGTGTATTTTACCCCCCAATCCCGGCTTTTATTTTAATCCTACATCCTTGAATGAATTGGTCGACTTTGTTGTCGCTCGGATACTGGATCAGGCGAAAATAGAACATAATCTGATGCCTCGTTGGGGGGACTGATGTGCTATTCGGGATTCCCTCGTAACTCACGTATAATAGGGCTCAAATTTAACGCCACTCAGGAAAACCATGCCAGATATTGAAATTGCCCAACAAGCTTCAATGCAGGAAGTCACTAGTCTCGCTGAGGAAAAGCTTGGTCTTGCCTCACATCATATTGACCCGTATGGACGTTTCAAAGCCAAAGTCTCTTTGGAAGTAATGGATGATATGGCATCGAAAGCGGATGGCAAGTTGATTTTAGTGACAGCCATTAGCCCGACGCCGGCAGGTGAGGGCAAAACCACTACAACCATTGGCTTGAGTGATGCGCTTAACCGAATTGGCAAAAAATCGATTGTCTGCGTGCGCGAACCATCAATGGGACCGTGTTTTGGTATGAAAGGTGGGGCCGCCGGTGGCGGTTATGCGCAGGTCGTGCCGATGGAAGATATTAATCTTCACTTTACCGGCGATCTACATGCGATTGCCTCAGCGCATAATTTATTATCAGCAATGATTGATAACCATATTCATCATGGCAATGCACTGCAGTTAGATGCTAGACGTATTGTCTGGCAACGAGTGATGGACATGAATGATCGTGCGCTGCGGGACATCGTCGTTGGTATGGGTGGCCCTGCTAACGGTTATTTACGTGAAGAGCGTTTTGATATTGTGGTGGCCTCAGAAGTGATGGCCATTTTTTGTTTGTCCAATTCTTTACAGGAATTGAAGCAACGTCTTGGCGAAATTTTAATCGCTTATTCGGTAGATGGGACGCCTCGTTATGCCCGTGACATTATGGCGCATGGTGCGATGGCGGCTTTATTGAAAGAAGCGATTAAGCCGAACCTGGTTCAGACTTTAGAAAATAACCCGGCTTTTGTACACGGCGGGCCTTTTGCCAATATCGCGCATGGCTGTAATTCTGTCATCTCAACCAAGATGGCACTAAAACTGGGTGATTATGTTGTCACTGAAGCCGGCTTTGGTGCTGATTTAGGTGCAGAAAAATTCATCAATATTAAGTGCCGTAAAGCGGGAATTAAACCGGATATGGCTGTGGTTGTCGCCACAGTAAAAGCCCTGAAATATCACGGTGGTCTGGAGCTGAAAGAGCTGACTGCTGAAAATCTTAATGCACTGAATACGGGACTGGCTAATTTAAAACGTCACCTAAGCAATCTGCAAAACGAGTTCGGCTTGCGTTGTGTTGTCGCCATCAATCATTTTGTCAATGATAGCGATGCTGAGATTGAATTGATTAAAACAGCAGTGAAAGAGATGGGCGCAGAGGCTATTCTTGCTCGCCATTGGGCCGAAGGTGGTGCTGGTGCTGAAACATTAGCACAGCGTGTGGTTGAAATGCTGGATGCTGATGCCGAACCTTGTCAGTTGTTATACCCGGATAGCTTGCCTCTTTGGGACAAAATCAACGAAGTCGCTAAACGTTTATATGGTACAGGTCAGGTCGTAGCTGATAAAAAAGTGATGGATAAGATCGCCATGCTGAATGAGCAGCACGGGGATATTCCGGTTTGTATGGCAAAAACGCCGTATTCTTTTAGCAGTGATCCGAGCTTACGTGGCACGGCTGAGAACCATACGCTAACCATTCGTGATGTTCGTCTGTCAAACGGTGCAGGTTTTCTTGTCGTGCTTTGTGGTGATGTAATGACTATGCCAGGATTACCAAAACATCCTGCAGCAGAGCGGATTGATATTGATGATAATGGTTCAATAGTCGGATTATTTTAATAGCAAAGCTAAGTTATTAAAGCGATCAAAAAAAGCCGTAATAATTTCTCACTACGGCTTTTTAGTTTTTTCTTATTTAAATATTTTAAGCTTTTATGCCTTTACACCTTACGACGCAAACCAAGAAAGCCTAACAATGCTGGAGCAAACATCAATATACTTGCTGGGACAGGCACGGCTGATGGTGTTTGAATATAACTAGCATAGCCTGTTTCTTCATAGTTAATTTCATGTTTCAGTAATGCATAAGAAAATAATGCATTATCTAGCAGGACGTCTACAGAAGGTAATATTGAAACTGGGGTTGAGAAAAAGTCTTCATCAAATACCATTAGGCCATATATCGTAAAGAATTCTACGGAATCTTTCTGAGGCGGAGTCATAACTCTAGCTTTAAATAAAAGTGCATCACCTGTCATGTTAGGGTTGAGACCTTTATTGACCATTGACGTTACGAGATCTGAGTGAAATTTATCTTCGTTTGCAATAGTATTATCTAAGATACTGATGCTAAATTGCTTTCCATCAAATACAGTAGGCGCAGCTGTCCCTGAGAGGATGTAGTTAGGTGAGCTGCTAAGTTGCCTCGTACCAGAGCTTCCTGGAATTGGTGTAAGGTTAGCACCAAATGGTCCAAACTCCGTTGTTAAGTCTGTGTCGAAAGACCAGGTGGCAGGTGCAGACTGGCCAATGAGTGAACTTAAGTCACCACTGGCTGTTTGCCAGATACCTGTGGTGGATAAGCTTGTTGGTGCCGCGAATGCGATATTAGTTAAACCCGCAAATAAAGCCAATGCCATAAAAGCCGTTTTTTTCATGTGTTTCTTCCTTAGTTATTATTGCAGCACAGCCACCTTAATATCTTAAGGTCTGTAACTTTCCGTCCTTGGTTCACACCGAGTTTGGCTTTAATTGAAGCATTTCGGGTAAAAAATAATATCAAAGAAATAACAAAAATTGAAATGAAGATGGCTAGTTTTGCTCTCGATGTTTTTTGATTAAATCATATGCCAGTTGAATTTCTTTCGCTTGTTCAGTAGCAACGGCAATCATATCTTCAGGTACACCTTGACCCATTAATTTATCAGGATGGTATTGGCTCATTAATTTGCGATAAGCGCGTTTAATTTCCTGGTCGGAACTTTGTTCTGTTACGCCCAGTGCTTTATAGGCTTCCGCAAGATCATTCACTGACGAGCGATGCTGGCCAGATGAATATTGTTGTTGATAGCCGCTTGAAAAATTAGCCTGACTTAACACCATATCGAGGATTCGATTAAACTCTGCTCGGCTATAACCCAGTTGTGATGAAACCTGCTCCAGAATCTGTCTTTCTTGTGGGTCGAGTTTACCATCGGCCAAAGCCATCACTGTCAGATAGACCAGTAAGACTTGTTTTAGATTAAAGGTGTTGCCGCAGTGCTGTTTAAATTTCGTCACTGTTTCGTTGATATCAAAGTCGGGTTCAGCGCCACGTTTGAACTGACGAATAGCTTCTTGTCTGTGCTCACCAGACATGCCCATTTTTTTGATAAAGGCTTCAACATGGTCGATTTCAATTTGACTGATACGGCCGTCAGCTTTTGCTAATTTCCCCATCAATACAAAGACTGTTTCCAGGAAGACGGCTTGACGAGTTTGGTTGGTAAAAGGATTCGCGCCACCAAGTCCATAAGCCCGTACACGATCAGCAAAACCACCAAATATAAGCCCTATCAGGGCACCAAAAATACCCAGAATCAGTAAACCAACACTCATGGTGCTTAACAATAAGAAGCCTAAAATCAGGCCTATCCACTTAAACATAACGATTAACTTTTCTTTGAAATACTAAAATAAATGAGGCCAAGCCCCCATAAACCAAACACCCAGCTGAGAATTGGGAGGCCGGCAAACATCGTCGTCGCATAACCATCAAGCCCGGTAATCACTGCGGCACCAACCAGGAAAGCAGCGCCGGCTGTAACAGCGGCACTACGGTAGCTGGCTTGCTTGATTTCTTTACGTAATTGCTGAAGATCGGCTGATGCTAAATTTACGTTGAATTGACCTTCCTGAGCACGTTTGCTCAAGTCATATAATAGACGTGGCATTTCCGGTAAGGTTTCAGCCCAATGTGGCGCTTCTTGTTGTAATGTTCTTAAAGCGGCTTGCCAGCCCATTTTTTCTTTCATCCATGTTTCTAAAATCGGTTTGGCTGTTTTCCAGAGATCCAGATCGGGATAGAGGTCACGGCCCAAGCCTTCAATATTGAGTAGGGTTTTTTGTAGTAAAACCAGTTGTGGCTGGACTTCCATATTGAAACGACGCGCTGTTTGAAACAGTCTTAATAACAACTGTCCGAAAGAAATTTCTTTTAGTGGCCTTGCGAAAATAGGCTCACAAACACTGCGTATAGCGGCTTCAAACTCATCCAAGCGTGTGTCAGCTGGCACCCAACCAGATTGCACATGTAACTCTGCCACACGACGATAATCATGATTAAAAAAGGCAAGAAAGTTTTCTGCGAGATAACGCTGATCATCTGGTGACAAGGTTCCCATAATGCCGAAATCGACAGCCACATATTTCGGGTTTTTTGGATCATGAATATCCACCATGATATTGCCGGGATGCATATCGGCATGGAAAAAACTATGTTTGAAGACTTGGGTGAAAAATATTTCAACGCCCATTTCTGCGAGCTTAGCCATATCCACCCCTTTGGCGATCAAACCTTCAGTATCGCTAATAGGGGTGCCATAGATACGTTCTTGAACCAGAATATTAGGTTTTGTCAGTTTCCAATATATCTTCGGCACGTAGAGTAAAGTGGTGCCTTCAAAATTACGTTGTAGTTGTGATGCCGAGGATGCTTCACGCAGCATGTCGAGTTCATCAAACAGGTTCTTTTCCAGCTCAGCAACGATTTCTCTCGGACGTAGGCGTTTGCCTTCAGACCAATATCGTTCGGCGAAGGATGCCAGAGTATATAACAAGGCAATATCACGTTTAATAATAGGTTCTATGCCGGGACGTACCAGCTTTATTACAACTTGTTCACCATTTTTCAAGGTCGCGGCATGGACTTGTGCAATAGAGGCTGAGGCAAGAGGCTCTGGTTCAATATGAGCGAATAATTCATTCAGTGATTCTGCTTCATACGCTTTATCGATGAGTTGTTTGGCTTGTTCCGCAGGAAAGGGGGCAACCTGATCCTGTAATTTGGCCAGTGAGTTGGCAATATCCGGTGGCAGCAGATCCCGGCGAGTGGAAAGCACCTGACCAAATTTGACAAAAATAGGGCCTAAGTCTTGTAGCGCCAGTCTTAATCTTTCGCCTCTGGGAAGTGTCGATTGTTTATTGCGCCAGCGATGAGGAGATAAAAAACTGAAATATCGAAGTGGACGTAACAGATGAATCGCTTTGATCACTTCGTCCAGGCGATGTTTTGCCAGGACATGATTGATTTGAATCAGTCTGGATAACTGATTAGCCTTCATTAATGGCTCCTTACATGGATATTGCTGAGGTCAATGCTCAAGTGCGTCAATGATGTGTTTCCAGTCGGTTTACACGTGCCTCAAGCCTATCAATATCAGCCTTGATCTTATCTACATCACTCATGAAATCGTCGATTTGAATCTTGTCTGGCAAGATGTGAGCTTCTTCTCTCAGGTATTCAGAAAGTGACATCGATAAGGAACGTTGGGTCGCATTTAGCCATGAAAAACCTTGTTTGATGGCATAATTTAGCGGCTGAGCAATCACGTCCCCTGTGACGTTGGCAATTTGCTGCTCCCAGTCAAAGTCAAACCCGTCGAGAACGTCTTGCAACTGTTTGGCAAATTGTACATTCCCATGGATATGTATCTCATTGGAGAACAAGTGCTCTGGGTGTTTGGCCAGCTTCAGCAGACTTATCGCATTAGCGGTGATTAATAAATCCGCATTTTCTTCATCATTATGAGTCAGCTTGATTGCTGACTGATGAAATGAGACGTGTAAATATTGCTGCCAGTCCTGAATATGAATCACGATCACACGATTTTCAAAAGTATTAAGCCGTTCGCGCGTTTCAGGATCCTGTTTCAATGCCTGATTAACAGCCAATTCGATTGGACGTAGTAAAATGGCCATGAGTCTAGAATTTATAACCGCGATGAAGTGAGACGATACCGGCGGTCATATTGTGATATTCACAACGTTCAAAACCGACATCCGTCATCATCTGTTTTAAGGTTTCCTGATCCGGATGCATACGGATGGATTCAGCCAGATAGCGATAGCTGTCTTCGTCCCCAGTAAAAATTTTGCCCAGCTGCGGCAGAATCTTAAATGAATAAGCATCATAAATCGGTGCCATCCACTCAGCTGGCTTAGAAAACTCTAAGTCCATCAGTTGGCCGCCTGGCTTGAGTACACGAAACATTGATGCCAGTGCTTTATCTTTATCCGTGACATTACGTAAACCAAAAGCAATGGTAATACAGTTGAAACTGTTGTCAGGAAACGGCAGGGCTTCCGCATTGGCTTGAACGTATTCAATATTGCCCACAATACCATCATCCGTCAGGCGGTCACGACCAACATTAAGCATAGACGCATTGATATCAGCTAATACAACTTTGCCTGTATCACCTACCAGTTTTGAAAACTGTCGGGTCAGATCGCCTGTACCGCCGGCGATATCCAATACGGTTGCCCCACGACGTACACCACTGTTCATAATGGTAAAGTGCTTCCAGAGGCGATGAATACCGAGCGACATTAAGTCGTTCATCAGATCATATTTACCTGCAACCGAGTGAAAAACCTCGGCGACATGTTTGGCTTTTTCGGCCGTGGGTACTTCTTTATAACCGAAATGGGTGGTGTCTTTGGCTTCCATAACTTGACCTATTACTGTTGGCGCTGATAACCGGCTTTCTGAAGTCGGTTAAGGTAGTCTTGCCATAAAGAATCCTGATGGATGGCAAGTTCGTACAAATAGTCCCATGTGAAAAGACCACTGTCATGTCCGTCATCAAAAAACAATTTGAGTGCATAATGACCAACAGGCTCTATTTTTTCGAGACCGACGTTTTCTTTATGTGTCTGCAGAACTTCCTGTCCGGGACCATGCCCACGAACCTCTGCTGAAGGTGAGTGGACACGGAGATATTCTGCTGACAAACGATACTG
>Ga0114911_1001733_pt1 | contig 10972 bp, 6 predicted proteins | sample MalvireepMed_904_FD_89688 | JGI IMG/M metagenome (GOLD analysis project Ga0114911, IMG submission 89688) | Marine viral communities from the Global Malaspina Expedition - Malaspina viral metaG DeepMed_904 | ecosystem: Environmental > Aquatic > Marine > Oceanic | place: Mediterranean Sea...
ACGCGCTGGCGGGGCATCCGCGGGGGCAGCGACAGCAAGGGCTTCGCGTTCGGCCTGTCCTACATGTGGAAGACCGCGGTCGGCTGGCTGCCGCTCGGACTGCTGCTACCCTGGTCGATGACCAGCCTGTGGAACGAACGCTGGAGCAAGATGAGCTTCGGCCCCTTCGCCTTCCGCAGCGATGGCGAGGCGGGCGGGGTGTTCGCCCGTTTCCTGCTGTTTTACCTCGCTCCCTTCGTGCTGTTCGTCGGCGGGGTGATCATGGCCGGCATGGGCATGCTCGCCGGCTATGGCATCGGCGGCGAGAACGGAGTGGCACTGGGCGGCCTCGTCGGGCTGATCGGCCTGGTGCTGTTCTTCTATCTCGGCCTCGGCCTGATCGCCGTGGCATTCTATGCCAAGTTCTACCGTGAAATGGTCGGCGCGACACGCTGGCGCGACCTGCGTTTCAGTTTCGAGGCCTCGACGCTCGACTGGGTCAAGCTGCTGCTGGGCGATGCGCTGCTGGTGGTCTTCACCCTCGGCGTCGGGCTGGTCTTCCTGTCGTACCGCCACTGGAAGTTCTTCATGACCCATCTCGAAGCGAGCGGCGAGATCCTGCTGGACGAATTGACCCAGTCGCGGACCCGGACCGCCGGGCATGGCGAAGGCCTGCTCGATGCGTTCGACATGGGCGCGATCTGAGCCGATGGATACCAGCTTCCGGCTTGCCGCCGAATGGTACGACGGACGCAGCGCCCTGCGCCACGCGGGCGAGTTGCACTGGGACGGGCACGCCGGGCTGGTGCTGCATGCCCCGACGGCGCGCGCCGAATTCGCGGTCGACGACCTGCAATTCGCCGATACGCGGCCCGGGCAGATGGTCTATCGCCGCAAGAGCCAGCCCGATTTCCGGCTGATCCTGCCGGCGGACATGCCGCCCGGCCTGGCGGCCCGGCTGCCGCGGCCAAGCACTTACGGCCGCTGGATCGACCGGCTCGGGCTGGGCCGGGCAGCGGCGATCTTCGCCGTCGCAAGCGCGGCGGCGGTGGCGCTGTTCCTGACTGCACCCGCTTGGCTCGGCCCGCGTATCCCGGCCGGCTGGGAACGCCAGATCGGCGACGCGCTGGTCGGCGATTTCGGTGGGCGGATCTGCCATACGCCCGCGGGCGACGCCGCGCTCGCCAAGCTGCTGGCCAAGGTCGACCCGGCCGACAACGCGCAAGACAAGGTGCGCGCTGGCATCGCCAACATGGACATGGTCAATGCCGTTGCCCTGCCCGGCGGCCAAGTCCTGCTGTTCGACGGGCTGGTCCAGCAGGCAGAGAGCCCCGAGGAGCTGGCGGGCGTGCTAGGGCACGAGGTCGGCCATGTCCGCGAACGCCACGTGATGACCGCGCTGCTGCGCCAGTTCGGCATGTCGATCCTGCTGGCCGGGGCCGATTCGGGCGTCACCAACGGGGTCTTCGGCCTGGCCGCCATGGGTTATTCGCGCGACGCCGAACGCGAGGCCGACGAATATGCCCGGGCAAGGATGGCCGAAAGCGCGATCTCGCCGCTGGGCGCGGCCGATTTCTTCGCCCGCATGGCCGACGAACGCAGCGACAGCGAGGATGGCCCCGCCGTGCTCGGCTGGCTCGCCAGCCATCCCTCGGCCGGCGAACGCGCGCAGGCCTATCGCACCGCTGCCCGCACGGCCCCGGCCTATCCCCCGGTCCTGTCCGATGCCGAGTTCGCTGCGCTGAAATCGATGTGCGCCGACGATCCCGATGTCGCGGAATTCGACTTTTTCTGACCCTTGCAATCGCGCCCTGCGACGTGAACAGCATGCGCGCATGAGCGACATCCAGTTCCACGCCATGCCCGACGGGCGGCGCATCGCCTATCGCTTCGCCCCCGGCAGCGGCCCCGCACTGGTGTTCCTGCCCGGCTACATGTCCGACATGGCCGGCAGCAAGGCGACCGCGCTGTTCGACTGGGCGCAGCAGGGCGGGCGCGCCTGCCTGCTGCTCGACTATTCGGGCTGCGGCGAGAGCGATGGCGATTTCGCCGATGGCACCTTGTCGCGCTGGCGCGAGGAAGTGCTGGCGCTGGTCGAAGCTCACGTCACCGGCCGCGTGCTGGTCATCGGGTCGTCGATGGGGGGCTGGCTGATGCTGGCGGTCGGCGCAGCGCTCGGGCCGCGTCTTGCCGGCATAGTCGGTATCGCTGCCGCGCCCGACTTTACCGACTGGGGCCGCAGCGCAGATGAAAAGGCGCGATTGCGGGCGGGCGAGACGCTTTACGACGACAATCCCTACGGGCCCGAACCCACCCCGATGCATGCCGGTTTCTTCGCCGACGGCCAGGCCCAGTTGCTGCTGGGCGGCGAAATCCCCATCGATGCGCCGGTGCGGCTGATCCATGGCCAGCGCGATCCGGACGTGCCCTGGGACATCAGCCTGCAGCTTGCCGAGCGCCTGCGTTCGGACGATGTACAGGTGGCGCTGGTAAAGGATGGCGACCACCGCCTGTCGCGCGAACAGGACATCGCCCTGCTGCTGCGCACGGTGGCTACGCTTTCGAAAGGTCCTGCATGATTGCCTCCGCTCTCGCCCTGCTGCTGATGCAGGTCGGCCCCGACCCCACTCAGAGCAGCTTTCCCGGCATTCCCGAGGAATTGCGCGACCGGCCGCAGCGCGAAAGCGTGGCTGCGCCGCCGGCCACCTTGCCGTCATCCGGTGGCAAGCTGGCCGAATGCGTTACCCTGGCGACGGAGGACGCTTCCGCAGCCAGCGATATGGCGCAGACCTGGCGCGAAACCGCCGCCAACCAGCTCGAGCTGGCCCAATCGGCGCATTGCCTTGGCCTGGCGCTGGTCCGGCTGGACGATTTCGACGGCGCCCAGCGCGCCTTCGACCTGGCTACCGACGAAGTGCCCGACGGCGCCCCGGCCTACCGGGCGCGGCTGGCCGCAATGTCGGGCAATGCCGCGATGGCGCAGGGCAAGCCCGCGATTGCCGAGATCGCCTTCGCGCGTGCCAGCCGCTTCGCTGCCGCGTCCGCCGATGCGCCCCTTACCGCCAGCATCGCAGTCGACCGCGCGCGCGCACTGGTGGCGCTGGACCGCCGCGAGGAAGCCGCTGCGGAACTGGCGCAAGCGCGGGCGAGCGATCCCGCCAATGGCCGCGCATGGCTGCTCTCGGCCACGCTCTCGCGCCGCCTGGACCGGCTGGGCGAGGCGCGTGAACAGATCGCGCAGGCTGCATTGCTGGCACCGCAGGATCCCGCCGTGGGCCTCGAAGCGGGCGTGATCGCCGCGCTTTCGGGGCGCGAGGACGATGCGCGCAGGAGTTTCGAATCGGTGCTGCAGGTCGCGCCGCAAAGCCCCGAAGCGACTCGCGCCCGCAGCTATCTGGAGCAACTCGCGACATGACCGATTTTTCCGTTCTCGATCTCGTCCCCGTCCGCGAAGGCGGCTCGGTCGGCGATGCCCTTGCCGCCGCGACCGCGCTCGCCCGCACGGCCCAAGACGCGGGCTGCAAGCGGTTCTGGGTTGCCGAACACCATGCAATGAAGGGCATTGCCGGGGGAGCGACTTCGGTCGTGCTCGCGCATATCGGCAATGCGACCTCCACGATCCGCATAGGATCGGGCGGGATCATGCTGCCCAACCACTCGCCGTTCCAGATTGCCGAGCAATTCGGCACGCTGGATGCGCTGTTCCCCGGCCGGATCGACCTGGGGCTGGGCCGCGCGCCGGGGGCCGGCCCCGAACTGCAGCGCGCGCTGCGCAAGGACCTGCACCGGGCGGCGGAAATGTTCCCGCAGGACGTGGCCGAACTGATCGCGCTGATGGCAGGCGAAACCGCCGTCCAGCCCACTCCCGGCGTCGGTGCAAAGCCGCAGTTCTGGATGCTCGGGTCGAGCCTCTTCGGGGCGCAGCTCGCCGCCAAGCTCGGGCTGCCCTACGCCTTCGCCAGTCATTTCGCGCCCGATCACCTCGATACCGCGCTCGAGCTGTACCGCCGCGATTTCCAGCCCTCCGAAGCCTGCGAAAAACCGCATGTCATGGTCGCGATGAACCTGTTCGTCGCCGACACCGAAGACGAGGCTGAATATCTTGCCACCTCGCAATTGCAGGCCTTCGTCGCCTTGCGGACGGGCACGCCGGGCAAGCTGCCCCCGCCCGTGCGCGGCTATCGCGCCAGCCTGCCCCCGCAGGCACAGGCCATGCTCGCGCATATCGGCCAGGCCAGCGCGACGGGTACGCCGCAGCAGGCTGCCGAGGCCGTGCGCGCGTTCATTGCGCGGACAGGCGCCGACGAAGTCCTCTTCGGGGGGAGCATGTACGATCCCGAAGCGCGCTGCCGCTCGCTGCGACTGGCGATGGAGGCGCTTGCGGCTTGAGCGTGCCGTAGCGTCGGCGAGGCGCTGCCGCGCCACCCACGGGCGTGCGAATTCTGTCGCACGGCACCTTGCGGGGCGCCTGCAACAGGGATAGGCGCGGCGCTCAGGTCGTGGCGGACACGGCCCAATTATTTCGCGGCGCTGAAACGATCATGCGCCGACAGGAGAGAGGCCCCGTATGGGTTCGAACACTGCCGCGCTGCCCAAGAAGCTCCAGAACGCGATTACCGAACGCATGCGGCTGTCGCTGCTGTCCGGCGATACGCCCTTCGAGAAGGCACGTCTCGAAGACGCCGCCGCTTTCGTCGGGGAGCTGGCTTCCCAGCGCACCCGCGGCCGGTCGGCCATGGCGATCGAAAGCGTCAGCGACGACCGGCGGCTGACGCGGATCGCGATCATCAACGAGGACATGCCTTTCCTCGTCGATTCGGTCGCGGCGACCATCGCCGCGCTGGGCCTGTCGATCGACCGGCTGGTCCACCCGGTGATCCCCGTCGAGCGCGACGGCAAGGGACGCCTGCAGGCGATACCCGACCGCGACAAGGACGATGCCGATCGCGAATCGATGATCTACATCGAGACCGCGCGGGTCGATGCGAAGACCCGGCGGCAATTGCAGGAAACGCTCAAGCTGACGCTGGGCGACGTGCGCGCGGCGGTGTCCGACTGGCCGCAGCTGCGCGACGCGATGGCGGCCGATGCCGAACGGATCGCCGGCGACAGCGAAGAGGGCGCCGAACTGCTCGAATGGCTCAATTCGGGCATGCTGACGCAGCTGGGCCATGTCACCCGCTACCGCGACGGGCGCCAGGAAGACGAACTCGGCATCTGCCGCAAGAGCGCGGCGCAGCTGCTCGCCGAGGCATCCTACGACCGCGCCTTCGCCTGGTTCGCCGCGGGCAACGACCCACGCCGCCCGCTGATTATCAAGGCCAACCACCTCAGCAATGTCCACCGCCGCGTCCCGCTCGACCTGTTCATCGTGCCGGTCGAGGACAATGGCGAAACGGTCGCGCTGTCGCTGCATGCAGGGGTCTGGACCAGCGCCGCGCTGGCTGCCCCGCCGCGCAATGTGCCGCGCCTGCGGCGCCAGCTCGACATGCTGCGGGGCCGCCACGGCTTCGACGACGGCGGCCATGCGGGCAAGGCGCTCGTCCATGCGCTGACCACGCTGCCGCACGACCTGCTGATCGGCTTCTCGGAAAGCGACGTCGAACGCGTCGCAATCACCATGATGAGCCTGGTCGACCGCCCGCGTCCGCGCCTTGCGCTGGTCGAGGCGCCGCTGGCGCGCCACCTGTTCGCCTTCGTCTGGCTACCGCGCGACATGGTCGCCACGCAGGTCCGGCTGGAAATCCAGGCGTTGCTCGAGGAAGCCGCCTCGGCGCGGCTGCTCGACTGGAGCCTCGAGGTCGAGGGCGGCAATCTCGCCACGCTGCGGTTCGTCTTCGACATTCGCGACGGCGACCAAGCACCCGACGAGGCGGCGCTCGAGGAGCAGATGCAGACGCTGCTGCGCGGGTGGAGCGAAGCGGTCGAGGCGGAGCTTTCCGCGCTCGAGGACAGCTCGCGCGCGGCAGCGCTGGCGATGCGTTTCGCCGAGCATTTCCCGACCGGTTTCCGCGGCCGGTTCGGCCCGCGCGAAGCCGCGCTCGACATCGCCCGCCTCCACGATCTGGGGGCCAGCCTCGAGAGCGAGGAAGTCGTGCGCGGCGCGCGGATGTATTATTGCGAGCGCGATACCGAGGGCTGCCTGCGGCTCAAGCTGTACCAGTCCGAAGGCAGCCTGCCCCTGTCCGAAGGCGTGCCCGCGCTGGAGGATTTCGGGTTCTACGTGCGTTCGGAAATGCCGACCGTGCTGGACGATGGCCGGCTGGGCACGGTCCACGACTTCCTGCTCGACCTCAAGCCGGGGGCCGACCCCAAGGGGCTGATCGACCGCGCCGATGCGATCGAGGAAGCCATTGCCGCGGTGCTCAACGGCGAAGCCGAGAACGATCCCTTCAACCGGCTGGTCCCCGAAGCGGGTCTCTCGTCGCGCGAGGCCAACTGGCTGCGCGCCTTCTATCGCTATCTGCGCCAGGCCGGGATGGGTTTCACCATCTACACCGTGGTCGACGCGCTGGCCGCCGCGCCCGACGTGACCCGTGCGCTGATCGCGCTGTTCACCGCGCGGCACGATCCCGAGTTCGGCAACGGCCGCGACGCCGCGATCGAAGAGGCGCGCGGCGCGATCAAGCGCGGCCTCGCCAAGGTCAAGGCGATCAACGACGACCGCCTGCTGCGGCTGTACAACGCACTGATCGATTCGATCCTGCGCACCAATGCCTTTGCCGATGCCGCCGCCGAGGCGCTGGCCTTCAAGATCGATTCGGCCAGGGTCCCCAACCTGCCCAAGCCGATCCCCTACCGCGAAATCTTCGTCTATTCGCGGCGGGTCGAGGGGATCCACCTGCGCAGCGGCCCCGTCGCGCGCGGCGGCCTGCGCTGGTCCGACCGGCGCGACGATTTCCGCACCGAGATCCTCGGGCTGATGAAAGCGCAGCGGGTCAAGAACGCGGTCATCGTGCCGACCGGCGCGAAGGGCGGGTTCTATCCAAAGCAACTGCCCAATCCGGCGCTCGACCGCGAGGCCTGGGCGGCCGAGGGGCGCGCCAGCTACGAGACCTTCATCCGCACGCTGCTGTCGGTCACCGACAACATCGTCGACGACCAGGTCGTGCACCCCGACGATGTCGTCATCACCGATGGCGAAGACCCCTATTTCGTGGTTGCCGCGGACAAGGGCACCGCGACCTTCTCCGATGTCGCCAATGCGATCGCCAAGTCGCGGGACTTCTGGCTCGACGATGCCTTCGCCAGCGGCGGTTCGAAGGGCTACGACCACAAGGCCATGGGCATCACTGCCAAGGGCGCCTGGGTCAGCGTCCAGCGGCACTTCCTCGAAATGGGGGTGGACGTGCAGGAGGACCCGGTCGAGGTGGTCGGCTGCGGCGACATGTCGGGCGACGTCTTCGGCAACGGCATGCTGCTGTCAAACGCGATCAAGCTGGTGGCGGCCTTCGATCATCGCCACATCTTCATCGATCCCGATCCCGATCCGGCGGCCAGCTGGAAAGAACGCAAGCGCCTGTTCGACCTGCCGCGATCGAGCTGGGAGGATTACGACAGCGCGCTGATCTCGCGCGGCGGCGGCGTGTTCCCGCGGGATGCGAAAAGCATCAAGCTGTCGAAGGCGGCGCAGGCGAAATTCGGCATCGACCAGGCCCAGATCGAGCCCGAGGCGCTTATTTCGGCGATCCTCACCGCGGCAGTCGACCTGATCTGGTTCGGCGGCATCGGCACCTACATCAAGGCCGCGCACGAGAACAACGTCCAGGTCGGCGACCCGGCCAACGACGCGCTGCGGGTCGATGGCCGCGACGTGCGCGCCAAGGTGATCGGCGAAGGCGCCAATCTCGGCATCACCCAGGCCGGCCGGATCGAATTCGCGCAGCGCGGCGGCCGTTCGAATACCGACTTCATCGACAATTCGGCGGGCGTCGACTGTTCGGACAATGAAGTAAACATCAAGATCGCGCTCGCCGCGGCCAAGCGCGCGGGCAAGCTGAGCGAACCCAAGCGCGTCGACCTGCTCGAATCAATGACCGAGGAAGTCGGGCAGATCGTGCTCGAGGACAACCGCCTGCAGGCTCTTGCGCTCTCGATCGCCGAATATGGCGGCGCACGCGCCATGGCCTCGCAGCGGCACATCATCGACACGCTCGAGGCGGGCGGCAATCTCGACCGCAAGACCGAAGGACTGGCCGACGACCAGACCTTGCAGCGCCGCGCGGCGGACGGCGGCGGCCTGACCCGCCCCGAGCTCGCAGTGCTGCTGTCGTCGTCCAAGCTGGTCCTGCAGGACGCGATCGAGCAGGGCGAGCTGGCGGACGATCCGCTGCTCGAGGACACGCTGTTCGAAGCCTTTCCCGAACCGATGCGCAAGAAGTTCAAGGCGCAGATCAACGGGCACCAGCTGCGCCGCGAGATCATCGCGACCAAGCTGGCCAACCGCATCGTCAACCGCATGGGGATGGTCCATCCCTTCGAACTGGCCGAGGAAGAGGGCGTCGAACTGCACGAAGTCGCCGCCGCTTTCGTGGCTGCGGAAGAGCTGTTCGACTTGCCCGCACTGTGGGCCGCGATCGATGCCAGTGCCATGCCCGAAAGCGCCCGGCTGATGCTGTTCGACCGCATCGCCGCAGCCGCTGGCAACCTCATGTCCGACGTGCTGCGCACTTCGTCGGGCAGCGTCGACCCGACCGGACTGGTCGAAGAGATCGGCAAGGCGGTCAGCAAGCTGGCGGGTGCCACCGGCGAATTGCTCAGCGCCGAATCGCGCCAGCAATCGGATCGGCTGCGCGACCAGCTGGTGTCGGCGGGCGCGCCCGAGGCGCTCGCTGCGCGCGTGGCGCATCTCTACGACCTCGACGGGGCTGTCGGGCTGGCCAAGCTGTCGAGCGAAACAGGCATAGCGCCGATCGGCCTGACCGAGGCCTTCACCGATGTCGGCCGCCGTCTGGGCCTCGACTGGGCGCAGTCGACCGCGGCGCTGATGAGCCCGTCGGACGTGTGGGAACGCCTGCTGGTTTCGGGGCTGGCGCGCGATTTCCAGCAGATGCGGCTCGAACTGCTGCGGCGATTGGCGCGGCGCAAGGATGCGAAGAAGGATCTGGCTGCCGTCGTCGCCAAATGGGCCGAGGAACAGTCCACCGCGGTGACCAATTTCCGCAGCATGATCACGCGGGCGCAGGGCCAATCCCCCGTGGCCCCGGCCATGCTGGCACAGGTCGCCAGCATGGCGCGCAACCTGCTCGGACGTTAGCACTGCGCTTGACCGGCTGGCGTTTTCGCGTCAGCCAGCACGGCGATGGAACATTACGACGTCGTTATCGTGGGGTCGGGGCACGGGGGTGCCCAGGCCGCTATCGCACTCCGCCAGAACGGGCACGAGGGCTCGATCCTGATGGTCAGCCGCGATCGCAACCCGCCGTATGAGCGGCCCCCGCTGTCGAAGGAATATCTGGCGGGCGAAAAGCCGTTCGAACGCATCCAGATCCGTCCCGAACAGTTCTGGGCCGACAAGGACATCACGCTGCGCCTGGGGCGCAACGTCAATGAAGTCGATCCGGTCGCGCGCGAACTCGGCCTGTCGGACGATACGCGGGTTACCTATCGCAAGCTGATCTGGGCCGCCGGCGGCGATGCCCGGCGGCTGTCCTGCCCGGGCAGCGACAATGCGGGCATTCACTACATCCGCACGCGGCGCGACGTCGATACGCTGAAGGGCGAGCTGGCGGCCGGCGCCCGGCGCGCGGTCATCATCGGCGCGGGCTATATCGGGCTCGAAGCGGCGGCCGTGCTGCGCAAGCTCGGCCTAGACGTTACCGTGGTCGAAATGCTCGACCGCGTCCTCGCACGTGTCGCGGGTCCGCAGCTGTCGGAATTCTACGCTGCCTATCACCGCGAGCAGGGTGTCGACCTGCGCCTGTCGACCGGCGTCGAGACGATCAGCGGCGACGATGGCCGCGTGACCGGCGTGGTGACCGACAGCGGCGAGACGATCGCCTGCGACGTAATCATTGCCGGGATCGGCATCGTGCCGTCGGTCGGGCCGCTGATCGCGGCGGGTGCGGCGGGATCGAACGGGGTCGACGTCGACAGCATCTGCCGCACCACGCTCGATGACATCTACGCCATCGGCGACTGTGCGAGCCATGCGAATGCCTATGCCGACAACAAGGTCATCCGCCTCGAATCGGTGCAGAACGCCAACGACATGGCGACCATCGCGGCCAAGGCGATCATGGGCGACAAGCAGGATTACGACGCCGTCCCGTGGTTCTGGTCGAACCAGTACGATCTCCGGCTGCAGACGGTCGGCATGTCGATCGGCTATGACGCCACCGTGCTGCGCGGCGATCCGGCGGACAAGAAGTTCAGCGTGGTCTATCTGCGCGAAGGCGTGGTGATCGCGCTCGACTGCGTCAACAACACCAGGGATTACGCGCAGGGGCGCAAGCTGGTGATGGCGCGCGCCGAAGTGGATCCCGACCTGCTGGCCGACACTGCGGTGCCGCTCAAGGACATGCTGTGATCGCGGCCGGGGACGGTCGCGCGATGTTCGAAGGGCTTCGCGTGATCGACATGACCTCGGTCGTATTCGGGCCCTATTGCACGCAGATCCTTGCCGATTTCGGGGCCGAGGTGATCAAGGTCGAGGCCCCCGGCGGCGACGTGTTCCGCTATGGTGCGCCCTCCGCGCATAGCAAGGCGATGGGGCCGGGATACATCGCGCTCAATCGCGGCAAGCAGTCGCTGGTGCTCGATCTCAAGCAGGAGGCCGACCGCGCGATCCTGCGCGATTTGCTCGCCGATGCCGACATCTTCATCCACAATGTCCGCGCCGAAGCGATCGAGCGGCTCGGGTTCGATTACGACAGCGTGCGCGCGCTCGCTCCCGACATCATCTATGCACATTGCGTCGGCTTCGGTTCGGGCGGGCCCTATGCCGGGCTGCAGGCCTATGACGACGTGATCCAGGCCGCCAGCGGCACCACCA
>Ga0114911_1001742_pt1 | contig 10948 bp, 10 predicted proteins | sample MalvireepMed_904_FD_89688 | JGI IMG/M metagenome (GOLD analysis project Ga0114911, IMG submission 89688) | Marine viral communities from the Global Malaspina Expedition - Malaspina viral metaG DeepMed_904 | ecosystem: Environmental > Aquatic > Marine > Oceanic | place: Mediterranean Sea...
ACATGGTCCTCGAAGGACCTGGAGGCCCGGTTCATTTCCATGGCTTCAAGACGCTTGCGCAGCGCGGCAAGTCCGATCCGTGGGAGATGCGGTATACACAACGGAGGATGCGGCGCGGCGGCTGGCGTTGCCAATCAGCTTCCTGTCGGGCGCGACCAACAAGCTGTTCTATCCCGAAAGCGGGCAGCGCACTCGGGTCTGGCTGCAGGACCGCAACGACCGCGAGCTGTACCAGCAGCGCATCGTGCCCGATTACGGCCATATGGACTTGTTCATAGGGCATAGCGCGCATCGCGATGTCACGCCGGTGATCCTCGAACAGCTCGAATGGCTGGACGGCCGGGTGCGGCGTGCGGCGGACCGCCACCAGGCGTAATCGCTCGCTTTTGCAGTGCAGCGGATAACGCCCGCTGGCGCGCGCCGAGGGCTGGTGTTGGAGCACTTGGCTGCGCTACGCAATTTTTCGCGTCGTGGAGGTTCGGCAGTTGGACAAGATGTTTCGCCGAGAAATTCTCGAGGCGATCGGGCACGGGGTGGTGTTCACCGATCCCGCAGGGAAGATCACTTACGCCAATCGCTATTTCTGCGAGATTACCGGCTATGACGAGAGCGAGGTGCTCGGGCGGTCGTGCCGGTTCCTGCAGGGGCCCGAGACTGCGGCCGAGACCAAGTGGCGGATCCGCCAGGCGCTCGATGCGCGTACGCAATTCGATGGCGACGTCCTCAACTATCGCAAGAATGGCGATGCGTTCTGGAACAGCATGTCGATCACGCCGCAGTTCGGCGACGATGGTGAACTGATCGGCTATGTCGGGATCACGCGTGACGTCACCGAGAGCAAGGCCCGCCAGCTTCGCAATGAAGAGCTCGAGCAGCAGTTTCGCCTGATCTTCCAGAAGATCCAGGCGGGTATCGTGGTCCACTCGCCCGAAGGGGATGTGGAGATGATCAACCTGCAGGCTTGCCGCCTGTTGGGTCTTTCGCACGATGAAGATGCCGCACTGGGCGAATTCGAGGAGCTTACGCTCATGCTCGAGGACGGGACGACGCTGGCGAAGGAGGATTACCCGGCGCGGCAGGTGGCGGCGACGGGCGAATTCAAGCGCGGCCTGATCGTCGCTCTTGCACAGGACGGGCTGAAAGATGTGCGGTGGCTGTCCTGCAGCGCCTTTCCGATCTGCAACGACGCTGGCGAAGTCACGGTCATCGTATCCAGCGTGACCGATATCACCCATGCGCGCGAACAGCAGTTCGCGGCCCAGCGCGACCGCGAGCGGTTCGAACTGGCATCGCGCGCCGCGAAGAGCATGATCTTCGACTGGAACCTCGTCACCGGCGCGCTCTGGACCAACCAGAATTTCGAACAAATTTTCGGAACGCAGCCGCCGGCCGAAATGAATTTGGACAATGTCGCGCAGTTCGTCCTCGAGGCCGAGCGCGAGACTACGCATGGCCAGCTGCTCGAGGCGTTCGAGCAGGGCAGCGAACGGCTCGAAGGGGAATTCCGCTTTGCTCGGCCGCGGGGCGGCGTCGGGATCGCGCATGCGGAATTCATGATCCATTACAATGACGAAAAACCGGTGCGTATCGTCGGGGCGATCCGGGATCTGACCGAGCTGCGGCGCAAGGAACAGCGGCTGGAAACCTCGGAAGAGCGGCTGCGGATCGTGGCCGAACTGTCGAGTGACATGCTGTGGGAACTCGACCCGCGCACCGACCTGTTGTGGCGCGCCAGCGAAGGGGTGGAGCGGCTCGGGCTCGATCCGTCGCTGGCCCCCTATTCGGGCGGCGTGTGGCACAACACCATCCTGCCCGAAGACCGGCGGGAGGTGATCGCTTCCTTCTGCGAGGCGATCGAAGGCAAGGCGGATCGCTGGCGCGCCGAATACCGGATCGAGCGCGCGGACGGGTCACACCTCCTGGTCGAGGACCGGGCGGCGATCATCCGGTCGAAAGACGGCACGGCAATCCGCGTCGTCGGGGCGGTGCGCGATATCACCGAAAGCCGGCGGCTCGAGGACATCCTGCGCGAGAACCAGTCGCTCGAGGCTCTGGGGCAGCTTACCGGTGGGGTGGCCCACGACTTCAACAACATGCTGATGATCATCATGGGCAATGCGGAGACGCTGGCTGAAGATCTCGCGAGCCCGTCGGACCGCGAACGGCTCGAACTGATCCATTCGGCGGCGCGCAACGGAGCCGAACTTACCAGCCGCCTGCTGTCCTTCGCGCGGCAGCAGCCGCTGGCCCCGCAACGGATCGATATTGCCGAACAGATGGCGCAGGCAGCCCGCCTGATCCGCCACGCACTGCCCGACCAGGTGGAACTGACGGTCGATGTCGAAGGCCAGGCGCTTTATGCCGAGGTCGATCCCAGCCAGCTCGACAATGCGCTGGTCAATCTGGCGCTCAATGCCCGCGACGCAATGCCGCAGGGTGGTTCGCTCTCGCTGGAAGCGCGCCCGTACCGGGTTGAGGCCGGTCTGCTCGATTCCGTGCTGGAGCCTGGCGACTACATCCGGATAGCGATGGTCGATACCGGTGCCGGGATCGCGCCGGAGATCGCGCCGCGCGTTTTCGAACCCTTCTTCACCACCAAGCCGATCGGCGATGGAACGGGGCTGGGGCTCAGCATGGTCTATGGCTTTGCCAAGCAATCCGGCGGCTACGCGTTGGTGGAAAGCAGCCCGGGCAAGGGGACGACGGTCAGCATCTTTCTTCCGCAGGCAGCCGGTGGACGGCCCGTCCCGCGCTCAAACGACGCAAGCCCGCGGATGGGCAGGCAAAACGCGACCATCCTGCTGGTCGAGGACGATACGCAGGTGCGCGACTACGTCGAATGGATCCTGAGCGCCGAAGGATATTCGGTGCTGAGCGCGTCCGATGGCCGCGAGGCGCTTGAGATACTGGAGCAGCATACGGAAATCAGGCTGATGTGCACCGATGTCGTCATGCCCGGCAGGATGGACGGTATCGAACTTACGCGCGAGGCACAGCGCCGCTTACCCGGCCTCAAGGTGCTGGTGATTTCAGGCTACGCGAGCGAGGCATCGCTGCGCGAGGCGCTCGATTGGAGCGATACCGCCTGGCTGCCCAAACCGTTCACCCGCCGTGACCTGGCGGGCGCGCTGGCGCAGATGGAGCGAAGCTGACCGCGCTCAGCAGTTGACGGATGCGGGCCGGGCAGCGAACTTCGCCCTTTCGAAGGTCAGGGCAAATTCCACCGCGTTGCGGACCTCCAGCTTCTTGAAGATATTCGCACGGTGAACCTCGACGGTTCGCGGGCTGATATCGAGCGCGCGGGCAATTTCCTTGTTGCTGCTGCCATGCACGATCTGGTTGGCGATTTCGCTTTCTCGCGATGTCAGCCGCGCAATCAGCGATTTGCACGCTTCCACTTCCGCAACCTGCCGCCGCAGTTCCACCGACCGTTCGATATGCCCCGCGATCTTGTCTGCGAAGCTCTTGATCGACACCGGCTTCTCGACGAAATCGACCGCGCCGCATTTCATGGCTTCGACGGCTAGGCTCACTTCGCCATGCGAGGTAAGCATGATGACGGGTATTGCTTGCGCTTCGGCCGGGATCTTGCCCAGTACTCCCAGCCCGTCGAGTTCGGGCATCCGCATGTCGAGGACTACGCAATCTGGAATCTCGAATTCGAGGCTGTCGAGGAAATCCACGCCGCTGCGAAAGGGACGGCAAACATAGCCGAACCGTTCGAGCCCGCGCACCAGCGTCTGGCGCACACCGGATTCGTCATCGACGATCGCGATGCGGTGTTTAGCGTCGTTATTGGCGTTCGTGTCCTGCGGATCAGCAGTCAATAGTTCCTCCACCCCTGCTCGGTCGTGTCGGCGCATCGAGGCGCACAATACAACCCCCTTCCGGCCGGAACCTGCTCTTACCCCGCCCTCGAGCAATCGGCGCGCCCCGACAATGGATGTGGGGGTTAGCCGAGTTATCATTAACATCGTCGGAACGCAAATTTGCGGCGCATAAACAAGATGCTATCGGACGGGGCCTAGGATGGGGCGCGGCTGCATTCTACCCAGCGAGATCGGGGGGCGACTGTTCGTGCAGCTAGACTTGCGTGAACGCTTCATTTGTCGTCGGTGAAGGCGGCGACGGCAGAGATCGACATGATCGGAACGCCCAGAAAAATTCTCAGGACCGTTACTTGGGTCCTTCGCGAAGTGCGCTCGCGTAGCTTTAAGGGCGCCCTATCAGGACTTGAGCCAGGTCCTGATAAGGAAGGCCACCGTTCCCAGCACTGCGACGCTGGCGAGCCAGATTGCTGCCATCCATCCCAGCCGCTGCCACAGCGGGCGATCTTCGGGCTGCCCCATCAATGGTAACCTTCGTCGCCCACCTTGCCGCGAAAGACCCAGTAGGCCCAGGCGGTATAGGCGATGATCAGCGGCATGGTGATGGCAACGCCCACCAGCATGAAGATCTGGCTGCGTTCGGGTGCCGCGGCATCCCAGATGGTGACGCCGGGCGGGACGACATAGGGCCACATGGTGAAGCCGAGCCCCGCCATGCCGAAGAAGAACAGCGCCAGGCTGAGCCAAAAGGGCTTGCTGTGGCGCTCGACCGACAGCGAACGCAGCAGGGCGATGGCGATAACTCCGGTCAGGATGGGCACGGGCGCAGCGAGGTATATCTCCGGCGCCGTCAGCCAGCGATCGGCATATTCGGGGTTGAGGAAGACGTTGTAGAGGCTGACCCCGCCCATCAGCGCGAGGGTGGCCCATGCCGCGCGCTTGCCCATCTGCCGCGCGTGGTGCTGGCCAGGCCCGTCGAGCTTCCATACCAGCCAGGTTGCGCCGAGCAGGGCATAGCCCGCCACCGTGCCGAGCCCGGTCAGCAGCGTATAGGGCGTCAGCCAGTCGAACCAACTGCCCGCATAGGCGCGGTCGACCACTTCGATGCCTTGCAGCAACGCGCCCAGCGTCATCCCCTGCGCCATCGCCGCGACTAGGCTTCCGCCGGTGAAGGCGGCATCCCACAGCCGCCGATGGCCAGGGTCGCGCCAGCGGTATTCAAAGGCGACTCCGCGAAAGACCAGCCCCAGCAACATGGCGATGATCAGCGGATAGGTGGCGGGCAGGATCACCGCGTAGGCCAGCGGGAAAGCAGCGAAAAGCCCGCCGCCGCCCAGCACGAGCCAGGTTTCGTTGCCATCCCAGACCGGGGCGATCGAATTCATCGCGCGGTCGCGTTCGGGCCCGACTTCGAAGGTCGGGAAGAGGATGCCGATGCCCAGATCGAACCCGTCCATCACGACATAGGCGAAGACCGCAAAGGCGATGATGAACGCCCAGATCACGGTGAGGTCGAAATTAACGGCCATCGGTCGCCTCCTCCTGATTGCGCGGCAGGGTGCTGGGGTCGCCCGGGTTCTGCGACGGCCCCGGGGTAATGCCGGCGGTACGGATGGGGCCCGTATCGCCGCGCTTGACGCCCTTCTCGCCGAGATGGGGCGATTTGCGCATCAGGTGGAGGATATACCACACACCCGCGCCGAAGACCGCGAAATAGACCAGGACGAAGGCCACCAGCGATGCGCCGACCGCGGGCGCATCGAGCGGGCTGGCTGCATCGGCCGTGCGCAGGAGATTGTAGATTACATAGGGCTGGCGGCCGACCTCGGTCGTGATCCAGCCGGCCAGCACTGCGACAAAGCCGCTGGGCGCCATGACCAGCGCCGCACGGTGCAGCCATTGCCAGTCGTAGAGCTTGCGCCGGAACCGTGCGACGAGGCTCCACAGACCCAGCCCGAGCATGGCGAAGCCGATGCCGACCATGATGCGGAACGACCAGAACACGATGCCGACCGGCGGTTCCTCGTCGTCCGGAATGGTGTCGAGCCCGGCGAGCGGCGCATCGAGGTCGTGCTTGAGTATCAGGGAGGACAACTTCGGGATTTCGAGCGCATATTTGACGCGTTTCTCCTCGCTGTCGGGAATGCCGAACAGGATCAGCGGCGCCCCGTCGGGGTGGCTCTGGTAATGGCCTTCCATTGCCATCACCTTCTGCGGCTGGTGCTCGAGCGTGTTGATGCCGTGCATGTCGCCGGCGACGATCTGGATCGGCGCGACGATTGCCGCCATCCACATTGCCATGGAGAACATCTTTCGCGCGTGCAGGTTGGTGCGGTCGCGCAGCAGGTGCCAGGCGCCGACCCCGCCGACGACGAAGGCAGTCGTGAGGTAGGCGGCAGTCACCGTGTGGACCAGGCGATAGGGGAAGCTGGGATTGAAGATGATTTCGAGCCAGCTGTTACCCGGCAGATATTGCCCGTTGGCGCCGATCTCGTACCCCACCGGCGTTTGCATCCAGCTGTTGACCGACAGGATCCAAAAAGCGGACACGAAGGTCCCCACCGCGACCATCAGCGTGGCGGCGAAATGGAGCTTCTTGCCGACGCGGTTCATGCCGAACAGCATGACGCCGAGGAACCCGGCCTCGAGGAAGAAGGCGGTCAGGACCTCATAGGCCATCAGCGGGCCGATGACGGGGCCGGCAATGTCGGAGAAGACCGACCAGTTGGTGCCGAACTGGTAGCTCATCACGATGCCCGAGACGACGCCCATGGCGAAGGCGATGGCAAAGATCTTCAGCCAGTATTTGAACAGGTCGAGATATAGCTGCTTGCCGGTCTTGAGCCACAGGCCTTCGAGCACTGCGAGAAAGCTGGCGAGCCCGATCGAGAATGCCGGAAAGATGAAGTGGAAGCTCACCGTAAAGGCGAACTGGATCCGGGCGAGTAGAAGTGCGTCGACGCCTTCGAACATGACTTTTTCCCTATCTCTCTGCCTGTCTAGCGGAGCGGGGGGCTCGGGGCCCGTCCGATTTACGCAAGGGGTGTTGCATTGGATCGGCGCTCGGCGCGCCAGCGATAGAAGGTCTTCTCCGAAATTCCGATTTCGCGGCAACTTTCGCATACGCCCCGGCCTGCGGCAATGAGCGCCGCGATCCGGCGGCAGCGGGCGTCCTTGTCGGGGATACGCGGTATCAGATCATCCCCCGCGCCATGTCGGCCGGCGGCACCTCGGGCGGGCCGCCATTGGCCGCAAGCTCGCGAAAGGCGCGGTTCTGCGACAGGAACACCCGGCCGCTGAGCTCGGCGACGAAATCCGTGCGGTTCAACCGGTCCATGACCGGCCCCTTGACCTCGGACAGGTACAATCCGATCCCGGCGTCGGCGAGGCGATGATTGATCGCCTCGAGGCTTTCGAGGCCAGAAGCGTCGATCTCGTTCACTGCGCTGCACATCAGGATCACGTGGCGGACTGCGGGTCGGTCGGCGACTTCCTCGAGGACATATTCCTCGAGCCAGCGCGCGTTGAGATAGGTCAGGCTCTCGTCGATGCGGATCGACAGGACGTGCGGCACGGTGAACACGTCATGGCGGTCGATATTGCGGAAATGCTCGGTCTCGGGAACGCGGCCGACGATCGCGGCATGCGGGCGGCTGGCGCGCCACAGATAGAGCAGCAGTCCCACCGCGACCCCGGCGATCACGCCCAGTTCGACACCCGCCAGCAGGGTGATGACGATGGTCACCATATGCGCGGCGAAATCGGCTTTCGAATAGCGCCACAATTGGCCCGGGGTCTTCAGGTCGACGAGGCTGAGCACGGCGACGATGATCGTCGCGGCCAAGGTCGCAATCGGCAGGCTGAACAGCAGGGGTGTCAGGAACAGCCCCGCCAGCGCGATACCCACCGCAGTATAGGCACCCGCGGCGGGCGTTTCCGCACCGGCATCGAAATTGACCACCGAGCGGGCGAAACCGCCGGTCACCGGATAACCGCCCGAAAAGGCGCTGGCGATGTTCGACGCGCCCAGGCCGATCAATTCCTGGTTGGGCGCGATCCGCTGACGCCGCTTGGCGGCCAGCGTCTGCGCGACCGAGGCGCTTTCGACGAAACCGATGACCGAGATGAGCAGCGCGGGCACCCATAGCTGCGCAATCAGGTCGGGATTGGTGGAGGGCAGGGCAAATGGCGGTAATCCCTGCGGGATCGCCCCGACGAGGTTGACCCCGCGCGCGCCGAGGTCGAGCGCGAGCGCCGCCACGATGGTTGCAGCGACAGCGGCAACCGGCCCCGCCTTGGCGACGATATCGGCGGCATGCTGCGTCAGGCCCAGCCGGACCAGCAGCGGCTTCAACCCTTTGCGTACCCAGAACAGGAACAGCGTGGCGGGCAGCCCGATCGCGAGCGTCCAGGGATTGATCTGGTCGATGGCCGCGGCAATCCCGCCGAGCATGGCGGGCCAGGTATCCCCGCCCGCGCTGACACCCAATATGTGCTTGAGCTGGCTGGTCGCGATGAGGATCCCGCTGGCCGTGATGAAGCCGCTGATGACCGGATGCGACAACAGATTGGCAAGGAAGCCCATTCGCAGCAAGCCGAGCACTGCCAGCATGATGCCGGACAGCGCGGCGAGCGTGATCGCGGCTTCGAGATAGAGCGCCGTGCCCTGCGCTGCCACCGCACCGGCCGCGCTTGCAGTCATCAGCGAAACTACTGCCACCGGCCCCACCGCCAGCGTGCGGCTGGTCCCGAAGATCGCATAAGCCACCAGCGGCAGGATCGAGGCATAGAGACCCACGACCGGGGGCAGGCCCGCCAGCAGCGCATAGGCCAGGCTCTGCGGGATCAGCATGATGGTGACGACCACGGCCGCGACCAGATCCCGCGTCAGGACCGCGCCGTTATAGGAGCGGCCCCATCCGAGAATCGGGAAGTATTGCGCCAGCGCATGCGCGCGCTGGCGCTGCCCGGGTGCGCTTGCCGGTGCCGCGCTACCTTCGGTGCCGGCCGGTTCCATCAGGCTGCGGTCTTGACCTGCGGCCGTGCCAGCCACTCATGGCCCTTGAGCATGCCGTTCCAGTAGATCCACGGCAGCGCCTCGGACTTGAGCAGCCAGCTGAGCCGGCGCGGACGGGTGCCGTCGATCAGCCAGGTGGGCAGGCTGGGCAGGAGCTTGCCGCCATACCCGAATTCGGCGAGCACGATCTTGCCGCGTTCGACAGTCAGCGGGCACGAACCATAGCCGTCGTAATCGGCGACCGGCTGCTTGCCGTCGAGCACCGCCAGCGCGTTGACCGCGACGATCGGAGCCTGCTTGCGCACGGCGGCTGCGGTCTTGGCATTGGGGCTCGACCCGGCATCGCCGAGCCCGAAGACATTCGGATAGCGCACATGGCGCAGGGTGATCGGATCGATATCGACGAAGCCGCTTTCGGCCTGCGCGAGCGGGCTGTCGGCAACGAACGCCGGGGCGACTTGCGGGGGAACGACATGGAGCATGTCGAACGCGACCGTTTCCTCGCCGGCTTCGGTTTTGAACGTAGCGGTCTTTGCCGGTCCGTCGACCGCGACAAGTGTTTGGTTAAGCTTGAGGTCGATGCCGTATTTCTCGACATATTCCATCAGCGCGGGGACGTATTCTTTGACGCCGAACAGCACTCCGCCGGCATTGCGGAACTCGACATCGATATCGCCCAGCACGCCGCGATCGGCCCAGGCGTCGCACGACAGGTACATCGCCTTCTGCGGTGCGCCCGCGCATTTGATCGGCATCGGCGGCTGGCTGAAGATCGCCCGGCCTGATCTGAGCGTACGAACGAGGTTCCAGGTGTAGGGCGCCAGGTCGTAGCGATAGTTCGAAGTGACGCCATTGCGCCCGAGCGTCTGTTCCAGCCCCTCGATCTGTTCCCAGGAGAGCCGTATGCCCGGTGCAACGATCAGCAGCCGATAGGCGATCGTGCTGCCATCGCGCAGCGTAAGCTGGTTGTCTTCGGGCTGGAAGGTCGCCGCCGCCTGCCGGATCCAGCGGGTGCGTTTGGGCATGACGCTGGCCATCGGGCGGCAGGTCACGGGCGCATCGAACACCCCGCCGCCGACCATGGTCCAGCCGGGCTGGTAATAGTGGTGTTCGCTCGGTTCGATGATGGCGATGTCGAGCAGGGGCCGTCGCTTGAGCAGCGATGCGGCGGTGGCGATGCCGGCCGCGCCGCCACCGATGATGACCACTTCGTGCGTGTAGCTGCGTGCCATGCCAGATCTCCGGTTTGCGGGTGCTATTCGGCCAGTTGCGATGCCAGCGCGGACAGGTCGTAACCCGCGGCGCCGGCTTGCTCGAGGCGGTCGGCCACGCTCAATCCTTCGGGATTGGCGAGCGCATCGATCGTGATCGAACGGGTGCCGGTGCGACAATAGGCGAGCACCTTGCCGCCGGCTTCGCGGCGGACCTGCCCGAAGGCGGCAACCGCTTCGGCAGGAAATGCGCCGCCGGCAACGGGGATATGGTGGAAGCGCATGCCGGCGCTTTCCGCCGCCGCGCGCATGACTTCCGCGGCGGGCTGGTCATCGTCCTCGCCATCGGGGCGATTGCAGACCAGCACGCTGAACCCGTCCTGGACCAATGCCGGCAGCGCTTCGGGCGAAAGCTGCGGAGCGACTGCAAAGCGATCGGTTACGCGTTTGCAGGTCATGCCGATTTCGCTTCGAACAACCGGACCAGCGCCATGCCCGCCAGCATCGCGGCGACGAATATTGCGGTCGCACCCGGTTCGATCACCAGAGCGGCAATTCCGGGGCCGGGGCACAGGCCGGCGACGCCCCAGCCAATTCCGAACAAGGCGGCTCCGCCGATCAGGCGCGGCGTGAGATCGGCGCGGGTGGGAAGGTGGAAGGCCTCGGCCAGCCACGGCGTCTGCATCCGCGGAACCGCTCGCCAGACGATTGCCATGACGAGCACTGCCCCGCCCATCACGAAAGCGAGCGTCGGATCCCACGCGCCGAACAGGTCGAGGAAGCCGCGTACGCGCGCCGGGTCGGTCATTCCGCCAAGTGCGAGACCGGCGCCGAACAAGGTACCCGAGACGAGGGCGGGGAGGGCGGGGCGGGTCATCGCAGCACCTCCATGC
>Ga0114911_1001744_pt1 | contig 10944 bp, 9 predicted proteins | sample MalvireepMed_904_FD_89688 | JGI IMG/M metagenome (GOLD analysis project Ga0114911, IMG submission 89688) | Marine viral communities from the Global Malaspina Expedition - Malaspina viral metaG DeepMed_904 | ecosystem: Environmental > Aquatic > Marine > Oceanic | place: Mediterranean Sea...
GCCAACCACTAGGTCTTCGCCTGCTCCTGCGCCAGGATTTGAACCAGCTGCGGCGTCATAAACCGCGGTGAATTTCTGGCCAGTTCCCAATTCGTTGATTTCATGGATATTAATACCATAGAAAGTAGGAAGTCCAGCATTTCCCCACATCCGTTCACGAACGGCATCAGGTGCAGCAATCCATCCATCTCCCCCTGTTGCAGGAGGCTGTGTTCCTGCTGAGGTCTTGGTATTAACGGGATTATAAGACATCGCCCGAATCTGTTCCACAATTTCAGGTGAAACTAAGATATCAGTAATGCCCACATTACCCTCGCCCCCCACTGGGGTACCCTTGGTCCATGCGGCATTAACCCGCTTGGCGGTAGTCATCATTTTGTTGAGGTCGGCCAACAGGAAGGTATCTGTGACAATGGATGCATTCACATGGGCAGTACCTCCTGTAGTAGCTGCCCTAAGAGAGCCCAGCAAAAGACTGGCAGACGTAGTCTGCTGCTTCATTAGGACTTCTTGAGCCACACGCGTCATTGTTTTGCCAACTACGTCCAGTCGAGACTGGGCGGCATAACGGCGATCAAAAGAAACGGCACTATCTAAACGATAGGTCGTGAACTTTAGTTCACTAGCGGTTGGTAGGACATGATTGGTTGGGAGACCACCAGGAATAGTAGTACTATAAACCTGGATATAATCTTCCGCCGTAATGTCGTAGTAAAGGTCAAGCGGTAAACTTGGGTTGCTGTCTTCATCAAAAGTAAATGATGTAAACAGGTTGCTCACAACGGGGGCTTGGTTAATAACCTCGGCCACCACGGGTCCCATAAACTCAGCTAAAGCCGCCTGAGCTTCGTAAGCGACGTCCCTATTTTTGGACGCCATAGCTTTAATAAGCTCAATTTGTTCGTCTGTTCTTTTTAAGGTAATTTTCATTTTCAGTATTTCCTTTAGCGTAGCTGAATGATTGCGTAAGCTGCTGTGCTTCCTGCAGCGCCAGCGAACTGGTCAGCAGAAATTCCAGCAGTACGAGATCCCGTCGCCAGAACGATGCCAATGTTGGCGCCTCCTTGCGAAGTATCATGACCTGTCACCTTGCCTTTGCTCGCCGCTTGTGCGGCGGTCAAAAATTGACCAGGTGTTAAGGTGCCTCCGTAAGCCGTAGATGCTATAGTAACAACGCCCTTGGTAAGGACTGGAACGGCTTGGCCCGAATGTACAGCTTGTAATTCAAGCTGTTTTTGAGGATAATAAATTAGCTTTTCGCCATTTTCATCCTGTTGGGCTGTTTGAGCTAACGTGATTCCTAAAATAGCCTCGCCAGAGGAAGCCGCCGTGAAAACATTTTGCACGACAGGCAGTTGATCCTTGCCAACAAATGCGTAGTCCGTCTTGCCAAGATAAGTGCTATCTTCATAGGCAATTGGTCCCACATTTAAATCAGCAGAAGAAACCTTGACGATAACGCCCGCATCCGCATCACTAGTATCAGTCGTCTGAGTATTAGTAACGTCGGAACGGTATAGGTTAACTACGTCATTCTCGTTATATTGTCTGAATGGTAGAATTCTAAGTGCCATTATATAATTATAATTTGATTGTTAAATTTTCGCGAGAAAAAGCCTCTTGAAACTTGTCTCTTAAAGAAGGCTCTGTTTGAGCGCCTTCTGCGTTATTATTGGTGACCACGCTTTCGTCAGGAGCCTCGACATTGTCTAAAACATCTTCCACCTCAGGGGTTTCTTCTGATGCGTCGACTTGACTAAGCTCCTCTAGGCGTTGCGCCACTTCCTTTTCTATTCTTTCTGTTATCTGCTTTTCGCTTGCTTCAATATAAGATTTCGCCTTGTGCACCCACATGATGCGCAGCTTATCTTGATAAGAAGCAAAAGCTTCCTGAGGGTCCGCCAAGCTCTGAAGTTCAGTTGCGATAATCTCGCGGTCACCATCGCTGAGTTCGAATTCCTCATCGACAGCTGACATTCTAAGATTAAAACGCTCCTTTGCCTCAGCCACGGCTTTTTCCTCCTGAAGCTCGCCAAGTTGTGCTTGGCTTGCGTTCAGTTGCTCTTTGAGCTCCTCCAGGTCAGCCTGGAGACGCTGGCTTTCTGAAGCGGCTTCGGCTTCTGCTTCCTCACGCTCATCCCGTTCCGCCTTATATTCTTGATCTTTCTTCAAGATGGCTTCGTGGATAATCTGAGCAACATTAGCTAGTGCTTCTTCAGAAAACTGCTTTTTGTCCAATTTCTCAGAAAGAATATCTTCGAATTGTTTAATGATATCTCTGTCCATAAGTATAGATTCGTTTGTTGGATTTACATTTATTTCTTCACAATGTGAAATTTTATTATTAAATTTATTTAACGGAGGGATACAATCTTCTTCTATTTCTTCTTTTTTTGTGTCCACTGTGGCCTCAACAAGATCAGCTTCAGGATCTTCTACGTAAACACCCTCTACATCGGCGGCAGGATTGGTGGTAAACGCAATTCCCAACGGAAAAATTTCCCCCACTATTAGCCTATTAACCGAAACGCCGTCCTTAGTCTTGCCGTTTCCATCATATGCTTTAAGATATTTAGAAAATTCTTTAATCTGGCCAGGGTCAGTAATTATTTCTGCCTCGTCAAGATTGTCGCTCCCTAAAGCTAAATAGTAATCATTAAATCCCAACTCCCAGCTAGCGGATATAACTTCATCGTCTTCTTCCTCGTCATTTTCCAAGAGTTGAGCAAAACCAGGATTAACAGTTTTATATACCACAGCCGCCAAAGCAATATTAAAAGGGCGCCGCAAAGACTCGGCCTCTTTGTCGGTCAATAATTCATTAGACCCAAACGCGCTAAAAGCGCTCGAAACAATATGCCCAACCACGGCCTGCTTCTTATGTTCTATATTAGTAGGCTTATTAACAAAGAAATCCTTTACTCCCAACGCCGTATCCGTATCGATGCCGTCGCCATTTCGATTAAACTTATTAACAACAGCAGCATTGAAAGCCACGCCAATTAAATCAATATTTTTTTTTAAATCGATAGAAGTAGGAATAAGCGGCTCCAATGCGTCCACCGATGCCTGACTAATGCCTAATTGCTCAAAATTAGCCGCCCTTTCGGAGGCTAATATTTTGCTACAGAATCGAGTTTTGTGCTCAAACCGCATCTTAATAGATGCAGCCTAGAGGGCCGCATGGAGCATAAGAAGTTTGATACTTTTTATCATAAGCAATAGCGCAAGACATGTAAGCTCGATTTTCATCGAGCCCCTCTGTGTCTGCATGCATAGCCGTATTCGCTATGCATTCATTCATAAAAGATTGGTGCTGAAAGTGCTCTTCTTGGGGAACAGGATCATATTGAACCTGCTGGTTGGGCTCAGGACCCTCATAAGGAACGTACTTCCCGTCTTCATCCTTAGCCTTATCTAACTCGACGGGCTTATCTCCCTTGGGGAGATATTGAACAGCGGGATTGGGCTCGCGGCCTTGATATGGAACTTTTCCTTCGTATTTTCCATCCTTAACAACTCGACCCTTAGATTTTTCTTTTTTCTTGTCGCCCTTTTTATCTTTTTTCGCTTTCTTGTCGTCTTTGTCGTCATCTTTGTCGTCGTCTTTGTCGTCTTTGTCGTCGCCGTTCTTTTTCTTTTTGCGTATCATTTCCATGAACTTTTCTCGAGCCGCTTTTTGTTTATCGCTTGCGGCCTGGGATTCACGCTTTACATCTTCCGCGTCTTCTTTCTTATCTTTTTCTAATTGTGCGATTTCCTTTTTAAGATTTTTTACTGCATCCTCATGATGCTTAAGCCGCTCTTTAAGAGTTTCGTTATCGAGCTCGCTTTTGTCTTGGTGCCGCTCTTGGCGCTCGAGACTTTCTTGCTTTTCTTTGTCGCTCCCAAGGTAGCCAGATCCACTTCTAGCTTTCGCATATTTACGCTTACTCTTTTTGTCAAACTTTTCGTCCTTTTTGAGATCACGGATTTCCGCCTCCTTCTTTTCCGAAGGCTTCCCCTTTTTTAATTTTTTAATCTTGGACTCATCATCTTCGACGGCGTCCTTTTCGTGTTCCTCTTTTTCTTTTTTAGTATCGCGCTTTAGTTCTTTCTTGTCAATCTTATCCCATTCCTTTTTGGTTTTGGCGTCAGAATCGCTTACGGTAACGCCAAACTTCTTGGCGGCGATTTTGATTTTCTTAAGCGCTGACTTCTTTGCTTCGGGAGAAAGGTCGGAGTTGCTTAAATATGATAAAGCGCTACGCACATGAGCTGCATCTTGAATAGGGAACTTCCTTAAAGAGCGTGGCTCGGTTTTACCGTCCACCTTTTTGCCCCCTGGCTCAATGTAGGCGAAATCGGAATCAGGAAGATTATTCCTTTCTTCGCTAGTTAGTTTTTTTGCATCGACGGTAATAAGCTTCACCTCAATGCCCTTTGGAGTATAACGAATGCGACGTTCTAAATTTTTCATTGTATTAAAAGTACTGTCCTATACCTTCAAATACACAAGATCTTGGCTTATTGTGAAATTTTATCGCCATGATACAAAAACGCTGCCGCATAAGTATCTAGATTATGCTCCGCTGCGATTTCTAAAATCCCAGGCAACGGAACCAGTCCTCCTATCTTCTCGAAATCCTTGATGCATGCTTCCACGCTTTCCTTCCACTGATCACTTTCACAACCGCAAATCACCGCTTCACATAGTTGATCAACAAGAGCGTTTTCTTCCTTGCTTAACCGTTTCTTTTTTTCGTGTTTTCGAAGGGCCGTAGCTGCAGCTTTGCGCAATTCCTCCATGGCGCCCACCGACTTGCCAAGGTTAGCCCTGCTATATTTTTTTTCAGGATTAGAAGAGGTGGGGGGTCGACCAGGCTGCTTGGGAGGGCCCCCAGGTTTTATTTCCTCCACATTTTTCATTTCGTCTGCATCGCGAATATCGTCCCCATCTTCTTCTATTTCCCCTGGGGGATCCTCTAGTAACGAGATGGGGTCAATCACAGGAACACCGCCTACCAAGGGATTATAATAACCCTTCTTTCGCTCTTCCAAAAATCTTTCCTGCGAGTCCACCATGTTAGTAGTCTCAGGGTAAATCCCCGTTTTAATTGCTCGCATGCCTTCTTCCGCAGTCAGGATGCCTAGCTCAATTAAGCGAGTTGTGACCCGATGGAACTGTAGCTCATCTTTTAGATCTATTTCTGCAAATTTAACTATGGGGTATTTGCGAAAGCCTAATCCCTGACAAACCATTTTAATTTGACCCTGTAAAAAGTCATTTAAAAATGCGCTACGAGCCTCCTTGAGTCTTTCCAAAAATATTTCCGCCTTAACCATGGTGCTCGCGTATCGTTCTTGTCCCACGATAACATTTTGCAACCCTTCTTTAATATCGTCATTAACCACTTTATATTTATCAGGACCCAGCACTTTATTGAGATCAGGAATAACAAACTCTGCTTTAGTGGTATAATCGCTAACCAATACTCTCCCAATACTTTCATTTCTAAAAAGTTTCTGCATGGCCTCCATATTGCGGGGATTAATACCTCCCTTATCGGGGGTGTTACCCATAGTTATTAAAAGAATTACGTTTTCAATGGTATTGGCGATGGCTTGATCTATTTTCTTTAACTCCATCTTCCAATTAATGTCCGCCAAAACAGGAAAGCCAAAAGGAACAGCAAAAGGCTCGTAGTCTTGTTTTTTATAAAAAGAATAGCTAAGATTGGCAACCTCTAAAGGCATTGAAATTCCACGCTCGGCCCACCCTCCCTTTAGGATTGCCTTTTGTGTTTCATCAGGCAACGCTTTGAAAATCTGCTCGTCTTCTTCATTTTTAGGATTCCTTAATCGTTCCAATTCATATTCGGATAAAACTTTTCGATATGCTTGATCTCGAAAAGCTGTGGTTCTATAGGTGACAATATCAAAAGGATTTAAAAAGGTATACATCAAAGGAATTTTCCCTGGCTTTAAACCGCTGCCGTAAACCAAGCTCAGCTTATTAAAGTCCTCATTGCTAAAATCTCCATCTATTCTATAAATAAAAACATTGCCTGATTTATAATATTCCCTAAAAAATTGATCAGTGATCTTCCAGATAGAAATTTTCTGGAACCATTTGGAAATAAAATCTCGTGATTTTTTGGTCCCCCCTTCTAGATAGAGATCCGAATTAGCAAATTCGGACATAATATCAATGGCATTGCGAAAAATAGCAATATTTGCATAAGCCTTTTGGCAGAGCAGCACGGCCTCCTGAACATTGACTCCTTCTGTAGTATAGTCATAGGGAAGCATCCCATCTCGAATATTAGCGAAAGAGTTGAATTTGGGGTAAACCCCCACCCTGTTTATGCGCGACGTGGTGTTTGCCACAGGATTAGTAGTGCTCCCCGTTCTAGAATAGGAAGCTCTACTGCTATGAGAGTAAAAAGCATCCCCCACCAAGTCAGGCAACCAATCGGCGCCCTGCTTTAAAAGTTCGTCCAGAGGTTGTTCGGTCTTTTTCTTAAATTTATTCCAGTAATCGGATCTTTTGCGATATTTTCTTTTAGCCATTTGTTTAGATAATACACCCAAACTTCCGAAACTCTACAAAAGTTAACTTTAAACTTTCAAAAGCGAGACATTCTAAAGCGGCTGGTATGACAAAAACTCGTTAATGGGAGAATCAGCAGTGCAGGAAACAAGCTCTAAGGCCCCACGGCTCTTTATTTCCTCCAGGCACTCGAGGCCTTTCTGTAAAACACATTGCTGATCAGCTTCATTGTAGTTACTAGAAAGTTCAGAAAGTTGACTTTCCCCCCCAAAATCGCATCCCGCCAGAAATACTTTACTAAAACCAAGCCAATAAATCATATGCAAAGCCATCGAAAAGGTATAGCCTTCAAAAATAAAGTTTATATAAGGGCCCCCCAGCTCCAAGTCTTCACGAAATTCCTCACCCCCTTCGTGATTTTCCCTTGAGAGGCCGTAAGCCTTATAAAAAAAGACATTAGAGGCCTTGCGTACTATATATTTATTTCTATAATCCCACGGGTAAAACTTTATACAGTCCCGACTCCAAAGCTTTTTATCAAATTGCCCTGGCTCATCAAATGCCATCCAAAAATCTAAATCTACCACCTCAAAAGCGTTATTTAAGCCAAATAGAGGTAATTGAGACCCCTTTAATTTATCCGCATCCATGTCATGCAGAGAGGGGCCCGTCCCGCAGAGAATTATAGATTGGCCCGCATAATGGTTATGCCAACTTTGTTTATGATAGCCCTTTGAGTCTTTTGCGAAAAGAGCCATTATGCTATAAAAGTAGGAGTAAAGTCTTGATAGAGCTCTACATCTTTTGCGTTTTTCATATCATAATATAATTTAATCATCCACGTCCCCAATACCAATGCGGAATACGAGTCCTTTCGTGCCTTATCGGGACCCGTCTGTCTTTTAAGGTTTTGCGGCAAGTCAAAAGTTTGGGTTCCGTGAGGCGAAGTGGTGATCTGAATAAGGGCGCACTCCGACTTAGTCAAGTTAATCATATCGTATTGGTGCTCTACAAAGTCAATCATTTTGGCGGCATTATTTTGCTTTTCAAAAAGAACATCACTATTACGTAGGAATTTAATTTTGCCAATAGGGATTTTTTTATTTTTTTGGGAGTGATAATTGTCGTTGGTCGCCCGAGCGCCAAACCATATTTTTTTATGATCAAAGCAGGCCTGCAAATGTTCATTCGCGCGCCGTATCCATGAACTCGTAGGTTTCTGAAGATGACAAATCGTCTTGTTTCCCAAATCATATTCCAGCTTGGCATCCTTCAGTCCTTCTTGATATTTTTCCACATTATCAAGATTGGCGGTTAAACACTTGATGTTTAATTTGTTTTTCTTGAATAATTCGCTTTCGTTGGCTGCGTTTAGAAATTGCACTCCTCCATTATAGTCACCGCAAATAGCAACTATATTAAAATGACTCAATAAATAATAAAAATAAAATATATGATCTTTTAGTCTAGAGCCAGATAAAGCATAACTATGAACTAAAGTACCAGTTTGTGATTCATCATTTAATTTAAAAACTTGTATTGCAAAATCATCACTACTTTCACTTTCCGCCCAAGAGGGGTCAAAGGACAAGAGGTATTTGTCCGCAGGGTTTCCTGCAAGCTCAATCGAAGGGCCTGCGCCATCCACAATACTGCATTTAGCCATCCTGGAAATTTTAAAGTATCCTGAACTGTCATCGGTAAATACAGCTCCAAATTCACGCTCGAATTGGCTTTGGCTCATGGAGGCCTTAGCCTGATTGACCAAATTTTTATCATATAACTGCCCTGGGGCACAATCATAGGAAAATTGCATTACAGCTCTTTTGGCTCGGGACAGTTTGTCTTCGGGTAGTGTTCCCGTAATAAGGTTTTCAAACGTCTCATACAATTTATATAAATATTCAAATTTGTAAGAAGCCGATGAAAGCATGATTAATTTATTATTTGGCCATTCATAACGATCTTCTTCCTTCATTTCCCCCTTTTCGATCAGTACGCTTTCGGCATTATAAAGATCTTCTCGGTCAGTAGGATTTTCCACAACCGACAAAAAGGGAACAATAACTTCATTATAAATTCTTTCGGGCATCAAAAGCATTTCGTCAATGATGATCCGTTGAAATCTAAAACCGCGCAGCTTCTCGCCGTCCCCCAGGGGCAGTGCATGAATTCGACTTCGACCAAGTTCAATCGTCCATTGGTCATTTTGCTTTGATTTTTTGGTAATACATTGAGCTAAAAAGGCAGCCTCAGGCTTAGCCACTATATCTTCAATTTTTCTAAAAATCATCTTGGCCTGCCGAAAGGACTTGGACAATATTCCAATCTCTACCCCCTGATTCATAATAGCGTCTAAAAAAGCAAAAATAGCCGCAGAGAAAGTTTTAGACATTCCCCGAGACCAAATACCCAAAAAATAATCACATTCCATCATAGCCTTAATGGCCATATGCTGAAAAGGAAAAAGCTTTACTCCTGCCATTAAATCTACTGCGAATGTAGTATTTTGCTTAAGAAATTGATAGAGCAAAATCTTAGCCTCTTCCTCTTCCAGGAATCCCTTCTTGGATAATATAAGATCATTAATATTGTCCCATTCTGTCTGCCGAGGCCGTTCCTTTCCTTGATTCCAACTCATGGCCACTTCCTTAGTTGATCAGAGTCCAAAAACCCTTCATTATATGCATATGTTAAGTCCATCCATTTTTGATCAGGAACTATCCAAACATCATAAAACCCCATGTCTTGCACGCGCTCTTTATCGCCCTCGTCCACAATTACTCTTCCGTCTAAATTAATATTAACAAATCCAGGAAGACATGTAAAAACCCCTCCAAATTTTTTTCTTTTAAGAAGTAGTTGCATTTTTGTCCAAGTAATATTGCACATCAGATTCCCACAAGTCCTTTCCAAAATAAAGTAATTTAGGAATAACCTTCTCTGACGTGGCCCTGCTTCCTGTAAATATAAATTGACAATGCCCAGCATATTGCCTAAGTAGTTTTCTCATATTATGATAAATAAATTCAAGATTAGAGCGGTGAGGGCTAAAGTTGTTATTTCTTCCAATAGCAGCTAAATCACTTTCAGTCACGATATAAAGATAACTTTCAAACTGTTTGACCCTCTCCATTTCAGCGCAAAATCTTTTAAAGCCCATTCCAAAGGTAGATTTAAAATCCGTTTCGCTTTTACGGTCAACGTAGGTATAATTGTAATCGTCGCCGCCCACCGTATAATCTCCAAAGTCTAGTTTCAGGGATTCGGATCGCGGAAAACTTAAGGGTTTTTGCTCTCGCGTGTCAATTAAAATATTCAAGGCGTCGAATTTTTCGTCTTCCACAAAAAATTGTTTTTTGACTGCTTTACCATAGAGCGGTTTTACTCCTACCTCTTCGCAAGCCGCACTATAGCTACCAAATAGTTTTTTATAGATATCAATGGGGGGTAACTTTTTTTGCTTTAATTCAAGGTGACACGGAGCGAAGGAAAGGGATTTTTCCTTTATTCTGTGTTGAAGTTGTTTTAGAATATAGGGAGCCACCTCTTCCTCTGGCGCCTGTTTGCACCATTTGAGCAATTGCTGATAGGTAGAGAAGTCTTTATGAAAATAGTCAAATTTATTCTTAAAAGGTAATGGGTCTCCAGTCAGCTTATTATAACGAGGGTAATATCTGCAGTAATACTCTGCCTGTGTGACTTTGTGCGCCTTTAAGTGCCCATGAAGGCTACGCTCTTTGACAAAGGGTTTTTCGCATATTTTACAATTATACGCATTACTTTCCATAATATTCTACCGCGTGACCTTCTGCCACAAGCATGCGATTTAAATTTAAATCATCTGCAATTATTTCTCCCAATACCCTACCGTATTTACCGAGCCCGTGACTTTTTAGAATTAGGGGTGCCCCCTCACACATTTCAATAAGACGATCTTTCGCCGCAAACCCCCTTTTCTTTTCTTCCTTATCGCGGGTGCGCGTTTCAGGAGTATTAATACCATAAAGCCGTATGCGCTTTTTTACAGAGGTATGGAAGCCTAAATCAATAAGCACATCCACGGTGTCGCCGTCTACTATTTTAATTACTTCCTTAATCTTATATTCGTACATTTTTAATGGTCGTCTAGGGAATTGTCGGTCTCTAAGTAATTTTCAATATAATTAGTAAGCTGTATGTCACTCAAGTGCTTAACGTCAACCTCCTTTGCGTGGCACACATAATAAAAAACTTCAGCAAGATTTAAAAAATTGTGCCTTGACCACATAGTCTTCACAAGATCGAGAACTCGATCAATGTCGGCGTCGTCTCTATAATGTCGCATATTAATTATAATTCGTGTTCTTCTATTTTTAAAGCACTGCCTATAACAACTCTCCTTTTGAAAGGCCGAGTACTCGCGATTTCCA
>Ga0114911_1001750_pt1 | contig 10912 bp, 10 predicted proteins | sample MalvireepMed_904_FD_89688 | JGI IMG/M metagenome (GOLD analysis project Ga0114911, IMG submission 89688) | Marine viral communities from the Global Malaspina Expedition - Malaspina viral metaG DeepMed_904 | ecosystem: Environmental > Aquatic > Marine > Oceanic | place: Mediterranean Sea...
ACGTTGCGTTCCTGGTTGACCATGCGGGCGACGTCGCGCTCGGTATACCCGCGCCGCTGCAAGCGCTTGTACAGATAGTCGACCATCGCCGGGACCTTGTCCGACACGTTCGAATTCTCGATGATCCAGTCATCGGGATCGTCGACTGCCAGTTCGCGCAGCTTCTCGAGGACCTTTTCGGTCCGACCGACCAGGATCGGCTCGCCGTAACCGAATTCGCGGTACTGGATGGCGGCGCGCAGCGCGACGTCTTCCTCCGCCTCGGCAAAGACCATCGGCTTGGGATTGGCGCGGGCGAGGTCGTAGATATTGGTCAGCGCCGCGGTCGTCGGGTTGAGCCGCGCCTTGAGCTTGTGGCGATACTCGTCGAAATCGGCGATCGGCGCCTGCGCCACGCCGCTGTCCATCGCCGCCTTGGCCACCGCGCTGGAAACGACTTCCATCAGCCGCGGGTCGAACGGGGCGGGAATGATGTAATTCTCGCCGAACTGGTGCGTCACGCCGTAGGCGGCCGCCACTTCCTCGGGCACGCGTTCACGCGCGAGTTCGGCAATGGCCCGCGCTGCGGCAATCTTCATTTCCTCGTTGATCGCGGTTGCCTGCACGTCGAGCGCACCGCGGAAAATGAACGGAAACCCGAGCACGTTGTTGACCTGGTTGGGGTAGTCGCTGCGCCCGGTGGCGATGATCGCATCGGGGCGCACCGCCTTGGCTTCCTCGGGCATGATCTCAGGCACCGGGTTGGCCATGGCGAAGATGATCGGTTTGTCCGCCATGTGCTCAACCCATTCGGGCTTGAGCGCACCCGCCGCCGAGAGCCCGAGGAAGATATCCGCGCCGTTGAGCGCTTCTTCGAGGCTGGTGGCTGCGGTCTCGACACCATGCGCGCTCTTCCACTGGTCCACATTGTCGCGTCCCGGGGTGATCGGGCCCGACCGGTCGCACACGATCACGTTTTCGTGCCGCACACCCATGGCCTTGATCAGCGCGGTGCAGGCGAGCGCGCTCGCCCCCGCGCCGTTGACCACCATCTTCACATTCTGGAGGTCGCGCCCGGTGAGATGGCATGCATTGATCAGGCCGGCCGCCGCGATGATCGCGGTGCCGTGCTGGTCGTCATGCATCACGGGAATGTTCATCCGCTCGCGCAGTGCCTGCTCGATGATGAAGCATTCGGGCGCGGCGATGTCTTCCAGATTGATGCCGCCGAAGGTGGGCTCCATCAGGGCCACCGCCTCGATGAACTTGTCCGGGTCTTCGGTATCGAGTTCGAGATCGATCGAATCGACGTCGGCGAAGCGCTTGAAAAGCACCGCCTTGCCTTCCATCACCGGCTTCGACGCCAGCGCGCCGAGATTGCCGAGACCGAGGATGGCGGTGCCGTTGGAAATGACAGCCACGAGATTGGACCGCGCGGTATAGCGCGCCGCATCCGCAGGATTGGCCGCAATCGCTTCCACCGGAGCAGCGACGCCGGGCGAATAGGCCAGGCTGAGGTCGCGCTGGCTGCCCATCGGTTTCGAGGCGATAATCTCGATCTTACCGGGGCGGATCGTCTCGTGGTAGAACAGCGCCTCACGCGTGGTGAATGCGGATTTCTCGTCGGCCATGTGTATCCTCGTGTCGCTGCAGCTCGCCCCTAACCGCTCACGCGGCGAAGTCATAGGGGAAAGGGTGCCCCGGGCGACTCCCGAATCGGCGGCGGCCCCGCTAGGCCCGCTTCATGTCTGGCAAGCCCACTCCGATGATGCAGCAATATCTCGCGCTCAAGCGCGAGGCAGGCGACGCGCTGCTGTTCTACCGCATGGGCGATTTCTTCGAACTGTTCTTCGAGGACGCCCGGGTCGCCGCCGGCGTGCTCGACATCGCGCTGACCACGCGCGGCGAACATGACGGCGAACCCGTGCCGATGTGCGGGGTGCCCGTGCATGCCGCCGAGGGCTATCTCGCACGGCTAATCAAGGGCGGCTGCCGGGTCGCGATCGCCGAACAGACAGAAACGCCCGACGAGGCCAAGGAACGCGCACGGCGCGAGGGCACCCCCGTCTCCAAAAGCCTCGTCGCGCGCGATATCGTGCGGTTCGTCACTGCGGGGACGCTGACCGAGGAAGCGCTGCTCGAACCGCGCCGCGCGAATCTGCTGGTGGCGGTGGCTCCGCTGCGCGACAGCGTCGGGCTGGCGGCATGCGATATCTCGACCGGACGCATGGAGCTGGAGGAATGCCCGATCGCCGCGCTTGATGCAGCGCTAGCGCGACTGGGCGCAAGCGAGTTGCTCGCCCCCGATGACTGGCCGGATGCCCCAGCCGACATCATCGCCCGGCCGCGCAGTGATTTCCGCAGCGAAGACGGCGAATCCCGCCTCAAGACGATCCACCAGATCGCCACGCTCGATGGACTGGGCGACTTCTCGCGCCCCATGCTTGCTGCAGCGGCCGGGCTGATCGCCTATCTCGAGCATGCAGGACGCGGCACGCTGCCCTTCCTCCTGCCCCCGGTCGCACGCGGCAGCGGAGCCCATCTCGCGATGGATGCAGCGACTCGCGCCAGTCTCGAGATTCTCGAAGCGCAGAATGGGGGGCGGGCCGGCAGCCTGATCGCCTGTATCGATCGCTGCGCCACGGGCGCAGGCGCGCGGCAGCTGGCCGAAGATCTGTCCGCCCCGCTTGCCGATCGCGCCGCCATCGAAGCCCGTCTTGCCAGCGTCCAGCATTTCCACAGCGACCCGCTACTCCGCGCGGACGTGCGCGGCGTCCTGCGCCAGGCCCCCGATATCGGCCGCGCACTCGGACGGCTGGTCGCCGGGCGCGGCAGCCCGCGCGATCTGGGCCAGATCCGCGACGGCCTTGCCGAAGCACGACGGGTGCGCGACATGCTCAGCGCCAGCCCGGACCTTCCCGCACTGCTGGCGGACATGTGCGAGGCATTGGGGGGCCATGCTGCGCTGGTCGACCATCTGGCGCGCGCGCTGGTCCCCTCGCCGCCGACCGAACGCAGCCAGGGCGGTTTTATCGCTGCGGATTACGATCATGCGCTCGACAGCCTGCGCGAAACCAGCGGCAACGCCCGCAAGGCCATCGCCGCGCTCGAAGCCAGGTACCGCGATGAGACCGGTACGCCGTCGCTCAAGATCAAGCACAACAAGGTGCTCGGTTATTTCATCGAAGTGCCTGCCAAGCATGGCGACAAGCTGATGGCAGCGGACAGCGGTTTCACGCACCGCCAGACCATGGCCGGCGCCGTGCGGTTCAATTCGATCGGCCTGCACGAGGAAGCGACACGGATCGCCGAAGCGGGCGCGCATGCGGTGGCCGCCGAAGAAGCGCATTTCGAAACACTGGTCGGTGAAGTGATCGAAGCCCGCGAAGCGATCGCCGCCACCGCCGCCGCACTTGCGCGGATCGACGTGGCGGCCGCGCTTGCCGAACGCGCGGTAGAAGGAGACTGGGCGCGCCCCGAGATGCGCGACCAGCCCTGCCTCGAAATCGTCGGCGGCCGGCACCCGGTGGTCGAAGCCGCGCTGGCGAGGAGCGGCGAACGTTTCGTTGCCAATGATTGCACCCTGGCGCAGGCAAACCGCCTGTGGCTGATCGGCGGCCCCAACATGGGCGGCAAGTCAACCTTCCTGCGCCAGAACGCGCTGATCCTGATGCTGGCCCAGGCAGGCAGCTATGTCCCTGCAAATTCGGCCCGGGTCGGTTTGGCCGACCGATTGTTCAGCCGCGTCGGGGCAAGCGACAATCTGGCGCGCGGACGGTCCACGTTCATGGTCGAGATGGTCGAAACCGCGGCCATCCTCAGCCAGGCGACCGAACGCAGTTTCGTGATCCTCGACGAGGTCGGGCGCGGCACGAGCACCTATGACGGCATGGCGCTGGCCTGGGCGGTGGTCGAAGCGGTGCATGAACAGCTGCAATGCCGCTGCCTCTTCGCCACGCATTATCACGAGCTCAGCCGACTGGCCGAGACCTGCGACGCGTTGAGCCTGCATCATGTGCGGGCGCGCGAATGGAAGGGCGATCTCGTCCTGCTGCACGAATTGGCGACGGGCGCTGCCGATCGCAGCTACGGCCTGTCGGTCGCCAAGCTGGCCGGTGTGCCCGCACCGGTCATCAAGCGGGCCAAGGCAGTGCTCGACAAGCTCGAGAAGGGCCGCGAACAGACCGGCGGGCTTGGCGCCGGCCTTGGCGACCTGCCGCTTTTCGCAGTCACCGCACAGGCAGAAGAAGCTCGACCCGACCCGCTGCGCGAGGCGATCGAGCAGATCGACGTCGATGCCCTCTCGCCGCGCGAAGCACTCGATACGCTCTACGCCTTGCAGACCACGGCCCGGGAAACGGACGCTTAACCGCGCTGCCCTATACCGGGGCGATGGATGACGGACTGCCCCCCGGATTGCTCAAGAAACTGGCGCTCGTCGTCCTGTTTCTGATCGGTGTTGTGATCCTCGTCGGCGGGGAGAACGATCCCGGCGTGATCGCGCGTCTCAGCGACGCGCCGCCCGGGCAGGGCGAATTTGCGGATCGTGCGCCCGAGCCCTTGATCGATACGGATGTGCCCGCGCGGCGGGAGCAGCGGTCCTCGCAAGACGATGCGGCCCTGTCCGCATGGTATGCCGAAGATGCACCGACGGGGCCTGCAACACCCGAACCCTTCGTCCCCGAACCGTTCGATGACAGCTATCTGATAGAAGACGCCGAGCCCCTGGTCGGCGCGCGGCCCAGCCCGCTCCCCGGCCCGCCCGCGCGAGACGCCGAGCCGGTCGAGATCGTGAATTAGGATAGGAACCGCCCCCGCGATCCGCGATTGATATCTCATGGCTCAGGATGATCCCCCCGAAGATCCCGACAAGTCGACCGAGTGGGCCGAGGTCCGCACCGACCTTGCCGAGGATCGCAACATCATGGCGATGGAACGGACTTTCGCCGGCTGGATGCGCACTTCATTCGCTGCGATCGGTATCGGGCTGGGCTTCAAGGCGGTTTTCGGGGCGTTCGATCCGCCGTGGCTGGCCAAGGCGATCGCCACGATGTTCATTCTGGCCGGGGGGTGGCTGGCGATTACTGCCGAACGCCGTGCTTGCCACACGCTCGACAAGTTGCAGACGCACAAGTTCGAGGCCATCTCGACCCCGAACTTTCGTGCGCTTGCCTATGCCATCGCCGCCGGATCGCTCGTGCTTACCGCGGGGCTCTGGGTGCTGAACGACGGTGCCATCTCCGGATAGCGAGGCCGCCGGAATCAGCTGCCGTCGGATGGCAAATCGGGGTCGACCTTGGCCGATTTGCCGTATTTGTCCTCATTGTCGTCGTGGTTGTCCTCGCCGCGATAGGCCGACATGTCGATCCGGCCCGAGCTTTCCATGTCGCGCATGTGGTCGATCGTGTCCTGCGTCGAATCGCCCATCAGGCCGCTCTTGTTGTCGCCCTTCGTGCTCTCGGTCGGCGATGATGTCTCGGTGGTGACCCCGCGGGCTTGCTCGGCCACTTCCTGCGCCTGCATGCGGTGATCGTCCTGCTCGTCATTGTGGGTTTCGGGCGCGAGGCCGGCCTGGCGCTGTTCCTGGCTGCTTACCTTCTTGTCGGTCATGCGTAGTCTCCTTTGCCTGACCAACGGTGGGCGGGGCCGCGCGGTTCCTGTGGAGGTCCGATGGTGGGGAGCAGCCTGCCCGTGTCCCGTCACGGGTTCTCTTTGCGTGCGCTAGCGGCATCCGCCGCTATCTTGCTGCTGCACCAGCCCACACCCCCGCCCGGCCACCCATAAAATACCGTGCCGTGGGTGGCCGGGATGGGGCGTGGGCTGGTGCCGAGAGGTCAGGACGGATGTCCTGACCGCACCCACAAACTATCTCGTCGGAACCGGCTCCTCGCCCGAGTAGTCGTAGAACCCGCGGCCCGTCTTGCGGCCGAGCCAGCCGGCTTCGACATATTTCACCAGCAGCGGTGCGGGACGGTACTTGGCATCACGGGTGGTCTTGTAGAGCACCATGATGATGTCGAGACAGGTATCCAGCCCGACGAAATCGGCCAGCTGCAGCGGGCCCATCGGGTGGTTGAGACCCAGCCGGCAACCCTTGTCGATATCTTCGATCGCGGCGGTCGACTGGCCCAGCACGAACACCGCCTCGTTGATCATCGGCAGCAGGATACGGTTGACGACGAAGCCGGGCTCGTCCTGCGACAGGACCACTTCCTTGCCCAGGCTCTCGGCAAAGGCGGTGGTGCGGTCGGTGGTCGCCTGCGCGGTCGCGAGGCCGGGGATGACCTCGATCAGCTTCATCACCGGCACCGGATTGAAGAAGTGCAGCCCGATAAAGCGCGCGGGATCAGGCGCATAATTTGCCATGCGCGTGATCGGGATCGAGCTGGTGTTCGAGGCCATGATGGCATCGGCGGCGAGGTACTGGCCAGCCTTCTCGAAGATCGCCTGCTTGATCGCTTCCTTCTCGGTCGCCGCCTCGATGATCAGGCTGGCGTCCTGCATCGGCGCGTAATCGGCGACCGGGGTGATGCGCCGCAGCGTCGCTTCGGCATCGGCGATCTCGATCTTGCCCTTGCCGACCAGCTTGCCCAGCGCCTTGTCGATCCCGGCGTGTGCCTGCTCGGCGACCTCCAGGCTGACATCGGCCAGCAGCACATCGATGCCGTTCGCGGCCACGGTCTGCGCTATTCCCGAACCCATCTGGCCCGCACCGATGATGGCAACCGTATCGTTCATCGAAATTTCCTTCGCGTCTGCAGCAACGGCGCTGCACTAGCGAAGGCGCAGGGCGCTGGCTAGCGCCTCAACGGTTGGCGCCAGGCACCCACTTCACGTCGGCGCGGCCATCGTCATTGGCAACGCGCGCGAGTACGAACAGATAGTCCGACAGGCGGTTGATATAGGCCAGCGCGTGGCGGTTGGTCAGATGCTGCGCCGCCATCGCCGTCATCGCGCGTTCGGCGCGCCGGGCTGCAGCGCGGGCGACATGCAGCCGTGCGGCCCCTTCGCTCCCGCCGGGGAGCACGAAACTCGTCAGTGGTTCGAGCCGCGTATTGGCCTCGTCGATCGCCTGTTCGAGCCACGCGGTCTGACCTGCAACTATCCGCAGCACCATTTCCGAAGGGGCGAAATCGTCATCGTCACCCGCCGGCGTCGCAATATCGGCGCCGAGGTCGAAGAGATCGTTCTGAATCCGGTACAACGGGTCCGCGAACGGAGTGTCCGCCAAGGTAACTGCGGCGAGGCCGAGCGCCGAATTGGCTTCGTCCACAGCCCCGATCGCTTCCATCCGGGTATCGTGCTTGGGCAGGCGCGAACCATCGACAAGACCCGTGGTCCCGTCGTCGCCGGTACGCGTGTAGATCTTGTTGAGCTTGACCACGCAGCGCTGCGCCGGATCAGTTCGCGATGGCGAGCAGGACGGCCACCACCACCACGGCCAGCGCTTGGTACTTGATCCGCGCGAACATCATCTTGTTCTGCGTCAGTTGCATGTCGGTCGCGTCGGTCTGCTCACCGCTCTCCAGGTCTATCTTGGTGCTCTTCATGAAGGCGACGATCCCGCGGATGAGCGAGGCCACCACAAGAACCATGAGGATGACGAGGAGAATGATGAGGAATGTGTTCATAGCCACACAGACTTAGGCACTCGCGAGCGAAATGCCACCCGGAAAACGGTGCAAGCGCAGTTGCTCTGCAAGCAACAGACCATCCTCACCCGCCTCCCGCCGATCGGCCAGCGAGGGCGAGCCGCGCCGCTTGGCGAGTTTCTGCCCGCTCGCATCCACCAGCAGCCGGTGATGGTGCCAGCGCGGTACGGGCAGATCCAGCAGCGCCTGCAGCACGCGGTGGATCGGCGTCGCTGCAAACAGGTCCTCTCCGCGCGTTACCAGCGTCACACTGTCGGCGGCATCGTCCAGCGTGGCGGCCAGATGATAACTGGCCGGCGAGTCCTTGCGTACGATCACCACGTCGCCTGCCTCAAGCGGGTCGGCCCGCTGTACACCGGCCATCGCATCCTCCCATTCGAGTGGGCCGACATCGGCAAGAGCGCGGGCCATATCAAGCCGCAGCGCGGCTGGCTTGTCCGGCTCGGGCGGGCGGGTCTTGCAGGTTCCGGGATAGACCGCGCCTTGCGAGCCAATCCGCGGCCCCAGAGACTCGATCTCGGCTCGGGTGCAGGTGCAGCGATAGAGGTATCCGCGCGCAAGCAGCTCCTGCGCGGCAGCGGCATAGGTCGCGAGCCGGGTCGATTGCGCGGGCACTTCTTCCCATTCGAGCCCGAGCCACGCGAGATCGCGGCGAAACGCTTCCGCCAATTCGGGGCGCGAGCGCGGACCGTCGATATCCTCGATCCGCAGCAGGAAACGCCCGCCGGCCCGTTTCGCAAGATCATGCGCGACCACTGCCGAGTAGGCGTGGCCCAGATGCAACGGGCCATTCGGACTGGGGGCGAAGCGGGTTACGGTCATGCGGTCCTGGCGAGGTCAGCTCGAAACGGCGCGGGATGCGGACAAGTTTGTGGATAGCCTGTCTGTAACAGGCTTGACGCTTTTCCTTGCAAGTGCATTTTCTAAGTCATCGGGGAGGAACGCACGAGTGTTCAGGGCCGAACTGCTTGAACGGGCCGCTAGGTTCCGCAGTAGCGAAGATGATCCGACGCGCAATCTGCAGTCGTGCCCTTCGCTCGTCCTCAATGCCGACTTCACGCCGCTATCCTATTACCCGCTCAGCCTGTGGCCGTGGCAGACCGCGATCAAGGCGATCTTTCTCGACCGGGTGGATGTGATAGCTACCTACGAGCGCGAGGTTCACTCACCCTCGCTCGACATGAAAATCCCCAGCGTCATCGCGCTCAAGCAGTATGTGAAGCCCAGCGAGTTTCCCGCGTTCACGCGTTTTAACCTGTTCCTGCGCGACCGCTTCAGTTGCCAGTTTTGCGGGGCGATGAACAATCTCACCTTCGACCACGTCATCCCGCGCCGGCTGGGCGGCAAGACCACCTGGGAGAACATCGCCACCGCCTGCGCACCGTGCAACATGAAGAAGGGTGGCCGCACACCGAGGCAGGCGGGCATGCAGCTTGCCAGCGAACCGATCCGCCCGACCCATTGGCAGCTGCAGCAGCACGGCAAGATGTTCCCGCCCAACTATCTCCACGAAACATGGCGCGACTGGCTCTACTGGGATATCGAACTGGAGGCGTGAAGAAGCGGTCAGCTTGTCCGATCTCGGCAGGCTCCCAGAGCATGCGGATCAGGTCACCGCAGCTCGCTCGCGGAACTCGTCGCGCTGCCATTCGCCGCTTTCGAGCACTTCGGCCAGGTGCTGCGCGGCTTCGGCCATGTCCTCGAAGCGCAGATAGGCGGGCGCAAACCCGAAACGCAGGATATCGGGATCGCGAAAATCGCCGATGACGCCGCGCGCGATCAGCGCCTGGCAGATCGCGTAAGCCTCTGCATGGCGGAACGACAGCTGGCTGCCACGCTGGGCAGGATCGGCAGGACTAACCAGATCGAGCGTGACACCGCGTTCGCAAAGGCACTGGCGAAAGAATTCGGAGAGCGCCTGCGATTTGGCGTGGAGTCTCTCGACCCCGATTTCCCCGATCAGATCGACGCCCACTTCGAGCGCCGCGAGGCCGAGGATCGGTGGCGTTCCGCACTGGAGCCTGTCGATGCCCGGCGCGGGTTCGTAATCGTCGCTGAAGGCGAAGGGGGCGGCGTGCCCGAACCAGCCGGTGAGCGGCTGCCGCGCACTTTGCAGGTGCCGTTCGGCGACAAAGGCATAGGCCGGTGCGCCCGGCCCGCCATTGAAGTATTTGTAACCGCAGCCAACCGCGAAATCGGCTCCGCACCCGCCGAGATCGACCGGCAGGGCGCCGCCCGAATGCGACAGATCCCACAGCACCAGTGCTCCCGCTTCATGCGCCGCCCGGGTCATGCCGGCCATGTCGAACACTTCGCCAGTCTTGTAATGCGCGTGGGTCAGCAGCAGCAGCGCGACGTCCTCGTCCAGCGCGCAGGCGAGCTGTTCGCGCGGGGCCAGTCGCCGCTTGGCAAGGCCCTGCTTTTCCAGCCCCTCGATCATGTAGAGATCGGTCGGGAAATTGCCCGGCTCGCTCAGAACGGTCTTGCGGCCCGGGCGCATTTCAAGCGCCGCGGCAATCAGCTTGAACAGGTTCACACTGGTGGAATCGCAGGCAATGACCTCATGCGGTGATGCCCCGATCAGCGGCGCGATCTTGCCGCCGATCCGGAGCGGCCAATCGATCCAGTCGGCGGTGTTCCAGCTGCGGATAAGGCCCTCGCCCCACTCCTCGCGCACGACCTGTTCCATGCGAGCGGGCGTAGCTTTCGGCAGGCAGCCCAGCGAATTGCCATCGAGGTAGATGACGCCTTCGGGCACGATGAACCGATCGCGGAAGCCCGCCAGCGGGTCGCCAGCGTCGAGGATACGCGCGCGCGAATTCATCGGTTCATGCATCGGGCAACTCGCGCAGAATGGCGCGGGTCAGGCCAGCATCGCCGCCCGCTATCTTCAGCGGCAGCGCGATCAGTTCGTAACGCCCTTCCGGAACCCCATCGAGCACCAGCCCTTCGAGAATGCGCATGTCATGCTCCAGCACCGCGCGGTGGGCATCCATCGTCTTGCTGTCCTGCGGATCGACACTGGGCGCATCGGTCCCGACCAGCTTGACACCCTGCAACGCCAGCCATTCGATCGCTTCGGCATCGATCGCGGTGAAACTGGCGTCCCATTGCTCGTGCGGGAAGGTTTCGAACGTGCGGAACAACACGCGGTCGGCGCTTTCGATATGCGGCAGATCGCCGACCGAAACCCTGCCACCGGTGACCCGCGTCGCATCCACCACCAGGCATTCCCCGATGTAGGGATCGAGCGCAACGCTGGCGATATCGGGAGCGGAAGC
>Ga0114911_1001756_pt1 | contig 10889 bp, 19 predicted proteins | sample MalvireepMed_904_FD_89688 | JGI IMG/M metagenome (GOLD analysis project Ga0114911, IMG submission 89688) | Marine viral communities from the Global Malaspina Expedition - Malaspina viral metaG DeepMed_904 | ecosystem: Environmental > Aquatic > Marine > Oceanic | place: Mediterranean Sea...
CTTGAAGACTAAGTGCCGGTGCTGTGGTATGCACGTAGTACATGACGACATGACGAGAGACCAAGGTATACACTTCACATGCCTGAGTGTGCATGTGACGCTGCACTCCAGGGGCAAGAGCGCGGTCGGATGCAGACAATACGGCCCCGGAAAGGAGGACTAGTATGGAATTAACACACGATGAAAGTATGCATATAGCAGCGAGTAATTTGTTAGACAAGAACATGGAAGGCAAGGAGTGTAACCCCGGATGTGGGTTTGAACTGGACGACCAGCCTATACCGATGTCGGTAGGATATGTACGCGATATCAAGAACCTGTTGGCTGACAGCTTGAACTCGCTACAACTTTCTGACAGGGAAGCTGTTTGCAGAATGGTAGCTAAACTGATCAGCGAGTTAGCTTACGCAGAGAAGCAGTTCAACAATGACCATCCTAACGACGGGAGCACGAAGTCAACCGGAAGTTACTGTATACAATAGTTTATCCTCCACTCTAAAGTGGAGAGAAAGAGAGAAGCGAATGACTCTAACTATAACGGAATTAAGACAGGCTCACCCAAGTTACTTCAGCCGTGTGAATATAAAACTATTCGGTGATAAAGAATACCGTATCTTGCACAGCAAGGATGGTAACCCGTACCTAGTACGACTCACCCAACAGTGGTCGGATATGTTCGGACACCCTCCTGTAGAGTGTTATCGAGTCAACCCGATAGGTTCAAATCTGAAAATTGAGGAGGTGATTAAGGAACAATTTGAAACACTGCAAGACGTGAAGGATTGGTTAAAATATGAGAAGGAGGTGAGCGATGGAAGAATCAAAGATACCCGAGTCACTGATCAACAGGATAGTAATGCCCGATCCTGTACAAATAGGCAAGGTGATCACTAACAACGGGTGCTATACCAACTTCGGACACACTCAGCACACAACTAACCGGCTGAACAGACGTGCGTTGAGTAACGCAGACGAGAGTGCTGTTATCGTAAAGGAGAAATCCAGTAACTCAAAGACAGGGGAGATGAACGTCACCTATGCCCCACAGATAACATGCCCTACCTCGTGTCCACTGTACCCTGAGATACTAGGTGACGAGTACGACATTGAAATCAGGATGCATATCCAAATAGAGTACGCGAGGATAGAGAGGCGTAGGATATACGAGCTACCTGCGGATCGTAACCTGAGAGTACATGTGGTGGGTGATTGTAGCAACACTATATCGGCAGGGCTGATCGGTGATGCCATGGTTGACTACGAAGCACGGTCGCCCAACGGTTCCCTGGCATACACCTACACACATGGATGGGATGAACCATACAACGTACCGGAATCAGCTTGGAATGGAGCAAGGGTACTTGCAAGCTGTGAGTCAGCCGAGCAGATACTACGAGCTCGTTCACTAGGCTATGCATGTGAATGGACATACAAGAACCATGAGTCACGCAAGATACACGAGCGCCAAGGCATCCAGGTACTACCCTGCCCTAACAACTTCAACAAGGATGTGACGTGCAACATGTGCATGAAGTGTGCCGACCTCGGGTTACTCAAGTCACGTAACATGGTGATAGGATTATCCACCCATGGAGCGCACAAGAAAGCTGGAGCTGCCATTGAACGCAAGCTTAGAGAAGGAGGTGCATAACAACATATTTGAATCAACTATAAACAAGTAGTATGAAAGAGAGAATTGGAATGGTTATATGTGATGTATGTCGTATAGATGTGAACAGTGCAAACCTTGGTATCAACAAGATCGTGTATGGATTGATGCCGGTGGAGGTTAGTGGTCATGGGTATGTCAATGCCGAGTGGATGGAGGGCGCATCCATGTCCAGGTTCATTCACGATGGCTGCCTGGATTCATTACTCTCGGCTTCTATGTATGTCGTGGCGGAAGGCAAGAAAGAGTCAGAACATCTGTGCCATGACTGTGGACGGGAGATACCCGAGTTGCAGGAGAAATGCCATGACTGTGAAGCGGAACCTGATTACTATGTCCCAGAACCAGACGACCCGGCAATAACAGGAGGAGAATAGTGGAACAAGAGATAGAAGAATTAAGATCAGAGATAGAAATGTTGAAAGGATATCTAGCAAGGCTGATGCAGTACGTTATACGTAAACATCTATACGAGAGAGAAGGAGGAAGATAACATGATACTGAGAAGAGATGAGTTTACGAACCTATATGGCGATACCGAAAGTTTAATATGTAAAGAGTATCCATGCACCGAGCATGAGTGGATAGCCCCAGTTAAGTACGGGTTCGATGCAGTCGGTGAACTCGCCAGCATGGTAGCGCAAGTACCATACACGCTTGAGTACGGGGTAAGAGGTGAGATACGTACCAAGGAACGCATGAAGATCGAGGTGTTCACTGGTACAACCATACACCACGTATTCAAACACTACACAAGTCATACACGATATAGCGATAACGGAAGTTTAATAGCCGAATAGGCAGAAAGGAGAAATGAATGTGGCTATACGTACCTTATCTATCTGCACAGGATACGGAGGAATCGAGCTCGGACTCTCCGCAGTTGGAGACTTTGAGCCGGTCTGCTACGTGGAAAACGAAATCACGGCAGCTACGATTCTGGCAAAACGCATGGAAGAAGGATCCTTCCCTAAGGCTCCTATCTGGAGTGACCTACGCACCTTCGACGGTAGGCCATGGCGTGGCAGAGTGGATCTCCTCACTGGAGGTTTCCCATGCCAGCCCTTCAGTGTCGCAGGAGTCAGGAGAGGAGTCGACGACCCAAGAAACATGTACCCCGAGGTCGAGAGGCTCGCAGGAGAACTCGGCTACCCAACTCTCTTTCTTGAAAATGTTCCAGGAATCCTCCAGTACTACTACGAAACAATCAGACCCGGACTTCAAGGTATGGGTTACACCGTTACGGAAGGACTCTTCACGGCGGCTGAAACTGGCGCACCACACAAGAGGCAGCGACTATTCATCCTGGCCTACACCAGACACTCTGAATTACAGGGATGGGTCGAAGGCACGGAAGGATGCGAAGGGAGCACACTCGGTGAGCCTGCACCACAAGGTAGCGAACTGGCCCACCCCAGTGGCCTCGGACGAGCACGACAGATCGAAGACGGAGAACTGGGAAGGGAAGAACGACCTACCCTCAGTGACCAAGGCCTGGTCAACACCCACGGCACGGGACCACAAGGGTGCGAACACGGGTTACCACATATCCCTACCGAGGCAGGCGACCAATTGGCCTACCCCAAGAGCGTCGATGAAGTCACCTCCGACCCAATCGGAGGTAGAGCAGGGCAACCCAAAGAGGAGACTGGAAGTGACGGTAGCCACCTGGCCGACCCCGAACGCATCGGAACACAAGTCCTCGTCGAGGGTGAGGGAGAACAATCAGGACAACCTCGGCTCGGCAGCGAGGAACTGGCCCACACCGACAGCGACAGAGAGGTCAGGCATCAACCCGGACACGGGCAAGGGGGAGGGCTTGAGCCTGTCAGCGAAGAACTGGCCCACACCGGCAGCGAGGGACTACAAGGGGATGGACCCACCGGGATGCACGGTTCCGCACAAGCCCCCTTCACTCTACCTCTCTATCCCCCAAGCCCCGACGACTACGAAGGATGGACACACCTGCTCGACGTCCTGCCGCAGGTTGAACCCACTTTTTGCAGAGATGCTTATGGGTCTACCCCTGGGGTGGACGGACGCCTCAGAGCCACTGGCAACGGAGTTGTTCCAGCTGTGGCAGCATTCGCTTGGAGATACCTTACTGAGGAAAGGGTCGTGATCTGATGATTAGAATTTATTTCGAGTCTAGTAACTACGCTGAAGTCGTGGCTTCTATGAGCTTTGAGCCGACAACACAAGCTTTCTGGGATGCAATGCTGCTGGAAGCCGTAGATCTGGGATTCGACAAGGTGGCTGCATCAATCGATGATGATTCTATGCCTCCCCCCATAATTATTGAGGAGGTGAAGAAATGAAAGTAGAAGTATATAAGAACCTACACACTATTATTTACTTGATAACATACCGAATTTACCATATAATACCATTCAGAAAGGAGGTGTAAATATGAGACAGGTTGATACTCCATCCCAGTATACCGAAGAGCTTAGAAAAGAAGCCATATCCCAGCTAGATGATGACAGCCGTAAGGTTATAGATTTAAAGCATGGGCTCGTCCTATTGGACGTAAGCAGGGTTGTGGGTTATGCGCTTGCCAGGAAGGGAGAATTCCCCGGCGCTGTGCAGATAGGTAATAACTGGAAGATCCGTCGAGAAGAGCTACGTAAATTTCTACATGGAGAGGAGTAACCATGGATATACTAGACCATGACCGGAAGAGAGAGGAAGAAGATCAGCACCACGTATCTAACATGCCGTGGATTAAGTGCGTCCACTGCGGAGAACAGGAACCTGTGATCGCAGGCTGGACAATGGTAGTCAGGCGTGGCGTGTTGGAACAGAGGTGCATCGATGACCGTTAATAATTGGGACGACCCCTGCCTGCAAAGCAGAAGCCGCCCCGTTGCGCGAGGTGGACACAAGCGCACACATACACTATCAGAGAGAGGATACAAATGGAAACTACATTAGTCGTAACAATCAAGGTTGACTCGATGAGGCTCAACAAGCAGGACAACTGGTGCCTTCAGGCTTTCGTGCCTGGCATAACCAACCAGTACCCGATACCGTTGAACCTTACAACAGCACAGGGTGAGTACGTGCGTGAGATCAGTGAGAAGACAGAGTACGAGAACGTCAAGGTGCAGAGGGGTAACCTCAAGGAAGGCAAGGACGGAACCTACGCTAACCATTACTACTGGGACGTGGCTGTCTTTGAGGGTATAGAGAACGAGATGGTAGCCAATAAGCCACCTGCCTCAGGCACAGGCACAGGATGGATTCCTACAGGACATGGGAATATAGCAACCAAGACAGTGCCTGTCAGGACCGATACCCCGGAAGTACCTGTGCATTTCTCTGAGATGCTCGACACAACAGGCAGGTCAATCATCAGGCAGGTAGCATTCAAGGCTGCTGTAGAACGCACCAACGGGTCTCCAGAGAACGTGCGTGACCTCACTGACCAGTACGAGAGGATACTCCTGAACCTACCATTGGATGGTTATATGCCAGATGAGGAACTGCAAGATGAGGAGCCTGCATTCGATTACCCCGAGCCACCCAAGAGGGTCACCATGGATGAGTTCAATGACTACTGCATGAAGGCAGGATGGGGTGATGAAACTATCCGCGGATGGGTAGGAGACCCAATGGAATGGCTGAAGGAAGACGGTAAGCGCACACTACGCAAGCTACTGAAGTTCTGCAGGGACCAGGCAATAGAAGAGGGGCTGACGCCACCTGAAGACTTCAGGGCAGGGGGTAGTGATGGCAGTTAAAATCAACAAGGTGGAACTGTATCCTTTCCTGTTAGATTGGAAAGATGGGGAACGCCCCCACTTGCTACAGTTAACAGGGCCGAGGGGCAGCGTCAGGGCTTATCAGAAACCAGGTACTGACTATCCCTTGTGGTCGGTCACTTCCATGTTGGATAAGACCATAGATAAACCGGGGCTGATGAACTGGGCGAACAAGGTGGGGCGCGAAGCTGTTAAGAATAAGCTGGCGTCCCACATAGGAGATGAGCTCACCACTGAGATCATAGATGATGCCGTGTTCGCAGCCAAGGTAGCGCCCTACAAGGAGAAGACCAAGGCAGGTGACATAGGAACCAGGGCGCATGACCTGCTCGCACAGTACATCAATTCCAACATAGCCAATGACTCCACTGACATTATAGTGCCGGTGGAGCTGGCTACTATATGGGAAAGCTTCAAGCAGTGGGAGAGTGACAACAACATAGACCGGTACCTCAAGACGGAGTTCGCTGTGTACAGTGAGTCCTTCCGCTATGCGGGATCTGTTGATGCCCTTGCGTACAACGAGAAGGAACAGAAGTACATACTATTGGATTGGAAGATCAGTAAGGACCTATATCCGGCAAACGCAATGCAGGTAGCAGCCTACGCTAACGCAGTATCAGTACCGCTATCTGGGCAACAACAGGTACCCGTGTATGAATGGAGCACCTGGGACAGGATAGAACCGTGGGTTATACGGTTGGGTAAGGAGAACGCAGAGTTTGAAGCGAGGCAGGTAACAGACCCACAGCTGGCGCTGGATGGGTTCCTGAATGCCATGGAGATGTGGTATGCACTCGGGCTGCCTGGCTTGACGGACAATGCGAAAATAGAATTGGAAGAATACTTTAAAATGCCTGATGGTTTGCCATCAGTATGGTAGAGAGGAGAAACAAATGCCATGTACCCCGAGTTATTGCGACCTACATGACTTCGCTGTAGCAGCCCCATGGTGCGCTATGGCGTGGGCTGGCAGGGAGCGTGATACCCAGCACTACCCGACCATGGATGACGTGCGTAGGGAGATCGCTAACGCAATGGAAGACATGCCGGAAGAGAAGCCCGTTAAACAGAAGGGGGCATACCATCGGAAGGATAGCCCCAAGGAACCAACTGTTCAGTGGCGAGAGCCTGACAAGCCGTTCCGGGGGATAAAGATATGAGGGAAGAGCATACATTCCACCTGCACAGGTACATATATGACGAGTACGGGGTAACCCTCAAGGTAGACAGGATGGACGAGGATAAGGGGGCGGTGAAGGCTTATATAGAAGTCACTGCCCACCCGGATAAGTTTCCCGGCATGGAAGGGTCCCACATAACAATGGGCCAGCAAATCCTGTCGTCCATACAGGGCAAGAAGAGACTTGCCGATGCACTGTCCGAGGACTTACCCCTGACCCACTGGAGAGCTATAGTGGAACAGGTATGCACCAAGACCATTAAGAAGTTCTGGGAAGGTGCTCCTGTCGTAACCATAGGTAAGCAGCCCAAGAAGACAGAGGCACCCTACCTCCTCTACCCCGTGGTACGCCAGGACGCACCCTGTATAATCTTCGGACCGGGTGGTATAGGCAAGAGCTACATATCCCTGTACTTCAGCATGTTGGTACAGCACAACCTGTCAGTGGGATCTTTCATACCCAAGCAGGCTAACGTGCTGTACCTTGACTACGAGTCAGGAGAGGACGACCTCAACGATAGACTGGCCGCACTGTCCAAGGGCATGGGGCTGGACGTGGAGCTCAAGTACAGGTACTGCCACCAGTCCCTGGCTAATGACGTGGAGACACTCGGAACCATCATAGCCGAGGATAACATAGGGCTGTTGATAGTAGACGCCAAGGGCGCAGCTGTAGGTGGCTGGATTAACGAGTCGAGACAGACAATGAGCATGTACAACGCGCTGAGGTCACTGAACGTCACCTCGATCATCATAGACCATGTGAGCAAGGAGAATCAGGACGCTCCCATAGGCAGTATATATAACTTCAATGAATCCAGAAATATCTGGAAGCTGCGTAAGACTGAATCCAATGACCCCGGCACCCTGATACTGGGGCTGTCTAACGAGAAGTCCAACTCGGGCAGGAAACACCCCAACATGGCAATGAAGTTCGTGTTCAAGGACGATGAGTACGGGAACGTGGATACCGTGTGGGTATCAGAGACCGAGGTAGAGGAACATCCTGATCTCATGCAGGACGAGCCCACCCACAGGAGGATACAGCACCTGCTCAGGGGCAACGTGGATATGAGTACGGGATTGTCTATGCCCATGTCACCTGACGATATAGCCCAGTCACTGGGTATCAAGAAGAGTACAGTCCAGTCACGCCTGAGTGACGGTGCGTACTCGGGTAAGCCGGGATGGTGGGCAAGGATAGGCAAAGGACAGTTCGTATACATACCTGAGGCCAATATACCAGACACAAGTGAGGAGATTGAACCATGGTAGATTTAATTAACTATGGAATTGGCTTTTGTTCCAGATGCAGTAAGAGCCATAAGGGTTCCTGTAGAAAAGGAGGAAGGAAATGAAGTTTATTGATATCAATACAGCAACGAAGTGGTTATCGGGGCTTTGGTTCTGGAAGCCCAAGAAGAAGAAAAGGCGTTACGACCCAGTCAAGCGTCAGCGCCGCAAAGCGCTACGTACATCATTGGATACCCTGGACGAGATAGCTGGGTATGTTCTTAAAAACGAGTTCCGTCCAGACCGGTCGTACCCCAAAGACATGAATGGGTACAACAGGGTTCACCCAATGTCGTTCAACCATGCCGAGCCTATGGTACTCGTAGAAGACCTCGCAGCACTACGTGGTGAATTTGCAGAGAAGGCGTACATACCAAACTGGCACGATGATGCCTGGCGTCTTAACGAGGAGTTCTGGAAGCCGCGTATTGATTCGCGCTTCGTGGCTAACCATACTGGCTACTATAAAGATAGGAGGGATACCATAGTGTTGGGCAGGGTGAAGGTGCCTGATCTTCCAGCCGTGCGTGGAAAAATCGTAAGGCCTATGAAATACCTGGTTCAAGTTGACCACGCATTTGTAGAACCTTCTGGAACATGGACCAGGCGAGGGCTATACGGAAGACAGAGTATCCACGAGCGGTGGCAGGTTAACCATATAGCATTTGTTAGAGAGGGTAGTCCCATACAGTACGCACATGACGAGGATGTCGAGTCAATAGGTAACAGCTTTGCTTTATGGCGGACAAGAGAAATGTTTTGGAGCGTCACACTACGCAAGGAAGAGGAGCCGGGGTTCCTGTTTCCTACTGACGCCATAGGAGCACGCGCTCTCTTCAAAACCCGTGACATACCTGACGGTAAGAAGAGGCGCACTGCCCTGCTACACTGGGTTGAGTCCCACTACAGGCAGATCAACCGGGTTGACCCTATCATTGAGACCCGTGTACGCAAGCACTTCAGGGGACAGCGTAGTTTTAGGTGGAATGACCTGATATGTGACATAAGGCCATCAATTCAGGAATCTATAGAGAACATGGAGGCGCGGCTTGAGCGTGAGCGCGAAGGTACCTCTAAGAGAAGGATTAGGTCAGCATGATAACCATACTCATACCGCACCTACCGCATAGTGACGTGGGTCCCAACGCACGCAAGCATCACTTTGCAAGGAACAACGCAATGCAGGGAGCCAAGGACGAGATGGTTGCAGAGCTAAGAAGCCAGGGGGGAGTACAGGATCCCCTCTGGGAAAGGGTGGAGATACAGTTCGTGTTTCACTGCAAGGACAAGAGGCGCAGGGACGTAGATAATCTCATAGCCTGCTGCAAGCCATGGATAGATGCACTCACAGGGGAGGTTATACCGGATGACTCAGCGAACTACGTGTCCAAGGTATCCGGTGAGTTCGTAAGAGACTCGGAATCATTCACCGAGGTAACTATCAAGCAGCTTTCTTAGTCTTACCGTTAACCTTCTCGGCTTCCTTAATCATCTGCCACATATATCCCATCACCTTGGAGCGTTCATCCTTGTCTAGCTTACCGTCAGCCGTAGCTGACTGTATGAACTGAATAAACTCTATGGCAACAGGTAAAAGCTGCCTGTATTTCAGTGCCGCCATGATTGCCTTTACCATTGTGTCCTCCTACGTCTTATCAATATAGCCACTAAGGCCCCCAGGATCGCCGTAGCGGCGAGTCTTACCTTCCAGGTACCTATCATACTACACCTCCGTAATATTAGCGTATCCAGATCGGAGCTTCCTGTACTCCGTCCTGCACACTGTTGACCTTCACAGTGCCATTTGTACCAATTAATAGGTCAGCACTGTTTATGTCCCCATCGTCACCCACCTTCACGTTTTGCAAGGTCACTGTACCGATATGAGTATAGTCCAGGTCGAAAGCACCAACCCATGCATTTACGTTATCCAGTATGAGCTTGTCTATGATAACGTCACCACCTGATGTAGTCTGCGTGAGGATAATCCTGTCAACGGTCATGTCCGTGGCTATATAGGACGTGGCTCCCCTGCCCGATGACACGGTTACATCAGTTGCCGTGGCAGAGGTGACATTGAATGTGTGACCTGCTGCTAGTACGGACGAGGTTGCGTGTAGTTCATAGAACTCCGAGTAATCGAAGCTCATCGTAGGGAACTCTGAGTTCTTTATTATTAACTCATCTATGGTGATGAGGTCTGTAGTTGATGTACCTGAGATTTTGAATGATGTCGCCAGCCCTGCCTTACCCAGATTAATGTTCTTGAACTCTACTACATCAAGCCTGACACCGGCAGGGAACCTGACCTCCAGAGTTTGGCTTGCCTGAGCAGGAGTCTCAGGGTCTACGATCCTTGTGCCTATCATGGACGGTGCTTCATATACTGCGCCTAACATCGGGAATGTAATCTGTTGCTCTCCCTTTGATATCAACAGGAACACACCTGCCACAAATCCCAGTACCACGGCAGACAGGCTGAACATTATCAGCTTACCGCCGCCAAGGTACAGTCCCGTAGGTAAAGGAATCCTGAGCTTACTCAGGGCAGGGAGCTTGAACGTCCCCATGAACCCCAGATTTATGGACAGGCTGGGCCACCTGAAAGAAAACTTTTTCTTATCCATCTTTATCTCCTATTTTAGACTTGATCTCGTCACTCATTAGAGACACGATAGCTGCTGCTGCTGCTGTCACTGGATTGGCAAAGATTGCAAATGCCACGAGTATGATGTCGAGGTGGGGAGCTATCTCCGCAGGTTTTGAAGTTGTCTTCCAAATGATCAGAACTCCTAGCGTTACGAAAGCAAGAAACAACGGGCCTACCAGAACTATCGTCAGGAACTGTGTCCCTGTTAGCGTAGTCTTGGTTCGTAGTTCAAGCTCCGCTATAGTTTTCTTGGCTTCAAGTAACTCCTCTTGTATATCATCTGGCATATAACCATCCCAATCCCAGTATTATAGCCACTGCCACGCTGGA
>Ga0114911_1001758_pt1 | contig 10877 bp, 7 predicted proteins | sample MalvireepMed_904_FD_89688 | JGI IMG/M metagenome (GOLD analysis project Ga0114911, IMG submission 89688) | Marine viral communities from the Global Malaspina Expedition - Malaspina viral metaG DeepMed_904 | ecosystem: Environmental > Aquatic > Marine > Oceanic | place: Mediterranean Sea...
GCATGGTCGCATAGGGATCATGATAGCCGAGCATCAGATCGCAATTGCCTTCGCGCAGCACATGGATGGCATCACCGACGTTCATGGCCACCAGTCGCGTGGGCAATTCGCCGACGCCTTTCTGCAGACGCGAAATCCAGCGCGGGTAGAAGGCCAGCGCCAGCGAATGGGCCGCGACGATGTCGAGCGCTTCGTTGGCAATCGCCAGACCGCGCAGATGACTCAGGCTCTCGCTGAGCTGTTCGACCAGATTGCGCGCAGTGATCAGAAACAACTGGCCCTCCGGAGTCAGCCCCACCGGAGTCGTCGAACGGTCGACCAGGGTCGCTCCGACGGCCTGCTCCAGCGAGCGAATACGCCGACTGAAGGCCGGCTGGGTGACGTGACGCTGGCGCGCCGACGCCGAGAAGCTGCGCGTATTGGCCAGCGCCACGAAATCTTCCAGCCATTTGGTTTCGAGGTTCACCGCGGCTCCGTATCCGAAGGAAAGTTGAACGGCTAGGTGATGGGCCAGCCCTGAAGCGCCTGAGTCTATCCAAGCCCGTGCCCGGCCACCATCGTGCCCGAACGGGGCTGGCACCCGCCAACTCCTTGGCCTATTGCACCGGCGCCAGCAGATAGGCGGCCCGCGATACCAACTTGCGCCACAGAGGCCGGCTTTCCAGTTCTTCGACGGTCACCTCGCGGCAATCGCTGAAGTCGCTTTCGAGCATCGCTTCGACCTCCTCCGCGAAGCCGCGGTCGGGAATGAAGGCGGTGATCTCGAAATTGAGCCGAAACGAGCGATTGTCGAGATTGACCGTCCCCACCGTGGCGCTGTGATCGTCGATCAACATGACTTTCTGGTGCAGGAAACCAGGTTGATAACGGTATATCTTGACACCGGCACGAATCATGTCCGGCAAGAACGAGAATGCCGACAAAAACACCAGCAGGTGATCCGGGCGCTCGGGCATCATCACCCGAACATCGACACCCCGTAGTGCCGCCAGCCGCAGGGCATCCTGCACGCCCTGATCGGGCACGAAATAGGGGCTGGTGATCCACAGACGGTGCTGTGCGGTATGAATGTTGTGCTGCGTCAGCAGGCTGGCGGTTTCCTGGCCGTCGGCCGGTCCCGAGGGCACGATCACCACGTGCTGGCACTCCTCGCAGGTCACCTTCGGCTGCCACTCGAGATCGATGACCCGCCCCGTCGCCCAGTGCCAATCCTCCCAGAAGGCTTCCTGAAGCCCCAGCACGCTGGGCCCGGTAAGCATCAAATGGGTGTCTCGCCACGGCCCGTGGCGGGTATCCTCACCCAAATACTCGATGCCGACGTTGAGACCGCCCGTCCAGCCAATCACTCCATCGACGACGGCGACCTTGCGATGATTGCGGAAATTGAGCTGGAAGCGGTGGCGAAAGCCCCGCGACGAATTGAAGGCACTGACCTCGGCGCCGGCGCGAGTCAGGTCGTCAAGATAGCCGTCATCGAGTGCATGGCAGCCGATCTCGTCGTAGAGCAGAAATACCCGCACGCCTTGCCCCGCCTTGCGCTCGAGCAGATCCTTGAAGGCGATGCCCAGGCGATCGCGTCGGATGATGAAGAACTGCACCAGGACATAATCCTGCGCGTTCTCGATACCGGCAAACAGGCTGTCGAAGGTCGCCTGCCCATTGATCAGCAGCGAGGCACGATTGCCGCTGGTCATCGGCATCATCGCCAGCTTTTCCACGGCCTTGACGTGCACCTGCGCCGCGTCGCTGAGATACGGCTCTATCAAGGGCCGGTAGCGCGCGAGAATCCGCCGCAGGATCGAGTCATGCTCGCCCCGCGAAGAAACGTAGCCGTAGAAGCGCGGCCGGCCAAAGATCCAGTACGCCGGCAGCGCTGCATAGGGAAACGTGAGCAGCGAAATGATCCAGGCCACTGCGCCTTGCGACGTACGGCTGGAAAGCAGCGCCAGTACCGCCGAGAGCGCCCCGGCCACATAGATCGCGAAGACGCCGAGCCCTATAAGCCAGGAAAACATCGGCGCTCCATGCTGCAAACGGTCATCATCGCGCCTCCTCAAGCGCCGCTCTCAAGGCACGACTCCACAGCCTGGGCCAGGGTCGTGTCGTCGGCTGGCCAGCGCCGCTTCAAACGCGCTCGGCAATGATCTCTTTCCACTTCGCCGGTCCCGTCTGGTGCACGGACTCGCCCCGGGAGTCGACGGCGACGGTCACCGGCATGTCCTCGATCTCGAACTCATAGATCGCCTCCATGCCCAGATCCTCGAAGCCCATCACCCGGGATTTCTTGATCGCCTGGGCCACCAGGTAGGCAGCGCCGCCCACGGCCATCAGATACACCGCGCGATTGTCGCGGATCGCCTCGATCGCCAGCGGGCCGCGCTCGGCCTTGCCGACCATCCCCAGCAGGCCGGTCTGCTCGAGCATGGTGCGGGTGAACTTGTCCATGCGCGTGGCGGTGGTCGGCCCGGCCGGCCCCACTACCTCGTCGCGGATCGGGTCGACAGGGCCAACGTAGTAGATGAACCGCCCCTTGAGATCCACCGGCAGCGCCTCGCCCTTGGCCAGCATGTCGACCATGCGCTTGTGGGCCGCATCCCGGCCGGTCAGGAGCTTGCCGTTGAGCAGCAAGGTATCGCCAGGCTGCCAGGTCTGCACCTCGTCGGCAGTGATGGCGTCCAGATCGACGCGCTTGACGTTGCCGCCGACTTCGCGGGTGATCTCGGGCCAATCCTCCAGCTTGGGCGCCGGCAGTTCGGCGGCGCCGCTGCCATCCAGGCTGAAGTGCACATGCCGCGTGGCGGCGCAGTTGGGAATGATCGCCACCGGCTTGTTGGCGGCGTGGGTCGGGTAGTCCCTGACCTTGATGTCGAGCACCGTGGTCAGTCCGCCCAGGCCCTGGGCGCCGATGCCGGTCCTGTTGACCTTGTGGTAGAGTTCGAGGCGCAGCTCCTCGGCGCGATTCTCGGCGCCACGGGCCTGGAGTTCCTGGATATCGATGGGATCGAGCAGCGATTCCTTGGCGAGCTCCATGGCTTTCTCGGCGGTGCCGCCGATACCGATCCCGAGCATTCCCGGCGGGCACCAGCCAGCCCCCATCCTGGGCAATTGCTCGAGCACCCAATCGACCACGCTGTCCGAGGGGTTGAGCATCGCGAATTTGGACTTGGCCTCGCTGCCCCCGCCCTTGGCGGCGACATGCACCTCGACGCTGTCGCCCGGAACCAGCTTGTGGTGGATCACCGCCGGCGTGTTGTCCTTGGTATTGGCGCGCTTGCCGTCCGGGTCGGCGAGCAGCGAGGCGCGCAGCACGTTGTCGGGGTTCAGGTAGGCCCGCCGTACGCCTTCGTTGATCATGTCGTCGAGGCTCATGTCGGCTTCCCAGCGCACGTTCATGCCGACGTGCACGAACACCGTGACGATGCCGGTGTCCTGGCAGATCGGCCGATGACCGGTGGCGCACATCCGCGAATTGATCAGGATCTGGGCGATGGCATCCCGCGCCGCCGGGTTCTCTTCCCGCTGGTAGGCCGCATGCATGGCCTCGATGAAGTCCTTGGGGTGGTAATAGGAGATGTACTGCAGGGCATCGGCGACGCTCTGGATCAAGTCGTCCTGGCGAATCACGGTCATGGGGTCGGGGCTCCTTGGGTCACGCTCGCGCTGACAAACGGCCGCCACAGGCAGGTCAGGCTACCCGGCGGATTCGGGATGGCGGGATTATACCGCAACGGCCTGAAGACAGGCAGGCATAGGAAATCATGTATGATCGGACAAGCATAGATAACGGTATAAATAGCCACCCGAGGGAACGCCCATCTGCCGTCAAGATCAGGCAAGGGCGATACCCTCGCCCGACCTGCGCGGTGCGCAAGCGATTATTTGAGCTCGATCAAGCGGGCGTTGAGGGTCTGGACTCGGTCACGTAGCCGCGCGGCTTCCTCGAACTCGAGATTGTGCGCCGCCTCGTGCATGGCGTCCTCGATCTTGGCGATCTCGCGAGTCAGCTCGGGGACCGTGAGATTGCGCAGCGCCTCGATGCCATACTCGCCGGGACCCTCGGCAACCTTGCGCTCGCCCTTGCGCCGGCTGCCCTTCTTGCCCGGCGTCTGAGCGCCTTCCATGATATCGGCGACCGACTTGGTCACGGTGCGCGGCACGATGCCATGCGCTTCGTTGTGGGCGATCTGCTTGTTACGCCGCCGCTCGGTCTCGTCGATCGCCCGACGCATCGAGTCGGTCACCCGGTCGCCGTAGAGGATCGCCTTGCCGTTGGCGTTGCGCGCGGCGCGGCCGATGGTCTGGATCAAAGAGCGCTCGGCACGCAGGAAGCCCTCCTTGTCGGCGTCGAGGATCGCCACCAGCGACACTTCGGGAATGTCCAGGCCCTCGCGCAGCAGGTTGATGCCCACCAGTACGTCGAACTTGCCGAGTCGCAGGTCGCGCAGGATCTCGACCCGTTCCACGGTATCGATGTCCGAATGCAGGTAACGCACGCGGATGTCGTGCTCGTCGAGATATTCGGTCAGATCCTCGGCCATGCGCTTGGTCAGGGTAGTCACCAGCACCCGCTCGCCGACCTCGGTGCGCAGACGAATCTCCGAGAGCAGGTCGTCGACCTGGGTCGAGGCCGGGCGCACCTCGATCTCGGGGTCGACCAGCCCGGTCGGGCGCACCACCTGCTCGACCACCTGGCCGGCGTGCTTCGCCTCGTAGGGGCCGGGGGTGGCCGAGACGAACACCGTCTGCGGGCAGATCCGCTCCCACTCGTCGAAGGTCATCGGCCGGTTGTCGAGCGCCGACGGCAGGCGAAAGCCATACTCGACCAGGGTCTCCTTGCGCGAACGGTCGCCTTTGTACATGCCGCCCACCTGCGGCACGCTGACGTGGGATTCGTCGATGAACAGGATCGCGTCGGGGGGCAGGTAATCGAAGAAGGTCGGCGGCGGCTCGCCCGGTTGGCGTCCCGAGAGATAGCGGGAGTAGTTCTCGATGCCGTTGCAGTAGCCCAGCTCGTGCATCATTTCCAGGTCGTAGAGCGTGCGCTGTTCGAGGCGCTGGGCCTCGACCAGCTTGTCGTGATTGCGCAGCCACTCGAGACGCTCGGCGAGCTCGGCCTTGATCCGGTCGGCGGCGGCGAGGATCGTCTCGCGCGGCGTGACGTAGTGGCTCTTGGGGTAGATGGTCATGCGCGGCAGCTTGCCGCGCATTTCGCCGGTCAGCGGATCGAACAGGCTGATCGTCTCGATCTCGTCGTCGAACAGCTCGATGCGCACCGCCTCCTCCTCGGAATCGGCGGGAAACACGTCGATCACGTCGCCGCGCACCCGGTAGGTGCCGCGCCGGAAATCCATGTCGTTGCGGGTGTACTGCAACTCGGCGAGCCGACGCAGGAAGGCGCGCTGGTCGATCTGCTCGCCGCGATTGAAGTGCAGGCGCATCTTCAGGTACTGGTCCGGGTCGCCCAGCCCGTAGATCGCCGACACCGAGGCCACGATCAGCGAGTCGCGGCGTTCGAGCAGCGCCTTGGTCGCCGACAACCGCATCTGCTCGATATGGTCGTTGATCGAGGCATCCTTCTCGATGAAGGTATCCGACGAGGGCACATAGGCCTCGGGCTGGTAGTAATCGTAATAGGACACGAAATACTCCACCGCGTTGTCGGGCAAAAACGACTTGAACTCGCCGTAGAGCTGCGCGGCCAGCGTCTTGTTGGGCGCCAGCACGATGGTCGGACGCTGCAGGCGTTCGACCACGTTGGCCATGGTGAAGGTCTTGCCCGAACCGGTGACGCCGAGCAGGGTCTGGTGCGCCAGACCCGCCTCGAGGCCCTTGACCAGCCCCTCGATGGCGGTGGGCTGATCGCCCGCCGGACGGTACCTGGATTGGATGCGAAATGGCTTGCTCATGGGCCTGAAATGGTAGCGATGCGGTGAAAGTTCAAGCGCTCGCACCCAGATCCGAGGCCAACCGGCTGCGAATCTCGACGGTCGAGTCGGTGATCAGGCGATGGATCGGGCAGCGGTCGCTGATCTCGAGCAGGCGTTGGCGCTGATCGGGATCGTCGATCCCTGCGAAGGCCAATGACACATAAAGATAATAACGCCCATGGCGTTCCTCGCGGTCGTTGCGAGTCACGGTGACCGTGACTCCGCTCAGTGGCCACTGCTTGCGCCGGGCGTACATGCGCGCGGTGATCGCCTTGCAGGCGCCCAGCGCCAGGTCGAAGTAGTCGTGCGGATCGGGCGCACTCTCGTCGCCGCCGACGATGGCCGGCGCATCGACGAACAGGTCGTCGAAATGCTCCAGCTCGACGCGCTGGCGCAGGCTGTGGCCGTCGCTGCTGATCACCGTGATCGTCATGCATGCTCCTGTTCTCTGCAGCGCGCCTCGCTCAGCGGCCGCCTTGCTCAGTTGACGGTGACGCCGAGCCGTTCGACCGCCTTGATCAGTGCCGCGCGGTTCATGCGGCCCTCGACATCGGCGCCATGGCGACCGACCTCGGCACTCTCGACGCCGTCGACCATCATCAGTTCGCTGGTCAGACGATTGACCAGGTCGGCCTCCTCGACGCCCTCGAAGGTCAAAGACACGTGCGCCATGCCGGATGCTCCCGTTTCGCTGCTGATTATGTGCGCCCAAGTCTAGCATGCGCCGCGCACCGCGGACGCCGCCGCATGCCACGACAGCCCAGACGCACCCAGGAGCCTGTCGGACCTGGCATTGACCTGCTGCGTATCCCGACCTTACCACCAACTCGGCCACAGCGCCAGGCCGGCGAAGGCTATTCCTCCGCCTGCTCTCGATCGGTTCCAGGCCGCTGCCTGCCTACCTGGTGCCAGTTGCGCCCGTCGCGCCCGATCAGTTCGCTGGCGCTCGCCGGGCCATCCTCCCCGGCCGCGTACCCATCGGTACGCGGATCATCCTTCCAGGCCTCCAGGAATGGCTGTACGGCCCGCCAACCGTTCTCGATGGTGTCGGCGCGTTGAAAGAGCATCTGGTCGCCGCTCAGACAGTCATAGAGCAGGGTTTCGTAGCCGGTCGAGGGGGGAAGCGCGAAGAAATCCTCGTAGGCAAAGCCCATCTGGACGGTTTCCAGGTCCAGGGTGGGTCCAGGCCGTTTGGCCTCGAAGTCCAGCCATATGCCTTCATCCGGCTGGATCTGAATGATCAGATAGTTGGGCTCGAGTCGGTCTACTCTCGTATCGCGGAACTGAGCATAGGGCGCCGGCTTGAAGCAGATGGCGATTTCGGTATCGCGGGCGCCCATGCGCTTGCCGGTGCGCAGGTAAAAGGGCACGCCCGCCCAACGCCAATTGTCGATCACGAGCTTGATGGCGACATAGGTTTCGGTATTGCTGTCGGCGTCGACATCGGGCTCGTCGCGATAGCCCGGGACCGGCTCGCCTTTCAAGGTGCCCGCCCGATACTGCCCACGCGCGGAGTTATGCCGGGCCTCTTCCATCGACCAGGGACGGATGGCGCCCAGCAGCTTGGATTTCTCGCTGCGCAGGGCATCGGCGTCGAAGGCGGCGGGCGGCTCGATCGCCACCATCGCCAGCAGCTGAAACAGATGATTGGGCACCATGTCGCGCAGGGCGCCGTTCTTGTCGTAAAAGTTGCCGCGCTGTTCCACGCCCACGGTTTCGGCGGCGGTGATCTGGATATGATCGATGTAATGGTTGTTCCAGAGCGGTTCGAACAGCACGTTGGCAAAACGCGCCACCAGAACGTTCTGGACCGTTTCCTTGCCGAGAAAATGGTCGATGCGATAGATCTGGTGCTCCGCCATGACCGCGAGCAGGCGCTCATTGAGCGCCCGCGCCGAGGCGAGATCGTGGCCGAACGGCTTCTCGACCAGGACGCGCCGATACTGCTCGGCAGCTTCTTGCAGCAATCCGGCGTCACCCAATCGTTCGGCGATGTCGGCAAAGAAACGCGGCGCAGTCGCGAGATAGAACAGGGCATTGCGTGTCGGGCTCGCCTGGATGGCCCGAGTAATCTGTCGATAGGTGTCGGCCTGGGTGAAATCACCTTGGATATAGCGCAGCCGTTGGGCAAAATCCGGCCATTGCTCGAGGTCGATCTCACCGGCCTCGGCATCCGGGTCGTCCGCCTGGGCGGCGAGGAAGTCGGCCAGATGCCGGCGAAAGCTCTCGTCATTGCCCGACACATGATCGATGCCCACGATCTGCAGCGCCGGATCGAGCAGGCCCGTGCGGAAAAGCGAATAGAGCGAAGGAACGAGCAGACGCTTGACCAGATCGCCGCTGGCGCCGAACAGGAACAGCGTGGCCGGAGGGGGCGTGGGAGCTTGTGAAGATTGAGAGTAAGCCATGACTCCTTATCCTTACTGAACGTCGGGCCTTGTTGAAGCCTTGGAATGCCAAGCCGCATCGCTGGAACGCCGCTGCGGTCCGCAGGCGTTACGGTTTCTGCGCCCGACTCTGATTCGCCGAGTGTCGCGGGCTGTCGCGAAGCAGCCTGCGCGTCACGCCATTGGTCCAGCCGAAGCCATCCTGCAGCGGATATTCGCCGCCACCGCCGCCGACTGCACCCGCCTGCATGGGAATCAGCGAATACTTCTCGATCAGCTTGTTCTTGCGCTCGTAGAGTTTGCCGACCGTCTTGAGCCAGCGATCCGAGATGTCCTGAGCGAGCGCCGTCTCGTCATACTGATCAAAACCGCGCTTTGCCAGCCATTGCAGCGGGGCCCAGCCGTTGGGATGATCCCATTGCTGATCGCTGTCGATCTCGGTGGTGGCGATGCCCCCGGCGCTGAGCAGCCGCTGGCGGACCGTGCTGGCGATGCGCCGCGCCTGCTCGCGACTGGCCAGACCAACGTAGAGCGGGGTTACCGTCGCCGCAGTCAGCGCCGTGCACAGCCGGCCACGCTGCCAGTCGAAATCGAAAAAGGCGCCGGCCCGCTCGTCCCACATGACACGCCCGATCGCCTGAGCGCGCTCGTCCGCCTTGCGTTGAAAGTGCCTGGAGGTTTCGATATCGCCACCCATCGCGCTGAGCCGTGCGATCTGGGTTTCGAGTTTGAACAGGAAGCTGTTGAGATCGACCGGCAGCAGGGCCGTGGTGCGTATGCTTGCCAGCTGCTGCGCATCGTCGAGCCATCGCGAGCTGAAATCCCACCCCGAGGCCGCCCCGGCGCGTAGATCGCGATAGACCTCTCGGGCCGGGCGCGTCGATTGCCGAGCCGTCAGTACGTCCTCGAGATACGCCTCCTCGCGGGGCGTGTCGCGCTCGTCCCAATAGCGGTTGAGCAGGGTGCCGTCGTCCAGGCGGACGCAACTGCGGTGAGCCTCGCCGGGGCCCAGGGTGTCGGCGCCGGCCATCCAGTAGGCGTACTCCTTGCGCAGCTGCGGCAGGTAGTCGAGCGAACGCCTGATGACCCCGTAGCGGGCGAACAGATCGACCATCATGGCGAATACCGGCGGCTGCGAGCGGCTGAGGTAATAGGTGCGATTGCCGTTGGGAACGTGCCCGTAGGTATCGATCAGATAGGCGAAGTTGCCGGCCATGGCGCGCATCAGGTGCGGGCGGCCGCTCTCGGCAAGGCCGAGCATCGTGAAGTGCGAATCCCAATAGTACAGTTCGCGAAAGCGCCCTCCCGGCACCACGTAGGCATAGGGTAACGGCAGCAGCGACGAGTACCTGGGGTGTTGCTGGGGACGGCGCGTGAGTACGTCCCACAGACCGTCGATATGCACCAGCAATGGCTGTTCGGGTGGCGAGACGTAATTGCTGAACGGCTCGCGCTCTGGGATGAAGTGCTCGTCGACGAAACTGGCGAGATCGAAGCCCGGCGTATCCTTGCGTGCCCGGTAAGCCTCCAGAATCGCCTCGGGGTCCTGACGCGGGATGCAGTCGACGAATGTTTTGCTGTCGTCGAAGATCCGGCCGCACTGCACGGCGACGAACAATTCGGCGTAGCGATCGGCCGGCGTCAATGGATCGGCCGGCGCGACCTGGCTGACCCGAGCGTGAGGGTCGCTACCGGATACATCGCGATCATCCATGGTGTCTCCCTTCGCAAGCCAGCGCACGCTGGCGGCTGGCAGTGTACGGTGGACCAGTGGCCAACACCCGCTTGCCCTCAATGAATTGTAAGAATAATAGCTTACGCCTGGCGGTCCAGCGTTCGACGGTGGCAGACGTCGGTCGACGAGTACCTTGCATTCAGCGCGCCACATCCCCATTACTCAGACCTTGATATCAATTTACGCCTTGCCTCCCGGGGCGCTATAAGCGGAGGAGACTGCATGAGCGACTGGACCGTCCACCTTGAACAGCACGGCGCACGCCTCGTCGACGAGCGGCACATCGAATTCGACACTCCGAAATCCGCGCCGGGCACGCAGCAGAGTCTACTTGCGCCGCTGATCCACTTCGCGGTACTCGAGATCGCCGGGGCGGATGCCGCACGCTTCCTGCAGGGTCAGACCAGCGCGCAATTGAAGCTCGCCGACGGCAGTTTCGCCGCCCCCACCAGCTTCTGCACGGCCAAGGGCCGCATGCTCGCCAACGGCCAATTGATGCGCATCGACGAGACGCGCTTCTGGTTGTTGCTGGATGCCAGCCTGCTCGAGCCGCTGCGTAGCCATCTGGCCAAGTTCGCGGTGTTCTACAAGGTCGAGCTGACGCCGCGCGACGACCTCGCGGTGCTCGGGCTGATCGGGCACGACGCCCCGGCGCTGGTCGAACGCCGGCTCGATGCGACGCCGCCGACCACCTGGCAGCAGGTCGCGCTGGGTGGCGGTGTGGTGCTGCGCCACCCCGGCGACCTGCCGCGCCTGGTGCTGTGCCTGCCGCACGACGAGGCGATCGGCGCCTGGCAGAACCTGGCCCACGAGGCGCTGGCGGTTGGC
>Ga0114911_1001774_pt1 | contig 10820 bp, 10 predicted proteins | sample MalvireepMed_904_FD_89688 | JGI IMG/M metagenome (GOLD analysis project Ga0114911, IMG submission 89688) | Marine viral communities from the Global Malaspina Expedition - Malaspina viral metaG DeepMed_904 | ecosystem: Environmental > Aquatic > Marine > Oceanic | place: Mediterranean Sea...
CAGTAATCACGATACCGACCGGACGGCTGGATGCCTTCGGTCAGGGGGTAGAAAGACAGGGAAGGAGGCCCCGATGGCCGCACGGATGGCCTGACCGGACTGCTCGATCAGCTCGACGGAACGAACAGCGCAAGCAAGATCCGGCTGCAGGACATCATCGACAACTTTGCATCGCGTGGTTTCGAGCCGTTGCTGGTGCTGGCGGCAGAGGATGGGCTGCTGATCATGACCGGCCTCGCCGTGGTGGCGCTCGGCGCCGTCCTCATCTGGCGCTGGCTGTTGCCATAAGTCATCGGCCGATTTTCTGGAACGTGTACCTGGAGAGGGGGCGATGCATGATTGATGCTCAATTCCTGCCCTTTGTGGTGGCGATCACCCTGCTGAGCATGACTCCCGGGGTGGACACCTTGCTGGTGATTCGCAACACCGCCCGCGGCGGAGTGCGCGACGGCGTCATCACCAGCGTGGCCATCTGCTGCGGGTTGTTCGTGCACGCCGCGGTATCGGCGCTGGGCATCTCGCTGATCCTGGTGCAATCGGCCTGGGCCTTCGGGCTGCTCAAGCTGGCGGGCGCCGCCTACCTGGTGTGGCTGGGCGTGCAGAACCTGCTCGGTATGCGGCGCGGCAATCCGCTTCCGGTTGCCGGGGTGGATACGCCAAGGCGCAACGTGCCGGTCATGTTGCCCATACGCGAGGGCTTTCTCTCCAATGTTCTCAATCCCAAGACCGTAATCTTCTACATGGCGTTCCTGCCGCAGTTCATCGCGCCGAGCGACCCGGCGCTGCTCAAGTCGCTGTGGCTGGCCGGGGTGCATTTCGTGATCGCCAATCTCTGGCAGATCGCCATCGTCCTGCTGGTCGGCCGAGCCGGCACCTGGCTGGCCAAGCGCTGGGTGTCGCGCGTCCTCGATGGCGCTACCGGCACGGTCCTTATGGCGCTTGGCATCAAGCTGGCCCTGCAGCAGCGCCCGTGAGACAGCATGGCGAGGTTCGCCGAGCAGGCTTTTGCTGATGTCATGTGTCGTCAGTCAGAGCGAGCCTGGGTGACATGAAGCGGCTGTCTCGATTCCTGGCCATAACGCTTTTCCTGCTCGGTGAAACGATCGTCGCAATGACGCTTGATGCATGACCTACTAGTATCAGTTTGTATGACAGGTATGCCATGAACAGACATCGAGAAAAAGGAGCGCACGATGCATGAGCCGTCTCGGGGCAGGCGGGTCCCGATTGCCGGGGAAAGTCGAGGGATCGGTGCCTATCTGTGCCCGGTCAGCGACGCATTCAGTGTCTATGTGACCGGCCAGGTCATCGAGGTCAACGGCGGACAGTCGATGCCATGACGAGACAAGCCCCTTCTGCGATTGCCATCACCATGGGCGACCCGGCCGGGATCGGGCCGGAAATCATTTGCCGCGCCTTGGTCGGCATGTCCGATGACGAACGGTCGGGCACGCTACTGGTGGGAAATATCGATATCTTTGCCAGGGCGGCGGCCACGATCGATGCCAGGCTGACATTCCATGGGCTCGATGCGCCAGAAGCGGCATCGCCCGACAGCATTGCGGTGGCTCAGGTCGATAAGCCGCTCGACATCCAGATACCCGATGGCGAGATCAGCGCCGCCGCCGGGGAAATGGCGTTTCGCTGCGTGGAGCGCGCCGTGGAGCTGGTCCAGGCCGGGCAGGCCGGCGTAATCGTCACCGCGCCGCTCAACAAGGCGGCCCTGCATGCCGCCAAGCGCTATTACGATGGCCATACCGGCATGTTGGCGTCGCTGACCGGGGCGCCGGCGTCGTTCATGCTGCTGGCCTCAAAAACGCTGTCGACGATCCACGTGTCGACTCACGTTTCGCTGAAGGAGGCGATCTCGCGGGTCACGGTCGAGCGCATCGAGGCAACCGTCAAGGCTGGGCACGAGCATCTTCGTCAATTGGGTAGGGCCACGCCGCGAATCGCCGTGGCGGGGCTCAATCCGCATTGCGGTGAGGGGGGCATCTTCGGCGACGAGGACGAACGCATCATTCGCCCGGCCGTCGAGGCGCTGCAACAGGCGGGCTACGAGGTGCGGGGGCCGATCTCCGCCGACACGGTATTCTACCGTGCCAGCCGTGGCGAGTTCGATCTGGTGGTGGCGCAGTATCACGACCAGGGTCATATCCCGGTCAAGCTGATCGCCTTCGACACCACCGTCAATGTCAGCCTGGGCCTGCCGATCAAGCGTACCTCGGTGGATCATGGCACGGCCTTCGACATTGCCTGGCAGGGCAGGGCGGATGCCACCAACATGAAGGCGGCCATCGCCTATGCCCGGCAACTGGCGAGAGGACTCCACCTTGACTGAGCTTGTCGTGGCGATCGTCGCCGATGACCTGACCGGGGCGATGGATGCCGCGGCACCGTTTGCTCGTCGCGGTGCGCAGACCAGCGTCGTCCTTGCACTGGAGCATCTCGCCGAGGTCCTTGCTCAGGGCAACCTGCCCGACGTGCTGGCAATCAATACCGAGTCGCGTCATCTGACCGCCGATCAGGCCGCGAAACGGGTCGCCGAGGCCTTCGAGAGACTGCTTCCCCTCGCACCGCACCTTCTTTTCAAGAAAGTCGACTCGACGCTGCGCGGTAACGTCGTCGCGGAATGTCTGGCCGCGCGGCGCAGTAGTGGACGTGGGCTGCTGGTGTGTCCCGCCGTCCCCGTCCAGGGACGCACGCTGCGTGGCGGTCAGGTCTATGTGCATGACGAGCCTTTGACGGCGTCGGACTCTGGGCGGGATGCACGCTCGGCGCCGCCCGTCGAGCCACTGGCGACCCTGTTCGAGCGCGGGGGGCTAGCTGTTCCGAGCCTGCCGGCAGGCAGCGTGTCGGGTGAGCCCGACGCGATTGTGGATGCCGTGAGCGACGCCGATCTCCAGGCGCTGGCCCAGCGTCTGCTCGAATACCCGCGGCGCTGGCTGGCTGTCGGGGCATCGGGGCTGACCGAAGCATTGTCGAGAAGCCTGTTTCCGGCAGCTGAGGCGCGTCTGTCGCCTCCCGTGGATGCCCTGCTGTTGGTTGTCGGGTCGCGCTGTGATCAGGCGCGCCGCCAGGTTGCTTGCTTGTGCGAGGCGGCGCCGGATTTACCGGTCATGCATGCCATGGACGACGAGGGGCTAGCACCCGGTCCGGCGCAGCAGCGCCTGGTTATGCCCGAACGCCAGCCGTCGGCACGTTTCACTGCAGAGCAGGTCGCCCGGGGCATGGCGCGTTGCGTCAGTGGATTGCTGGCTGGCGAGCCGGGTCGCAACCCGTTGCTGTTCCTGACCGGTGGCGACACGGCCATGGCCGTCCTCGGACATCTAGGGGCCAGGCAAGTCGTGCTGGCGGGGGAATGGGCGCCGGGCGTGGCCTTGGGGCACCTCGATGGAGATCCGCATCGCTTGGTGATGACCAAGGCCGGCGGCTTTGGGACACCGGACTTGTTAAAGCGCTTGCACCGCGACTTCCACTAAAGGCGAGCGCCGCAAGGCTTTGCAGTGCTTGCGCGTCGCTGCGGCAAGGACTAATTTGAAGCTGCTGGTATGATACGTATACAGCCATATGTGCAGTTAAGCACGCGGGTACCACCGATTCCGCTACCAATAAAACAAATCCAACGAATGTAGGAGTACAAGATGAGCGACAAGCCACAACGTCAGTTCAAGCTGCCCCGGCTGATAACCGCCATACTGGTCGCGGGTGGCGTCAGCCTGGCCGGTGCAACCCAGGCCCAGGCCGAAACGCTGAAATTCGCCCACGTGTACGAGACCTCGACGCCCTATCAGAAGTGGGCCCTGTGGGCAGCGGAGCAGATCGAGGAGCGTACAGACGGCCGCTATACCATAGAGGTCTATCCGGCCTCATCGCTGGGCAAGGAAGCGGATATCAACGAGGCACTACAGCTCGGTACCGTGGACCTGATCTACACAGGCAATCAGTTCGCCGGGCGCTTCTACGGTCCTATCGGCATTGCCGGTGCGCCTTACATGTTCCGCGACTTCGATCACTGGCAAGCCTATGCCAATAGCGATCTTTTCAAGGAGATCGCTCAAGGCTACCAGGACGCCACCGGCAATGTGCCGCTGGCGCTGAACTACTACGGCAAACGCCACGTCACTTCCAATAAGCCGATCAACACGCCTGAGGACATGCAGAATCTGAAGATCCGCACGCCCAACGCTCCCATGTACATGCTGTTCCCCGAGGCAGTCGGCGCCAACCCCACCCCTATCGCCTTTTCTGAAGTCTATCTGGCTCTGCAGCAGGGCGTGGTCGACGCGCAAGAGAACCCCCTGCTCACCATCAAAGCCAAGAAATTCTACGAGGTTCAAGACTATATCAACCTCACCGGGCATATCACCGACTCGCTGCTGACCATCGCCGGCGGACCGCTGTGGAACCGCCTGTCGGATGAGGACAAGCAGATCTTCCGCGACGTATACAAGCAAGCCGCCGAAAAGATTACCGATGACGTGCGTCAGTCCGAGGAGGACCTGGTGGCGTGGTTCGAGAATCAGGGCGTGACCGTCAATGAAGTGGATACCAAGCCCTTCCGGGAGGCGGTCCTGCCTTATCTCAATGGCGATGCCGCGACTTGGGACAAGGAAACCTTCGACCGCCTGCAGGCTATCGGCCAGTAATCCTCCTCTTCAATCCTGAATATCGCACCACCCCCAAGTTGGGAGTGGTGCGGGGAAATCTGACATGAACCAAGCAAATCGAGACGAGGCGCCCGCCTTCAACTTGCTCGAGGAAGATTCCTTCAACGCGAGGGACCATGGCCTGGAGGACTACCTGACGTTAGGAATATTCTGGTTATTGGCGCTGGATGTCTTTGCCCAATTCTTTAGCCGCTATGTGCTCGGAAACTCCATCGCCTGGACAGAGGAAATGGCGCGCTACCTCTTGGTAATGGTGGGCTTCATGGGCGGTGCCATGACAGTGCGCAAGGGCTCCCAGATCGCCGTCGAGTTCTTCTATCGTTACATGCCGTGCTGGATGGCACGTACGGCTTCGACGCTGGTGGATCTGGCCAACATCGCCTTCTTTGCCGCCATGACCTGGCTCACCTTCAAGCTGGCCAACCTGACCACGGCGCTGATGGCCTCCGTGGATATCCCCAAGAGCTATCTCTATTACATCGTGATGCTGGGGTTCGTGCTGATGCTGATGCGCGCCGTTCAGATAGCTATCCGCCACTGGCAAAGCGGTACCAGCGAGTTGCTGGATTCACAGTGATAACGTCGACCGAGAGAGCCTGTCCATGTCCAATACCCTGGCCCTGAGGAGGCGCGGTGCCCTGGTGTCACCGGTGATCGCGGTGATTGCCATCCTCGGCTGCATCGCCCTGGCACTGACCGAGCAGTATTTGCTTTTTCTCTTCGCCACGCTTTTCACCCTGCTGGTACTTGGCGTGCCGATAGCCGTCTGCCTGGGGGGAGCCAGTCTGCTCTATGTGGCGTTGAGCGGGAGTGTGCCCGAGGTGGTGGTCGCTCAGCGCATGATCAGCGGTATCGATAGCTTTCCGCTACTGGCCATACCCTTCTTTATTCTCGCCGGCAATCTGATGAATAACGGCGGCATCACCAACCGTATTTTCGACTTTGCCAAGGCGCTGATGGGCTGGATGCGTGGCGGCCTGGGTCACGTCAACGTCGGTGCCAGCATCGTCTTCTCCGGCATGTCGGGTGCCGCCGTGGCCGATGCCGGCGGTCTGGGCACCATCGAGATCAAGGCAATGCGCGATGCCGGTTACGATCAGGAATTTGCGGTGGGCATCACAGCGGCGTCATCGACCATTGGTCCCATCATTCCGCCCAGTCTGCCGATGGTGATCTATGGTGTCATGGCTTCGGTATCGGTGGGCCAGTTGTTCGTGGCCGGCTTGATCCCCGGGCTGCTGATGGGCCTTGCGCTGATGCTGATGATATTCTTCCTGGCAAGGCGGCGTGGCTATCAGCGTGACGCGGCTTTCTCGTGGTCGGTGCTATGGCAGACTTTCAAGCGCGCCATACCGTCGCTGTTTACCCCGATAATCATCGTCGGCGGCATCATGACGGGTGTCTTTACTCCCACTGAAGCTGCGATCGCCGCCGTGGTTTATGCGCTCTTTCTGGGTGGCGTGGTGTATCGCATCCTGACCTGGCGGCGCTTGTTCCAGGTCAGTATGGAAACCATCGAAACGACCGCGGTGATCTTGCTGATCGTCGCCGGCGCCTCCATCTTTGCCTGGATCCTGACCAGCAATCAGGTTGCTCAGCAAGTGGTTGGCCTGCTCGGTCCCCTTGCCGATAACCCTGTGGCCACCCTGATCATTATTAATGTCGTGCTGATCATCGTCGGCTGCTTCATGGAAACCATTGCCGCCATTACTATCCTGGTGCCGGTGCTGCTGCCGCTGGCGGTGGCGTCCGGTGTCGACCCGGTCCACTTCGGGGTGATCATGATCCTTAACCTGATGATCGGCCTGCTGACGCCGCCTGTCGGCATGGTGCTCTACGTGCTGTCGAGAGTCTCGAACATTCCTTTCGAACGCTGCATGCGCGGCACGCTGCCGTTTCTCGTGCCGCTGATCGTTGCGCTGCTGATGGTGACCTTCATTCCGGCGCTGTCCATGTGGCTGCCCGAACTGATCTATCGCTGAGGAACTCGGATCCCATGTCAGAAGACATTGTGGCGCGTATTGCCGTTAGCGAACTGGAAGATTTCATGCAGCGCGTGCTGTTGCGCTGTGAAATCGACGAGGCTTCGACGGAGGCCGTCACCCGTGCCTTGGTGACGGCGTCGCGCATGGGTACCGACAGCCATGGGCTGCGCCTGTTGCCGCATTACGTACAGGCGGTGAAAGGGGGGCGGGTCAAGAGACGGCCGACGCTGACGTTCACACGTCGCCTGGCGGCCACGGGCTACCTGGACGCCGATGACGGCTTCGGCCATTTGGCCGGTTACCGGGCCATCGAGCATGCCATCGAACTGGCCGAGACGGCAGGCATCGGTGCGGTAGCCGTAGGCAACTCATCGCACTTCGGCGCCGCCGGCTGCTATGCGCTGGCCGCGGCGCGGCGCGGCTACATCGGCCTGTCGCTGTGCAATGCCGATGCCCTGGTCAGCCTGCATCAGGGCCAGACGCCCTTTCATGGCACCAACCCCATCGCCTTTGCGGCACCGGTCCCGGACAGCCTGCCCTACCTGCTCGACATGGCGACCAGCTCGATCCCGTGGAACCGGGTCAAGCAGTACCGGGCCATCGGCCGGACGCTACCCCCCAATGTGGTGGTCGACGCTCATGGCGAATTGACCACCGATGCGCAACGGGCCGCGTCGCTATTGCCGTTGGGCGGTGCCGACTTCGGCTTCAAGGGTGCCGGGCTGGCCGGCATGGTGGACGTCCTCAGCGCCACGCTGACCGGCATGATTCACGGCTTTCGCATGCTGCCGATGACCGGCGAGGACATGTCGACACCACGTGGCGTAGGGCATTTCTTTCTGGTCATGCACCCTGGCGCGTTCAGTGATCGGGCGACATACGAACGTTCCATGCGGGCGTATCTCGAGGATCTGCGTGCCCAGCCCGCGCTGGCAGGCCGGCAAGTGTTGGCCCCGGGGGATCGCGAATGGCGCTGTCAGGCTCGGCGCGATGCCGAAGGCATTCCCCTTGATTCGGCCAATCTGGCTGCGTACCGCCAACTGGCGGAAACGCTCGAGTTGCCATCGCCGATGCTGGTATAGGCCGCATGCAGTACCATTGGGCAGCAGATGCGTTTGGCGAGGAGTCGCAACGAATGACGAGATACAAGGTGGAGCGCAAGACGCTCTCCGAACAGGTGGCCGAGCAACTCGAGAAAGACATTCTCGAAGGGCGTTTCAAGGAAGGCGACCAGTTGCCCGCCGAACGCGCGCTGATGGAGCAATTCGGCGTCGGTCGCCCGGCGGTTCGCGAAGCGTTGTTCTACCTGCAGCGCCTCGGGCTGATCGCCATCAACAGCGGTACCCGCGCGCGCGTCATCCGGCCCACCGCCGAAGCCGTGATGGCGCGTCTGTCGGGCGTGACCCGGCAACTGCTCTCCAAGTCGGAAGGGCAGCAATACTTTCAGGAAGCTCGGGCCATGTTCGAGATTTCGCTGGCCCGCTATGCCGCCGCGCATGCATCTCGCGAAGACCTTGACAATCTGCAGCGGGCGGTGGCGGAAAATCGCGAGTCGCTGGGCGACGAGGCACGCTTCAAGCGCAGCGACAACGATTTCCACGGTGTATTGGCATCCATCGCCCGCAACCCGATCTTCAACGCCGTGCACGATGCCTTGTCGGAGTGGCTCGATGACCGGCGTGCCCAGGTATTGCAGCGCGACGGCGAGGATCATGCCGCCTTGCAGGCCCATACTGAAATTGTCCAAGCCATTGCTTCCGGCGACCCGGATGCCGCCGAAACGGCAATGCGGCGTCACCTCGACCGCCACTACGGAACCTATCGCCAGCTCAAGGAGAGATTGTCCGATTCAGGATAGGAATAGACAATCACAATCAAAAGAAAGGACGAATCGACCGTCCTCTCTTCGTTGGCATCACAGCGACACGCCCCGTTTCCACGGGATGAAGTCGTATTGCCCCAGCTGTACCGCCTTGGGTCGGTAGCGTCCCGAGGCGGTATCGATGCATAGCTGCAGCAATTCATCGGCCAGCTCGGCGATCTGCGCCTCGCCGCGGATGATCGGGCCGGCATCGAAGTCGATGATGTCAGGCAGACGCTGGGCCATCTCGCTGTTGCTGGAGACCTTCAGCACCGGCGCGATGGGGTTGCCGGTCGGCGTGCCGAGGCCGGTCGTGAAAATCACCAGATTGGCGCCGGAGCCGACCAGGGCCGTAGTGGATTCCACGTCGTTGCCCGGCGTGCACAGCAGGTTGAGCCCCTTGCGTACGGCGGGCTCGGTGTAGTCGAGCACGTCGACCACCAGGCTGTCGCCGCCTTTCTTGGCGGCCCCGGCAGACTTCATCGCGTCGGTGATCAGGCCGTCGCGAATGTTGCCCGGTGAGGGGTTCATGGAGAAATGCGCGCCGACGGCGGCGGCATGCGCCTGGTAGGCATCCATCAGCGAGCGGAAACGCCCGGCGATCTGGTCATCGCGGCAGCGCGAAATCAGCTCATGCTCGACGCCGCACAGCTCGGGAAACTCGCTAAGGATGCCGCTGCCGCCCAAGGTGACCAGGCGATCGATGACGGCGCCGACCGTCGGATTGGCGGACAGCCCCGAAAAGCCGTCGGAACCGCCGCACTCGACGCCGATGGTGAGCTCCGCCAGCGACGCTGGCTGGCGCGTGATCCGGTTGGCTTCCTTCAGGCCATCGAAGATGGTGGTCAGCGCCTCGCGGATCAGGGTGTCCTCGCTGCGCGAGGCCTGCTGTTCGAAGTAATGTACCGGACGCAGCCCCTCGGGATCGCGCTCGGCCATGGCCTGCTTGAGCATATCGATCTGTGCCTTCTGGCAGCCCAGACTGAGCACGGTCGCACCGGCCACGTTGGGATGACAGATGTAGCCGGCCAGCAGCTGGCACAGTGCCAGGGCGTCGTCGTCGGTACCCCCGCAGCCCAGGGTGTGGGTCAAAAAGCGTACGCCGTCGACGTTGGGAAACAGGCGCTCGTCGGGTGACTGGTCAGCAGGCGATCCGCTCGCCTGGCCATGCAGCATCTCGCGGGCCATGCGCTTGTAATTGCGATAGGGATCCTCGCCGAGCGCGTCGGCGACGCACTGGCGCAGCACCTCGATATTGCGGTTTTCGCAGAACACCAGCGGCACCACGACCCAGACGTTGGCCGTGCCGACCCGACCGTCGGGACGCTGATAGCCGTCGAAGGTGACACCCAGGAAGCGGCTGACATCCGGTGCGTTCCAATGCGCTCGGCGCGCCTGGGCATGGTCGCTGTCGGTGCTGTGCTCGAGGTTGCCGGTGGTGATCGCCCCGCCTTCGGCGATGGGTTGGGTGACCCGGCCGACGGTGACGCCGTACATGATCACCAGATCGCCCACAGCCAGTGGTCGCAGGGCGAACTTGTGCTTGTGGCGAATGGCCTCGGTCAGGCGCACGCTACGGCCGTTGTCCTCGATCTCGATCCCGGCGGGCAAGTCCTTGAGGGCGACATGAACGTTGTCGGCGGCATGCACGCGCAGGCTGGGCCGCTGGAAGGTATCGCTGGCGATGGTCTGGCTCATGCTGGCTCCTATCGGCTTGCCCGGGGCGAAGGGACAGGCCGGCTCTGGTTCAGTCGTCGGCGACGACGCGCTGGCACTGCTCGCCCAGACCGTCGATGCCCAGGCGCATCTGCTGGCCCGGCTTGAGATAGACGGGCGGTTGTTGACCCATGCCCACCCCGGGAGGCGTGCCGGTGGAAATCACGTCTCCCGGCTGCAGGCTCATGAAGCGGCTCAGGTAACTAATCAGAAACGGCACCTGATAGACCATGGTGCGCGTAGTGCCATGCTGATAGCGCTTGCCGTCGACCTCGAGCCACATACTCAAATCATGCGGATCGGCAATCTCGTCAGGGGTCACCAGCCATGGGCCCAATGGGCCGAAGGTATCGCAGCCCTTGCCCTTGTCCCAACTGCCGCAGCGCTCGAGCTGAAATTCGCGCTCCGAGACGTCGTTGACCACGCAGTATCCGGCGACATGGCTCATGGCGTCGACCTCATCGATGTAGCGACCGGCCTTGCCGATCACCACGCCGAGTTCGACCTCCCAGTCGGTCTTCTGCGAGCCGCGCGGAATCTTCACATTGTCGTTGGGGCCGCAGATGGCGCTGGTCCACTTGTTGAAGA
>Ga0114911_1001779_pt1 | contig 10809 bp, 7 predicted proteins | sample MalvireepMed_904_FD_89688 | JGI IMG/M metagenome (GOLD analysis project Ga0114911, IMG submission 89688) | Marine viral communities from the Global Malaspina Expedition - Malaspina viral metaG DeepMed_904 | ecosystem: Environmental > Aquatic > Marine > Oceanic | place: Mediterranean Sea...
CGGAAAGCCCAGCGCTGAGTGCCGAAGAAAAAGCCCGGGTCGACAAAATGCTGGCAGACCGGGACAGACGGTCCTGACGCTGGCTTTACCCGGAATGCCCTGGTCGCCACCTCATTCTTAATTCTGAACCTGTGATTGAAACTCCATGACTGACACTTTCTGGATTGCTGCAACGGTACTGATCATTCTTGCCCTTATGTTTGTGATGTACCCGGTCTTTTTCCATCAGCTGGGTGCGAGAAAACAGACGGATCTGAAAAACCAGAACCTGATGGCCTACCGCTCCCGGATGAAGGAACTCGATAGCGAATACGAGGCCGGTATTCTGGATGACGAGAATTACCGCCAGCTCAAGGGAGAGCTCGCCGGCAGCATGCTGGACGATGTGCCGGAACAGGAACAGGAACAGGAACAGGAACAGGAACAGGAACAGGCGGGGCCTGTAATCCGTGGCCGAAAAAGTGCCATGGCAGTGGCGCTGGTGGCGATTCTTCTGATCCCGGCGGCTACCGTTTACCTATATGAGCGTTGGGGGGCGATGGACCGGGTTGAGCAGTTCATCACCATGGAGGAGATGGGCGCCACCGACGGATTCAGACAGGCCCAGATGATTGAACTGTCAGGACAGCTCCGGGACCGGCTGGAAGCCAGCCCGGATAATCCGGATGGCTGGGCAATGCTGGGGCGCACCTACATGCGACTGGAGCGCTATGATGATGCGGCCTGGGCATTCAGGCAACTGGCCAACAATGTCAGTGACGATGAGCGGGCAGAAGCCGTCGCTTATGGTCTTTCTGCCCAGGCGCTGTTCTTCGGTAGCCAGGGTGCCATGACGGAAGAGGTCACCGCGGCCATTGAACAGGCTCGTGACCTGAACCCGGATGAAGTCAATGCCCTGGGATTGCTGGGTATCAATGCCTTCAGCCAGGAGAATTACCGGGAAGCCATCGAGTTCTGGGAGCGAATACAAACCGTTGCACCGGACCACCCGCAGATCGCGTCCATACAGGAAGGGATTCGTGAAGCCTACACGCGTCTCGGCGAGGAACCACCGGCACAGGTGGCTGCAGCCGAAACCTCTGGTGCTGGGGTTACCGTTCGGGTAACGCTTTCCGAGGATTTCCAGAATCAGGTGCCTGCAGATACCACTCTGTTCCTGTTTGCTCGCCAGCCCAATGTCCAGCAGGGCCCGCCTCTGGCAGTAGCCCGGCTGACGGCAGATCAGTTGCCGGTGGAGATCCGGCTGGACGACCGGTACGCCATGTCACCGCAGGCTACCATTTCCAGTGTTGACGAGGTGGTTGTAACCGCCCGTCTCAGTCGTTCCGGCAATGTGGCCGCCCAGGCAGGAGACTGGCAGGGCAGCACCGACGTTCCTGTAGCCGTTAACGAGAGCCAGGAAGCGCCGGTAGCGGTTGTGATCGATCAGCAACTGATTGACTGATCCTCAGGAGAGACCCTCGGGATAAAGCGGAGGCAGATCGGCGTTTGCCCGCGTCTGTTTTCGCTTCCGAATGGCCTCAAGAGTCCGGGCCAGTGGCCGTCCATCCCAGTCTTCGTTGCCATGGTCTGGCGCAAAGAACCGGGCCTGGAGCTTGCCGAGCTCTGTTGCCATGGTCTCGTCCTGGAAGTGGTGCACAACGTCAGACGCGGAACGGAAGTGTTCGCCGGGTCTGTGCCGATTGGCCCATGCTACCAGCAGCTCCGGTGTCTGGGCTGAACCGCTTCTCACGGCCGTGATCAGGTGCTCGAAGGCGACATCTTCATCGTCATTGTGCTGAGTAAAGGCGGGGGCGTTCTTGGCGCCTTTGCGCGACCACCACCATGCCATCAAGGTTCCGGCCCAGAGTATGCCGAACGCCAGGGTGAGCCACTGCCACGGCCCGGCCTCCGGTGCTGTCCGGTCAGTCGATGATTCCGGGCTAATCGTGTCCGGTTCAGGGGCCGGTTCTCCATTCGCGGGTTGCGGCGGTTCGGCGGCGACGGTATTCGGGTCCGTCACCGTCAGGGTTTTTTCCGGGATGACGGCAACGCGTTCCCGATCCGCTTCGGTATCCCACCAGTAAATGCGAATGGCTGGCAACGTCATCTGTCCCGCCTCAACCGGTACCAGAGCCACGGATTGCTTCAGCGAAGAGGTCAGGCCTGCCGGCGTTGTTTCGGTCTGCCTCTCTGGCTCTTCCGGGTAACTTCTCAGTCCGTCCGGGACCGTATCGGGTAAGGGTGGCAGTGCCTCCCCGGGCAAGCCCGCCGCCGTCAGCCTGATCTCTCGGGTAATGTTTTCGCCGGTCGCGACTTCCAGTGACGGAGGAAGCCCGGACTCCTCAAGCGACAAGCCTGTTGCCGGCAGCCAGGTATCGCCACTGAACTGGGCCGGGACATCCTTGACCGGCACCTCAAAAAGCTCCTCACTGTCCCTCAGGAAACGGAGGCTGCCAGAGGCATCTCTGGCCTGTCCCTCGAAGCGTACGGGGGGCAGCTTCAAGGTTCCCGGTCGTTGGGGGAAGATCGCGTAGCGCCGCTCCACCACGCGGTATCGCACACCGTCGCGATAGCGTGAAAATTCCTGCTGCCTGCCCAGGGATTCGATAATCACATGGGGATGGGTCGGCTCAGACAGCTCGCCGCGAATGAGGTTGCCCCTGAAGAAAAGCCGTACTGTCAGGATCAGTTGCTCCTGCACATAGACTTCATCCTTATCGGCGGACAGCTCGATAAAGCTGTCCCTTCCAGGCGCGGCCTGGTCTGGCGGCGAGCCGTCGACGACTTCCACGGTAACCGGCTCCGAAACAGCATCCTTGAAGGTGAGTGCAGGAATGGTCAGTTCGCCGGTGGTTTTCGGTGCCAACTGGTAGGTCCAGGTGATTTCACCCACCATCTGACTGTTTACGGTGCGGATACTGTACTGCTGGTTCTGGGCCAGGATCTCAAAATCTGGTTCCACTTTCTCTATATCAGGCTTGGGCAAGCTCGACATGTCGAAGTCGAACAGGTTGCCGAGATTGATGTCTATCTCCATGCTGCCTTTTACGGTCAGGGTCAGAACCTCACCCTCATAGAGGCGGGTCCGGTCCGGCTCGACTGTCAGTTGCCGGGCCTGCGTATGGGGTTGTGCCTGGGCCGGCAGCCAGAGTGCCGTCAGAAGAAACAGACAGACGGCGGGAATCATCAGCCGTTTTACCATGGTGTATCGCCCTCATCGGATGGAGTCTGGCGTTGTTGATACTGCTGCAGAAATTTGCGCTGTAATAATCCGCCCGGATTGTCAGGGACGCGCCTGAGCCACTGCTCCTGGCTCTGGGTCAGCGGCGTTTCAGAGATAGGGGCGGGTGCCGGGGACTGGCCGGACGGGGTTTCCTGCTCCCCGGAAGCCTGCTCGGGATCTCCGCGCTCGCCCGCCTGCTGTTGATTCTGTTCAGCCGTCTGGCCGCCTTGCTGATTCTCCGTGTCGGAAGAAGACTCGTTGTTTTCCGGGTTCTGCTGCTGACTGTTCCCCTGACTGCCGGGATTCTCGCTTTCACTGTTTCCGTTCTGGTCCTGACGGTTTTGTTGCTGATTACTGCCGTCGCCCTGGGAGTCCCGGGAATCCTGTTGGTTGTTATCCTGATTGCCGTTCTGGTTCTGCTGTTTTTGATTCAGAAGTTCCTCGACAATTCTCCGGTTGTGAAGGGCGTCTTCCATGTCGGGCGCTGCGTTCAGCGCCGCATCATAGGCAGCCAGGGCCTCTTCCAGTTTTCCGGCACGGGCCAGGGCATTGCCCCGGTTGTAACTGGCACGGGGACCCTGATTGCGCGCAAACGCTTCGGCGGCGCTGTCGAACTTGCCGGAACGATAGAGCGCAGAGCCCCGCCATTCCGGGTCTTCAAGCTGGCGGGCGGCTGATTCCGGGTTGTCCTGAATCAAGGCGGGAGCTCGCTGATCTTCCCTCTGCCAGAGCTCTTCCCAGCTTATGGCGGCTGCCGGCTGCGGCCAGACCGGCAGCAGGATCAAAGCAAGCGCACTGAGAGCCCCCCGGCGCCACCCCACCAAAACCAGCGGCAGCGCGAGCCAGAGCAACCAGTAACCGTCATCCTGCCAGCGATTGACCGTCAGGCCGTCCTCGGAATCCTGCCAGTCGTCACTGTCCCGCGGGCTCAGGTCGAGCGCTTCAATATCGGTGTCGTCCAGGGTCAGCTCATGGCTCTGGCCGCCGCTGCTGCGGGCGAGTGCCGCCAGCGCTTCGGGTTCAGCACGACTGATGACAATGTCGCCGTTCTCCCTTATGAAACCGCGCCGGGCGAGGGGAATGGGGCCTCCGTTCTCGGTGCCGACGACCAGGGTATTGAGCGCGTATCCGGTGCCGGAAAGCGTGTCCCGAATGGTACCTTCGTAGTCGTCATTGATGCTGTCCGTGATTAACAGGATGCGACCTTCGCCCGGTGCGCCTTGTTCCAGCAATGCCTTTGCGCGGGCAACGGCGAGATCGGCCCGGTTGCCTGTCGCCGGCATGATCACCGGGTCCAGCACGTTGAGCATGCCCTCAATCGTACGGCCATCATCGGTCAGCGGTGTCACCACGTGGGCATCGCCGGAAAAGACGAGCAGGCCGGTCAGGCTGCCTTCCCGAAGTTCGAGAATATCCCGGATCTTCCGTTTGGCCCGGGTCAGTCGATCAGGTTCCACGTCCGTTGCCAGCATGGACAGTGAAAGGTCCAGTGCGATCACGAGGCTGTCGCCGGGTTGTTTCAGCGGTGTCGGTGCCTCCCGCCAGGCCGGTCCGGCCAGGGCCAGGGACAGAATGATCAGAGCCAAAGAGGCCGGAACCAGAGGTGACTTGTTCGACTGGCCCGAGCTGCCGTTGTGACGAATCAGGGGCGAGAGCAGGCGGGCCGGAATAAGCCGGGACCATCCGCTGTCGCCCATGCGGAGTTGCCGGAATGCAAGATACAGTATCGGTATCAGCAGGATTAACAGCAGCCAGAGCGGGCGCAGGAAATGGAAGTCAGCCCACATGCGTTTCCTCCTCCTTGCTCCGGCGGGTTTCAGCAACAAGTTCCCGCCCGTGGCGGACGAGGAACAGCGCCAGCCACAGAATGACCGCGAGCCCGGCAGGCCAGACATAGAGCTCGGTTACCGGCCGATAGAACTTGCCTTCAAGCTCGATCGGTTCCAGTCGATCAATGCTCTCGTAGATAAGCTCCAGCTCGGGCAGGCTGCGCGCCCGGAAATACTCCCCGCCGGTCTGCTGGGCCATGCGGGTTAGCAGGTTTTCGTCCAGATCCCTGGATGGGTTGACCCGGCGCGAACCCAGCAGCCCACGCTGGACCATGGACTCGGCGCCAATACCAATGGTGTACAGGCGAATGCTGGCGGCCGCGGCGATTTCGGTAGCTTTGTCTGGGGTGATTTCGCCCGCAGTATTGGCGCCATCAGTCAGCAGGACCACAACGCGCTGATCCTGGGGCCGGTTTCTCAGGCGTTTCGTTGCCAGGCCCACGGCGTCGCCAATGGCCGTGGCGCGCCCGGCCATGCCAAGGCCCGCCTCACGCATCAGGGTTCTGACCGTCTCCAGATCGAAGGTGAGCGGCGCCTGTACGTAGGGCTCGGTGCCGAACAGGATCAGACCTAACCGGTCACCCTGGCGGCGGGAGATAAAGTCATCAAGCACGCGCTTGACCGCCTGCAATCGATTAATACTCCGGCCCTGAAGGACCATATCCTGTTCATCCATGCTGGGGGAGATGTCGACGACCAGCATGAGATCCCGGCCGGAAACGGGCATCTGGACCTGCTCGCCCACATGCTGCGGCCGTGCCAGAGCAACCACCAGAAGCGTCCACATCAGGAACAGCAACAGTTGCTGCCAGAGCGGTACGGCATTGCCACGACGACTGACACCGGGCAGGTCCGACAGCCAGTGGCCAACCGGCAACACGGGCGCGTCGACCGATTGCGCTCCGGGCTTGCGCCATTTGAGAATCAGGGGCAAGAGCACCAGAACCAGAGCCCAGGGCCAGGCGAGATTCAGCATTTCTGACCTCCCAGCCACAAACGGGCGAACGCCAGGGCGTCGGCCGGCTTGGTTGAAACCTCAGGTCGCCAGGCACTGTGAACCAGCGCTTCGGCGACCGGTCTGGACGCAACCCGGTCCTTCGGGGCGGTCTTTAACAGGAATTCCACCCAGGCATCGCCGGTCAGCGCTTCCGGGTGCTGTTCCGGGTAGCGCTCGCGGGCGGCCTGCTTCAGCAGGGTGTTCAGTTGTGTGAACCACGCGGGGGTCGTGGCTGCTGATCGTTCCAGTCTGGCGAGTTCGGCCCGAGCGGAGCGGAACCACCGGTTTCTTTGTCTCCGCCGGAGAAACAGCCAGACCAGGGCAGCAAGCACAGCAATGAGCAAAACGGCCAGGATCCACCAACCTGGCGCCGGAGGCCAGAGGCCCCCTGTTTCAGGCAGGTGAATGTCCCGAAGCTGGCTGAGTGGATCCTGCGGGTTCATCCTATGCGGCCTCCGGGTCCCAGCAGCAATTTGAGGGTCGCTGCGGGGTCATTCGCCGTGGACACTTCTGCCATGGTAACGCCGGAGGTACGGAAACACTCTGCCAGCCGGTGTTCATGGTTGGTGACTTTCTCGTGCCAGGCCTTCTGGAACCGGAGGTTTCCGGCATCGAACCATACCGGTCCGTCCGGGCCGGCTATCGCAAAGCGTCCGCTTTTCGGCAGCTCTTTTTCCAATGGATCCACGACCCTCAGGGCGCTGACGCCGTTATGGCGGGCGAGCGCGCCGAGCAGGGTGCCCGTCTCCTCTGAGATATCCAGGAAATCGCTGATCACGAAAATCCGGCTACCGGTATGGGCCACCCTGCGAGCCTCGGTCAGTGCCATGTCCAGGCGGCTCTGGCCGGACGGCTCGTTTTGTTCCGGCCCTCGATTATCCCTTCTTTGCAGTTCATCGAGAGTATCCAGCAGTCGCAGCACTGATTTCTTCCGCCGCGCCGGGCGAAGCACTCTCAGGGCCTCGTCGTTAAAGACAATGCCACCTACCTGATCGCCCGACCAGAGTGCCAGCCAGGCCAGAATGGAGGCGATCTGTGCGCAACGAACCTGCTTGAAGGCGCCGGTACTGGCAAAAAACAGGCTTGGGCCGAGATCGCAAAGAAGAAGAACGGGCCGTTCCCGTTCCTCCTCATAAAGCTTGGTATGGGGCTCCTGACGCCGCGCCGTTACCCGCCAGTCGATGCTACGGATGTCGTCCCCGGGCTGGTACAACCGTACCTCGGCAAACGCCATGCCCCGGCCGCGTTGCGGCGAGCGCTGCAAGCCGGCCTGACGCGTCCGAACCGGGCGGGCAGAGGGCAGTTTCAGTGCCCGTGCGTCTGCCTGCAGGCGGATCAGATCCGGTAGGCCGATGTGCGTTATTGCGTCGGTGTTGCCCATGCCTGACGGCTCCCGTGTCTTGCTTCCGTCGATGGCTTCAGGCGCTCACCGGAACACGTTCGATCAGCCGTTCGATAACCGTGTCAGCGGTCATGCCTTCGGCCTCTGCTTCGAACGTGAGGAGGATGCGGTGTCGTAGCACATCGAAGGCCATGGCTCGGACATCGTCGGGTGTTACGTAATCCCGGCCGTCTAGCCAGGCCAACGCCCGGGCACAGCGGTCCAGGGCGATGGTGCCACGGGGGCTGGCGCCGAAGGCTGTCCAGCGGGCCAGTTCCGGGTCCAGTGCCGCCGGGTCGCGGGTTGCCAGCACCAGGGCCAACAAATATTGCTCTACGGGTTCCGCCATGTAGATGTTCGCGACTTCCGCGCGGGCATCAAACACCTGGTCTGGCGTCAGGCGAAGGTCCGTTTTCGGAAGGCCGTGACGATAATCGTTACGGGCCAGTTGCAGGATGGCCTTCTCCGCTTCCGCCGACGGGTAGTGGATAACCACGTGCATCAGAAAGCGGTCCAGCTGGGCTTCGGGCAGCGGGTAGGTACCTTCCTGCTCAATGGGATTCTGGGTGGCCATCACCAGGAACAGCCGGTCCAGCGGAAACGTGCGCATCCCGACGCTGATCTGGCGTTCACCCATGGCCTCGAGAAGGGCAGACTGCACCTTGGCAGGCGCACGGTTGATTTCATCCGCAAGCACCAGGTTGTGGAAGATGGGGCCGCGCTGGAATTCGAACTGCCCGGTTTCCGGGCGGTAGATTTCACTGCCCGTAACGTCTGAGGGCAGCAGGTCTGGCGTAAACTGGATTCTGTGAAAGTCGCCTTCCAGATGGTCGGCAAGCGCCTTGATCGCCGTGGTTTTTGCCAGCCCCGGGGCGCCTTCTACAAGCAGGTGGCCGTCGGCAAGAAGCGCGATCAGCAGACGATCCACCAGTTTTTCCTGCCCGATTATCCGTTTGGCTAACTGTTCCCGTAACTCACCGAACGTATGCTGTAGCGACATTGGAAATGACTGCTCTCTGTATCTGAGGATTTTCCGGAGAAACCCGTATCGTGCGTAGGTAGTTGCCGAAGTTTTGGCGTCTGGCCGGCAAAAATCAAGGGTTTGACTATGCTTATGTGACGATACGCCGATTACGTTTATTTCACACTAACTGAGGTCGACCATGAATGCGCTGACAGTGGCCAGCAAGGATCAATTCTTTGAACAGTTGGCTGACGCTTTCGCTAAGAAGATTTCCAAAACCGAAGCCAAGAAAATCAGCGAATTTGCCAAGCAGCATTATGCTCATATTCCCCTTGAAGAGTTGGTCAGTCGACGATTTGCGGATACCTACGGCGCCGTTCTGGCCGCCTGGCAGTTTCTGCAGAAGCGGTCTGCCGAGGAAACTCCGGTTGCTGTTTTCAACCCCGACCTGGAGAGTGACGGTTGGCAATCGACCCACACCGTTGTTTTTATCCTGCATCCGAACATTCCGTTTCTGATCGATTCCCTGCGCATTGCGATCAACCACCGGGAGATCGGTACCCATTCTATCCAGCACTCGATCCTGCAGGTGAACCGCGACCAGAATGGCAAACTCGAGAAGCTGCACACGTCTAAAAAGAAAGCCTCCGGTTCGGACTACGAGGCGTTCATTGTCCTCGAGATTGATCGGCACAGTAATCCCGAGGATCTCCGTGATCTGGAAGATACCCTGCAGAACGTGCTTCATGAGGTGCGGATCGCTGTCAGCGACTTCCCGGTAGTTACCGAGAAAGTGAACGAGATTCTCGGTGAGCTGGACAACACCACGGCGGGCATTAACGAGGAGCAGAAAGAAGAGGCCAGGGCGTTTCTGGAATGGCTCGCCCGGGACCATTTTACGTTCCTTGGCTACGATGAGTACGACTTTGCCAAGGACAAGAGTGGCATGGTGGTGCGTCGGGTAGAGAATTCCGAACTGGGTATCCTCCGGGTCAATAACGAGCGCCCGGACCGGGTTCGCCTGAACGAACTGCCGCAGCGCACGCGCCACGAGATGACCCGAAGCGATGATATTTTCATCTTCGCCAAATCGGCCCAGCGCTCGCGGGTGCATCGGCCCGCCTACCCGGACTACATCGCAGTCAAGAAATTCAACAGCAAAGGCGAGGTAGTCGGTGAGCGGCGGTTCCTGGGCCTTTACACCGCCCGCGTCTATAACGAGCGGCCGGACGAGATTCCCCTGCTGCGCCGTAAATTCCAGAGCGTGATGAAACGGTCCGGTTTTCTGCGTGACGACTACGCCGGTAAAGAACTCGAACAGATCCTGACAGTGTATCCCCGGGACGAACTGTTCCAGATCGAGCAGGATGAACTGCTCAAGGTGGCCAAAAGTATCCTGTACATCCAGGAGCGTCGCCGGATCGAATTGTTCCTGCGGGAAGACGTTTATGGGCAGTTCGTTACCTGTCTGGCGTTCTTTCCGAGGGACATCTACAACACCGAACTACGGCTGAAAGTCGAGCAGGTGCTGGTTGACCGGTTGGGAGCGGAAGACGTCGAGTTTGTCACCCACTTTTCCGAGTCGGTCCTTGCGCGGGTCCAGTTCACCATCCGGGTACCCCAGGTCGAGAACCGCCAACTGCCCACGGCGGAGATCCGGGAAAAGGTTATCGAGCTTGCCCAGTCCTGGCGTGATGGGTTGTCTGAAGCCCTGAGTGAGGCCTGGGGCGAAGAGCAGGGCAATGAGCTCTATCGCTTGTGGGCGGGCGGTTTTCCGGCCAGCTACACCGATATGTTCTCGCCCAGGCGAGCGGCGATCGACCTGGAGCATATCGCTTCATCGGCGAACAATCATGACCTTGCCATGAGCTTCTACCGGGCTCTGGAAGAAGACGAGAGCACGCTGCATTTCAAGCTTTTCTACCCGGACGAACCGTTGCCGCTTTCCGATGTGATGCCGATCTTCGACAACCTCGGCTTCCGGGTTATCGGCGAACATCCCTTCGAGGTCATCGACCGGCACAACAAAACGGTGTGGATTCACGACTTCACGCTCCAGGCTCACCAGGGGACTGTTGTCGATATTCATCGTATCCGTCCGATCTTTGAGGAGCTGTTCCGCCGGGTGTGGTACGGAGAAGCGGAAAACGACGCCTTCAACCGGATGCTGCTCTCTTCCTACATGAGCTGGCGGGAAATCGCGCTGCTGCGGACCTACGCCCGGTATATGCGCCAGATACGCTTTTCCAACAGTCAGACCTTTATCTCCAACACGCTGGTGAACCACGTTGAGCTGACCCGCCTGCTGCTGGAATTTTTCGAAATACGTTTCAATCCGGAGCGTTACCAGAGCCCCGGGAAGAGCCAGGCGGCCCAGCAGAAACTGGAAATCGAATTCAATGCCGGCCTCGAAAATGTGGAGAACCTCAGTGA
>Ga0114911_1001783_pt1 | contig 10789 bp, 12 predicted proteins | sample MalvireepMed_904_FD_89688 | JGI IMG/M metagenome (GOLD analysis project Ga0114911, IMG submission 89688) | Marine viral communities from the Global Malaspina Expedition - Malaspina viral metaG DeepMed_904 | ecosystem: Environmental > Aquatic > Marine > Oceanic | place: Mediterranean Sea...
CCTTACTGCGTCATTAAATATTAACAACCTTTTTGATAAGAATTACTTTGAAAGTGTCGGCGTGTACAACTACGGCTCTTATGGCGAACCACGTAATATCAGTGCCAGTGTGCGCTGGGACTTTTAAGATATTGTCGACCTTTATTATCTAAACAATGGATATAGCCCCGCTACTACCTATGGTAGCAGGGCTATATGTAGACTCTCTGGTGTGCTGATTTTATCTTTACGCCAAATCATTGATTCAGATCAAGCTATTCAGCGAAACAAAGGAATACAATAATAGAATATAAATTCACTGACAGAAAAGGCTAATGCCATGAGCAGTACTTTTTATATTCCAGCGGTCAATATTATCGGCGAGAATGCCCTTAAAGATGCGGCCACGCAAATTGATAACTATGGCTTTAAAAAAGCCTTGATAGTCACCGACCCCGGCATGACCAAACTGGGCGTTACTGCCGAAATCGAAGCCCTGCTCAAAGAGCATGGAATAGAAAGTCTGGTTTACGATGGCGTACAACCCAACCCGACAGTGACGAACGTTAAAGCCGGGCTAGATGTTCTGCAGAAGCATCAATGCGATTGTGTTATTTCACTAGGTGGAGGTTCAGCTCACGACTGCGCCAAAGGCATAGCCCTGGTTGCCACTAATGGCGGGCATATTGGCGACTATGAGGGTGTTGATGTCTCGAAAAAGCCACAACTGCCACTCATTAGTATTAATACCACCGCAGGCACAGCGTCTGAAATGACCCGTTTCTGCATCATTACCGACCCGGAACGCCATATTAAAATGGCAATTGTCGACCAAAACGTGACACCTATTCTGTCTGTTAACGATCCGAGGTTAATGGTCGGCATGCCTGCCAACTTGACTGCAGCAACGGGTATGGATGCTCTGACCCATGCCGTTGAAGCCTTTGTATCTACCGATGCTACGCCGATTACCGATGCCTGTGCCATAAAAGCCATAGAGATTATCCGGGACAATCTTCACGAAGCGGTTCATAACGGAACGAATATGGAAGCTCGTGAACAAATGGCTTACGCACAGTTCCTGGCGGGTATGGCATTTAACAATGCATCTCTGGGTTATGTACATGCCATGGCGCACCAACTCGGCGGATTCTACGACTTGCCGCACGGTGTCTGCAACGCGGTTTTATTGCCTCATGTGCAACGCTACAACAGTCAGGTTGTCGCACCCCGCCTGAAAGACATTGGTAAAGCACTGGGCGCAGAAGTACAGGGATTAACAGACAAAGAAGGTGCTGACGCTGCTATTGCCGCCATTGTCGAACTGTCTCAAAGCGTTAATATTCCGGCTGGCCTGGAAGAACTGGGGGCAAAAGAAGAGGACTTTAGTACATTGGCAGACAATGCGATGAAAGACGCTTGTGGCCTGACTAATCCAATTCAACCCAGTCACGAAGACGTTGTTGCTATTTTTAAAGCGGCTTTTTAACCGGAGTCACCGAAACTTAACTGCTCAGGATTGGGCCACCTATGGAGGTGGCTTGATCCTCAATACTCTTGTGCATAAACATAAGCTGGCGCAACTTGCAGGCTTCGCGAAGCAGAGCTATAGCGGCCGGATGATCTGACGAAAGCGTATTCTGTAGCTGCTGAAAATGATGTAATGTCCTACTTAACAGAGAAATGCCGCAATTCACGCGATTTTGACGATGATATGTCTCAGACAAATTCTGCACCGCAATTGACAGGCAAATAATAACCTCGCCAGCCTGCTCATGCTGGTGTTTCAGAATATCACTCAAATGTTCCCGTAGCAGGAGAATGCTATTCATATAGTAATGATTGGCATTTTGCCATTGCCCCTGCTCAAACTCATAATTACCCATACGCTGTAACACTTTCCAATTCTGAATGAGTTCCATAGCAACCTCCTGTGTTGTTCATCAGCATGCATTGCAATTTAAATAAATGCAAATGATAATAATTATCGTTACATTAACTATCAGGAGTTAACTATGTCATTTGAATTACCTGCGTTACCCTATACTTACGATGCCCTTGAACCGCATGTCGATGCCATGACAATGGAAATTCACCATCAGCGACATCACCAGACCTATGTCAACGGTCTGAACAATGCACTGGCTGGCAGTCGTTACGAAAAATGGGACTTGTCTGAACTGTTACGACAGATTCAGAGTATACCTAGTAATATGCAATCGGCTGTGCGTAACCATGGCGGTGGTCATGCTAACCACTCATTGTTCTGGCAAGTTATGTCACCTCAAGGCGGTGGCGAGCCAACGGGCAAACTGGCTAAAGCCATAGAGAATGACATTGGTGGCTTTCAGAATTTCAAAGAGCAATTCACTCAGGCAGCGGTCAGTCGGATTGGTAGCGGCTGGGCCTGGTTAGTGCTTAATGCTAACGGGCAACTCGAAATAACCAGTACAGCCAATCAGGATAGTCCTTTAATGGATGGACTGACTCCCATACTAGGATTGGATGTATGGGAACACGCATACTATTTAAAGTATCAGAACAAACGTGCAGACTATATTGCAGCATTTTATGAAGTGATTCACTGGCCGGAAGTTGCCAGACGTTTTGAGGAGAATAAATGAAGGTAATGGAGTTATTTCAACCTGGCTGGCGACTTGGAAGCAAGCTGCTTGCCTGGTGCTGGGCGCGGGCTATGGTCTGTATCAGCTCATTCTCCTAATGCAGTATCAAGACCATGTACGCTACGCCTTTTATGCAGGAATGATGGCTGCCGGTGCAACCGCTTTAGGCACTCTTCCGGCTCTGTTCTCCAATCAGTTATCTAGTCGTTTACATGCTGCAATGCTGGGATTTGGCGCTGGTGTCATGCTGGCGGCCAGTATTTTTTCTCTCATTATACCGGCGTTAAACTTGTTTGAAGCGGCAGCACAAACGGCTTGGCAAGGCCCGCTTAAAGTAGCTGCCGCTATTCTCCTGGGCTCTTTTTTGATGATGGCTCTGGAGCGCAGTGTACCGCATGAGCACTTTATTAAAGGTACTGAAGGGCATCAGGCACTGATATTGAAACGCAGTTGGTTGTTTGTCATTGCCATTATACTGCACAACATTCCCGAGGGGCTCGCAATTGGTGTAGCTTATGCAGGCGAGGATACCGTTGGAGCGTCGACTCTTGCAACCGGTATTTCTGTACAAGACATACCGGAAGGTTTTGTCGTAGCCATGGCCTTACTGGCTGCCGGTTATAGCCGTAGACTTTCTATTGGAGTAGGTATGCTATCGGGGCTAGTAGAGCCTTTAATGGCTGTTATTGGTGCCATTGCATTGAGCAACTCAGCAGTGCTGCCCTGGGGGCTGGCTATGGCCGCGGGCGCTATGCTGTTCGTCATCAGTCATGAAATGATTCCCGAATCACACAGAAAAGGCCACGAAATGTCCGCAACGAACGGCCTTATGCTGGGTTTCGTGCTGATGTTTGTACTGGATACCGCTTTGGGTAGTTAGCGCTCAGCTTGTCGAACTTCAACGCGATCAATCAGCCAATCTTCATTCTCGGCCGGTACAGCTGTTATTTCTTCGCTATGCACGTGTTTTATTTATTAAGTAACCACATGACAAAGGCGTACAAGTTGGAAAGGAGATAAAGAGCGCACAAAAACAACGCCACAGAATAAACTGAAAACAGTACCACTTTGGGTACTGTCTCCCTGGCTAGCCAAAGGAAGCCTGATGCAGCCAACCAACAAGGCAATGCCGCAATCAATGCTAAAACTACAACCTGCATATATTCATGGCGATACTTAGCAGCGGGGTTAGCGTAATACCCGAATGTGTATTTGCCGGCAACGCCGAGAAAAAAGAGCCCGCCTACAGCAGCCAAGAAAGCCAGAATCATCCATATTTTCGAGAACATGAGTTATTCCTTTAACTACAATAATTAACATCGCCGATAATCAAGAGTACCTGTTTTGGTGAGGGAATACATACTTATCAGCTTAAAGACGTAGCAAGCTCTGTTAGTATCGTTTTTCTTTAAATAGACTGCTTTCGAACAAAGCGACACATACCTTTCCCGAGATTTTCGCCGTCTCGCGCAATAAACCCATAGTTCTGATAAAAGCCTCTTTTCCTTTAGCTGCGAGTAGACCGACCGTTGAACCCTCGGGACATGCATTACTTAAATAGTTTTTTCATTGTGTGACTCTGGTCGCCCCTGTCAGCAAGGAACTGTCTAACGACATTCCCATACTGACAGGGTAAGTATATTCAACTATTGGAACTCATTATTTTCAGACAAGCTCTCTGTAACAAATAGCTCTACTAGTACTGTAAGCAATGGGATGGACTCCTCCTCACCTCACCGGCATCGATGTGCCAAAATGGTGAGTGAGTCAAACATCACTGAGATGAGGAGAAGCCCAAATGAATATTATCCGTGTTGGAGTCGATATTGCCAAATCAGTTTTCACGTCCACGGTGTAGATCGCTATGGAAAAACTGTATGGCAGGCCAAGTATACTCGCACAAAATGGTTAAACGCGCTGAGTCGCAAGGTCCCGGCAGGCTGTCCAGTCGGTATGGAAGCGTGTGCATCAGCCCATCATTGGGGACGAGAGCTCCAGAAGCTTGGCTATCATGTTCGTCTGGTTCCTGCTCAGTTTGTTAAACCTTACGTAAAGAGCAATAAGAACGACAAAGTTGATGCTGAAGCGATTTGTGAGGCAATGAGCCGACCCAACATGCGCTTTGTAGTCCTCAAAACAGCAGAGCAGCAAGATATCCAGGCTGCTCATCGCATACGCGAAGAATTGGTGGGGCAACGTACCGCCAAAGCTAACCAGATCCGCGGTTTGGTAGGCGAATATGGTGTTATTTCGCCAGTTGGCATCCATTAACTGAGAAGGGCTTTACAAAAATGGCTTGAGGATGCTGAAAACGGGCTGAGTGATACTTTCCGCACGCTTCTTAATAGTTTGGCGGAGGATCTTCGTTACCTCGATGACCGCATCAAAAGTCTTGATGAGAAAATTACTGAGAATGTCCAAAAGGCTCCCGTCGCGCGTCGCTTGATGACGTTGCGTGGCGTTGGGCCATTAACCGCAAGTGCACTTTCCGGGGCGCTGGGTGACGGAAAAGCTTTTCGAAAAGGACGTGATTTTGCAGCGTCTTTAGGATTAACACCCAGACAGCACAGCACCGGCGGCCGGGAGCGATTACTCGGAATTAGCAAGCGCGGTGACGGCTACCTCCGCAAGTTGCTTGTCCATGGTGCACGAGCGGTACTACGCCATGTTGATAGAAAAAGTGATGGGCTGAGTCATTGGTTAAAATGTCTGGTCAACCGTAAGCACATTAACGTAGCGACCGTTGCGTTGGCTAACAAAACGGCCCGAATTGCCTGGGCGTTAGTCGCCAATGAAACGGCTTATGATGAAACACTTGCAGCTGCAAGTAGATAATCTGATGCTCAAGTAACAAACAAATTTTAACAGGATAAACTCAACACCACGATTGCAAAGCTTTTGCTTGATGGCGAAACAGGTCGAACCGGCACTGAGAAACTCCTTATGTGACGAAGAGCCTTGAGCTCGTGTAAGCGTTTGGAAATCAGTGCGCGAATAGCCCATTAAGGTCCGATGCCTACCGATGCGGCATCTTTTTAGAGACCGAATACACGTAGGCAGTCGTACCTACTCGCAATTAAACAAAATGCTTGCAAAAGAGGGGGGTCCATACACGTCGCATAAACCACACAACCGGCCAAGATAATTGTCGCTGAGATGATTTCGGTTTAATCCGATCACCGCTTGCGGTCTACCCGAACAGTCCTTTTTAGGTCAGTTTTGCCAGCCTGATTCTTAGAAGGGTTACATCAGGTGAGATATTGGAACGGCATAGAGTTTTTCGCCAAAAGGTAGTACCTGTTCGCCATCATAAAACACCACGCCACCAGCAAAGTCCCCCTTACAGGCTTCTTTCAATTTAACCATACCTTTAAAGTCTGACTGCTTAACTGTCGCTGCCGCCTTTACCTCGATACCCGCTTTTAAACGTCCCTTCTCAATAACAATATCAACTTCTACTTTGTCCTTGTTTCTAAAGTGGTAGAACCTCAGGTCCTCATCATACCAACCGGCATGTTTTCTAAGCTCCTGATAAATGAAGGTTTCCAACAATTGTCCAAGTAGTTCTTTATCCTTCCAAAGCTCATCCGCATTGACACCCAGCAATGAGCTAACAAGCCCTGTATCAGACAAATGTAGCTTTGGTGTCTTTATAAGTCGACTAAGTCGATTGCTGTGCCAGGGAGCAAGCTCCTCTATAAGAAATATTTGTTCAAGTAATGCAAGGTACTCGCGAACAGTCGGACGACTAATCGAAAATGGAGATGCCAGTTCGCTGGAGTTAAATAGCCGACCGGTCTGAGACGCTGCGAGAGCGAGCAACTTGGGGAGCACATTGGCATTTTTTATATTGGCTAAATCTTTAATATCTCGTTGCAAAATGGTCTTAATATAATCTCGATACCATGCGTTTCTTCGTTTAGCGCTACTTCGGTTAACGGCTGCCGGATAACCTCCCTGCACTAAAATATCCGCTAAAGAGCGTCCCAGAGCATTTTTTTTCTGACTCGTACCAGCACCCGTCAGCAGGTTATCGGAAAAAAGCGAAGTCAGAAAGTTAGGAGTCCTGTCTGTCATTTCACATTGAGCCAGAGGCCGCAGGTGTATAATCTCCATACGACCAGCAAGGGAGTCAGACAATTGGGGTAAGAGCAGAACATTGGCTGACCCAGTCAAAATAAACCGACCAGGTATTCTATTAGCGTCTACGCTGTCCTTTAATGAGAGAAAAAGCTCAGGAACACGTTGAATTTCGTCTAAGATGGTTTTCTCTGGCAAACTCCTGACAAAACCAACAGGGTCGGCTTTTACTGCAGCCAATTGGTTTTCGTCATCAAAGGTAATGTAGGTATAGCCGAGTAATTCACCGACAGACTTAGCAAGGGTTGTTTTGCCGCATTGCCGCGAACCATGTATTAATACGACCGGCGTATCGTCAATAGCTTCGAGCAGATTTTGCTTTGTATTTCGCGGGAATAAGTTATCGGCCATCTACTGAATCCTTCGCCAAAATTTCGTCCAATTGTAACCTAGCTCGCGTCCATTTGAAAGCAAACGCCCGTCCAATTGAAAGTTCTAATGTGCAGATTGCTTTTCAAACGTGTGATTTGGGGACTCGGAACGACCGATTTGTAGATAAGCGTAACGATGCTCTCTTTGGAGTTCCCAGGCTTTACTAGTCACTTTTAACTCTTGAAAACCCTTGTTTTCAAGAGTAAACACCAAATCACCCAAACAGCGAAATGGTTTTTGATGCCTCCCCACAGCTTGAATTGACAACCCCAACTTTTTAAGAGTAATATTTCTTCTCCGCTGGGTTTGCGGGCCAGCCGCGGTGGCAAAAAACCTGTAAACTGTTTACTAAATTCTTTAATAAAAGCATTAGCTGTTGAGCGGCTCAACGTACGCGTGCTTATTTTTTAAGGAATTGATGTAAATGACAAAATCAAACCAACCCTTAGTCATGGATCGTCTTTTACAAGTAAAAAAAGACATCGGTGAAATTTCAAGAGAAATCCAAGAGCGTCATAACTTTCAGTACATCAAAGCTCGAGAGTTTGCACTTGCTGTGCTCGGTTTTCAAAGCAGCTATCAATTTGACCGCTGGTTTCAAAGCGAATGGAATAGACTCGAGTATTTATCAACCCACGAAAGACGATTAAACACTATGTGTCATGATGAGCCGCTTGACGACGAGCCAGTCTATATATTTGAACTTTACCCAGACTATCGCGCTTACGACTTAAAGACAGGAGAGCTTGAGCAGCTTGATATCTTACGGCACGAAGTTGCAATCGATGGGCTCAGGTTCAATTTCAACCAATTTAGATTGGAGAGCGTCGTCACTGATTTGATTCCGATATGTAGTATTTGGGCTGGAGATATGGATGATCTTGAAAAGCCTTACGAGAAACGAATTCCTCATTGCTTACCGAGCAATGAGTCAACTAGTGGCAAAGTATGAGCCTGAGTTACTTGATGATCAGGAACTGATGCCACCTGATTATCAAGCAAGGCTCCGCAAGGGGGTTGTCGGCTTCAAAATTCTTGTTGACGATATCCACGCCAAGGAAAAGCTGGGGCAGCATCGAAAAACCGATGACCAAGAAGGAGTGTTCTCCGCACTTCGGCAAAGCGCTCCTCCCGATGCGGTGGCTTTGTCGGGTTATATGAAAAAGCGAAAGCTTGGCGTTGGTAGTTAACCAAATTCACTACAACCGCTCAGCTTGTGCTATATATTTAGCCCGATACAGAAAAGGACTGTATGGCAATGACATTTAGTAAGTTTTTAAAGATCACCGCTTTCGCAGTTTTAATCCTGGGGCTATGTTCTGCTTATGTTCGAGCCTTTACCGTTGCGGGGCCGTCAATGAGCCCAACGCTCTTTTATGGTGACCTCGTCTTATCCAACCATGCAGCTTACGACTTCCGGTTGCCTTATATGGACAAGGTTTTGATTGAAGTCAGCGATCCGCAACGTGGTGATGTAATCACGTATTTTGATGTATCGAAAAATGTCATAGCAATTAAACGGATCATTGGAGTGCCCGGAGACACAGTGCAAATGAAAAATAACACTCTTTACGTCAATGGTGCTGAAGCTACTCAACGTATCGTATCCCAAGAAATTTTTGATGATATTTTTCTCCGAGATACTCCCGAGCAACTGGTTGTAAAGGAAACATTAGGAGGTGCGGAGCATTTGATTACCTACACTCCAGAAAATAGCCCGGTTCGCAGCTTTGAAGAAATAACAGTCACTGAAGGTAATTACTTTATTTTGGGTGATCACAGAGACAATAGTGCAGACTCGCGCTACATCGGCTTTATTCCCAGAGACCAAATTAAAGGGAGAGTTTTTAGAGGCATGAGAACACTAGATTCATTTTGATTCCTTGGATTTGAGGATGAAAAATCCGCTGCTCGCTCATTGCGGACATTTCAACGCGGCTCTTCAAACATCAGAAAAGTTCTACGATTTCAGACGACTTAGTTAATTCGAAAAACATTTAGCAACATTTCCGCACTGGATTTTGGCTTACTGAATGGTACGGTTAACAGTAGTTTAATAGGGACATTAAGAGATCAAGCATGAAATATCTACTAATTGCTGTTACGACGTACCTTTTAAGTTTTACCGCTATGGCATCGGATGCCGTTGAATATCGTACAGAGCTGACTTTTTCACTCGAAAGCTCAGCGTTAAACGCGGTAACTGAGATGCAAATACCAAAGAAGTACAGGAGTAGCGGTACTGTTGCCTTATTTCTGAATAAAGACTTTTCGGTAGAGTCTGTTACTGGGCAGCACATCGAGAGCTTTGAGGTAAAGCAATCGAAGAAGGTGCCTGTTTGGAATGAAGTGATAATTGAGTTTAGTTCGTCAGCTCAAGCAAACAATAAAGCTATACGCATTAAATATGCAGGCACTATTGATAATAACGCTCAGCACGGAAATTTCATTACCTCAAATCAAGTTCACCTGAGTATTGATTCGGCGTGGCATCCGGTATTCAGTGACTTTTCAACGCCAATTATAGGAACTGTTAGCGTCGAATTGGATGACGACTGGGAAGTGTTTGGTCCGGGAAGTGTGACCAGCAGTGGAAACAATTATCAGGTGATAAGTACAGAGCCAACAATCGACGTATCGCTTTATGCAGTGAAAAAGCCGACCAGCATTTATAGCGATGGCTTTACGGTTGTCCACGATGACGTTAACGCCGAGAGGGCAGAATTCGTATTAAATGCAGGTCGCCAATGTTTTGAAAAAATGAACGAGCGTTTTGGGAGGCAGAAACAGCTAAAAGCCGCTCAGGTAGTTCTTCTTGAACGCCCAGGCCCTAGCTTCGCGAGAGGAAACTATATTTCATTAAATTCTCAAACTTTGGGCTCTAAGGTCCATACGCATCAATACTTATGCCACGAAATAGCGCATAACTGGACAAACTTCACAAGCGCCATGTCGCATGACTACTGGATGATTGAATCGTTCGCTGAATACATTTCGGCCAGAGAGGTGGCACGTATTTATGGTGAAGAAGAATTTCAAAATATCGTGGAAAAATGGCAAGCGCGGGCGAAAGGCGAAGCGTTTATTTGGCGCGAAGATACTGCTCGCAGAGCGTCGCACAAAGTTAATTATGGTCTCGGCCCTATCGCTTTAATGAAGTTACAGGAAAAGCTGGGAGAAACTGCTTTTGATGAACTCATTGACTGGTATATGACCAGTGACGTAACCGAGACAGAAGCGCTAATTACAAAAGTGGGAACCTTTGCTGGTGCTGATACCAAGCGTTGGTTTAGCGCTTTATTAGCTGGCAAACATTCGGAATGAATTACTGAAATAATGGTAATTTGTAGTACGGTGGAAATATGGAATCAAAAGCGTTAACCATAATGTTTTTTATTGGGGGGGCTATGTTTCCTCATCACCAAACTCGGACATTCGCAATAACTGACTACTATGCCTTACTGTCAGAATATCTATTTGGCCTCTGACGCTGTAAATGATCCTATAGGCTCCAAATATAACTTCCCTGATGCGACGTCCTCCTACTTCAGGAACGACGCGCCCACTTTCAGGGAAGTCTGATAGCCGCTCCACAATGTCAAACAAACCTTCAACCCACTCAACAGCAGCGCTGGGTTTATCTTCCGCAATATACTGAGATATCTGTTCAACAC
>Ga0114911_1001785_pt1 | contig 10768 bp, 7 predicted proteins | sample MalvireepMed_904_FD_89688 | JGI IMG/M metagenome (GOLD analysis project Ga0114911, IMG submission 89688) | Marine viral communities from the Global Malaspina Expedition - Malaspina viral metaG DeepMed_904 | ecosystem: Environmental > Aquatic > Marine > Oceanic | place: Mediterranean Sea...
ACAAGCCTTGTCCCTTGGGAATCAGCCTGGCCAAAGACGCTGCCCTTATGGGCCGATGTAGCAATGGCTATTGTACTCCTCGACGTGGGGATTACCCTTGCCCATTTCGCCAGTCACAGGGTTTCGTTTCTCTGGCGTTTTCACGCCGTGCATCATTCGGTACGCCGCATGTACGGCTTCAACGGGCTACTGAAGCATCCAGTCCACCAGTTCATCGAGGTTACCGCCGGTGCGTTGCCCTGGCTTCTTCTGGGAATCCCTCTCGATGTCGCCGCCGTGGCTTCCTTTGCGGTGCTGATACAGCTCCAGTTACAGCACTCGAACGTCGACATGCGGGTCGGGCCGTTGGCATATATCTGGGCCGTCGCTCCAGTCCATCGGCACCACCACCTCGCATCCGAAACGGACGGCGACGTCAATTTCGGTCTCTTCTTGACGCTCTGGGATGTTCTGCTTGGTACAGCGCGCTTTGGGTCGAGCCAGCATATCAGAGCGGGGGCGATTGGCCTCGCTGGCATCGAAGATTATCCGGATGCCTATCTAGCACAGTTGGCCGAACCATTTAGAAAGCAGGCACAGTCTCTGCCGGAGCTCGGCCCACAAAGCGAGAGACAGGCATGACCGATCAACATGCAGTCTATACGCCGCCAGCCGGTTATCCTATTCTCACGCCACTCTACGATATCGGGGTCCGACTTTCGACCCGCGAAAAAAGGTGGCGTAGAGACCTTGTGGACCTGATTGAGCCCAAGTGTAACGAGGTCCTGCTCGACATTGGGGCGGGTACCGGCAGCCTGGCGCCACTACTGGCCACGAAAAACCCAGCCACCACGTACTTCGGGATCGATCCAGACGAAGATGCGATCCAGATCGCACGAAAGAAAGCGGGGCGAGCTGGAATAGATGCTGAATTCAACCATGAATTATTCTCGGTGGCCACTGTTGCCAAATGGCCAGCGCCGGACATCGCCACACTCTGCCTTGTTCTCCATCAAGTGCCTTATGATGAGAAGCTCCGCTTGCTGTGCGACATAAACGAAGCACTTAAGCCAAGTGGACGCCTGTTCATAGCAGACTACGGCGAGCAGCAATCACGCCTCATGCGTGTCCTGTTCAGAGCAACGATACAGCAGCTCGACGGTGTTTCGGACACGCAGCCAAACGCGGACGGCGCGCTTGTACCGCTTATGGAACAAGCTGGATTTCTCAGCATCACAGAATGCAAGAGATATCAAACCATCACTGGCTTGATATCGATCTACGGAGCGACCAAGACTTCTGCAGATGAATGAGAAGATTGCTCATTTACTCGCTTGGTTTGGAGTGGCCGGTACATGGATTTGCTGACAGAGAGTTTCACCTCTCGCGAGGATTTGTCCCAAGAGGTCCACGACGGTCAACTACGCTGACCCGGCGTGATTTTGCCTCAATCACGAGTCGCTCAAGTACGCCATTGCCGGGAAAGGCGATGACATAGCGCGGGTCCATTTTGAGCATCTGCTCGTTGCGCTTGAAGCCGGCACGGGCTCCGAGCCTCCTATCGAGGTTGAATACCAGTTGCTGGACATTGTGGCGTTCGGCCCAGGAGGCTGCCAACCGGTCAACACCTTTGCTGTCGCCGCCGTGCAGGATGAACATATCCGGAACCCGGTCGCGCACCTTGTCGAGCGTAGCCCATACGTTCGAAGCGAAGGCCTTGGCCTCGTCGGCGCTGGCAAAGGAGGATCGCCCACCGGCGAATATAACTGCAGTGCCCTCAGGACTATGGGCATCCCGGCGCCGCTCAGCCCTCGCGCGCAGGAAATCGCGGGCCTCAACAACCGCAGAGGTCACTTTCCGCGAATGGTTCGAACGCGAACCGACAAATGGCTTCCATGAAGAACCCGTTTCTTCGAGATAAAGCGATGCGGCGACTTCGCGCATCTGTTCAAACGCTATCATGCTTGCCTCGGCTGGCCGATCGTTGAGCGCACGCATTGCACGATCGATTGCGACCAGTTCTTCTTCGGCCTTGGCGACCTCGTCCTCGTCGCTGTCTTCGTCTTCGAGAATAGCGGCCACCCGGTCGTAGTCGGCCTCGAGTTCACCGAGTTCCTGCGCCTGTTGCTCGGTCATCGGCACAGGTTCGCACGGCAAGCGATTAAGGCCTTCAACGAGGTCATGGCTGACATAGTTGCCAAGCGTCGGTCTCAGCTGCACGACCACCGAATGATCTTTACCGAGCGCTTCTTCTATAGCCGGGATGAGACTCGGCAGTTTCATCGACAGAAGCAGCTGCGCAAAGAAGCGCTGCTTTGTGCCTTCAAATTTTGACAGCGCGGCAGCCTTGGCATTGCGATTGAGCGTATCGCCGCTGTCCTCGTCGACGACTCGTGTGGCTTCGAGCGCGTCATCGAGATTGCGGTGAATGATCGCCCAGGCTTCGGCATAGGCGTCGTAGATACTGATCTGCGCTTCGGTCAGGCAGTGTTCTAGGATCTCGTATTCGACCCCGGCAAAAGACAGCGCGCGGGCGAGGTAAAGACCTTGTGCCTTGAGGTCGCGCGCAACGAGTTCCATCGCTGCTACACCACCGGCGCGGATCTCGGTCATGAAGCCTTCATGCGTCGGGAAAGCGGTTTCGGGTCCCCAGAGGCCGAGCCTCGCGGTGTAACCAAGATTAGCGATCTCCGACGCGCCGGTGGCGGAGGCGTAAAGCACGCGGGCGCGCGGCAGATGGTTCTGCAGCCTCAGGCCCGCCATCCCCTGCTCGGAGCCCTTGACCTTGCCGCGCGTGCTCGAAGACCCAAGCGCATTGGCCATGGCATGGGACTCGTCGAAGGCAATCACGCCTCCGAACTCTTCGCCCGTCCAGGCAAGGATCTGGTCGAGGCGCGTGTCTTCGGCCCGGCCCGAGCGCAGTGTCGGATAGGTGACGAACAGAATGCCTTCGGGCAGCGTTACGGGTCGCCCGAGCTTCCAGCGCGCGAGGGGTTGGATATCGAGCGGCAGTCCGCCAAGTGCTTCCCAGTCGCGGCGTGCATCTTCCAGCAGCGCCTCGTTCTTGGTGATCCAGATATGCCGACGTTCGCCCGCGAGCCAACGGTCCATCATCACAGCCGCAATCTGCCGCCCCTTGCCCGCTCCGGTCCCATCGCCAAGGAAGAAGCCCTGCCGATAGGCGTGGCCGTCTTCGGCCAGCTCGAGCATCGTGCCTTCCTGACTCGGTCGGAATCGGGCCGGTAGATCGCGGGCAAATGCCTGGCACGCATAAATCAGCGTCTCGCACTGTGCCGCGGATAGAAGTTTGTCCGCTTTCCAGTTCGCGGGCAGCAGCGGCCGGACCTCCGGAACAGGTGCCGCAACCGACCCCATTGCGACCGATTCCACCAGTTGAGTGGGATGTATCGGAGCATCAGCAAACGCGATGCGCCTTGGCCGATAGGGGAGATAGATACCTACTTGCTCAGGCACAGGTGCAGCTTTCGCCAGTGCGGCATAGCTGAGTACGGCCGCATCAGCCCCAGAGGCTGGTTTCGTCGCAAACGGTGCCGAAGGTCGGATCGCTGTCCGATGCTCCACGGGGCTCGGCAGAGTTCGCACCGGCAGGCGATGTATATCGGCCGATATTAAGGCGCGAGGCGAAAGACCCGCGAGGAGTGCATGGAGCTGGCTCAACTCGGACGTATCGCCGGTGATCGGTCGGCTTTTACCCGCCGGAACCTTATCGAACACGACCAGGCGAACGGCGATACCCGTCCCGGTGCGGGCAAACATTCGCTGCAATCGAACATCGAGCAGCAGCGAAGTCTTGTCCTGTGCCTTGGCAAAGCGCGAAGCGTCGAAACCATCTGGCATGATCGCGGCGATCCTGCCGCCACGGGCGCAGGCCCGGATTGCGCTTCGAAGATGGCGCAGCGCTGTACCGCCGTCGCTACCGCGCTCCTCGCTACGCGCAAAGGGCGGATTCATCAGGACGACCGAGGGGATCGGGCCGCGATGCAAGTCGGCGATAAGTTCGCCATCGTAGGAGTTGATCGCGGCATTCGGAAAGATGTGTGCCAGGCTGTCGCGTCTGCCAGCATCGATCTCGTTCAGAGTAAGCGATGCGGCTTGGCCGTAGGCCCAGGTCGCGAAAGCACCATTGCCTGCGGAGGGCTCGAGCATGGTGTCGCGCGAGGAAAGCGCTGCGGCTTTCGCAAGCAGCCAGGCCAGCATCGGCGGGGTCGAAAATTGCTGAAGTTCGACTTGGGCTTCGCTGCGCACATGACGAGGCGGTAGAGCCGCCTCGAGCCAGTCGAAGCGCGCTTCCGCTTCGTGGAAGCCGGTCGTCAGATCGATCCGCGAAGATCCACGCAGCCAGAGCAGGGAGCCTATCTCGATCGCATTGTTGTAGTCGTCGATGGTCCAGGCGCTGCCCCAGTCCTGAACTCCGGTCTCGTCAGCGAACAAAGCGGAAATATCGGCTCGAGTGAGATGACGTCCAGAAGCGAGGCGCTCGGTAATTTTGACGCCGATAGCGCAGGCCAACGGAACGGCCTGAGATTGTCGGTGGGCGGGAAAAAGGTCTGACTGAAACATGGCGAAAAGTCCTCCTGATTGAGGCATAGGGACACGCGCCCTCTGCCGGATCAGGAAATCGAAAAGCCCTCTCTCCTCTCACCGCACTGCCTTGCGGCGCAGCCATGCCTGGAGTTCGTCGTTCCAGTCGGTGCCTCGCACAAATGGTGTGCGGACATGGATCGTCCGGCCTTTTCGCGCATAGGCGGATAGGCCCCGTTCGACTGCGAGATGACCACCGTCGTCGTGATCGACGAAGAGATGAAGCTCGGTCACGCTTTCGGGAATGCTGATCAGACCAAAGCGCTCATTGCCCAATGTTGCCCAGGCGGGGATGCCGGTCAGGGCATAAGCTGACATCGCGCTCTCGATCCCTTCAGCGAGTCCGAGCTTGCCATCCGCCGGGGCGAAGAGCCGGACGGCAGCTTCACCGAGCGAGCCGAGCGCGCGCTTTGGCCTTTCGAAGGCGGCCTTGGTTGAGGCCTCGGTAGACAAGAACGTGCGGTGGATCGCGACCGGCCCCTCGTCGAGGCTTACCGCCGCAATCATGGCTGGAAGAAAACGGGTTCGCCCTTTCGGCCCGAGCGGTGTTCGTGGATGAAACCGAAGAGCAGAAGAGGCGGCGAGGATGCCGCGGCTCTCGAGATAGGCTTTGGCCGGGCTGGAACGCACAGGCTCCGCTTCGCGCCAGATCCTCAGCGCCGCCGACGAGAGATTACGTTTTTCAATTGGCTCGAACTGGTCAGCTGACGAAGAGTCCGAGAATAGGATGGAAGCGTTGAAGCCCTCGCGTGCCAGCGCAGCAAGCACTGCCTGCTGATCGCAACCGGCAAAGCAGTGAAAAAGGATGGCTTTGCGACCGAGCGTCACGCCCAACGATGGCGTGCTGTCATCATGTGCAGGACAACAGGCCATGCCCTTCGTGCCCGACCATCTGCCGCCTCGACTTTCGCAGATACGGCGTGCGGTCCCTTCCAGTGTGGGTCTTGTCGCTTCATGAGTGGGCATGGGTTATGCGGTCCTTTTGGCTCGCTCCCCACAGCCTACCTCTGCTCTTACTGGCGTCCGCAGTACCCTGACAGGAAGCGGCGACCGCAATAGCTTGTCGTGTCTGGTCATAGAATGCATGACATATCATGCGCTATTGCATAAATTAACATGATATGTCATGTACTGCCTATGCCACGCGCTTCCAGAGCAGCTAGCGGACTGCCGCCACAAAGCCAGCGAGCTATAACTCAGCTCGGCAAGGACATCGCGCTTGCCCGGCGTCGCCGCAAAATGCCGCAGCGGTTGATGGCGGAACGAATGCTGGTGTCGGTTCAGACACTTCAGCGGCTCGAAGCTGGTGATCCGACAGTTGGTCTCGCAGTCCTTGTGAGCGCATTGCATGTGCTGGGAATGACCCAGCGCCTTGCCAGCTTGGTTGCGCCAGAGAGTGATCGAGCGGGCATAAGCGAGGACCTCTCGCGCTTGCCCGAGCGAACGCATGCAGCCAGCGATGACGAGCTGGATTTCTGATCGGTCATGACAATCGTCCGCTCCTACGTATTCGTCCATCTTCCCGAAGGTCCTGTCCCGGCGGGACTGCTGACGATGACCGACGAACCGCGCAACCAATTTGCAACGTTCGCTTATGGACGCCGGTATCTTGAGCGCCCTGACCGAATCCCCGTCGATCCGGTGGCCCTCCCGCTGCACGATGCCGGGACCAGCCGGACCTTCCGCACGGAGGAAGGGTTTGCTGTCTTCGGCGGCATCCGCGACGCCGCTCCCGATGGCTGGGGCCAATATCTTATGTACAAGGCTATGGGCGACCGTCTGCCGAGCGAGATCGACCTCATCCTTGCTTCGGGAGAACACCGCGTCGGCGCGCTCGCATTCGGGCCAACTCCGGAGCGACCAGAGCGCATCACTCCATGGGGCGATGGTCCTGCTCCGGGCGAGGAGTTCACCCTCGCCAAACTCGCCGAGGCAGCCGAACGAGCGCAACACGTCGATGAGCTGGATGACAACTTGCGCGCGCTGCTTGCTGCCGGTTCGTCGCTCGGCGGCGCCCGTCCAAAGGCGGCAACACAAATCGGCTATCAGCCCTGGATCGCCAAATTCCAGAAGCACGGCGACAGCTTTCCTGAATGCCGCGTAGAGCTGGCGACTATGCAGCTGGCCAGCGAATGCGGCCTCAATGTACCCGCGCTCGATTTCCGCTGTGTACTTGACCGCGATATCTATCTGATCGAACGGTTCGACCGCGTGCCGCATGGCAACTGGCTCGAGCGGAGACCGTTCGCGTCGGGGCTCACCATGCTGGGCGCGCATGAAAGCGAGGTAAGCAGCTACAGCTACGCTGATCTCGCTGGCGCGATACGTCAGCACGGGACGCAGGTCCGCGCAGACCTCCATGAGCTGTTCCGCCGAATGGTGTTCAATATTCTCGTAACGAATGACGATGACCACCTGCGCAATCACGGATTTCTTTTCGACGGAACTGGCTGGCGGTTGTCTCCACTCTACGATGTCGTTCCCAAGCCGCAGGTGGGGCTGGAGCGACGCCTTGTGCTGGGCGTTGGTCCGGAAGGACGCAATGCGACCATCGGAAATGCGCTTGCCGGAGCAGCAGTATTCGATCTCGGCCCCGGTGAGGCCTCGACCATAACCGAAGAGTTGCGCGTGATGGTTGCAGCGCGCTGGCAGCCATTGTTCGAAAAGGCGGGGTTAAGTCCTGCGGACAGAGGCCGCTTTGCCACCTGCTTCCGGTTAGCAATCGAAGATGGCTAGGCAACCTCCCTCTACTTGCCATCACCCAGACCGCGCCTGCTTCAATCAGCATGAACTGATCCGCAAATACCGCTGCGCGGACTGCGGCGCGGTGATGATGTGTGCGTGCGACGAGGTGCGCGGGCATCGCTTTCTGCCGCATCAACTAAGCGAGGGCTGCGAACTCGATACGCAGGAGCGGGTGCCGGTAACGCATGGCTTCCAAGAGGGAGTTTGTAGTGAATGCCGTGGATTGCCCGCCGATCCGGCACCAGCAGCGGCGATCCACGGGCGCACCAGCAAGATCAGGCGGTACTATTGGCGCGAGCTGTTCTTTGCCAAAGAAGCTGCACTGCACGATTGGAACTCAGAGCATCCAGACGCGACTGACGATGAGCGGCGCTCTGCGCAGTCCGCAATAGAAAAAGCGGTGCTGAAGGATATCAAAGAGCTGCACGCAAGCGCACCCAAATATGCTTTCACTGAAAAGTCACAGGCAGAAGTGATCGATCAATACTCGGTCGAAGTAGAACCTCTGCAGGCGACATATGCCAAGGACGGACGGAAGGGCGCTCAGATCGTAGTTGGCGATGAGATAATCAGCGCCGAAGAATTCGCTTCGCGGCACTATTCCGGGCAGGGCTGGCAAGTCCTGCAGCTTGAAAGCGTTCCCTTCCACGCGCTGTTCGGCGTGATGATGTGGATAGTCATCCAGGATCCAATCGACCCTGCGAACCGGATTGTAAGTTTCGGTGACCGTACTGCGTATGAGGAGCGGCAAACGAAGGAACCAATCTGGACACATTTGCCGAGCGACTTTGGGTCTGCAGGCTATGGAACCCGGCGCGCAACAGCGATCGAGAAGCATTTCGACGAATTTCTGCACGACGACGACCTTGAGTGGTTATTCGACTATTGGCGGTTCCACAGCGAAAATCTGCGTCAGTATCTCTGGGCACATCGACCGAAGGATGTCGAGCGAGCTCGCAAGTTGCTCGAGATTTTGCCACCTCAAACAATCAAAGCCATTCTGCGCTATCTCGTGCAAGACTACTGGGGCCGATATCTGGGATGGCCGGACTTGCTACTGCACCGCGAAGGGGAGTTCCGGTTCGTGGAGGTTAAGTCGTCCTCTGACAGGCTGAGCGATGATCAGAAGCGATGGATCGCTGACAATCATGATGTTCTCAAGCTGCCCTTTGCCATCGCCAAGATTCACCGGATCGCCAGCTAGCCCTGGTTGCAATCGTAGGGCGTCCTTCAACACTCAACGTCGAGAGAATAGCACTTGATAATTCAAATTTGTTTGGTGATTGCCCGGTGATTGCCAGCGGAGATTTTAAGGTTCGAAAATGCCAATATTAAGTAATATTGTCAGTAATTTATTGCAATTTAGCATATAAAATCTGGTACTTTCGCTTCCGCCGGAAATAGCACGAGGCCGCCAGGTCACCCGGACGGCCTCGCGGGTCAGAAGCTCTGCGTCAGAAACGCAGGCCGAGCCCGGCCACGACCTGGTCGGTCGTCGCGTCGCCGACATCGCCGCCGATGTCGTCATATTGCGACCGGCGGTATTCGAGCCGGCCTTCGAGTGGACCGGGCAGCTGGACCTGCAAGCCCCCGCCGAAGCGCAGCCCGTTGGCATTGTTGTCAAGATCGTCGAGCGAACCGGCGCTGGTAAAGGACTTGGTGTCGAGCGCGGTATACCCGACCTTGCCATAGGCGGCGATGCCCGGCGTCACCGCGAAGCCGGCGCGGGCCCCGATGTAATACTGGCCGTCGGCATCGAGACCGTCACGGGCCCCGCCGAAGCTGTCGGGGAACTCTGTCGAGCCGCCGCTGGTCGACAGTTCGCCTTCGACGCCGATGAAAGCGCTGCCGAGCGACAGGTCGTAGCCGGCGGTAATGCCATAGACTGCCGAATCGGCATCGGCGCTCACGCTGCCGTCGCCCGAATCGACATTGAGTCCCTCGTAGCCGGCCAGCGCACCGACGTAGAAGCCGCCCGGGGCCACGTTCTGCGCCTGTGCCATTGCGGGGGTGGCAAGCATGCCCGCGGCGATTGCGACCGTTGCGATTGTCTTTTTCATCTTGTTATCCTTTCGCGTGCGCTTGAATGCACGTCGGCGGCGGTTGGCGAAGCCGCGCTTGCGCCCCGCTGAACCAATCGGCGGCCCGGGGCCTGCCAGCGATGGTGCGGGCACTTATTCGACCAGCGGTTTTGCCAATCCCACCAATGGCAGGCTAGCCGGGACCCGAAGAAGAGAGAGCCGATGGAGGATATGGCGATGGCAGACAGGACGATTTTCATTCTCGGGGCATCGCGCGGTATCGGGCTTGGCTTGGTGAAGGAGTTCCTTGCGCGCGGATGGCAGGTTGTCGCGAGCGAGCGTTCGCGCAGCGACGCGTTGCACGCGCTGGAAAGCGAGGCGCTGCGCATCGTGAGCTGCGACGTCACCCGTCCTGACAGCTACGCCGATCTCGGCTTCGAGGATGGGCAGTTCGATGCGCTGGTGATCAACGCAGGCGTTACCGGCGCGCTCCACCAGGATGCGATGCAGGCGACTGCCGACGAGGTGGCGGACGTGATGGTGACGAATGCCTTCGGCCCCGCGCGCGCGGCGCGGACGCTGCTGCCCGCGCTCAGGGACGGCGGGACACTGGCGGTCATGTCGTCGCTGATGGGATCGATCTCCGACAGCTCGGGCGGGTACGACCTGTACCGCACCAGCAAGGTTGCGCTGAACATGCTCGCCAAGGGCGTGGCCGAACAACACGCCGCCGCACGCGGCATCGCCGTGCTGGCGCTGCACCCGGGCTGGGTCCAGACCGACATGGGCGGGCCGCAGGCCAAGCTGACCATCGACGAGAGCGTCAACGGCCTCGCAGACGTCCTCGAGGGCGCGAGCGGCGCCAGCTTCCGCTTCGTCGACTACAAGGGCGACGAACTGGCGTTCTAGCCTATCCGACCACCCCGGCGCTGGCGAGCACCGCCAGCGTCAGCACATCGGGCGCAATGGCGGTCATCGGCGCGATCTGGACCGGCTTTTCCGAGCCGATCATCAGTGGCCCGATAGTCGTTTCGCCGCCCAGTTCGCGCAGCAGCTTGGCCGACAGGTTGGCCGACTGCAGGCCCGGCATGATCAGCACATTGGCCGGACCCGACAGGCGGCTGAAGGGATAGAGCGCCATGACCTTGGGATTGAGCGCCGCGTCGGGGGCCATTTCGCCTTCATATTCGAAATTCACCGAATCGTCGGCATCGAGCAGCGCCACCGCATCGCGGATATTGCCCAGCCACTGGCCCGACGGATTGCCGAAGGTCGAATAGGACAGGAAGGCAACACGCGGTTCGTGCCCCATGCGTCGCGCGACCGCCGCGGTCTCGCGCGCGATGTATGCGAGTTCGCCCGCCGAGGGACGCTCGTTCATCGTGGTATCGGCGAGGAAACTGGTGTGGTTCTTGCCTACC
>Ga0114911_1001786_pt1 | contig 10762 bp, 12 predicted proteins | sample MalvireepMed_904_FD_89688 | JGI IMG/M metagenome (GOLD analysis project Ga0114911, IMG submission 89688) | Marine viral communities from the Global Malaspina Expedition - Malaspina viral metaG DeepMed_904 | ecosystem: Environmental > Aquatic > Marine > Oceanic | place: Mediterranean Sea...
AGCACGTTCAACGTCATTCAGGAGAACATGATACGCGGAGGGTTGGAGGGTCGCCGCACCAATGCCGATGGCCGTATCCGTCGCAGCCAGACCCGCCCCATCAACGGCATCGACCAGAATGTCGGGCTGAACCGCGCGCTGTGGACGCTGGCGGAAGGGATGCAGCGCCTGAAACGCGGATGATCGTAGAGCCGTGCAGCCGGGTTTCCGGTTGCACGGCTTTCCTTGTCTGCGACTGTCCGATTTTTCTCCGATCCGTGGACCCGGATCGGCGGCGCGGCCGTGTCGATGCCACGGCCGCCGCTCGCCGGGCTGCGCCCGGCTCGCCAAACCACGTCTGCAATGCTAAGTAATGATTCACCAATATTGATCGTATTGCGCGATCTACATATCCGGTAACTCTGGCTTTAAAGCATATCCCAAGTTGTGGACACTTTGTCTTTCCAGCGCTGATCCCATGCTGGAAGAAAGAGGTGACGCCATGCCGAGTTCCGATTGGCGCGCGCCGGCCGCCTATGGACATGCACACAGCATTCCTGCCGCCGGCTTCGCTTGGGAATATCTCCGCCGCGACGACGAGTATCGTCGCGACTTCCATCGCCTGAAACGGAAATCTCGCCACGACACCGAGGCGCAGACCGCGTTCTCCAACCGCTGGGGGTTGCGATTTCGCGGCGGACCCGGACGAACCCGCCGATCGCGCCGCGCTCTTCTGGACACCCGCGCTTCAGCCTGACGCCTTCGAACTGCGTCCGTCAGGCGATCCGCCCGGCGACTTCGCCATGCCAATCGTGCTGCCGGGGCTTCCCGGTCTGGCTGCACGAGCGGCCAACGACAGAGCATGGCACGGCCTCTGGCGCGGATCGGGCGGGGAGCATCGCTTCTGGCTTGCGAACGCGCCGCCCGAAAGTCCGACAGGCTTCGTCGTCATCCTGCCGCTCGACACCCTGTTCGAGTTGCGCGCCGAAGCGGCGTTACGCTTCTGGCTGGCCTTGGCCGGACGCCCGCCCGGAGACCGGCGGCACGACCTTCCGACGCAGACCCGCGACCGGCATATCCTGATCCTACGCGCCCTCGACGCGAAACTGGCCGGGGCCAGCTATCGCGTCATCGCCGAAGCGTTGCTCGGTTTTCGTGGCCGGTCGAAGAACGACTGGGAAGTCAGCCCCTTGAAGAACAAGGTCCGGCGTCTCGTCGCCGATGGCCTGTTCTACATGCGCGGCGGCTATCGCGAGTTGCTCCACTATCCCGTCCGCGTGCCACGCCGCCGCTGAGGAGCGACCTGGCCTCGGCTTGATCCGACACCTCCGGGGTGCCGGAATCGCACCCCACTGATTCCGGCACGCTGCAAGCCGCCGATCCTCCGCCACGGTTCGCCATAGCCCGCTGTCGCCGCCGGCAGCCGCCGAACCCGACCCGGAGGTCCAATCATGATCGACCCGAAGACGGGGCTGCCGCCCCGATTCCTGCGCACGCCCGACGCGGCACGCTTTCTCGGCATCTCGCTGCGGACGCTGGAGAAGCATCGCACCTACGGCACCGGCCCGACCTATCGCAAGATCGGCGGGCGCGTCGTCTATGCACTGGACGACCTGCAAGCCTGGACGGCGGTCGCCGCCCGCAAATCCACCACCGACAAGGATGCCGGTCGGGTGTTCCCGGCGAGGCCCCTGACGCCCGCCGAGCGGGGCGCACGCTGAATGTCGGGCGGTCCACACCATGAGGCTGGACGGCGCGCGCAGCGCCTCGCTGGCAGCGAGCGGGCGCGGCTCGATCCCTTCGTCGTGGCGACGGGCGATGCATCGCCCCGCGACCAGCGCGACCTGATGGAGCGCCCGTTCTTCTCGCTGTCGAAGACACCGCGCACCAAACCCATCCTCTACAAGTCCGCCGATATCGAAGTGCAGGTGCTCGGTATGCCCGAGCACGGCATGGCGACCATCTGGGATGCCGATGTGCTGATCTGGGCGGCCAGCCAGATCGTCGAGGCCGAGAACCTCGGCCTGCGCACCTCGCGCTTCTTCCGCTTCACACCGTACCAGCTCCTGCGCGGCATCGGCCGCGATACCGGCAATCGCCAGTACCAGTTGCTGAAGGCGTCACTGGCGCGCCTGCAATCGACCGTCATCGCCACCACCATCCGCAACGGCGTGCATTGGCGACGGCGGCAGTTCTCCTGGATCAACGAATGGGAGGAGATGACCACCCATGACGGCCGCGTCGAGGGCATGGAGTTCGTCCTGCCCGAATGGTTCTACAATGGCGTCGTCGATCGCTCGCTCGTTCTGACCATCGACCCCGATTACTTCCGCCTGACCGGCGGCATCGAACGCTGGCTCTATCGCGTCGCTCGCAAACATGCCGGTCGCCAGCCGCACGGCTGGCTGTTCGAGATCGCCCATCTCCACGAAAAGTCCGGCAGCCTGGCGCGGATCTCGGATTTCGCGCTGGATCTCCGGCGCATCGCCGCCCGCCAGCCGCTGCCCGGCTACCGCCTCGACATCTGGCGCGAGGGACGGCGTGAACTGCTGCAAATCCGGCCTGTCGAACAATTCACAGTGCCTGTGGATAAGGCTGTGGAAGCCATCGGTACATCAGGCGCAAACGGTATCGGTACATCAGGCGCAGCCCTATCGGCACATCAGGCGCACGGACCACAGTTAAACCTTTGGTCTGAAAAGCGGAATCCGGCTGCTAACTTAGAGTCTAATAGAGAATCTAACTCTTTATCTTTTACGCGCGCGGGCGCGAGCCATGGTGCCGGTGCCGTCAATGGTGCCTCGAAACGTGGACTGGCCCAGGATTCCGCGAGCACGCGAACCATCATTCGCCCGAACCGGGGGCGGCCATGATCGTCGCCCTGCTCAATCAGAAGGGCGGCGTCGGCAAGACGACGCTGGCCCTGCATCTCGCCGGAGAATGGGCGAGGACCGGCAGCCGCGACACGCTGATCCACGCGGACCCGCAAGGCTCGGCGCTCGACTGGTCGCAGCAACGCGCCCGTGAAGGCCGTACACGCCTGTTCGGCGTCGTCGGCCTGGCCCGCGACACCTTGCACCGGGAAGCCCCCGAGCTGGCGCGCGATGTCGATCACGTTGTCATCGACGGCCCGCCGCGTGTCGCGGGCCTGATGCGCTCGGCGCTGCTCGCCGCCGACCTGGTGCTGATCCCGGTGCAGCCGTCGCCGTTCGACGGCTGGGCCTCCGCCGAGATGCTGGCGCTGCTGACGGAAGCGCGCATCTACCGGCCCGAGCTGGCCGCGCGTTTCGTGCTGAACCGTTGCGGCGCGCGCACGGTCATCGCCCGTGAGACGGCAGAGACGCTGGCCGATCACGATCCGCCCTTGCTCGCCACCACCATCGGCCAGCGCGTCATTTTCGCTGACGCCGCGCAATCCGGGCGGCTCGCATCGGAGATCGACGCGGACAGTCCGGCCGCGCGCGAGATCGCCGCGCTGGCCGCCGAGATCGGCCGCCTCAACATCGGAAGGATCGCACGATGAGCGAGCGTTCCCCGAAACGCGGCTTTGCAGCGCGTCCCGCCGATCCCGAGAGCTGGATCAAGGCCAGCGAACCGCCAGCGGTCCGCGCGGGCGACGGCGCGGCGTTCACCGCCCGACTGACGATCGACATTACGCCGGAGCTGCGCGGCCGGATCAAGATCGTCGCCTTCCAGCGCGGCGTCACCGTCGCCGACATGCTGCGCGAGCTGCTCGCGCGCGAATTCTCATCCACCGAAGGAGACCCCTCATGACCGGCAACGCGGCTCCCCGCGTGCGCGGCGGCCCAGTGCCGTCAGCGCATCCCTCCGACCACCTGACCCATGTCGAACTGATCCATATCGAGAGGAAGATCGAGCACTGGGTTCGCTTCGGTCCGCTCGCGGAAGAAACCATCATCGACCGCCGCCGTCGCGTCTTCGCGTTCCGGCCGGGCGCCATCTTCGCCTTCGTCCGCTGGGCGTCGAACGACTTCGGCACCATCATCTCGCGCATCGACATCGTGCGTGCGGTCGCACCAGGCGAACCCTATCAAACGCTGCCCTTCGTGCGGCCCGGCGGCGAGATCCTGCTGAAGATCGACGGCTGGCCCAGGGTCGAACAGGTGCTCCGCCACATCGACGCCATCCAGGCGATCGGCATCGATCCGGAGAATGTTTCGCCCGACCATTGGCGGCACGTCCACAACAGCCTGACCGCCAATCACGAACCGCGCGCCTACACACTCGACCAGCATCGGGCGTTCCTTCTGCGCCGGAGCGTCGCGCCATGACCCGCTTCGGCTATGTGATGATGACGTACTTTTCGATCATGGGCGTCGCCATCGCGTCCTTCATCCCGACGCCGACCCGGCTGGTCTGGAACGTCTCCGCCAGCGCGCCGATCGGTCTCTACGCCATCGATCCGCCCGGCAACCTGACCGTCACCGATCTGGTCGCGGTCGATCCGCCCGAGCCGCTCGCCAGCTTCATGATCGAGCGCGGTTACATCGGCCGCGGCGTGCCGCTCTTGAAGCGCGTGATGGGGCTGCCGGGGCAAGAGGTCTGCCGCGTCCGCCGCACCATTACCGTCGATGGCGTCGAACTCGGCGCGGCGCTCGACCGTGACCGGACGGGCCGCGATCTCCCGGTCTGGTCAGGCTGCCGTCGCATCGCCGGGTACGAGATCTTCCTGATGAACGCGGATGTCCGCGACAGCCTGGACGGCCGTTATTTCGGTCCGATCCCGGTCAGCACCGTCATCGGCCGCGCCACGCCGATCTACACCGACGAGGCCGGCGATGGTCGCTTCGTCTGGCGCGCCGCGACGCGCTGACCGCCGCGACGCGCTGACCGCCACGATTCCGGCGGGCATGACGCTCGCCAGCTTTCACCCAACCCCCAGCATCGAGGAGACTTCCATGCCGCAGATCGGCCAGTTTACCCGTGAGACGACAGGCTTCGTCGGGCGCGTTCATACGCTCACGCTCTACCGCGAACTCACCATCGTTCCGGCCGAGCCGTCCGATGCCGAGAACGCGCCAGACTATCGCATCCATCACGGCGCCGATGACGGGCCGGAGATCGGCGCGGGCTGGAAACGCAACGGCGAGCGCGCCGGCGAATACATCTCGCTTCTGATCGACGATCCGGCCTTGCCGCAACCGATCCGCGCCAACCTGTTCCGCGACGACGATGGCGGGGCCGTCTGGTCGCTGCACTGGACGCGCGCGGTCAAGCGCGGTGAGCGGGAGTGATCCCATGCGTTATCCCTTCAGAATTGCGCGCCTGCTGTCCCGTCGAAGTCCCATCCCTTTGTTCGCGAACAGGCCGTCTCATCCCTCCGTCCCGCTCGACGATCCGTCGGCCGGCGCGCGCAGCGGAGGTCAAGGCCGATCGAAGACCGGCGCGTCGCGCGAACCCTTGACCGCAGCGAGCACGCTGGCAGGCTGGCGTCGATACGGAGACAGGATGCCCGTCCGACCGGCGGTCCTTCTTCTTTGTGGCGTGCTCGCCGTCGCGATGCCGCTTCCCTGTCAGGCGCAGCCGGAGCCGGTCCAGCGCCAATCCCAGGCCGATCCCTATGACCCTCATATTGCCGAGGCGGCGCAGCGCTTCGGCATTCCGGCGGCATGGATCAGGGCCGTCATGCGGGTCGAAAGCGCCAACGAGGCGCGGGCGATCTCGCACAAGGGGGCGATGGGCCTGATGCAGATCATGCCGGCGACCTGGGCAGACCTTCGCGCCCGCCATCGGCTCGGCGGAGATCCCTACGACCCGCGCGACAACATCCTGGCGGGCGCGGCGTATCTGCGCGAGTTGCATGACCGTTACGGATCGCCGGGGTTTCTGGCCGCCTACAATGCCGGTCCCGGTCGATACGAAGAGCATCTCGCGGGCCGCCCATTGCCAGCCGAAACCCGCGCCTATGTCGCCACACTCGCACCGCTGATCGGCGGCGGCGAGATCACCGGCCCGGTCGCGGTGGCCGTGGCCGATCCGTTGTCGTGGACCCGCGCGCCGCTGTTCGTCGTGCAGGCCGATCGCACATCGTCCGCCGATGCTGTGCAGCTCGATGCACGATCCGGCGATACTCCGGCTGCAATCCATGTGCGGGATGTCTCGCCGATCGTGCCGCAGTCGGGCGGTCTGTTCGTCGCCCGCGCGGAAACGGGAGGGCCGCGATGAGCGTGGCGGTTGGGTGCGCCCGGCGGTCCTTTCCAGTGTGCAGGGGGAGTGTGCGGGATCAGGCTGAATCAGCGTCAGGAGGGGCAGAAGGGGTAGGAAGGCGGGAGGGCAAGATTAAAGCGGACGGCACCCTATGGGTCCGATCCGGGGGCCAAGCCCTTGTCTGCACACTGTTTGGGGCGGCACCGCCGTCAGGGCGGCATGGTGCCGCTGGTTATCGCAAACCCAGCAACTGCCGCGCTATTCGCGGCACTCTTGGCCGAAACCGGCGGTTCTGGGCGGGTTGTCGCCGATGAGCGCCGACGACGACAATCGCTTCCGGCCGAAGCCTGGCCGCATCCGCTCCGATGCGTCGAAGGCCGGTCAGGCGAAGAGCTTCCTCACCAAGGTCCGGAAGATCGCCCGCCAGCAGGGCGCGGCCTCCGGGCGGGTGTCGCGCAGCAGCGCCAGCGCATTCGGCAAGCCGGGCCGCAACGGCGCGGTTGCGTCCGGCCGGGGCGTCAAGCGCGGGCGCGGCGCGGCCTTCGTCCGTTCGCGCAACCTGTCGAACGGCTGGAGCCACCGCCAGTCCGGCAGCCGCCGCGTCATCGTCAAATCGCGCTCTGTCCGCGGTGCCGGCAAGAGCGGCAAGGCCGCCGCCCATCTGCGCTACATCCAGCGCGACGGCACCTCGCACGATGGCGAGCGCGGCCGGCTCTATTCGGCCACCGAAAACCGCGCCGACGGCGATGCCTTCCTCGATCGCGGCAAGGACGATCGTCACCAGTTCCGCTTCATCGTCTCGCCGGAGGACGCCGCCGAGATCGAAGACCTGACCGGCCATACCCGCGACCTGATGCGCCAGCTCGAAGCCGACCTCGGCACCAAGCTCGATTGGGTCGCGGTCAACCATTTCAACACCGGCCATCCGCATGTCCACGTTATCGTCAACGGCCGCGACGAAATGGGCGAGGATCTGGTCATCAACGGCGACTATCTCGCCAACGGCATCCGCGAACGGGCGAGCGAGTTGGCGACGCTGGAACTTGGCCCCGTCACCGAGATCGAGCAGCGCCGCAAGCTGACGGCCGAGATCGATCAGGATCGCTTCACCCGCATCGACCGGGCGATGCTGAACGAGGCCGAGGGCGGTGCGCTCGATCTGCGCCACGCGCCCGATGATAGGCGGGGCCAAGAGGATCGCACGCTGCGCATCCGCCGTCTCGGCAAGCTGGAGAAGATGGGGCTGGCCACAGAGCAGTCACCCGGCGTCTGGGAGCTGAGCGATCGGTTGGAACCGACGCTGCGTGAGATGGGCGAGCGCGGCGACATCGTGCGCACCATGCAGAAGGCGATGCGCGCCGAGGGCCATGACCGCGACCCGATGAGCTTCCAGATTCACGACACCGCGCCCGCGACGCCAATCGTCGGCCGCGTGGTGGACAAGCATCTCTCCGACGAACTGGGCGAGAACCTGACGCTGGTGATCGACGGCATCGACGGCCGCACACACCACGTCTCCGGCGTCGATCAGGCGAAGGTCTCGGACGCGCGCATCGGCAGTGTCATCGAGATCGGCGCGGCTGACGCCGGACCACGCCCGGCCGACCGTGCCATCGCCGGCATAGCCGAGGACGGCATCTATCGGTCGAGCCGCCATCTGGAGCAGGCCCGCTTCGATGGCCGTGTGCCCGGCGGCGACTATCACGGCTTTGTCGATGCCCATGTGCGGCGGCTGGAAGCGCTGCGCCGCGACGGTATCGTCGAGCGGATCGACGCCGATCAGTGGCGCATCCGGCAGGACTTCGAGGCCCGCGCTGCCGCACACGATGCGGGCCAGGGACGGCAGCTCAATATCCGCGTCCTCTCGACCTTCGATCTGGAGACGCAGATCACGGCGGATGGCGCGACCTGGCTCGACCGGAAGCTAATCGGGCGCGGCCCGTCAGACATCGCGCCGAGCGGGTTTGGACAGGAGGTGAGCCAGGCGATGGACCGTCGTCGCGAGCAGCTGGTCGAACAGGGCGACGCCACCCGCCAGCAGAACGGCCGAACCCTCTATCGCCGCGATCTTCTATCGACGCTGGAGGCGCGCGAGGTGGCCCGCGCCGGGGCGGAACTTGCAGCGACGAAGCCGATGCCGTTCCGCGCGGCCGGGGACGGCGAGACCGTCAGCGGTGCCTTCACCGGTACGGTCCAGCTCACCAGCGGCAAGTTCGCCATCATCGAGAAGAGCCACGAGTTCACGCTGGTCCCGTGGCGGCCGGTGATCGACCGGCAGCTTGGCAAGGAGGTGACGGGGATCGTGCAGGGCGGATCGGTATCGTGGCAGATGGGGCGGCAGCGGGGATTGGGGTTGTAATGCAAATGCCGCAAAGGCCTATGGGGACGCTCTTGGCTTGGAATCGGTCAGCAACGCGACAAGCCTCTTCAACTCAGCATCGTCGAAATTGGCATAGCCGATCCGGAACGCTTCTGGCGCACTCGCTGCATCCAGCGAAAACCGCAGGCCCGGAGAGACGACCAGTCCGGCGCGCGCGGCACTGGCGGCCCAGGTTTCGGCGCTCAGCCCGGACCGGAGCCGCAGCCAGATGGCGAGACCTCCCGCTGGCAGGTCGAAGGCGATGTCGTCACGCAGCGACGCGCGCAATTCATCGGCCAGAACATCGCGTCGGGCTTCGTAGATGCGGCGCGCCTTGCGGGCATGGCGACCGAGTTCGCCATCCTCGATCAGTGCCGCCAGCGCCAGTTCGAGCGGCAGATCGCCTTGCCGGTCGATCGCTTCGCGCCGGTCGGCCATGCGGGTGAGGATATCGGGCCTCGCCACCACGTATCCCAGACGCACGACCGGGGCGAGCAGCTTGGAGAGCGACCCAACATAGATCACCTGCGTTTCCGGGTCCGCGCGCGCTGCCATTGGCAGCACCGGGCGACCATCGAACCGATATTCGTGATCGTAGTCGTCCTCAATCACACAGAGGCCGTGCCGCCGGGCGATGTCGAGCAGCTTGAGCCGCCGACCCGCACCCATCGTCACCGTCGTGGGGTACTGATGATGCGGGGTGACGTAGATCGCGCGCAGTGTCGGCTCTCTCTCGGCCAACCGGGCGAGATGATCTATATCGAAGCCGCCCGCATCGACCGGCACGCCGATCACGCGCGCACCGGCCGCGCGAAAGGCTGACCAGGCGAGCGGATAGCCGGGAGTCTCGACCGCGATCGCCTGTCCCGGTTCGATGATCGCGGCGGCGGCCAAAAACAGACCCATCTGACTGCCGCGCGTCACCATCAGGTCGCCGGCCGATGCCGCCAGCCCGCGTTCGCGCGATAAATAGCCGGACAGCGCCGTCCGCAGCGCCTTCGCGCCGCGCGGATCGCCATAACCCGCGTCGCTCAGAAAGGTCGGCCCGGTCAACGCCCGCCGGAACGCGCGCGCCAGTTCGACGCGTGGCATGATCCGGGGATCGGGCGCACCATCCGAGACCCGCAGCAGTGGTGGCAGCGGACCCGCGACCGTTTCGGCATCGGCGCTGGTTGGCGGAGTTCGAGGGCGTGCGCTGCGCCCACCGGGCTTCGCAGTAGGCAGATCACGCGCGACGAACGTGCCGCGCGATGGTTCGCTGACCAGCCACCCCTGCATGGTCAGTTCGTGGAAGGCGGCGTCCACCGTATTGCGATGGACCTTCAGGCCTTTGGCAAGCGTCCGGGTTCCCGGAAGGGCGTCGCCTGGCTTCAGGCGACCGCGCTCGATGTCGCCGACGATCGACGCGGCGATGTCGAGAAAGATTGGCCGCTGACCGCTCTTTTCCAAATCGATCGTCATGTCCTTCCGAGCTGCCAACCGGCCTATCTCCTATCTTAAAACTGGCACTTAAGAATAGGCCGGAACAAAGCTATGTCATGGCGAGACCGTGGCCGCAATCAGGCGGGCAGAAGGAAGAAAAGAAACATGACCGAGAAAGCCATTTTCTATCATGCGGGATGCCCCGTCTGCGTCGATGCCGAGCAGCGGTTCGCCGTCGCCCTTGACAGCAGCCGGTACGACGTCGAGGTCGTCCATCTCGGTGAAGCCAGAGGGCGCATCGTCGAAGCCGAGCGGGCGGGCGTCATGTCCGTGCCGGCCATGGTGATCGGCGGGGCCGTCTATCACATCAACCACGGCGCCGATCTGTCGGCGCTCGGCTGACCCCGATGACGAGGGGAGCACCCGCCATGCTGAAGACGGCAGTCGCCATCCGCCACGTTTACTTCGAGGATCTCGGCAGCTTCGAGGCCGTGCTGACGGCGGCCGGCTACCGGGTTCACTATTACGATCTCGGCGTGAACGAGCTTTGGACGCTCGACCCATTGCTTCCCGATCTGCTCGTCGTGCTGGGCGGGCCGGTCGGGGTCTATGAGGCGGAGGCCTATCCATTTCTGGCGGAGGAACGGCAGCTTCTCGAAGCCCGGCTGGCCGCCCGCCGCCCGACGCTCGGCGTCTGCCTCGGCGCACAGTTGATGGCGGCGACGCTCGGCGCGGCGGTCGCGGCGACCGGCGTCAAAGAGATCGGCTTCTCCGAGCTTTCCTTAACGAAAGCTGGCGCTGCCGGCCCGCTCCGCCATCTCGACGGTGTCTCGG
>Ga0114911_1001797_pt1 | contig 10703 bp, 9 predicted proteins | sample MalvireepMed_904_FD_89688 | JGI IMG/M metagenome (GOLD analysis project Ga0114911, IMG submission 89688) | Marine viral communities from the Global Malaspina Expedition - Malaspina viral metaG DeepMed_904 | ecosystem: Environmental > Aquatic > Marine > Oceanic | place: Mediterranean Sea...
TCCGGTATCTGATTGATCAGCAGCAACTCACTGACCAGCAGCAGGCCGATGGTGGAAACGGTAAGAGCCGTTGCGTCCAGCCGGGCCCCCAGGGCAATCAGACTGCCCAGAATCATCACCGGTCCGAACCCCAGCCCCGGAGCCAGCAGGCAAATCAGCGGCGAACGGGTAATCCAGCGGGTATACGTGAGCACCAGCACCACGCCGGCCGCGCCGAGCACCAGCATTGGCAGGCCCCGGAGCCAGAGAAAATACAACCCGATTGCGACAACCAGTCCCAGTGTGCCAAAGGCGGCCAGCAGGACTTGCCGGGCGGCGGTGGGAACCTCCGGCAAGGCACCACTGCCGCCGGAGAATGGCGTGCGACGGGTAATCAGATCCAGCCCGGAGGCAAAGTCTTCGTACTCATTGAGCAGATTGACGGCGGCATGGGCCAGCAGGGCGCCAATCAGGACGAGCAGGGTATTGAGCAGGGCCGGAGGCTCGCCCTGGTGCCAGGCTACCGCCACGCCAAGGCCGGCACACAGCGGTGCGAGTACCAGGAAATTGGGTCGGGAGGCGCGCACCACCGCAACGGTTTCAGACATCGGGTCCTTCCTCGGCTAACAGAGCGGTTAGTGGGGCAGATGCTCAGACGTAGCCGGCGGCAAACACCAGACCGAGCACAACCGGCATAACCACAAGACTGCCCAGATTGCTCAATAATACCAGCGAGGCGACCTTGTGTGGCTCCTGCCGATACTGTTCCGCCACCATGTAATTGAGTACGGCCGGAGGCAAGGCTGCAAATACCCACAGCGCCGCCACCTGCATCCCGGGAAGATCCAGAACCGCAATCATCGGCCATGCAAGGATCAGACCGCTGGCGGGACAGGCGATGGCGCCCAGCATACCCAGTTTCCAGTCACTGAAATCGATATCAAGCATGCGCACGCCAAGGGCAAAGAGCATCAGCGGTATGCTCACACCACCGAGCATGTTCAGGGTTTCCAGCAGCCATTCCGGCAGGGTCACGCCCCCGAGATTGACCGAGAGCCCGGCAATACTGGCAAATACGATGGGCAGCTTCAGGCGTTTTACGATGGAGGTATGGGGGGCGAGCATGTACAGCCCCACCGAAAAGTGCAGCAGCATTTCCACGATGAATAGCACAATGGCCGCCGGCAGGGCCTCATCGCCAAAGGCCAGTACCAGCAGCGGAAGACCCATATTGCCGGAATTGTTAAACATCATCGGTGGCAGAAAGGTCTTCAGGTTCAGCTTCAGAACCCTGGCCAGCGGATACAGAACAATTCCTGATCCGAGCACAACCACCGTGGCGGCCAGTGCAAGCTGGGCGTAGTTCTGCAGCGGAGCCTGCTGGTCAGCAAGAACAGCGAAGACCAGCATGGGCACAAACAGCTCCATGTTGAGAACGTTCAGTCCCTGGATGTCGGGCGTCCGGTAGCGGCCATAGAGTGCGCCGCAACCGGCGATCAGAAATACCGGCAACATGGTGGACAGAATCTGGCCAATCATTGAACAGGCTCCGGGGAATGTTTGGAAGTTTTTATTGGATAAACCGTTAGGTTCGCAAGTATCGCCCTGCTTGGGCAAGTGTTTATCGACGATGTTCGACCAAAGCCGGATATGGACACGGTGGCGACATCGTCAGCCGACGGTTGCGATGGCCGTTCGGGCCCACCACAATACCGTTTTCCAATGTTGTTATCTGCCCTGGAGAGTCCCTGTGTCCAGCCCGTTTGATCAGCCGGTTTCCCGGGAACACACCTGTTCCGTCAAGTTTGATGCCCGCAAGGCGGTTTTTGGCACCGAGGATGTTATCCCGGTCTGGGTGGCCGATATGGATTTCGCGGCACCGGAGGCTGTCACCCGTGCGTTGAGGGAGCGGGCGGAACATCCGGTTTATGGCTACACCCTGTTTCCGGACAGTCTTTACCAGTCGATGATCGACTGGTTTGCCAGTCGCCATGACTGGGAGATCCGGCGCGAGTGGATACTGATGGCGCCCGGCGTGGTGCCATCGATCAACGCCGCGTGCATGGCCTACGCGGGACCCGGTGAGGGCGTCATCATCCAGCCGCCGGTTTATCCGCCGTTTTTCAGTTCGGTGCGGCACAGTGGCCGGGTGGTGATCGAAAACCCCTTGGTGCCGGAGGATCCGGACACCGGAGACCCGGGCCACTACCGCATGGATCTTGATCACTTGGAGCAGTGCGCAGCCCGCCCCGATGCCCGGATCCTGCTGCTGTGCTCGCCCCATAACCCGGTTGGCCGGGTTTGGTCGGAGGAAGAACTGACGGCGGTGCTGGATATTGCTCGCCGGCACCGGCTGGTGGTGGTCTCCGACGAGATTCATTGTGACCTGACCTTCACGGATAAACCCCGCCACACCATGCTGGCGAAGCTGGCCGGTCCTGAAGATGCACTGGTAACGGCGGTCGCACCGAGCAAGAGTTTCAACATGCCCGGCCTCGGCCTGTCGGCTCTGGTTATTCCCGATGCGGACCGGCGCAAGGCAATGAAGGACGTGTTTGAATCCATGCATCTGCCCCAGTGCAATCCGTTCAGTATTGCCGGGTTTGAGGCCGGCTACCGCCATGGTGCCCCCTGGCTGGACGATCTGATGGCCTATCTGCAGGCCAGCCGGGACTATGTGGTGGAGGCTGTTGGCCAGCGCCTGCCCGCCATTCGCGTGTCCGCTCCGGAGGGCACCTATCTCATGTGGCTGGATTGCCGCGAACTGGGGCTTGACGATGCCGGCCTGAAACGCTTTTTTGTCCGGGAAGCCCGTGTGGGCATGAACCCCGGACTCTCCTTTGGCGACCCGGGCAGTGGCTTTATGCGCCTGAACATCGGCTGCGCCAGATCGGTTCTGGAAGAGGTCATCGGCCGCATTGAAGCGGCTCTCTAGTCAGTTGCCCGTTCCTCGTTACTGTTGGCCTTCCAGGGAACAATGATCCTCCACCAGTTGCCAGCGAGGAGGCTTGTTCATGCCGGGCATGTCACCATTGGTTGCCCGGATAGCCTCCCAGATCTGACCGCCGTGGGTGACCAGGCTGCCAACCGTGTAGCTTCTGGAAAATAGCCACGGGTCCGGTCTTACGCACATGCCGGAAGACGTCTCGCCCCGTTTGCTCTTGCCGACGGATTGGCCGGCCTCGGTGCCTTTCTGGCCGTCTCCGGTCCGGGTTTGGTCAACCGGTTGCTTACGGCCCTCGCAGTCCGGCACAGAATCCAGTTCTTTCCAGTCGAACGTAATGCCGGGCTCCAGGCCCTCGTGCAGTTCGCGGGACTCATACCAACTGCCTTTGTGAAAGACCGCTGCACCGGCTGGATAATAGCGGGTAGGCACCCACTTTGACTCTTCGGGATCACAGGGTTCCGCTGCAGCCGGCGCCGACAGGCCAGCGGCCAACAGGACCAGAACCAGGCAAAAGAAGCGGTGAGAGTTTCCTGGCACAGGTTTAATCATGGGGGTCTCCTTTTGCTGAGCGTTCCGGGGTTGGGTAGTGGGTGTGTTTCCGGGTCTGCGTGGCCAGCACCAGCCCGGCCAGGATCAGTGCCCCGCCGATAACATGAAACAGCCCGAGGGATTCGGCCAGGAAAATGCCGGCCAGAACCGAGGCAAACACAGGGGTCAGGTACATAAAGATGGCCGCCCTGGCCGGACCAATTTTATGCACACCGTGGTTCCAGAATCCATAGGCCAGGATCCCCGGGAAGATGGCGAAGTACAGCAACGGCATGGCGGTGCTTTGCGACAGCTCAAAGCCACCAGAGAAGAACAGCAGATCCGTCAGATAGAAGGGCAGGACGACCAGTGTGCCGAGGAGAATCTGGGTGGTCAGAAACGTTAGTGCAGGCAGTGGTACGGCCTGCCGTCTCAGTAGCACCGAGAACAGGCCCCAGCTGAACACCGCCGCCACCATGATCAGATCCCCCGGCTGGGCCTGAAGGCTGGTGAGCACCGAGAGATCACCGCGGGCAATCACGGTAACGATGCCGGTGATGGCCAGTGCGATCCCGAAGGCCTGGACCGGACGGGTGCGGTCGCCTAGGAGAATCCAGGCCAGCAGTGCCACAAAAATGGGGATGGTGGCGTTGATCAGGGCAATGTTGGTCGCGGTGGTTGTGGTCGCCGCCAGGTACAGCAGGGTATTGAACGCCCCCACGCTGAAGGTCGCCAGGGCCAGCATGGAACCGAACCGCTGGCGGATAACGTCGCGGTGGCGCCAGATACCCGGCAGGCCGAAAGGCAGCAGGATGGCCAGGGCGATTACCCAGCGCCAGAACGACATGGAGAGCGGCGGAATGTTCTCTACCGTGCCCCGGGCGACAACGGCGTTGCCGGCCCAGAACAGAGGTGTAAGAACCAGCCCGATGTAGGCCAGGCCGGGAATTCGTGACAAGACTCCGGCGTTCTCGGAAGACACAAAGGCTCCTGTGGGGTTGGTGAGGCCCGAAAAAAGCCTAGCATACTACTCTCCGGGAACTTCTGCCTCCGTACCAATGTGGTAGGCGGCAAAACCGGCCATCACTACCTGGTCCACGGCCATACCGATAACCCGGCCATCGGTGGTGGACCGGATGGGGTGCTGGGCATTGGTGATCGGATCGGACACGTAACCGAGAATCTCCCCTTCCGATACGCTGGCCCCCAACTCAATTTCGCTGAACAGAATCCCGCCGTGGTCCGCGCGGATCCAGTCGGAATCGTAGTAGACAGGCTCCGGATCGCCCCACACGAACATCCGGGAGATCATGCCCTGACGCTCCATCAGGCTGGTTAGGCTGTTCACGCCGGCACCGATCTGGTGCTGCTGTATACGGTGGGATTCGCCGGCTTCCAGGGTGACGGTGCGAATACCGGCTTCCACAGCAGCGGTGCGCAACATGCCCGCAGAACCGGAGCTGTGAACCACCGCCATGCGGTCAAAGCCCCGGGTGAATTCCGCCACGTCCGGGTTGTTCATGTCGGCGCGAAGCTGCGGCAGGTTGGTGCGCTTCAGTGAGCCGGTGTGGATGTCCACCAGCATGTCGCACTTGCGAATCACGTTCTCGAACAGTGAATGGGCAATCCGGTCGGCCAGGCTGCCATCGGGGCTGCCCGGGAAATGCCGGTTGAGGTCCCGGCGATCGGGCAGGTAACGACTGCCCTGCTGGAATCCCGGCAGGTTCACAATCGGCACACCCACGACCGTGCCCGACAGCTTCTCCGGGTTCAGGTCATACATGGTCTGGCGGATGATCTCGATGCCATTCAACTCATCCCCGTGAACTGCCCCGGTGAGGCACAGCGTCGGGCCGGCGTTGATGCCGTTGACCACCAGAACCGGGGTTGTCTGGGACAGCCCGGCAATCTGAATGCCGGGGGTCCAGGCCAGGCGGGTAGACGTGCCGGGCAGGACATCATTGTCCAGCAGCGTGAAGACCTCGCCTTCGCGAATCTCGGGCTCCGGCTCCGGCTCCGGCTCGGGTTCGGCCACCGCTTCGGTTGCCATGACCTCGGATTCTGCGGCATCTGCATCGGTATCTCCGGGCGCTGAAACCTGTGCCTCCGGTGGCGGCGCAACCTGCTTGAGATCGATGTTCGGGGCTACCTTGCGGGAACCGGCCGAGGGCGTATCGATACCGGCTCCGCCCTGTGGGACTGCCGGCTGACGGGCTGTATTGTTCTTCCCTTTGGTCTGCAGAGGGGCCGAATGCTCAACGTCCTCGACGCTCTCGTCCTCGGCCAGTTCCGCGATCAGCACTTCGGATTTTTTGCTGGCCTTTGCCGAATCGGTTTCGGCCAGAACAGGTGCCGACAGCCAGGGTATGACCAGGCCAATCAGCAGGATCCGGGGGGACGGTTTTTGAAGCCGCTCAAACAGCATATTTCCTCACGGTTCGTCAGTGTGCGCTCAAGGATAGAGTGCCTCTGGCGGTCATGAATACTGCTGTGACAAAGGTTTAATGCCACTTTCATGAAATCCGGGCAAGTTATAACGAAAACAGTTATACGCCGGAAAAGTGATTAAAAATATGGGTGTTTTGCGAAATCCCGTGTGCTTTCGTTACTCCCGCGTTAGCTGTCGTGTACGACATGCCACAGATCGTCCTCCCGGAACGCCCTGTGCTCGGCCTCCAGTTTCAGCAAATGCGCCAGGGCTGACCGTGCCGCAAGGCCGTGGATGGCGGCCGGAACATCGTCATAGGCTTTTGCGGTAAGAGCTTTCAGGTCTACAGGAGCCAGGGCTTCCAGCGCGCGGGCCACCTTGTGCTCACGGGACAGACGGTGGGTGATCAGGAAATCGATCACCGCTTCGGGATGCCCCATCAGAAAGCCGTGTGCTGGCGCAATGTAGCGAATGGATTCGGCCAGCAACTCGTAGAGCGACTCGATGTAGGCCTTCATGTCGCCGTCCGGCGGATTAATGACCACCGTTGAGCCCTGCATGATGTGGTCACCGGAAAACAGCAGCTTCTGGTCGACCAGCAGAAAACACAGATGGTTCGAGGCATGACCCGGGGTATGAAGCACCTTCAGGAGCCCGGCTTCGGTCACAATCAGATCACCGTGCTCCGGTTCATCATCGGCCCGGAAGGTCTGGTCCTGGCCGGCACCCGGGGGCGCCGGCCAACCGAACACCCGGCAACCGGTGCGCTCTTTCAGGGCCGCAACCGCCGGCGAATGATCCTGGTGCGTGTGGGTAACCACAACCTGATCAATCACCCCACCGGTCACCTCCAGAATTCGCTCGATATGGGACTCGTTGGCGGGGCCGGGGTCGATCACCGTGAAGCGTTCATGGCCCAGAATGTAAGTGTTGGTCCCTGGCCCGGTCATCATCCCCGGGTTGGGCGCCGTCAGCCGGGTGACACGGGCCGCGACCTCAACCGCCTCTCCGGGATTAATCTCCGCCCGGGTCGAGCCTTCACCTTCCGGATCCAGCTTCGCGGCCTCATCATAGGCCGGCGCTCCCGGCTCCAGCGTCACCGGCTTACCCTTTTTGACCGCCGGCCAGGGCTGGTTGGGGTAGGGCTCGGGCGGGTTGGCGTGGGCATAGCGCATCAGCGCATCGGTGGTCTCGAACCCGTTCAGCACCCGCAACGTCCGAATCGTTGGCAACCCCAGCAACCGCTGGCCGTTCCGATGATCCTCAAGGGCCTGTTCCGGGCGGATCCAGACATGATCGATGGTTTCGATACCGTCGTGCCCGGCCAATTGACCTTCCGGAGCGGGCGTCACGAAAAACCGTGTATCGAAACGCCTCGGCGGCCCCGGCGGCGTAATCCAGTGGCCGAGATAGGCAAGCCTGTCCAGCGGAAGCGCCAAGCCGTGCTTTTTGCACAGACTGGCCAGAGACAGATCGCCGTCGAACACCGACCTCCGATCCGCATGGGCCGGATGATCCCCGGATATCGGGTTGCCCTGTTTATCCACCGCAACCAGAACCCCGGACTCCTCAAAACACTCCCGAACCGCCGCCAACATATAGTCCGCGCCGCCTTCATCGACACTCATGGTCTGACTGATCTCGGCGTCTCCGGGCCCGATAATATGGTCCTGCCCGTGAGTCTCGTTTTCCTCGACTCGCCCGCCAGGGAATACAAAATAGCCGGGCATAAACACGGCGTCCCAGGTGCGTTGCAGCAGCAGGACTTCAAGGCCTTCGGCTGTATCTCGAACCAGAACCAAGGTGGCAGCAGGGCGAATATCCATAAAACTCCATCTTCAAATATTTATTGTCAGTGCGCGGGAGTGATACGAACGATGGCAGGGAAGGGCTTTCCAAAACTGTCTGTCGCCAGGGATGGCGACAGTCAAGCGTCACATGGACGTGCCGCAAGGAGCGTGTTTTGGAAAGCCCTTCCCTGCCGTCGCTCCACCAAAACCATCGGCGCGGAGGTCTCATAGCAAGATAACCGATTTGGGACTGGGCGTCTTGAGATGAACACTAAAGTCGAACAGCGTATGATTTGCCCCAAGATACCCAGTGAAAACAGGAACCCCCGTGGCCCGAATCAAACTCTCCTTCCCGGACGACGTCTTCTGCTTCGAAACCAGAATGCCCGTCAGAATCACCGACATCAACGGCGCCAACCACCTCGGCAACGACGCCCTGATCTCGATGCTCTCCGAAGCCCGGGCCCAGTTCCTGGTCAGTTACGGTATCCAGGAAGCGAGCAAAGACGGCACCGGCATTATCGTTACCGACCTGGCCACCATGTACCAGTCGGAATCCTTCTTCCCGGAAATGCTGCGTTTTGAAGTGGGTCTGATGGACTTCAACAAGTATGGCGGGGATTTCGTGTTCCGGGTCACCAAGGCCGAGAGCGGCCAGCCGGTGGCACTGGCCAAATACGGATTCGTCTTCTTCAACTACCACCGCAAGGAAGTGGTGCCGGTACCCGAGAGCTTTCGTTCACGCTTTGCCTGAGGCGAGCTCCGCCTTCAAACGCGTCATGCCGGCCCGGTAGAAGCTGTAAGCCATGGCGCCGGCGAACAGATTGCCCACCAGCGCACCACTCATAAGGCCATAGACCCCGTTGATCTGGCTACCGATCCAGAGCAGGGGCAGGAAGCACAGGAACAGGCGCAGGGTGGACACCAGCAGGGCCCGCATCGCCAGTCCGAGGGCATTGCACACCGACACCATCAGCATGCACACGCCCAGACCGCTGTAGCTCAGCGGCACCCGCACCAGATAACCGGCGAGAACCTTCTGAACATCACTGTCGCTGGAGAACAGTTCCGACACCAACCCGGAAGCCACCACCAAGGTCAGGCCGATGGCCAGCTGCCAGACCACCACAAACCGGACCGCAAGGCGCACCAGTTTACGGATCTGCTCGATATCCCCGGCACCCAATAACCGGCCAATCATCGGCGGCATCGACATGGTCAGGGCCAGCACCACCACAATTGAGAAAAACTCCAGACGGGTGCCCAGGCCCCAGGCGGCAACGGCGGCGGAGCCGAAGCCGGCGACAAGAGCCGTCGCCAGCATGGCCGAGACAGCCGGCATCAATTGGCTCACCATGGCCGGGGCCATGATGCCGTTGAGCTGTTTCAGGGCTTTCCAGAGGGCAAGCTCCTGAAGATCGAAACGCACCCATTGGCGTTTCAGGAGTTTCGGATAGATCACCAGGCAGCCGATACCAAAAGAGGTAATGGTGGCCCAGGCGGCGCCAGGCAGTCCCCAGCCGAAAACAAAGATGTAGAGCGGGTCCAGGGCGATGTTGGTCAGGCTCGTGGCCACCATCATGTATCCCGGCAATTTGGTGTCACCGTGGGACCGGCAAACGCTGTAGCCGAAGTACAGGAAGGCTCCGGTCCAGGCGGCCATCAGCCAGGGAATCCAGTATTGCCGGATCAGGGGTAGGAGTGAGTCTTCCGCGCCAAGCGCGGTCATGATGTGCCCCTGCAGAAACCACAGCGCCACGCAGATGACGAAAACGAGGCTGCCGCCAACGGTAATGATCAGGCCGCCCAGCCGGAAGGCGCGCAGTTCATCGCCGGCACCCAGCGTGCGGGAGACAATCGCGGTGGTCGCAATCCCCAGCCCCACCTGAAGGCCGATGATCAGTTGCTGCATCGGCAGGGTGAAGCCCAATGCCGCCAGCGGGTCCCGGCCAAGCTGACCCACGAAGGCACTGTCGGCCAGCTGGAAGGTCATCAGGGACAACACGCCGAACAGCATGGGCCAGGTCATGCTGTAGAGCTGGCGGGCCAGGGATGGGTTCTGGGTGGTGGTCTGCACGGGGTGTTGTGGGCCTTCGGTTTGGCTTGGGGGCGAGATTCTAACAGGTCTGGCTTTCGGTGTTAGCAAAGGTGCCGGAACGACTTACCAGGAGACGCCGTGAACCCATCCCTGGGGGCTTGGCATTGCCATCCCTGGCAATGCACACTCCTGGTAAGTCGTTCCGGCACCTTTGCCCGGATCGTTGGTGGTGTTTCCAACTGCCAGATTTTGAATTTGAGGGCTTAAAGCGCCTTCAACGCCGCATCGTAATCCGGCTCGTTCTTGATCTCATCGACCAGCTGGCTGTGGACGACCTTATTGTTTTCGTCCAGTACAATCACCGCCCGGGCGCAGAGACCGGCCAGGGGGCCGTCCTGAATGGCAACGCCGTAGTCTTGCTGGAAGCTGTAGTTCCGGAAGGTGGAGAGGGTTTCGACGTTTTTCAGGCCTTCGGCGCCGCAGAATCGGGCGGCGGCGAAGGGCAGGTCAGCAGAGACGACCAGGACCACGGTGTTGTCCAGGCTGCCAGCCTTTTCGTTGAATTTCCGGGTGGAGGCGGCGCAGACGCCGGTGTCGATGCTGGGGATGATGTTCAGGATTTTGCGTTTGCCGGCCCAGTTGTCGAGTTTGACTTCTTCCAGGCCGCTGTTGGTGAGGGTAAAGGGAGGCGCGTTGTCGCCTGTCTCAGGAAATTTGCCGCTCAATTCAATGGGATTGCCGTCCAGATTAACGCTGCTCATGGTATTCGCTCCTCGGTGTCTGGTTTAGAGTCTCACGTACTCTGTGTAGACCACTTTGGATGATTTTGCCTGTTGGCTTTGGCGGTTGGGCTGATGCGGGAGGGCTTTCCAAAACACGCTCCTTGCGGCACGTCCCTGTGACGCTTGGCTGTCGCCATCCATGGCGACAGACAGTTTTGGAAAGCCCTCCCGCATCAGCCTCCTAGCATCAGAGTCTTTTCCCCTGAGGCCA
>Ga0114911_1001800_pt1 | contig 10680 bp, 17 predicted proteins | sample MalvireepMed_904_FD_89688 | JGI IMG/M metagenome (GOLD analysis project Ga0114911, IMG submission 89688) | Marine viral communities from the Global Malaspina Expedition - Malaspina viral metaG DeepMed_904 | ecosystem: Environmental > Aquatic > Marine > Oceanic | place: Mediterranean Sea...
GACCACCTCGTCGGGCGTGCCGTAGAAGAAGTCCATCGTGAAGGTCATCACCATCCATCGTTTATCTGCCATCGTCATCGTTTTCATTTTCCTGTCTCCTTGCTGCGGGGCCAGCCTTTTTTGCCTGGCCCCGTTTGTCCTTCTTTTCATCCGAGCTGTGCGGGGCGAGCCTTGAGCCATTCCGCAGCCTCGTGGTTCGCAGCCGTGTCGGTGGTCGGCGTGGTCGTCGCTCTGCAGGCCTTGCGGTAGGCGTTCATCCATCTCCGCGCCGAGTGGCGGGGCATCCCGGTGGCCTCGCAGCGGTCGTACATCCTCGTGGTGCTCTGGCCCCAGGCCTCGCCGTCGATGAAAATGTCGTAGGCCGTTCGAGCCTTCGTTCCCTCGGCAGGCATCTTCATGGGGAGGGTCTCGCCCTCGCCCTCTTCGGCCTGGACCGGCAGGAAGGTGTCTATCATCTGGGCGACCGTCGTGAACTTGGTGGTCGGCAGGGGCTTGCTGCTCTTGGCGAAGTCTACCATCCCGGAAAGGAGGCGGGCAAAGCGCAGGAACTTGTCGGCGTTCAGCGTCCCCTGGTGGAGCCTGAACTCGACCGCGTTATGGCCGAGGTAAGCGTCGAGGTTGAGGGCCATCTGTCTGTTGAACCCAGAGGTCGCTGAGTGGATGTCTCGCACCGTCCTGTAGTCCCGGTCGAGGTTCTTGGCGAACTTCGCGGGGTTGGTGACCGTGTGTACCGTGGAGAGCCTTGAGCACCATCCGCTCTGCCTCCTGGACCGTGCGACCAGTTTGAACATCTGGTTTTCGCTCGCAGCCCAGAGGCCCATCAGTCGGGCGATGTCCTTCTTGGTGAGGTCCTCCGCGTCGATGTGGATGTGGCCTCCGCATCCTTTGTTGACCTTTGCCCCGGCATCCTTGAGGGCCGTGATGACCTTGCGAAGCTCGCCGTAGGTCGGGTCGTCGGCCTCGGCCATCTTGGGGCTGACCGTCTCGCTCTGGACCCCAGGCGACCCGTCCGGTGTGACCTTCCAAGTCCCCGCAGGGTAGGTTCGGTTCGCGTGGCTAATCCAGTCGCTCTCCTCGATGACCCGCAGGCCGTTGATGGCCTGGAGTGCGCGGTAGGCGTTCCATTCGTTCAGCCTGCCGACCTCTATCTCTATCCCTATCGCTCTCATCGTCATCTGTCTGTCCTTTCTTCGTGGTGGTGGTTTCTGCGTCCGTCCTTCATTGCCACCAGTATCGCTCATCTGGGGGTTAATGGGTAGTTAGATACCTTTTATTTCCAAATAAATAAGGGGCAACAAAATGGGCCACAGAAGGCGAAATTGCCAACTGTGGCCCGAAGAGAAAAGAGGGATGAGCTCTTTCGCTAAGTTTCCCTATCCCGCCAGCATTCCGCGCAGTTCAGCGGTGGTCTTTTGGAGGGCATTCGCGTCCATCGTGCCGAGGGGGAGGTCGCGGAACTTGTCGACATCGAGGCCCGCCTTCGCCAGGGAAGTGATGAGGTCGTAGACCTCGCCCTGGAGGTCGGCCCTTTCCCCAACCTCCTCCTGCGGGGCCGGGGCCTCCTCTCGCTCCTGCTCCTGCAGTTTCCGGTCGTCCCGGTCGTCGCGGGTCGGGTCGCCCTCGTCGTCCTTGCCCCAAGGTGGCTCGTTGGAGAACTCCGGCGCGTCGGCTGGCCTCCCCTCGTCTGCCTTAGCCGAAAGGTCAAAGCCTGGGGGGTCGCCGTTCACGATGGACGGCTCCGGCGCGGAGGCGGGGCCGGAGATGACGGCGGTAGCCGGTAGCTCCATCACCTCGCTTCGCCTGCCCTGGACCGGGATGTCCCTCGCCTCCTCACCGATGCTGATGCCCGAAAGGACATCCGCAAACTGGTCGCGGAGGGCCATCGCCCTCGCCCTGACCTGCAGCATCCTGGAGGGGTACTGAGTCCAAGGACCGGTCTTGCCCCAGAGGTTAGCCTTCTTCGCCATCTTGACGCTGAACCTCTTGATGGCAGGCTCGGAGCCTACCCGTGTGACCTTGCAGATGGCTGCGAAGTTCTCCCCCTCGCCCTCGAAGGTTTCCACCGGGGAACCCTCCATCAGCCCTGACTTTAAGACCAGGGCCAGGGGAGCGTCTCCGAAGATGGAGGGCCTCCCGTTTATGACCGAAACCTGCTGCAGGGCCTGGAGGGGATTAAGCCCCAACTCGTGACCGTACAATATAGCGCAGATGCCTGTCTCGGGAGTCATTCCCTTCGGAGCGTACCCGCCCGCCAATGCGATACCTACGAAGGTCCGTACCTCCTCCAGTCTCGCCTTTGTCATTTCGAGGCCTCCGGCCCCGCTACCCTTGACGATGTCATTCGTCATCCGTCTGTCCTCCTGTAATAGGGGTGGTGCATAATAGGCCGACGGTCGGCCTTGTCAATTGTCATCTTTCGGTGCCTCCAGCAGTCGCTTCGCTCCCTTCCTCCATGCGATGGAGAGGGTCGGGTCGCCCTTGGCGATGGCCTCCTCCATCACCTGGTCAAAGATGAGGCCCGCGCCCGCCTTGGTCATTCCTTTCTTCTCGGCGTAGCGTTCGCTGAAGACCTTACGCAGCCGTGAAATGCTCACCGTCGTCGCCTCGAGGTAATCTTCTTTTCTAAGGGCGCGAGCTACCCTGGAGGGCAGGTCGCTTTTATGCCTCGGCTCGGTGACGAATGTCCTGCGCCCGGACCTCTCGCGGAGTTCGAGGAACTCGCTGTCGGTCTCGGCCAGCAGGGTTTTCAGGTGGGCCTTCGCAGCATCAAGAGCACGCTGTGCGACCTCCATCTTATTGTAGAACTCGGCCAGCATCCTCTGGTCGTGGACCTCGAGCGTGCCGGAGGTCGTGGCGTGCATCCCTGGAGGAAGGCCCTGCCTCTCAACCAGGCCTTGCTGGACCTCGGTGTTCACCTCGCGGATGGCAGGGCAGATGCCCGCAGCCCGACAGTATTTGCACTGCTCTGGGCCGGGGTTGAGGGCTTTGAACAGCGTGTCGGGGTCGGCCTTCATCGCCTGGTCGACCCTCGCCACCATCCCATCGACCCATTTCTCGTAGCCCGGTAGCTCGTCGCGGGTCACCGTGAAGGAGTAGGAGGCTCCCTCCCTCCCTCCGTAGGGTGCGAAGGCGGTGAAGGTAGCGGAGGGGGCTGTCTTCCATCGCTGGAGAGCACCGACCGCATAGGCGATGCCCTGGCAGGTCAGCGAGTGCTCCGGCATCTCTCCCGTCGGGTGGGTTTTGAGGTCGAAGATGTGTATCGGCCCGCCTGGACCCTCGTTGACCCATATCTCGTCAGCCGTGCCAAAGGAGGCCAGGCCGTCCTTGCCCCAGATGAGGAGGGTCTCCTCGATGAAGGTTTGCCATTGGGCATCATCCTCGGCGTTGGAGTCCATCATCGTGTCCGCAACAAAGGCCCGGTAGAGGTCGACCGCCCTGCGGTCAAACTCGTTCAGGCCCTCCGCGCCGACACCCTCAAGGGCTGCTGCGTGAAGGATGGTCCCTCGCTGCGCTCCTGGACCGGCCTCGTCAAGGTCGGGCATCTTAGCGGAGAGGGCTACGCTGCCGGGGCAGCGGTCTACCCTCCCCCAAGAGGAAGGGGCCATCGTCTCGTGGTGTTTGCTCATCGTCGTGTCCTTTCTAAAATAAATGTGGGAGGGCCGAGGCTATAGAGGAGGCCCCGCGCCCTCCCACCGAAGTGAAGTCAGGTCAATACCCAGATGATAACCATCACCCAGGCTGTCACCACCATCCATCCGCAGCCGATAGCGGAGTCCCGCGTGGCTGCGGAGTCTCGTCCCTGACCTCCTTTTACTCCATCGGGGGTCGGCTCCGTGCCGTCCCCCAGGCTGGCAGAGAACTCCTTGCGCTCTCGCCTTTCCTGTTGTGCTCGCCTCTGGTACTCCTCAAGCCCCATTGCTGGTCCTCCCCTCCAGAGGGTTTTCACCGGTAGGGCCGAGCCTGGACACCGCCTCCCCGTTCAGCGGGGCCTCGCTGCCGGGGCCAAGGGCCTCGCGGAGAGGCTCCATCCTGGACCGCATCTTGTCGGCCAGTTCCGGCGTGGTTGTCAGCCGTCGGATGTCGTCAAGGGTCTCGAGGAGCGTCTTGGCGACCAGGACGAGGAGTTCGCCCTCGGCCCTCCCCGCCAGCGTCTGGGACTTCGCACTCCAGAGGATGTCGAGTTCCTTCGCCATCCCGTAGACATTCCCCCGGCTGATGGTGAACCCAAGGGCAAGGGCTGCGTCCTCCGCGACGGCCTCGTAGGTAGGTCTCTTGCGCTGCAAGGCCTCCTTGTGCTCGGACAGGTAGTTTGCGAGGTCAACTCGCTGCTTAAAGGCCAGGGCGTTCCTGGGCGTTTTCGTTTCTGCGCTCATCCGTCATCCCTCCTGGAGAAGTCGTTATGGGGGACGGCCCCGCCGTCGTCCCGGTTATGGTTTGGCATCGTGTAGGTGAAGACCTCCTCGATGACCCCTGTTCGCCTCCGCACCTGTGGTGCGCCAGGCACTGCGAAGCCCCGCGAGTCCGACGCTGGCTCCATATTGATGTACTCCACCGGCATCGGCTGGCGGTAGTAAAACCGTGGGTGGCCCTCGACCTGGTCGAGGCAGTCGAGAACAAAGTCGAAGGCCTCCTGGTCAAACCGAAAGACCTCCCCGATGACCTGCTCGCCCGGCATCTCCCTGATGTAGGGAACCGCCCGCCCGCCCAGAAACCTGAGCTGGTGGTTGTGAAGCAGGGCGAACTGTCGTCCGATGATGGGAACTCCCCACCTGGAAAACCGTCCGTGGTTAGCGCATCCGGTACGCAGCGTGCCGTATGCAAAAATAAGTGGTGTTGTCATCCCTCTGTCCTTTCTGCCCTTGCGGGCCGTTGATGGTTAATGACGACGGCATACTAATTCATGTGAAAAGAAATGGCAAGAGGGTTACTGCTATTTTTTAATTGCGCGGTGGCCGTCCTGGACCGTAGGCTCTCGGTATGCAACAAGCCAACACCAAGGGAGGCCGACCCGCAGGGCCGGTCAAAAAACAGGTATCGTTCCGGCTGGACCCCGTCGTGCTTGAGGGGCTGCGGGAGGAGAGCGAGGAAACCGGCGTGCCGATGACCTGCCTGGCAGAGAGGGCTGTCCGCGAGGGCCTGGACCGGTGGAAAATGGTCCGGCTCCAACAACGATGACGCTGCCTGGGTACGAAGTGCCGGGGAAAGAGTATGGCGTAACCTACCTCGCCCTGGGCGCGGGAGTTCAGTCGACCGCGCTGTTGCTGATGAGTAACTTGGGCTTATATGACTGCCCCAAGGCAGACTACGCCATCTTTGCCGACACCGGCGCGGAGCCTGAAAGTGTGTATCGCACTGTTTCGGCCCTCCAGAAGTGCTCAACCATTCCGGTGGTCGTTGTTCAAGAGGGCGACCTGGAGGAAGAGTTTATTTCTGGTGCGGTACACGCAGAGGGGCATTTTTCCAACCTCCCCCTGTTCACCTCAGAGGAGCAGGCCGATGGGACCATCAGGAAGGGCTTCAGTCGCAGGGGCTGTACGGCTGATTACAAACTGAGGCCCATCCACCGATACCTGAAGCGAGAGGTCCTGGGCCTTCGGCCCCGGCAGCGGGTGAAGACCAGCGTGAGAGCTATGATGGGCATATCTTGGGATGAGACCAGGCGGGTGAAGCCCTCCACCGATAAGTGGTGCGACCTATCATATCCCCTGGTTGATAATCAAATACGCAGAGAGAAGTGTCTTCGCATCCTGGAGGAGCACGGGCCGGACTACCCGACCCCATCTCGCTCGGCGTGTTATTTCTGCCCATTTCATGGGGAGGTCGTTTGGAAAAATATGAAAGAAAACGACCCCGAGATGTGGGAGAGGGCGTGCGCCTTTGATGAGGCCATAAGGGACCAGTCCAAAACCGGTCTGAGAGGCAAGGCGTACCTCCACCGGTCTTGCGCTCCCCTGCGGTCAATCGACCTGACGCATGGGGGACAGACCGAATTCGAGTTCATGGGGTGCGAGTCGGGGTATTGCGGAGTGTGAACGCTTGGCGCATAATGGGCGCAGACCCAGTTCGCGGGACCTTTCCATTCCTGCGGGCAAGCTAAACTCTGAGAGGCCCCGGTGTCCAACCTTCGCCAGGGCCTCTCCTTAATTAGCCCGCGAAGAAGTCGCCCTGGGTTATTCGCTCCCGGAGGTGGTAGCTCGCGTATCGGTTGTTCACGCCCTGGACCATCGTGGTCCTGATGTCGTAGCCTGCCTCGCGGAGGTTAAATATGATAGCTCCGAGGCGAAGGCTACCGAAGAGGCGCAGGGCCTCGAGGGGGGTGATGGCGTTGCCCGCCTGGAGGTAGGCGAGGACTTTGTCCTTTTGTGACATCGTTTTCTCCTGTTTGGGGGGGTATAAACCCTCGAGGCTCCCTGAAAAAGTCGCACACGCGGGAACCTCGAGGGCCGAATTGTCAGTTTAAGAGGTCCTCACCGGGGAAGGTGGGCATATGCACGCCCCGGTCCCAGGCCCTCTCTGTCACGCCTTGGTAGAGTCCGGCGACCTCCTCGACCACCTGGAACCCGTTACGCAGCGTTCGGAACTGGTCCTGCATCGGTAGCTCCTTGACCACCGAGTTGAAGGCCTGGTAGAAGTTGAAGGCTGTCTCCCTGCCGAACTCCGCAAACTCCGGTCGCTCCCAGAGCCTGTAGACTTTGCCGGCATTCTTCCACGAGATGGCGTTCCGGCTGGCGAGTTGAACAAGGGCCTCGTTAGCCATCGGCCTGTCGAACTCGACCTCGCCAAGGTCTCCGATGCGTCGGGTGTGTTCCTGGAGGCCGTTTTGGTATTGAGCGATACCCTCCCGGACCCATTCCTGGAGGTTCGCTCCATTCGTGTGTTTGCGGGACCAGGTGAACTCCCCGGTACACATCCCGTTACCGCAGACCCTGACCTCGCTGCCAATGGCTCCGCGCATCGCTACGCGAGAGTTGTTGCAGGAGACGAAGCCCACCGAGAGGTCCATCTCGGGCAGAGCCTCGATGCGTGCCTCCGGGGGTGTCTCGAGGACCATCCCTCCGACGACCGCGTGGCCGGTGTTCTGCACCGCCAGGCGAATGTCGGTCGGGGGCATCCCTGCCTCCGCGAAGCCATCCGCGACGGCCTGGACGAGTTCTCCGTGTTGAACGCCCTGCCACCGGTCGCTCCGGTCGCCCTGTTCGGTGACGGGGACCCGGTTGAGGTCCTCCATCGTGATGGGGTGGTAGCCCCTCGCCTTATGAGTTGTCAGCATCCGTCGTCCTTTCTTCTGTGGCTAAGGCATCTGCCCGCCTGTTTTCGGCCAGGTCTCGGAGGTTCTTTTCCTCCTTCAGCCGGGCCTGTTCAAATACCTCCGGGTCGCTGCACTCGCAGTACCGGTCCTCGTGTCTGAAGGGTCGCTGAGTTGCGCCCTCCTTAATAGCCTCGTCCCTCCCGCAGACAAACCTCTCTGCGTAGCCGAAGGGGAAACCGTGCGGGGGCATGAAGACCCAGAGGTGGAACTGGTTAGCGGTGTCCACCTTCCTGCTCTCGGAGGGGTATAGCTCTACGCCCTCGGCCTCCGGCCCGCAGATGTCGTTTTTTATTTCCTGGAGGTGTCTCCAGTCCCGGATGCAGTCCTTGTTTCCCCGCCTCTTGACGGTGATGTAGGTGATGGGCGGGAACTCCGACCCCTCCTGGACACCCGAATAGGCCTCGCCCGGTTTGATGTCCCGTTTGACCAGGGCCTCGTATTTATTGTTGAGCCACACCTCGTCGTAGGTTCCGTTTTCGACCAGCCCGTGGACCATCGGCGGGTCCATCCGGTCGCCTCTCTGCATTGGTTTCATCGTTTATTCCTCCAACATATCTGCAATGAATTGAATGGCCTCTGGGTCGCCCTTGAGCGTTCGCAGAAAGGCAACCACCTCTCGGCGGGTATATTTGCCCGGCTCGATGCCTCCGGGGTAGGCCTCCGGGTTGATGGGGCAGTAGTCTGGGACCGTTAGCAGCTTCTACAAAACTCATCCGTCCGTCCTTTCTATGCGTGCCATTATTTCTGCGTGGGTCTCGCCGTTGATGCGGAGGCCCAACCTCTTAAGGAGCGTCCAAGGCATCGCCCTGGACCGCAGTACGAGGATGGCCAGTATGCCCGCCTCGTACTTCTTCTTCATTACTCCGTCGCTCTCGCAATGCGCCATCACCGTTTTCAGGTCCTTCGCGGGTCCCTCGATGCGGTAGGTGAAGCACGGTATAAACTTGCCGGTCATCCGTCTGTCCTTTCAGTTGTGGGCGAGGCCCTGGACCTCGCCCGGTTTAGGTTTAGCTGCAGCCCTTTTCCGCGTGGGCCATCGCCTCTTCAGCCGTGTCGCACTGTGGAACCGCGAAGCGTTCCCATCCGGGTGTCGACCGGGTCCCGCCCGAAAAGCCCTCGCCCGCGAAGGCCCATCGCTCCACCGTCCAATGGCTGACCACCGGGTTGACCGGGTGCTCGAGGTAGGCTCGGCGCGTGATGTAAGGGGCGACCCTCCAAAGCCCTGGTCCCATCCCCTCGTCGTCCCTGGCGATGAAGGCCCCTGTCGCTGGCGAGGGTCGCCAGGTGAGCTTCGCTTGTCCTGTCTGTCCTTTTCGCATCTCTGTCCTTTCCGGGCTTTTCGCCCTCGTTGTTTAACTGCGAGTAGATTAGCTCGCAGCGGGGTTAACCTCAAGGCAATTAACCCTTTTTTTTCCAATTATTTCACAGGCCCCTTGCACGGCCCCTGGAGGCGGTTATTGTGGGGCTATGCAAACACAAGAGACCAGGCGGGGGAGGCCTCGAGGCCCCGCGAAGAAACATATCGGGGTGATGATGCCAGAAGGCCTGTGGGAGCGCGTGCAGGCTCACGCCCTCGCGTCCGGGAAAACCCTCAGCCACATCGTCGCGGAAGGCACAGAGGCGTTCCTGGACAGCCTGGAGGGAGGTGAGGCAGATGCCCAAGAGGTTAATTAGCAGCGAGTTATTTTTGTCGGCTGACCTCATGGACCTCCCGGCGGTCGCCCGACTTCTGTTCGCGGGCCTCATCTGCAATGCGGATGATGAGGGCATCGGTCGCGCAGAGACCGACTACCTTCGTACCAAGGTTCTACCGGGGTTGCGCGTAGGTCGTGCGGTCGTTGAGGGGTACTTGCGCACTTTCGAGGAGCGCGATATGATATCCGTAAGGAGGCTAAATGGCGTGGTATCCTACATTTGCAGCAATTGGCATCGGTATCAAAAACTGAGCAGACCGCGTAAGTCAAAGTCCAAGGCGCTCCCTGAACAGAAGAGAATAGAAGAGAATAGAATAGAAGATGTAGTGAACGCGACGGCGACGGAGGATAAAAAGGGTAGTTTCGGTCCTCTTCCATTCAGCAGTTCACCGGGGGGGAAAGAAAGCGAAGCCCAGACCATCCTCGTTGACGAGATAGCCAGGGAACTAAACCTTGGGTATGCGAAGGCGGGCATCTGTGTTTACGAGCGCGGGGTGACCCGCGAGGACTGGCAGGCCTGGAAAGCCTACGAACAGGAATGCGGTACCCGGCTGACGGTGATGAATATCCAGCGGTATCGAAACCCGTCTGAAATTAAAACACCGGTCGAAGGCGAACAGCCTAAGTCCTTCAGGGAGAGGGACACCGACCAGGCGAAGGCTGAAGCCCGTCGCCTCCGCGAAAAGGGAGAAAACAAATGACAGCGAATTGGACCTCCGAAGACATCGATGAGGTAGAAAACATTTATATCGGTCTGTGGAGCAGCCCGGTCGCGGGGCCGAAGCTCAAGGTCTTCATCGACGCGGTGCGGAGGTTCCCTCCCCACATCGTGGTGGAGGCCCTGGAGTGGGTGGCGAAGACCCAGGACAAGGACCTCCGGCCTTCCATCTCGGCCATCACCGCCTGCGCCAGGGAGAGGATGCCTAAGCCTTTACGCCAGCCATCGCCGTGCGATAATGATGACGAGGAGGACAGACTGACCTTTCGAGAGTATTACAGACATCGAAAGGATATCGATGTTCCCCATTTTATGCATAAGTTTTTAGATGACGATGACCCCAGAAAACTACGACGGACCACCGAAAGTGACACCCGAGACATCAAGGACCTGGACCTTCAGCCGGATACCGATATCCCACAACACATCTCTGCGGATGCACTGGGCAAGGCGGTCGAAGGACTCTAAGGTGTGGCAGATGCTGGCCTTAGCTGTTTGCGGTCGGCTCACCAATGACGATAAGGAGGACCAGCGGGGCTGGCATTCCACCCTGCGGTTCACCGTGTATCGGAGTCGCCTGCAGGACCCGGATAACGCGGTGGCCTCCCTCAAGCCCATCATCGATGCCATTCGCAGGTTGGGCTGGCTCACCGACGACTCCGAAAAGTACCTCACCCTGGTCTCAAGGCAGGAGAAATGCAGTCGGCAGGAGGAGCGCACCGAGGTCACCTGGCTCATCGAGGCCGAGGACGAGTTGCGAGCCTGATGCCCTGGAAAAGCAAAAGCGGTAAGCTGTTCCTTTTCGGAACGCCCTGGTTCGAGGAGACCTCTCGGCTCGGCAAAACCAACCTGCACGATTGCCTCTGCCATCACTGCGAGGAGAGCCAGGCGGTGGGGGACTGCACCCTGGAGAAAAACCCTGCCGGAGGCGACCCCACGAGCATTTGGGTCTGCCGGGC
>Ga0114911_1001802_pt1 | contig 10676 bp, 11 predicted proteins | sample MalvireepMed_904_FD_89688 | JGI IMG/M metagenome (GOLD analysis project Ga0114911, IMG submission 89688) | Marine viral communities from the Global Malaspina Expedition - Malaspina viral metaG DeepMed_904 | ecosystem: Environmental > Aquatic > Marine > Oceanic | place: Mediterranean Sea...
AACGAGGCGGTCGGCATGGTACATTTCGTCATGGCGGTTGATGCGGTTGATTCTTGTGTAGGAGCTTGAATTATAACCGATTTTCAGCCGCTTTTTTCATGTCTGATGAAATATCCGGGCTATTCCTTCTGCCACCCGCACGGCGTTGTTAGCCGAGCTGGAAGCCTACGAGCATCTGCTGTTCGAGCCCATGACCCAGGCCGACCTGGACAGTCTTTACGCGCTGTATGACCAGTGGCGAGCCACGTTGGGCGATTCCCCCGAAGCCATCGCCTTGTGCGATGCCCTGGATGATTTCATCGGTGCCGGTATCGAAGACGATGGAGCAGGGGATGACCGAATAGAGCAGGCTTATTTGGCCCTGGTGGCCACGGTGCAAGAAGGAGGCGAGTAGCCACGCAGGGCAGGTGGCTGAGCCAATACCCCCGCGTAGCCACAAAAAAATCTGCCTTATTAAAGAGCCTGGCAGAGGAGGATATCCTCTAATGTCGTCAGTACCGCTATCACGGCATAAAGTGCGGCTCATCACCGCTTTATGGTTAGCTTATATGGCATACCGCGAACCGGCGAGATAAGGTCGCCCGATGACGTCAAGGTCGACCTGGGACGCCGTGATCGCGCTTGCCATGACCAGCAGCTGGATATCTCGTGCTTCCTCGCTGTCGCTCAGCTGCCTCTCAAGCGCCTCCAGATCAATGTGGTACACCTCAAGGCATTGTCCAGCGTGCTCAACAATGCCGGATGTCAGCACTCGCAGCCCATGTAGCCGCCAGATCAGCTGCTGCATCTGCATTACCTCCTGCTGCACGGCGCGCAAGCCTGACAGCGTTTTTCTGAGGAAGGGGCTTAACTGACCGTTGGTATCAAACAACCGATAGCCGGTGTTGCCTTCCCAATGCGGCGCCTCAGGATCAATCTGCAGCACGGTACTGAACTGGCCACTGTCATCGGCTTCTATTCCCACCACCGGCTGGGAAAGCGTAAACGGATAATATTGCCAGAGCCGAGGCGTATGGTCGCCGAATGGGTGATCCTCTACAGAGGGCATAATCAGCGCCTGCGGCAATGCTTCCGGTCCCACGGGCAGGAGAATCGGTACGCCCTGATGGGCAAGCGGGATCACGTCACTTGACACCAGGCTGATCCAAGGAAGTTGGCCGGCAAAGAGGCGGTTATCGATGGGTAGATAGCGCAAATGGGCGTGTTGCTGTGGGTTCAGTAGCATGCTGATTTCCTCCGTCATGATACTCATTCGGTGTGGGTGGTTGGGCGACGCGGTGCATGCCCTTTGGCAAACACATGGGCTTTTCGGTGGGTTTCCTGGCCAAATAGCTGGCTGACGCGAATCAAATACGTGAGATAGGTTTTCAAGTGATCGATTGCCTCCTGGTCGTCTCGACTGACCAGGTAGCCGGTGTTCTCGGGTACCAGCACGGATGCGGGGTCGCCTTTGCGCTCATAAAGCGCCCCTTCCTGATGGGTAATCTCCTCAATCCAGCGGTTTTTTAACTGTTCAGCATCCTCCCGGTGGTGATCAGTAGTCGTGCCGTCGTAAAACAACAGCAAATGCGCATGAAAGCGCCGCTCTGGTGCATCCTCGATTTTCCAGATATGCCCCACCAGGTCGTCTTTCCACATCGGGTTGGCGTGGCGGGCATAGAACAACGTTTTAAGATCCTTCCGTAGTCGTGGGTACGTGGCCCGAATAGCCGCGCGTGGTGAGTACACGCTGTAGCCCAGATCAAGATGCAACACATACAGCGATGGATACGCCTCAAACAAGGCGTCCAGGTAGCGCAGCATAGATAAGCGGTTGCGATTGTGGTTGACCTGGTGATGTTTGATCGCCCGTTTCATCTCGGGGCTGCGAACGGCTTGCTGGTACTGGTCAAATCCCTCCTTCAATAAGCGGTCGATGTCTTGGCAGATGTCTTCGTGAAGTACCTGTTCCGCGTTGAAAAGCGAATATTGGTAGGCCTCCATAAGAGGCTTATAAGCCCGATAGAACGCATCCAGGCGCGGCGCAAGCCGCTTGGCCGGCGCCTCGTCCATTATAAAGGGGCCTATCACCGCATGAATGTGTTGCCAGGCATACCCGATTTTTTTCAAAGCCGCGTCGGGTTCTAGCGACACCAGTGGCGGCGAGGCCGCATGGGTGCGATAGCTTGGCGGTGTTGTCGAATGGCTGTGTGCCAGCACAATCGGTTCGGCGTTGAGCAGCCAGCGAAGCTGATCGGGTTCGCTGGTGCGCATCGGTTCAGCCCCCTTGGCGTCCTGCATGACCAGGTGATCATCCGACGCGAGCCGACGCAGTTCCTCCTGCTGCGCGGGAGTAAAAGTGGGTTCCAAGGGGCGTGCCATCGTTTTTTAATCTCCTTTTGCAAATTGGTTTCCAAACATCTATGGTTGCCAGCATAGCCGCATGACGCGGTGAAGGCAAGTGACACCCATAACGGCCGTCAGGCCTAGGAGACGAGAGATGAGCACGCCAGAACCTGATTTTCCTTATAACCCTGAGACAGGAGAGTGTGATGCGCCACAGGGCGACAACTGGGGCACGCCGCAAAATCCGTTTCCTCAGCCCTCGGCCCAAAACAGCGTGTTCTCGGCAAACACCCCGTCATCCCTTGTCCAACGACCAGGGGGAGCACCATCACCTAAGCCAGAGAAGAAAAGCAGTCGCAGTCGCAAAGACCGAAACGTATCCGCGATTTATCGGTTGCTAAAAGAGTATTACTACAAGGGCATCACATCGCGTGGTGCGCCGCTTTTGATCAATCGGCACACGTTTGTGGCCATACCCCTGGAGGCCGAAGGCTTAGTGAACGATATTCAGAGCTTGGCCCTCAATAGCTCAGGGATGGCAATTACTCCCGGCGAAGTGGAGTTGGCATTGGGTGCTATTAGGGGCGATGCCCCTGATGCAAGAGGTATATCGTCAAGTATTGGATTGACGGTGCCGGGTAGGCAAGGGGAACTGTTCTTATTGACCCCCGACGGGGTGATAGAGATATCCTCGCAAGGCGGTTATCGCCTACCACCGTATCTTCCAGAGCCTATTGGTTTTGTTCGGTTAGAAAATGCCAGATCACCGATTTTTTCCGTTTCGTATGGTCACATTCCATGCCAGCAATTAGCGACATTTTTAACGCAATTAAACGTGCCCAAGGATAGTCAGCTTCTGGTGCTGACATGGCTAGTGAGTTGCCTGATTCAAGAGGCTGATAACGTACTGCTGGAGATTGTGGGTGAGCGCTATAGTGGTAAAAGTACCTTGCAGTCCATCTTGAAACTTTTGATTGATCCTAGTTTGGAATCGTTGATGACCGATACTCCCCAGACCCAGGCGTGCATCTATGCCTTAGGAAAGCAGGATTGCGTGATCAGCTTGGATAAGGTCAAAGTGTTGCCGGAAACCGTGCAAGAAGCACTACTATCGTTACTTCAAGGAAAATTGACCGATATTCGCTCATCGAAAAAAAAACAATCGACAAAGGGATGGTTTCGTCATCCTATCGTGATCAATGGCGCTGAAAGCAAGGTGACCTTACCAGAATTAGCGGACCGCAGTGTGTTGATCCAGCTTCCCCGAATTGAAGCAATTAAGGAGCATTTTGAACAAAAAATGGATAACGATAATGCTTTTCATGCTGCGTTTGCGAGCTTAGTTGTTTTATTAAGTGGTGTGCATGCGCAATGGAAATCGGTTAAGGCCACCGAGTGCCCAGCGGGTATGATGGACTTTTATCGTATTGGTATGGTGGTGGCTGAAGTCATGGGCGGACATGCCAACGATTTCGATCAGCAAATGAAAGCGAGCATAGAGCGGCGTTTTGCAATGGAGCTATATGAATACCCCGTGGTTGCCGCCGTCAGAGATTTATTGGGTGATTCAGGGGAAGATAGCTTAGAGATGCCCGTTGGTGAGCTTCTTCAAAAATTGAATGACTATCGCCCTGATCCTGAGGATGTGCCAGGTAGTCAGTGGCCTCGTAATCCGAGGCATCTGGGGGAAAAGCTCGCTGACTGCTCAGCCTTAATGGAAGCGTATGGCATGCGAGTGGGGCCTCCTGAGAAAAAAGGTAAGCATGGGCTTATTCATCGAAGAGTTGAGAAATGTCCCCCGCAGCTGTACCGCGCAAGATGGGATATCTCGGCGCTTAACAAGATTTAGCAGAGGGTAAAATGGGCATTGCTCCGGCGGGATGTCTGGACGTTGTTACTCGCTTATTTGCGTTGTGGACGCATTTTCCGCGTCAATCAGGCGATTACTGCGTTAATGATGTCCCGTTATGTGCGGTGTGGCTGCGATGCGTATCCATCCAACGCCGCAAAAGCGTCGTACCGGGCGCCCGGGGCATCCTGCGAAATTGTAAGTACTCCTCGAGCGTGCGCCGGGGAATCCCGAGCTCGTCGGCCATCTGTTGCTGGGTGATCTTGCGGAGCTTGCATAGCGCTTTGGCATCCCGAATCAAACGACGCTTGGGTTCGTTCGTCTCCATGGCCGCGAGGCGTTCTTCATCCGTGGGCGTGTAGGCCGGTGTGTGCCAACCACGAGGGGTGTCTTGTTCGAAGGTGGCGAGACGCTTCTGTGATGCGCTCTGCGCCTCGGCAGGTGCTTGCCAGGGCAACGGGCTGGGTGAATCGTTGTCGTCTGGCTGAGCGCTATTAGGTGCGTTCTGCGAACGGCTATCTTTGAAGGTGAAGGGAAACATAACAAACTCCTTATCGATGAGCGAAAAAAGGCCTGCTCCCAAAAGGGCAGGCCATGTAGTCGAATGATGAATTGTTTACGGCTTTTGTCGTCGGAGGCCGTTTTACCCGCCCAAAACCCGTTAATGCAGGACGGTTCTATACCATGGGCAAGAAGGTATTATTTTTTACTGGTCATCAGGCCATGATGTCGCTCCCCGTATTGCTTGGTGTGGGCTTTACAGAGGTAACTGGCCCGATGAAAGGCCTTTGGCAGCTTGTCGTAGTCTTCCGTCGGATCGAGGTAGTATTGAACGACCCCTCGTCTGAAACCAAACTGAACGCCATTCACGGCTTCCTCGGATGTCACCTTCAGCGCACTGGCCCAGGCATCAACAATCAACCAGAATACATTGTCACCCTCGTAATCCATCGTCCCGATGTGTCGGAACGCATGGCCATTGAGCAGGAGCATGAGATGGTAGTGGACGTTCTGGTTCTTGCCACCGATTTCCCGCGCAACGATGTAACGAACCGGGCATTTATGGGGACTGTGCTTTCGTTTGAGGTTTGCATTGATCTTGCTCTGCAGTGAAGCAAGAAAGCGGCGCACCACCCGGTTGGTTTTTGCATCCTCCGGCTGTGTAATGCCTCTGGGGATTTTCAAATCAAAACGCACGGCCAGAACTTTCGTATGAGCTTTCAGGGCATGGTCAAAGACCTGGTAAGCGCGGTCCAGGTAATTCAAGATCAAAGGCCCCTTCTCGGTCATGGCCGGCATGACGACGCCTTCGGTGGGCATGTACTCGGGACGGTAATGCAGGATGTTATTGCGGTTTTGTTTTAAACGTTTGAGGTGTTTCATGGTCATTCTCCAAATCGGAAGGGAAGCGGCGAGTCCAAAGGCTCGCCGGTGTGGCCACGTTTCAGGAGAAGGGATTCAGAACGGACATCGTGCCGGGTGTGAGCGTTGGGGTCGCTCACTGGTCGTCAGTGGCGTTATCCAGGTAGGCAATGATTCGCTGGCCAAGGGGGAGGTGTTTGGGCACCTCCCCATGCCGCTATCGTGCTGTTGTTGGGTTGGTATATATTAACGTATTCCCTAAATACGCCCTTGATAGTCGGTGCCGCATTTCCCGATGATGTCTGGCCGGATGGTCAAGGCAGCCGGGGTGTTTTCCGTCCGTCAGTTACTCTCACAAAAAATGAATCGTGGCATCCGATAGATTGGTGTTGTAAGAAAATACATCAGCCCACCCGTGACCCCATTCGATTCAAAAAAATCTCAGCCCTGTACTACCTCCCTGAAGCCGGACCAGAGCTGGCGTCATTCACCTTGATCAATCCAAATCTGGAGGTAGTACCCATGTCTGTTTATTGTCCGAGCTGTGGCTCGCATCACGTCATTACCCGCAACGTCGGGCGCAAGGTAGGGGGTACCACGGGAGTGGCGGCGGGAACGGCGTCAGGCGCTGCCGGTGCTCTCGGCGGTGCCAAGGCCGGTGCGGTTATCGGGGCCTTCGCGGGGCCTGTCGGCATTGGTCTGGGAAGCTTGGCGGGAGCCGTTTTTGGTGGCCTGGCCGGGGGAGCTGCCGGTGGGGTTGCCGGGGCCAAGCTCGGTGAAGAGCTGGATACCAAAGTCCTCGACAATTACGAGTGTCGTGGCTGTGGCCACACCTTCCGTCCCCACGTCGAATAACCCTATCCGCTATTCCCTTCATTGATCATCACGACGACGGTTTAGCCCGCGCCTTCTGGGCAGCGGGCCGTTATGCCGTGTCTAGCTGTTTATCAGGAGAAATCCCATGAGCCAGAACCCCCAAAGCCCGATCACCACCCTCATGCCCATGACGCAGCCTACCCAAGCAAACGATGCTCAAGAGCGGCGGTTGCTGATTCCCTTTGATGAGGCCGGACAGGAGAAGCCCAAGCTATCCGACAAGGCCAAGCTGGGCAGCGTCACGGCCTCCGTACTGGACGCCATCGAGCAGAGCAACATGCCGGCCCCCGTAAGCCGGGATGCCCGCGTCAAACGTCCTCCGGCCCCGCCACGGCGTTATCGGGAGCAAGCGCGGCGCTTGGTGGATACCCGCGCCCTGGACCGCAATGCCTGGTTGGCGATTCGCCAGAGCGGGATCGGCAGCAGTGATGCCGCCGCAGCGGTGGGCCTGCATCCCTACAAGTCCCAGTTGGAACTGTGGATGGACAAGACCGGGCGGCAATCACTGTCCAGCGAGCCCAGCCCAGACGAGCAACTGACCAGCCCCTTGCATTGGGGGCAGGTACTGGAACCCTTGGTGGCGGATCACTACGCTCGGCACACCGGCCAGCGGGTGCAGCGCGTGAATGCCATTTTGCAGCACGTCGAGCATCCCTGGATGCTGGCCAACCTGGACCGGGAGATCGTGGGTAGCGAGGAAGTACAGATCCTGGAGTGCAAGACGGCAGGACTCTTTGGAGCTCGGCTGTGGAAGGAGGGCGTGCCCGAGTATGTCCAGCTACAGGTAATGCACCAGTTAGCGGTGACCGGGCAACAGGCCGCCGATATCGCGGTATTACTCGGGGGTCATGAGCTGCAGATCCATCGTATCGAGCGGGATGAAGCGATGATTGCGCAGTTGATTGCCCTGGAACGGCAATTCTGGGATTACGTCGAAAGCGATACGCCACCCCCGGCGGATGGCAGCGACTCCGCCGATCAGGCGCTGCGGGCATTGTTTCCCCAGGATGACGGCGAAACCCTCGATCTTAGCCAAGACATCGTCCTCAGTCAGGCCTTTGCGGATCTACAGCAGGTTCGTAAAACCCTGGATGACGCCAAGAAGCAGGAAGCCAATCTCAAGCACCGTCTGCAACAAGCCATGGGGACCGCGACGTTGGCCACCTTCCCCTCGGGCAGCCTGAGCTGGAAGCAGACCCAGCCGGTGAATCGGCTGGATACTAAGGCCTTGCAGAAAGACCATCCCGGCCTCTGTGCGGATTACCTACACGCCTATCCTGGCTCACGGCGCTTTGTGGTGCGGCAATAACGTCCAGCCAACACCGCTCTGTGTGCGGCTTTTATTCCCATCAATACCAACGACTTACCGCCACCACGAACACGCCTCAGCACGGCTCTACGGCCGTCTGGGGCGTTCTTGTATCAGAGGTTCCCCATGCTCAAAGGTTTGGCCATTACCCCACCCATTCTGGGGCGGATCACCATCGGCAAGGTGGTGGACAACAACGGCAAACGCCTGCCGCAGAAAGACGACCAGTTCACACTGACCTCGCAACTCCAGACCAAGGAGGGCTGGATACGTCACCCCCTGGACGAGCAATTACGCAGTGAGCAGGAGGGCAAGCTGCGCGGTATTCCCATCCGCCTGCTGTTCAACGACCCGGATCTCAATCTACGCGCCGAATATTCCCTGTTCGATCGCCAGACCGCACGGCCTTTGTGTGTGGGGGATGGGGAGCAGTGCAAACGGCGCACCCAGGAAGGTATGGAAACCTTGCCCTGCCCGTCACCGGACGGCTGCCCCTTGGCTCAGGGCGGGGCCTGCAAGCCCTATGGGCGGCTCAACGTGCTGATTGGCGATGACGACCCCCTGGGCAGTTTTATCTTCCGTACCACGGGTTTCAACTCGATTCGTACCCTGGCCGCGAGGCTCGCCTACTTCAAGGCGATCTCGGGTAACCGACTCGCCAGTATGCCCCTGGAACTCAGGCTCAGAGGCAAGTCTACCCGCCAGAGTCGCGGGACGGCGATCTTCTACGTGGATATCACCCTGCGCGACGGCTGGACGCTGCAGGAGACCCTGGCCGAGGCCCAACGCCTGGATGAGGAACGTCAACAAACCGGCTTTGACCAGAAAGCCCTGGATCGAGCCGCCAAGACCGGCTTTGCCAACGGCGCCTTTGAAGACAGCGCCGAGGAATCCATCGATGTGGTGGAAGAGTTCTACCCCGATGCCCCCGAGCACCCACCGGGTGGGCAGGAACTCAATGCCCCGGTGACCCTGGCCGACAAGCTGCAGGCCAAAAGCCAGCCGCAGACACCCCAGGAAAAGCCGGACGCTGAGACGACCGAGGACACCACCGCTAAACCAGAACAATCCCCATCCCGCCAGGTTAAGCGTGCCTGATCTCAGCGTTACCCCTATTCCCAATTAAACACCGCCACCTTAACGATGCCCGCTGCCTTTGAAGGCGCGGGCCGTTATGCCGTGGATGAACGATAAGGAAAACCACCATGCGTATTCTCACTCACGACCAACTCCACCGTACCGCTCCGGCCATCTTTGCCAACCAACCCGATGAAGCCGTCTCCGAGCGTTATGGCTTCGTGCCCACCATCAATGTGGTGGACTCCCTGCGGCAAGAAGGCTGGTACCCGGTACGGGCGCAACAAACCAACGTTCGCCAGGCTGAACGCCAAAGCGTGGCTCGGCACTTGATCCGTTTTCGGCAAGACCCCGACCGGCAAATTGCGGTGGGCGATAGCGTTACCGAACTGGTGCTCACCAACAGCCACGACCGTAGCGCGGCCTTTCAGCTGGACCTGGGGCTGTTCCGGTTGATCTGCCTCAACGGCATGGTCACCCCGGTGGGCGATGTCGGCGGTATCCGCGTGCGCCACGGCAAGCAGATCGTCGATGAGATTCTCGAAGGCTCGATCCAGCTTAGCCACCAAGTGCCCCGGATTGCCGAAGGCGTGGAGGCGTTTCGCTCCACCCTGGTCAGCCAAGGCGAAGCCCAGCTGTTTGCCGAAGCGGCCCTGTCGCTGCGCTATGGCGACGACTGGCAACACCAGAGCCCCATTCAGCCCAGCGATATTCTTGAAGCGAGAAGAACCGAGGACGCCAATGGCTCGCTATGGAGCGTGTTCAACCGGACGCAAGAAAACCTGTTCAAGGGTGGATTGCGGGGGCGGTCCCAATCGGGTCGGGCCACCCGGACCCGAGCGATCAACAGCGTGACCGAAGACGTGCGCCTCAACCGGGCGCTATGGAAGCTCACCGAACGCTTCGCCGAGCTGAAAGGCGTTGATTTGGCGGCATAAAACACCGGACGTTTTTCTACGAATTTTTCTACAAGGAGGCCCCATGAACGCACCGCTTAACCCCACGGCACTCACCACCCCTAAACTGATCGCCGGGGAAACCCCCGGCACCTACCGCTTGAACGGTGACGTCACCGACGCCCAGCTGTTACACCTGGCCAAGATGCTCGCCCGGCGTAAGCTGCGCAAGGGCAATAAACTCACCGAGCCCGAGAAGGTGCATCGCTGCCTGCAGACGCTGATGCTCGATTATCCCTACGAGGTGTTTGGCACATTACTGCTGGATACCCAGCACCGCCTGATCAGCTTCGATGAGCTGTTTCGGGGGACGATCGATTCAGCGAGCGTCTACCCGCGTGAAGTGATCAAGCACGCCATCGAGCATAACGCCGCCGCTATCATCCTGGTTCATAATCACCCCAGCGGTAATCCCGAACCCAGCGACGCCGATAGGCGCATTACCCAGCGGCTTCAGGAAGCCCTGGGCCTGGTGGATATCCGCGTCTTGGATCATGTGGTGGTGGGCCACGAGGGCTATGTCTCGTTCGCTGAACGGGGCTGGCTGTAAGTCGCTTTCAGCGACCCACGCCTGTGTCCCCCTCACGGCTGCCGTTCGCGGCGCCGTGGGATGGGTGGGGCAGGGGTAAGTTGAAGGCGTTTTATTTTTTGTGTTGTGGCAACGTTTTTTCTTTACGGGGCAGGGGAATAGCGTGAGCGGGAAGGGCGTTTACGTATGGGAATGAGCGTTGGGTGGCACGTGTTGTGGTAAAATTTGAGTATTGAGATAGGAGTGTGCATGAGCGAATTACTCGATCCCACTATAGTGGACCCTGAAATCAAGACACTGGTTTAAGATATGCCGAGGCCGATTTCGAAGGGACCAGAGATGTCGAAACAGAAACGTAACACCCACTCACCGGAGCTGAAGGCCAAGGTCGCC